>JACZCZ010066077.1_pt1 | contig 14250 bp, 10 predicted proteins | sample 8641811 | NCBI WGS metagenome assembly JACZCZ01 (sample SAMN15324610, study PRJNA640507) | soil metagenome | isolation source: intercropping peanut in the first line | place: China: Luxin town, Laibin City, Guangxi Province | collected 2019-07-25 | depth 10cm m | reverse complement strand
GATAAATTGGTGCCGGCTGAGGGACTCGAACCCCCGACCCTCTGATTACAAATTGAAATCAGGGGATTTTTCGGCTGAAAGTGCCAGAGCGGCTCAACGCGGACAGATCACTGATTCGAAAAGTTTTTTCAGCAAATCATGCCGCGCGGCGCCCGTTGCGATCGACCGCCGAAAGCAGCGTGAATCAGGGTCGAGTCCCACAATCTCCCCACAAAAATTCCGAATACATCAGGTGTTCGGTGGCATCAGGTGGTCGGGACTTTGGTCAGAATTCTAAAGGCGGACGCCGAGTGGGAGGTGCTTTCGCACTTCTCGGTTCCCATCGACTCCCAACTGTAACCACCTGCGGCATCGATCAGGTGGTCGGGAGTTGGTCGCGGTTCGCACCGGGATTTCTTTGTCAGTCAGCATATTGGCCATCGCGTGTGGGTACCGACGTTGCAATCAGGTGCTCGGCACAACAGACGCTGGGTTCTGGACTAAATATCAGATGATCGGTGGGGACTGCGGGGCGCCGACGAGCAGGCTTCACTCGACAATGACTCCGTTCGACGCATGATGTGTTCCGCACTCGCCTCGTCGGCCTGTGGCGGCGCGACAGGGAGATCATCAGACGGTTCTACCCAGCAAGGACAGATGTGGTCGCGAAACTAAACCAACTATGCACAGAGGCGATGAAGTAAGGGGGCATTACACCCCGCTTGGCGTTGGTGATGTCGTCCTGCCGAAGTCCAGCCCATGATTAAATCCCCTCAATCGGGCACCAGACACCGGGAGCTCGAGCTGATCGTTCATGCAATGGGCGTGGCGGACATCTCCCAACGCCCCGTACGCAATCTCGTTCAAGGCTAGGGATACGTCTCCCGAGCAGAATTCTGGTTGACGTACTTGCTCATTTCGACCTTCATGCCTTGCGCATTCAGGTAGCTGTGCAGGTTGTCGAAGAAGTACAGCCAGAATTTATGCCCCTCATCGAAGACGGTTGGCACAACGTTGTGAACGATGGAGCCTTCGCTGCTCAGTAACGAGTTGCCGAAGTACGCCGACTCGCGATCCGCGCCCTTCGTGTAGAAGGTCCAGGTTCCATCGCCATTGTCTTTCAAGCCAAATCCGCGGTTACCGGCCACCGGGTGCTTCTTACCTTCCTTCGTTTCGAGCGTCGTGAAAATAAAATCGTGTGTCGTCGCGCACGTGCACTGCACGTCTCCCGTCTTGACTGTGAAGAAGTAGTATTGCGACTTGCTGGACACAGAGAGCCCCGGCAGGTTGATCAAATGGAAACGCATCACGACGCCCAGCGGACTATCCGCAGTCCACAGCGCGAAGTTCGGCTTACTGTTGGGGTTATCCGGATCGTCATTCGGATACGGAAAGAAGTCGTACTTTCTCGACGGCCCTTGCGCGAACTCCTGGAAGTGTTGGCGCAAATCCTTGAAGACGGCTTCCAGAGTCCGGTTGGCCGGTTTGGCGAACGTCGTTGAATAGAAGTCGAGATTGATCTTGTCACCCCTGCCATCGGCGACGCGCTGAAAGGCGGTGACGCCCGGCTTTTTCTCCGAATCCGGTGGCGAGTGATCCCGCAGGTCCTTCCAGTTCGCGACATCGCGCGACATCGGGTCCGCGAGCGGTTTGAAGCAACTTGTCCGTTCCGCGGATGTACCAACGCCACTCCACATCACGCTGAATCCGAACAACCAGGCTGCAAGCCAAGACCGTCTCATCGGGGCTGGACCAGCTCGAGCCCGCCGACCCGGTGACCAAAACGCTTCTTTACCAGTCCCGGGTGCGCCGTCGCAGCGGACACGATACCTTCGAAATAGGTAGCTTCGTTGACCTGGTAGCGCTGCAAGGCCCGTGGCTTTTCGGTGACAGCGACGAGGTTCTCGCTCACGCCGTCCTGATACTCCAACGCTTCGAATTCGAACGTGGTGTCCGGGTCATACACCGGTCCGATCGTCACGCGAAGATTCCCTTCGCGCTCCACCACGGCGACCACGTCGCCTTGCAAGACGGCCGCGTAGACCCAGTCCGACGCTTCTGACAGCTCAGTACCTTCGTGCGCGTGCGGCTGGTGTCGATACAAAGCGAGACCGCACCATCCGATGAAATCGCCGGCGACCTGCACATCGCAATACCAAAGCCGATGCTGCGTATCCTCGCGAAGCGCGAAACTCGCAACGGAGAGTCGCTGGGAAAGGCCGTCCCGATACATCACATCATCGCGGCCATCGCGCCCATCCGGGGGGTAAAGCACCGTGTCCAGCGCGGGCGCCTGAGCGCCCTCCGGCGGAAAGAAGTCGGAGGCTCTGGGCAGGCGCATTGTCGAGTCGAGACGAGGTCTCTCGATTGGATCTTCACCCCATTGCGTGATGCGCTTGTCGACCGAGGCTATCGGTCCAGTGGGCGCATCGCCGACGATGCATCCGATGGCCAAACGTTCGCCCGGGCCGGACTCGAACCAACGCGGCCGAACGTAGATGCGCATGGCATACGTCGAGCGATGGATGCGATCTGCCCCCGTGCGAGCCGTATCCATGCGTGTGAGCGGCAGAACGTGGCTCACATCCGGCGGCGACATGCGAAGTGAGGCTGGAACATCTACAGACAGAAGTTCGGATGCATTCTGCAGCCCGGCTGCATCTTGCGCGGAGAACACCTGCGCAAACCGGCCAATTGCAGTGGCTTTGAGGGTCGCCAGCTTTCGGCGCGCGTCACTGAAGCTCAGGATCTCAGGATGAGTGGCAGGTTCTCCCGAGGTTTCTTCCCCTTCCGGCGGACCCAGAAAAACCTTGTTCTCGGCACACTGCAGGCCGAACTGATCCACGAACGGATAGCGAGCACGCCCCACTGCGACCGTCAAAGGCGCAGCCGGTGATCCGCCAGCCGTCACTGAACCTACGAGAGAGGATAGGTAGGCGCGGCTGCTGGCCCGAGTCGAGCGGAAGCGATTGAAAACCACATTCCGCGGTGTCGTTGTCGAAGAACCCGGCGTTAGCAGGTAGCGCGGTTGCGAAGGATCATCATCGATGTCCGTCCAGCTCGCGTCGAGTTTGATCTGCCCGGTCGATGCTGCGTCGACTTCGACGCGGCCTCGCACCTCCGCCATCTCCTTCCCCCGCGGACGTATCGCGATAGGAGCACCGATGAGCCGGGGCGCAAATAGCGGCCGGCGTATCGCGTGAATCACCTGGATTCGATGCTCCGCCATCGCAGCGACCGGCAACCAATCTCTGAAAGCAGAAGCTGCATCCAAGCGCGGGTTTCGCGCGAGCTGCGTTCCGGAACTCGCATATGACGCAGTCTTCACGAGGGCGCCGGCGGTGACTGACGGAACCAACGACACGTCGACGTGCGCGGCCGCAGGGATCAGGATTTCCAGTCGACCCGGCACACCGCGTACCGACGGCCGCTTCGCACTCGTCGTGCGAAACTCGAGCGTGATGGGCTTGAACGATTCCCACGATCCAGTGCCGAATACAAGCTCGACCGGCTCGAGAACGAGGTGCTTCATCACCTGGCAGTAGGCGCCGTCTTCATTGAGCAGCAAGCCTTCTTCCGGCTCGGGTGCGCCGTTCAGCATTCGCACCCGGACAAAAACGCCGCGCACGTCCGGGTCGAAGTAGTAGTCCATTCGCCCGCCGGACCCCACGAAGAACTTGCCTAGGTCCGAGACAAAAACCCGATTCCGGTCGCGTCGGGGCTCGTTTGGATCCCCCAGCAGCAACCCGTGGAAGCGTGCGGTGTCCGCATCGATTGGCACGGGAGCCAACGTGATGCGCGCCTCCGGCCGCTCGTCCGTCAGGAAGATCGCCCGCCCGTCTCCGTTCGTTTCGCTGTCTTCGCCGGCTTTCCATGTCACAATTTCGCCGGGTCGATAAGCGCGTGCCCGGAAGAACGGGAATCGCTGCTCGTAGTTACTCTTCGTCATGACCAGATCGGCCTGCTTCGGGCTGAGCCCGATGCCCCCGATCATCACGTTGCGCAACCGATAGCGATACACGTTGCCGAACAGAAGCGGGACGGACGCTTCGTAACCCACCACCTCCGAGGTAAACGGAGCCGGCAGCGGTACTACCGGCGGCGGCTCGTTCCCGATGAACTGCAGATAGTCACGCGCCTGCGCCGTCGTCATGCCCGCGTACAGAGCGAATTCGGTACTGCTATAGCCGCGTTCGGGATCGTCTGCCTGCTCGCGTTCGAAGTAGTCTTCCGTCGGGCCCGCGATGGTCGTGTTGCTCAACGCGAATGAGATCTGCTCGGTGTGTTCATGCGCGCTCAGGAATGGCGTGCGCCGATCGAGTCGCAGGTCGAGACGGAACCCGACCCACAAATCCTCGAGGAACAGGCAAGGATACGCGCGCTCGCGTTCCTCCGGCGTGCCTCTCAGCGCTTGCGGAGTCACGAGATCGTCGACCGGCGCGGAGAACGTCACGCCAGACGTCTCGGGCTCGTTCGAGCCGAATTGCTCGTCTCCTAGCAACTGGGGCGGACGCTCGTCACGCGAGCCCGTGAAATCGCCGAAGCGATCGTCGTCCGCCGCAGTCGGTGTGGCGATCGAGTTGCTCGCCTGTACCACGACCTGTTTGACCAGCTCCGACTCGGAATGCACGGAGCTCGCTCGATAACGTTCGCGGCCCGCATCATCGTTCAGGAAAGCGAGCGCAGCGTTGGTCGTCGTCTGCCTCCCGATGTCCGCAAACGCAAGCGGATGCGTGTAGTCACGTCGTCGAAACGCGGTCGGCTTGCACGAAACCAGGGGCGACGTCGGTGGAATGTAGAAAACGAAATCTCCGCGTACTGGGCGCGCCGCAGTGGCACGCCACGACGTAACGAATCCGCACTCGCGCGCGAGCAATGGATTCTTCAGCGCTGCATGGGTCGCGACGTTCGGATCGTTGGGATTGGCGAGCGTCGTCTGCTCCTGCGCAGTGGCCGGGTTCTGCCCCGTGGTCCTGAACGCACGCGCCTCGGCGTCTGCTGTTTTTCGGACGGCATTGATGGCCATCCGACGATTGATCTTGCCCACGGCGTCCCGAAGCGAACCGATTCGCTCCGCCGCCTGAAGGCGACCCATGACACCGGCCGCCTCTTCCGATTTTCCGCGCAGCCCATCCAGCAGCGTGGCGTGTGCCGCGGAATCGACCCAGCGAATCGCTTCCATCGAGAGTCGCGAGCGATCCCTGTCGGACACCAATGACATCGTCCCGATGCGGGAGAGCGCCGAGGCATGCATGAGCTGGGTCAGTTGCTGCAGCTCGTCGTGCGCCTTGCCCATATCAACGAAGTGATCGGCATTCAGCGAGCTGAATCGTCCATCGTGCACCATCTCAGCGGCGTGAACGGTGGATGGCGGCAACAGATATCGGCGCAGCGTGTCGGCCAGCGTAGCGAGCGGCTTTGCGCCCACGTGTCTGAGCGTAAGCGGAATCGCATCGGCCTGATCGAAGCGCCGGCCGCCTTGCTCCCAGGCCTGCAGCCCGAGGGCGTACGCAATGATGCTCTTGTCCGGATCGCCGCTCAGCAGCGGATGGGCAGCAATGGCCTGCGCAACGACGTCCGGCGAGACATCGCCAGGTGCGAAAGACAATCGTGCGACGATCTCGACCGCGAAGGTATTGGGTTCCTGGAGTGGATTGCCTGTATCCAGCGGAATGCCCAGCAGTGTGAATTCAATCGGCATCACACCCTCTGCGCACGTCTCGCGTACGCCGCGAGAATGCGGTTGAACGCCTCACGTCTGCGAGCATCGAAGCTGCCGCCGAACGGACGCACATCTCCCGGTGCTCCGTTCGCCACTGAGCTGTGCGTCAGCGCGGACACTCCGGCCGGAGGCAGCGGGGGAGACGTGGCGGCTAGCAAATGCATCGGTGACAGCAGCGACGCACGCCTGCCATCGCCTCCCGACTCCTCCTCATGAGCTGCTGTGAACGAGTAGGAAATGCGGACGAAACCAATCTTGATGGAAACCCGCACCGTCGCTTCGCCGCGCACGAGCTTGCGCCCCGCCTCCTGCACGTACGACAGCGCGATGTAGATGAGACCCATGAAGTGAATGATTCCGGCCACAGACAAGTCGGCCTTCGCCTTCACGAACGCGCGCATCACGACACGGCCGCTGTTGGTCGCATCATCCCGCTCGCACATGTAGAAGATGCCAGCCATCAAGCTGGCTTCCCCGCGAGCTATGCCCCAGCTGATCGGGATCAGGGCTCCATATTCCATGCACACTTCGACGAGGCGACAGCCTCGCGTAGTGGCTTCGAGCAGCACGTGCGCCTTGCCGCCGTACCAGGGGGGCACGAAGATCGCGAGCGGCTTCTCTCTGGACGACACCGAGAAGCCGACACTCAGAACGTCACGCCCTCGCAGCGGGATCATCACGAACCAGCCCAGCGCGAGATTGGTGATCTGCGCCGGACCGATAAAGAGCGGGTCACCTTCGGTCGTCGGGAATCGCAGCGTCTGCGAGATTCGGATGCGTTCGGGAGTGAGGCTCAGCGAGATGCCCTGCTCCTGCCCGAGCCCACCCAGCACGTTCGAGAGCTGATTGATGAAGGACAGCGGTCCGATGAGATCGACACCCGCGATTTGTGTGATGAAATCCTTGTTGCCGTCCTCGGTCATGACGAACGCGACGCTCGAGAACCGGACTTCGATGGCGCCGAACACCGTCACGGTGAAGTCGCGCAGCTCCGCCCTCGCCGCCATTCGGGCCTTTCCCGGCTCGAAGCTCAGCTGAGTGGCATCCGCGGGAAAACCCAGCTTGCCGAAATCCATTCGCGCCGACGCGTTGATCGTCATGCGCGTCGAGCCATTCGGCGTGAATTTCACGGGCCCGATCGCCTCGGTCCGGAAAACGTCGTTCGACCAGTTCAGCGACGCCTCGATACCGAACGGTACGGGCTCGGACGAGTCCGCATCCTGAAGATCGTTCTGGAAAAGCGTGATGAACTCGGGCAGAGACACCTGCCCGGGTCCGCTGCCGATGATGGCCGTGAGCCACTCGACCCCGTTGATCTTCACATCCCACGTCAGCGGTTGGGCCGCACGCTCATCGGAACCGCGGCTCGCAGTGTTTCCCAGCGGGACGTTGCGAAACACGTCGGCGAATCCGAGACCAGGCAGGATCTGCGCGTGCTTGCCGAACAAGTCGCCGAGTCGCAGACCACCCGATGGCAACCCACTCGCCATGGGAGCAAATGCAGCTGGCGCAGCCGCGAAGCCCATGACGCCTTTCGCGAGTTGCTGCAGCGAGCCCAGTTCTTCCTGATTGCGAAGCCTGTCGAAAGGCTGCACGTCGATCTGCGACCGATAGCGCAGGCGATATCCGGCATAGTCAAGGCGACCAATCGCCTCTGCGCTGCTGCGGCGTAGAGCGTCGTAGCCCGACCAGCGCCCTTCGTTGAACGTCGCGTCCCCAACCGGGCCGTTCTTTCGCGTCAGGATGCTTACATGCGTGTCTGGCACCGAGAGCCCGCCGACCCCTTCGGAACTCGTGGAATGACCGAACCGGATCTCGTTGTCGATGTCGGCGAACAGGGAATCCGGAATGCGGCTCGGCGTAATCGCTGTTCCGTAATAGAGCTGGCGGATATCCGCACTCGCCTGTGTCGATGGGCGCACGGCCACTGCGGCCGCCTCCCCTACCAGCGCACGCGTCTCCAGCAAGAATAGGTACGCCGCCGCCGGATCTTTCGATTCCGGCTGCACGTTCACGAAATAAAGCTTTGGGTCAGTCGTCGGCTCAGGATCGAGCACCGGTGCCGAAGTGAACCGAGTATCGCGATACGTCGCGATCGATGCGCTGGGTTGCCCGGACATCTGCCCCATCCCCGCGAGGCGCAGTCGCATGGTGCGCGATCGCGGGCGGAACGGTGTTGGCACGATCATCGTCGGCATCAGATCCGGAATATTCCCGCGTACCCATTCAACCCAATCCACCCGGTGCGTGGTATCGCCGCTGAACGTCGGCGTCGCCAGCGCCATCAATGCGCCGTTGTATTGCGCGAACCGATGCGGATCGGCGTTCCAGAGCCGATCGATAACACGCAGCCCTTCAGAATCTGCCGATCGCGGAATCGTGTGAGGCGCGTCCCCATTCCCTGCAGGAGCGACTCCGCAAACTGCGCTCTGCTGCGAGTGATTCCACCGGTGGCCGGGCTCCCAGATCAATCCGTTGGCCGAGCGCGCCTTGTTGCTGACGAAGTACATGGGCATAGACGACAGATGGGACTTGCCGGCCCAGTCCGTACCCGCATGCTCGAAGGAAAACGGGCGCTGCCCCACCGTGGGCAGGAAAAAATCATAGTCGCGATAGGTGCCCGGATCGCCGCCAGGTGGCAGGTCGAGCGGCGGCGTTCGTTTCGTGGTGACCGCCACCGCACGAAAAGGCGTTTCGTAATGACCGATAGCGAGGTCGTTCGGCTGCGGGATCTGCAGAAATACCTGCTTGATCAGCACCGCGACGAAATGGCCGCGAGAGTCACGAACGAAAGCCCGTTCGGAGAGCACCACCAATTCGCAGGCGGTGCCGAAGGGATAGAGGAAGCCCGCGTTGACGACTTCCACATGATGATCGCGCCCCAGGCTTGCGGTGTGCACCCAGCCAGTCAGGCCACATCCGGGGAAGGCGACCCATTGCCCATCCAGCTGCAACCAACCGCCGCGCGCGCTGAGTCGGAACTGCTCCACTTCCACCGCGCGACCATCGGCGTAGCAGGCACTGATACAAGCATTCGTCGGCGTGTACTGGATCAGTCCCGATTCGATGGGTGGTGGCCCCACGCGACCCGTGTAAGGGAACCGCCGTGACAGGCTCGCCGCGATATCAATTCGATCCGCATTGCGAAGCGGAGTCGGATCTTTCGGAGACGACACGCCGGGTGCGTCGTCGTACGTGACGCGAAGACCGCCGCTGGCCGTATTGCCCGTGAGAGATCCCCGCCGGAATCCGCGCACACCTAGAACCTCGAACTCGGTCCGTGGTGTCTGACCCACGAGCGAGGTAGTCCACAGCACATTCCAGTGGCCGCTTGTTTGCGGATCGAGGGTGTGATGCCACCGATGCGGAATCGCCTCCTCACCCGCCTTCTTCTCCAGCGGAGTGAGCTCGATACCCCAGGGCATCTCGACTCGCGTGACCGGCCGGTCTGCGGGCTCGACGAAATCTAGGTCGTAGCGCGCGGCGACCTGATCTAAGTCGGGCAGCACCAGCTCGAAATCAGTCCAATCCAGTAGCGTCCCGAGATCCAGTCGGTACCACCGCGCCGGCACACGGAAGACCAACCGACTGGGCTTGCTGGCGAGCAACTCGATCTTGCCGAGCTGATCCTCGCCAAACACGGGCGGGATGGTGGTCGTCGCGATCGCGGTCTCAGCGAAATGCTGAGGCGCGAACGTGAAGATGAACAACGGCTGCGGATGCCCCTCCACGGGTCGGAGCTGTCGCCGCCCCAACCGATCGAACTCCCGAAACCCGACGGCGACCAACTCGACGAACAATTCGTCCTGCTGACGTCGCAAGAAAAAACGCGGCCAACCTCTAGAATCGGGCTTCGGTGGAGCCACCAACTGCCACGTGCCCCAGATCGATCCCGCACCGACGAGCGCTGCGCCACCGGTGAGCAGGAGACCGCGCCGAGTTATTCTTATTCGCCTGCCTGAACTATCCATAGATCCCAGCAATCCACGCGACTGCGCGTCTGCGGCGCGTTCGAGTCAGCGTGAACCCTCCTTGTGTCAAGTATGCGCAACGCTTCGGGGCCGTTCAAGCCGGCGCACAACGTCAGAGTTTCCGGCCTGAACAAAAAGATCAGCCGCTCCATAACCACGAGATTTCCGCCGTCTTCGAATATTCCGTTCTGCTGAAGGTCTGTTACTGGCGCGCCAATGTCTCACCTGATCAAGCCGCTGGTGCGCGCAGCCTGACTCCCGGGCATGCTTCAGGCCCGTCCCGCGGCGACCCGGATGCAGTTGCATGCCTCAGCGTGGTGTTTCCGTGAGTACCGCCGTCACCCTATTCCTTCTTCTGCTTCTTCATCGCATCTCCAAAATCGACTGTAAAGCCTATATGACCCCGCACACTGTCTGAGTCAGTGAGGACGTCCTCGTGATTAGCCCAAATCACACTGATCGGAATACGAACTGTGTCCGACCCCGCGATCGGAATCTCAAGACGGAAACCAAGCTTCCCGATGTCGTCATGCTTCGCATCGGCGATGTCATCGAACATCTCCCAGCTCGCGGAGACTGATGCACGGGCACCTGACTTCCCAATTCTGCCCTTCCAGAAATATCGGACGAACTCCGCTCCAACTTTCCATGAGTTCGGATCGGGAAGTGTTCCGCGACCGTTCGCCTCTGAGTAGTCGACGTTGAGGTTGATGCCCTGCGCCTTCTCGGGTAAACCATAGGTGAAGCGCAAGCCAGTCGACCACTTGTCCTGCCCGAACTCCGGATCTTGCTGTGTCGTCGCGGCAACCCAAGAGCCGGTCCATCGGGTGGCTATTGTCTTCATTGCCGCCGCAAACTTCTTGTTACTGGCCAGTCGGTCTTGCGCTGACTGAAGCAACTGCTTCTGCGTATCAGGACTCGCCAGATAGCGATCAATATTCTCGGCGCGCAGGCACTGCGCCGAGTCTCGCTCTAAGCCCTTGGTCATACCCAACGCAATCTGCGCTCGCTGCAACAATTCCTTCTCCGGATCGATAGCAGCCTCTCGCAGCGTCTTAAGGTTCTCCTTCCAGTCCCGACTGCCAAACAGACGATACTTGAGCTCCCAGGTCTGAATGTCATTGAAATCGTCCGACTTCAATGCGTCGTCCACAGTACCGTCACCATTGCGATCAAATTTCTCCCCAGTGCCTCCCGTTGCAAAGGTCAGTGCAAATCGTCTTGCGATCCGGTGCCGTCGCTCCAGATACACTTCGGGATCATTGAGAATTGACGGATCGAATGCTGCATACCACGCAAAGGGAGACAGCTGAATTGACGTCTGTCCGCTGTTGTCCTTAAGAAGTTCTTGCTCGACGGCGATAGCAAGCACATCAGTGAAATCCGCGCCATCGACAAGCCTGGACCCGTCAGCGGAGGGTGGTGGACCGATCGTCTTGAACAACTCCTCCTTCTCCAACTCCTTGGCCTTCAGATCTGCCTGCAGAGCTGCATTCATGGCCTTGTCGATGCGATTGTTGATCTCGTTGCCATCGATGTACCCGGGTGTGCATTCGGCAGCAGCCAACACCGTCACATGCGACAGGGCCATCAGTACGCATGTCAATCGTGCCGCGTGGATCATTGGGGCTCCGCGAGAATGAGCAGACCGGCTTGGTGGTACTCCCCTTCAGTGTCCGATGGCTCGGAATACACGCTTTCCACCCCATTGTTGACCTGAATCGCCAACTGGGCGGACCAAGGCTGCACGTTGCCGGGTGAGAAACTCCACGCGAGATAGCTATATCCCAGTGGGATTGTCTCGATCAGACCGTCTACGGAGTTGCCCGCTCGCGGACCGAGTCGCTGAAAGCGATCGGGAACGGTGTCACCGTTCTCGTCGGGTCCCCAGAAGAAATCAAGCTCCGCGACGATGACACCATCCACTTGATAACGGCACTGCAAAGTGTCCCCCGCCTTGCAGAGGAAAATGCCGGGTAGGCTCTCGGGAACCACACCTGATGCAGCTTCGGCCATCGCACCCGCGACATCCGCTTTGCTGGCGTTCGCAGCCATGTTCAGCAACGCCGTACGGTGAACAAGCGCGGAGAAGGAACGACGTCGAAATACGACGGGGTGGCGAGTCGCGCTCTTTGGGGAGCCAGCTGGGGTCGCGCCCTTAGCCGTGCGCTTCTTGGCCTTCGATCGCGCCTTGTGATTCTTCCCCTTGTCGCTAGTCATACTGCCCCGTCCCCGTATTCATGAATCCACTGTTTGGCCTGAACGCCCCGTGACCACTGGCGGCGCTATTCATTAAACTTTCGCGAGTGCGTGCCTTCGATGATGTCGCCTTGGTTCTATCTGGAGAGGGCAGCATTGGATGGCTCACCAGACATGTCACAGAGTCAAGACGGCACTTTGTCCATATAAGAAGGCGCGACACTTACGTGAATGCGCCGATTGAGATGGATATGTCCTACAGCGAACGGCTATCTCACCAAGATCTTCCGACGCCTGTGCGGCTGCCACCCTAGGTGGCGTTGTGATTCAAACATCGGATAAACGATAAACACGCATTTGAACGTCGTGAAGTGACATCGAGCGCTCGAGGGGCCGAACGAAGGCGCACTGCACATCACGATGAGATGTCAGGGTCAACAAGGCGACGTCCCCGCATTGTTGAGTAGCGACGTTAGCAGCATTTGTTGTTCAGTAAGCCCCTACCCATTTTAGCCGCAGCGCGAATGGTTCAGGTCGTCGTAAACGAATGCAACATTCGGATGTAGCGAGGTTTCAGATCCCGGTTTGGCTCGGCAGGGCTGGAATAAGATAGCGGTCAAGAGCGGGATACATCCCTGCACTGGCCATGACAGCGAATAGAAGGTACGCAAGATCGATCCAACGCGCTCCACGCTCGCGATGATGTGCTTTACCAGACAGTACCATTGCGTAAGAGACAAGTTCTTGAAGAACGAAACCCACAAGGATCGTACTGAGAATTACCAACTCAAAAAAAAGGATCCACTGATTGGGCGCAGCTTCGAGGAGCTCTCGAATTCCGACGAAGGCAAATGGACCGAAAAACGTCTTGCCTGCGAACATGAGCCCGAAGATTAGTAGAGTCGCGACGATCAACTTAAGTACTGATTGCACTACGAAGCCACCGTGAAAATGAATAGTCCCGTTTCGGCTACCAGCAAAGAGGCGGCAACGTAGAAAGACGTCGAGACAATGTAACGGCCTTCACTGCGCGATACCCCAGCCGACCACCAAAGAATGATCGCAACAAACAGCGCACCCAACGCCACTCCAATCTTCAACGCTGGCGTTCGAATATCGAAGTCGCCGAATGCAAATGCAGTCAACAAGCTTGCCTGTGTAAGCATGGTTGTCTGTAGCAGTAGATCTTGCCAATACCATCCTTTGCCGTACTTCCCAGGATCATCGACGATACGATCCCAGTGGCTTCTGCGCGCGAACCTTAGTCGCTGCAGCATGCCCGCCAAGGGATCTTCCTGCGAAGTGTTCTCAACTTTTTGCGCCTCAGGTTTCATAGCTCTTCCATCTATCAGATCAGATGACCGTCCCGTCATGCTCCATTGGACATCGAGCAAAGCCAGGTACTCACCGCCGCATCCAAGCATCCCTGACCTGCATCGTTGACCGGCGTTGAGCCTCGCTCACTGCCACCACGATCGGGCACACCTTGTCCTGTCGGCGCGCCGGAGTGGGTGGGATTCATCGCGCGGGGGCTGGGAGTTGGATTCAGGTACTCCGAGTTGTAGTCTGCACTTGGCATCTGTTGTCCTCGGCGATTGCATTTTGCCGCTGAGTCTCGGCATCGCGCCGCTCCTGAAGCCTGCGCTCCCTCTCCTGCGACACCTCGCGATCGCGCGTCAGTCGCTGGCGTTCGCTTTGCCAATAGTCAACTCCAGGACCCCCCTGTGCGGTGTCGGCGCCTGCTTCACAGTCCGCATTCACGAGTTCGTACGTGCTTCGGGCAAAGAGACACATCGATGGGTTCGGATTGGCGCCGTAGCAGGCGGCCTGAGTGTTGGATTGCCCCAAGGCACGTGTGGCGGGATCAGTCTCGGCGTCGGCCCTAGTCATCGAGACATTCTGAAGCTCGGACTCGATCGTTTCGACGGAAAAGGCGAAGCCGGACGGTACGCAGCCTGCGAACGCAAACCCGAGAACAATGCGACGGAGCAGAAGGCGGCTGGCCAGTATCACGTCAGCTTGCTCAGGCTACACCGGAGATCAGTGCCTTCGTGGTGGCTTGCGTTGCTTCTTCCTCAACTCAGCTTCAAGGGCCTTTGCGATCGAGATCAGGTTTGCGGCGGTGGATCGAGAAATCTCCTTCGGCGACGCATGACGTACGAACCACTCGTACTGGTCCAGCATTTCGGCTGCTGCTCCGTATCTTTGGTGGCGAGCCAACCGCTCACTCTGATCGACCACAAACAACAGCAGCGCCCTGAGCTTCTTCGCTTTTATGTCGGCTGCGCCAGTGGCCTCTCTCAAGGCTTCATAGCTAGTATCGTCGTGTGCCGGTCCGCTGGAGACCACCAGGTTCACCGCCGAGCCCGTCGCGACACT
>JACZCZ010052810.1_pt1 | contig 14256 bp, 12 predicted proteins | sample 8641811 | NCBI WGS metagenome assembly JACZCZ01 (sample SAMN15324610, study PRJNA640507) | soil metagenome | isolation source: intercropping peanut in the first line | place: China: Luxin town, Laibin City, Guangxi Province | collected 2019-07-25 | depth 10cm m | reverse complement strand
GTTGTCATTGCGAGGAGCCCAGCAAAGCGATTGACTGCAAAAAATGCAGTCCATCGCTTTGATAGCGGACGAAGCAATCTCCACCTGCGTATTCTGTCATCCTTCGCTACCTCTGTCATTCCGAGCGCGGCAAACTAGAATCGCCACCAGATCCGCCGACGTAGCAGCCGAGGAATCCTTTTCAACCAAACTTCTGCGATTAAATAGAATCTTGACGCTGCTCTTCTAAAACTTCTCTCCGAACGCCTTCAACACATACAGCGCGTCGGCTGTCACCCATTCGTTCATTTTCTTCTTGCTTGTGCCGCCCCAATCTACGTAATCTGTCCCTAGGCTGACCTTGCTCGAGACGCGATCGTAGTACTTGCTCTCCGCCGCCCAGCCGCCATCCGGCAGCTCTTTCTCGCGCAGGAGAGCCAGCGCATCCTTGAGGCGTGCGTCCTTGGTGATGCCGATTTCCGCAAACACCTTGAGCGCGCCCAGGATGTCGTAATGCCAATAGAGCGGGTAGTGCAGCTTCACGAATTCTTCACGGATCACTTCGCCGTTGCTGGCGCGCTTGTACAGCTTGCGGGTTAAGAACACTTCGCTGGCGCGTTTCACGGCCTCGCGGGCTTTCTTGTCACCGGTGTGTTCAGCGTACTCATGCAGCCCACGCATCGACCACAGGGTGTGAATAAAGGTCGAGGTATCCGCTTCTGCATCCTTGTCGCAATTCCAGCCACCGTCAGGCCATTGCCAGAACAACAAACGTTCCGCCAGCTGGTCCACTCGCTTGTCGTCAAGCCCAAGCTTCAGCACCGTGTACAGCGCATTGCCTTGCTGAGAGGCGCAGGTGCGGTAACGCCCCTGCATCAGTGGGATGCCTTGCTTTAGCTTCTTGTAGGCATCCGGTTTCGATTCCGCAACGAATTCGTTGTAGAAGCGCGGCTCCAGCCAGGTCGCTACCAACTCGTCGGCGGTGGCTTGCAAGGCTTTGTCGCCGGCCGGGTAGCCGATATCAGCCAGGGTCATAAACACCCATTGCGCTCCCTGCCACTTGGCGTACACGTTCAAATTGATGCGGCCGGTCTTGTCCAGTTTTTGCAGCAGTGCTCTGACTCGCGGCGAATTCTTAACTTCGGCTTCGAGCTTGCGAATGCCAGCTGAATCGCGCTTCTCGCCCAGCACTTGCACGCGCGTCTTCCAGCGCACCGAAGGCTCGTCCGATTTCAGCAGCTGTTCAACCAGTTGAGAATGATTCATATCATCCCTGTCAATAACCTTGACCCGCGGCGTAGATCTTGAAGCCCTGCAATGATTTGTGACATTAATACTGCAACTTAAGCCGGAGGATTGTCAAGTTGGCACGACGGCGTCGTGGCTGTCAGGCATGATTATTATTAAATCTCCACGTTTGATACAGCCCCAGCTTGCCGCCGTGCCCGTCAGAGTAGAAGCTGTCCACCACGGTGAAGCCGGCCTTCTTGGCCAGATCGGCAAGCTCCGCTTCGTCGAAGGCGTGCACGTAGCGCAGTCCCTCGCCGCCGCTACGCCAATCGAGCAGGTAGTCGCCTGGGTCGACGTCGGCTGTGGTCAAGCTCGCCGCCTCCCATGGCAGGATGCGCTCCCGCAGCCGCTCGCTGCTCAGGAATTGCCAGACCGAGAGCGTGAAGCTGCCGCCCGGCGAAAGCAAGTCGCTCACCTCTCGCAGGAAGGCGAGCCGTCTCTCTTCGGTAGGGACGTGATGAAGACTCGCGAAGCAGAGAACAAAATCGAAAGGTTGGCTTTCGGGCAACCGCGGAGAGAACTGGCTGAGCTCGGCTTGGACGAACTCGAATGCCTCGTCGCCTTCTACGCTGTCGAGCGCGTCGCGCAGCAGCTCTGCGCTAAAGTCCATACCAACGTAGCGGCCGCTGAATCCGCGCTGCTTCAGCTCGGCGGCTATGCCGCCGTTGGCGCAACCAAGATCGAGCACGCTAGCGCTGTTCGGCACCGCGTCGAGAATCCGCTGTACCCCCGGCTGCAGCCGCCCGCGCGTGGCCGAGAACGATTGGGCGTGGCTTTGATAGAATTCTCTATTCAGCTCGATCAGTCGCTGCGCGATGTTGGCTTTCACAGCTTCATTATAGGTAGGGATTCGTCCCGCGAGCTGATGCAAACATGACCCTCGTCCAAGGCCCCGAACCCCGCATCCATGCTTGGACACAATCCAAGCAATCGACGCCCGAACATTACGAGCGCGCTCGTGCCGCGCTCGAAGATATCCGCGCCGGCATGCCGGTCTTCGAAGCGCTAAGCCGCCACCCGCTCACCGATGGCGGTTTTGTGGGCAAGCACGTCCTTGTCGCTGCTTATCACGACCTCGTAGATAGCGGCGTCTGGCCGGCAGACAAGGCGCTCCTCTCGCGCATCCGCCTCAAGCCCATGCGCTCACTCTCGGGCGTCAGTGTGGTCACCGTGCTCACCAAGCCTTACCCATGTCCGGGCAAGTGCGTGTTCTGCCCAACAGACGTGCGCATGCCCAAGAGCTATTTGCCGGACGAACCCGGTGCCATGCGCGCCTTGCAACACGACTTTGACCCTTACGCTCAGGTGCGCAGCCGGCTCGATGCGCTCGAAGCGGTGGGCCATCCCACCGACAAGATCGAGCTGCTCATCCTCGGTGGCACTTGGTCTTCGTACAAACGCGAATATCAAGAGGAGTTTATTCTTGGCATGTTTGCCGCGCTGAACGGTGTGCGCAGTGAGACATTGGAAGACGCCCAGCGCATTAACGAGACGACTGCGCACCGCGCCGTCGGCCTTGCCATCGAAACACGGCCGGACCATGTGAACCCGGACGAGATCGCCTGGTTGCGCAAGTTGGGCGTCACCAAAGTTCAGATCGGCGCGCAGAGCTTCGACAATCACATTCTCGAGCTCAACAAACGCGGCCACACACCCGAGGAGACGCGCCAAGCCGCGGACCTGCTGCGAGCGGCGGGCTTCAAGATCGTGATGCATTGGATGCCGAACTTGCTCGGCGCGACGGTGGAAAGCGACCGGCGCGACTTTGCGCAGCTATGGCGCGATAACTGCCCGGACGAACTCAAGATCTATCCCACTCAATTGCTCGAGAACGCTGAGCTTTACTTGCATTGGCAGCGCGGCGAATACAAACCGTACTCCACCGAAGAGCTCGTCGAGTTGCTGGCCGACATCAAGCCGAGCATCCCGGAGTATTGCCGCGTCAACCGCGTCATCCGCGATATTCCTTCGACCAACGTTGTCGAAGGCAATCGTCGCACCAGCCTGCGCATGGATGTGCACGCGCGTATGAAAGAGCAAGGCACTCGCTGCCGCTGCCTACGTTGCCGCGAAGTGCGCGGCAAGGCCGTGCAAGTTAGCGAACTTGAGCTGCAGGATTTCACCTACGTTGCCTCTGCCGCTGAAGAACACTTCCTGTCATTCGTCACGCCCGAAGATCGTCTGGCCGGCTTCCTGCGCCTTTCACTACCCGCGGCTAACGCGCCAGTTACGGGCTTGAACGATCTTCATGGCGCCGCGCTGGTGCGCGAAGTGCATGTCTATGGCCAATCGCTCGAAGTCGGCTCGGAGCAAAGCGGGGCCGCTCAGCACATTGGCCTCGGCACACAACTGCTCGCCCGCGCCGAAGAGATCGCACGCGCGGCTGGCTTCGCCCGCATGGCCGTGATCGCCGCCGTAGGCACGCGCGGCTACTACGCCGGCCGCGGCTACACCCTCGCGGATACCTACATGGTCAAAGATCTATGAAGCGCGACTTCTACTCTCGCCTAGCGTATGCCCGCCGCGGCCCATTCGGCCGCTTGGCGTATCTTCTGCTCAAGTTGCTTGGCGTTGAGATTCCGCGCTCCGTGGTCATCGGCAAGAACTTCGTCCTCGTGCATGGTGGGTTCGGCGTGGTCATTCACCCCAAAGCAGTCATTGGCAACAATGTGCGCATCTACCCCGGCGTCACTCTCGGCCGCGCCGATATTCATCTGCCGGCCGACCAGTCTAAATTCGTCGGCATCGAGATCGGCGACGATGCCATCCTTGCTCCCGGCTCGAAGATCTTGTGCCGCGTCGGTGTGCTAAAGGTTGGCCATGGCACGGTGGTGGGTGCCAACGCTGTGCTGCTTGAATCCACCGGGGAGGGGGAGACCTGGGCGGGCATGCCCGCCAAAAAGGTGGGCATGCGCGAAGATTGGCCGCCAGCACTCTAGTGGCGTTGACAGCCCCTAGTGCCGCATGTACAATCTGCCCTCGCCTCTATAGGTGATTCGCCGTGGTAGCTCAGTTGGTAGAGCACGCGACTGAAAATCGCGGTGTCGCCGGTTCGATCCCGGCCCTCGGCACTCTTAGTGCCGCTGGCAGTGTATGTTCCGCCACAGCGGAATCAAGTAGGTTATAATCTTAGTATTGCGGGCGTGGCTCAGTTGGTAGAGCATCTCCTTGCCAAGGAGAAGGTCACGAGTTCGAGTCTCGTCGCCCGCTCTTGAAAACAGGCGAAAGCCTGTTTTCGTTTAAATCACTGCTCTCGGTATAATCCTGCGTCTCACGGCGACGTGGCCAAGTGGTAAGGCAAGGGTCTGCAAAACCCTCACCACGGGTTCGAATCCCGTCGTCGCCTCAAGAAAAAAGAACAGGCTCAGCCTGTTCTTTTTTGTTTAAGCCTTCAAGCTTTCTTCGCGGGCCAGCTTGTCTACCCGAATGTTGTCACGATTGGTCGCGTGGCCCTTCACCCAGTGCCAGGTGATCTGGTGTTCGCGGATCGCTTCGGCCAGCGCCTGCCAAAGCTCGACGTTGGCGAGCGCGCCACCCTTGCGTTTCCACCCGCGGCGCTGCCAACCCGGCAGCCATTCGGTGATGCCCCGGCGCAGGTACTCCGAGTCGGTGTAGAGCTCAACGTTCGTCGGCGCCTTCAAGGCTTCCAGCGCCTTGAGAGCGGCGGTCAGCTCCATGCGGTTGTTCGTGGTCTGGGCTTCGCGCCCGCTAAGGACGCGCTCGTGGTCGCCGGCTCGCAGCAAAGCTGCCCAGCCGCCGCGCCCGGGGTTGCCGAGGCAAGAGCCATCCGTATAAATCGTCACTGAGGGAAGCACGCGGGCATTTTATCAAGCTCGGTGGCTCATCCAGCATATAATCGCTGTACGTATCGCTCCTGCAGGAGGAGATCATGCAAATTCGTAATCAATTCTCCACGTACAACATCGTTTTGATCGCGGTTGGCATTGCGATCAACATCGCCATTGGCACCGTGGTGCTTGGCTTGCGCGTGCCGCTCTACCTCGACTCCATCGGCACAGTGTTGGTGGGCGCGCTGGTCGGGCCTTGGGCTGGCGCAGTGGCTGGCTTCCTGGCCAACATTATTTGGGTCTTCTTTGGCAACCCGACCTACGCTGCGTTCGCTGGCGTGGCCGCCATCGTTGGCGCGCTGGCTGGCGCCTTTGCTACAGCTGGCTGGTTCAAGGTCTGGTGGCGCGCTGCTCTGGCTGGCATCATCACCGGCCTGATCGCCGCATTCGTGTCCGCGCCAATCGCTGCGTACGTCTTCGGCGGTTCGCTGGGCACCGGTACGGATGCTATCGTGGGCATGTTCCGCGCTGCTGGCCTGGATGCGCTGGGCGCCAATATGGCGCAGGGCATCACCTCCGACCCGATCGACAAGATGATCAGCTTCTTGCTGGTGTGGGTAGTGATGCAAGCTTTGCCGCAGCGACTGAAAGCGCGTTTCGGCGACAAATAACCAGTCGGCAGCTCGTGTCACCACGCGGGCGATAGCCGTTCTTCGCGTATGCACGGTTCTACGATCTATGTAGACGGCTCTAGCGGGCTGCACCAACTGCATCCGCTTACAAAGCTAGCGTTTACTTTGTTGTGCATTGTTATCGCAGCCGCAAGCCCAGACATCCTCTGGCTGCTTGCGGCTTTTGCGTTTCTGTTGATGCCCGTTGCTTTATGGGGTGGCCTCCTTCGGCCTTTTGTTCAAAGCTGCGCCGCGGTGGTGATCCCATTTGCGATCTCACTGGTGCTGATCCAAGGCTTCTTTGCGCCGGGTAACGATGTTCTCTTTGAGGTCGGCAGATTTGCGTTTACTCAGCAAGGCGCGTTAGCTGGCCTTACGATGGCGGCGCGCATTCTGGTAGCTTTCGGTGGCGCGCTGTTGCTCATGCTGAGCACTCGGCCAGACCATTTGATGCTTGGCATGACCCAGCGCGGCGTGCCGCAGAACTTGGCCTTCATCATACTGACTGTGCTGCAGATTTTTCCGCGCTTCCAGGAGCGCGCTGCCACGATCTTGAACGCGCAGCAGGCGCGCGGCCTTGAAGTGCAAACCGATCTGATCGGCAGGCTGCGCCTGCTTGTGCCCCTGGTCGGCCCGCTGGTGTTGAGCAGCATTGTCGATGTCGAAGAGCGCGCCATGGCCTTGGAGGCACGCGCCTTCAGCCGGGTTGGAGCGAAGACCAGCCTGCTGGTCTTGCGGAATACACCCGCGCAAAGCCTGATGCGCTGGGCGATGCTGCTTGCCACAGTTGGCTTGCTTGTCTGGTGGTTGTGGAGAGCTTTCTCTTGATTGCTCTGCAGAACTTTAGCTACACGTATCCCGGCGCGGAACAACCTGCTCTGCGCGATCTCACTCTAGAGATTCCGGAAGGACAATTCTGCGGGGTGGTCGGAGCGAACGGAGCGGGCAAGTCCACCCTGTGCTTTGCTCTCAGCGGCTTCGTGCCGCAATTCTTCCGCGGCGAGACCAGCGGCAGCCTGCATGTAACCGGCAAAGATGTGCTGACTACGCCGCTGGGGGAGCTAGCTGGCCAAGTTGGCCTAGTGTTCCAAAATCCTTTCAACCAGATCAGTGGGGCTCGCTTCAGTGTGCGGGACGAGATCGCCTTTGGGCTTGAGAATCTTGGCCTGCCGCGCGACGAGATCATTCGTCGCGTCGATGGCATCCTGAAGGATCTCGACCTGCTCGAACTAGCCGAACGCTCGCCGTTCGAACTTTCGGGCGGGCAACAGCAGCGCGTGGCGATCGCGTCTGTGTTGGCGATGCAGCCAAAAGTGCTGGTGCTGGACGAGCCGACGTCGCAGTTGGATCCTAAGAGCACTGAAGAGATCTTTAAGATCCTGAACATCATCGCTGAGCGCAAGGTGGCGACGGTGGTCCTGGTCGAGCACAAGCTCGAATGGATCGCCACATTTGCCGAACGCGTGTTGGTGATGGATGCGGGGCGGTTGGTGCTGGACGGCGCACCGCGGGACGTGCTCGTGTCGCCGGAGCTGGTGAAGCTTGGCGTGGGCCGCACGCAATATACGGAAGCCGCCCTGCTGGCGAAACAGGGTAAACGCACGCCGGTAACCCTGGACGAAGCGCAGGCTTTTTTCAAATGAGCATTCGTTTCGATTCTGTGTCGTTTGTCTACCCTTCCGGCGTGCGCGCTTTGGATGGCGTTTCGCTCGAGGTTAAGCCCGGCGAATTGGTCGCCATCATTGGGGAGAACGGCGCCGGCAAGACTACGCTGATCAAGCTGCTCAATGGCTTGCTGCGACCCGCCGTGGGTGAGGTGTGGCTTGGTGATTGGAACACAGCAGAGCACACGACCGCCCAACTAGCAGCCAAAGTCTCGTTTCTATTCCAAAACCCTGATGAGCAGCTTTTTGAGCGCACTGCTTTGCAAGAGGTGAGCTTTGGGCCACGCAACCTCGGATTGGCTCAAGGACGGATTGAGCAGGTCAGCCGCGCCGCCTTGGAGCAGGTCGGTTTGGCTGCAATGGCAGACACCAATCCGTACGACATGCCGCCCTTCCAGCGCAAAATGCTTGCATTTGCCGCAACGCTAGCCATGCAGACTGATGTGCTCGTCTTGGATGAACCGACCGTAGGACAAGACGCGGCTGGCCGGGCGCGCATCGGCGGCATATTGCATGAGCTGCAGGCGCAAGGCCGGACGATACTACTCGTTACGCATGATCTCGATTTCTGTGCCGAGCATGCCGACCGCGTTGTGGTGATGGCCAACGGCAAGATCATTGCCAACGGCCCGGCGGCCGACGTGCTGTACCAGCAGGATGTGCTTGCCAGCGCGGCGGTGACCCCGCCGCAATTGGTGCGGCTCGCGTCGGCAATCGGACTGCAGGCGAAGCCGCTGACCGTGGCGCAGTTCGCCGAGGCGTATGCGCAAAGGAAGGCGAAGCCATGAAAGCCATAGTGCTTGGCGATCTGATCCCTGATATCAACATGCGCCTGCCTGCGTTCCCTGTGAACGCCAAGGACATACATCGCCTGTCCCATCTCGATCTTGGCCCCGGTGGTGCGTGTAACGCAGCCATTATGGCGGCGCGCTTTGGGCTTGAGGTGGCCGCATTCGGTGAGACGGGCGACGACAAATTCGGTGCGGTGGTGCGGGATGGCTTGGCACGCGAAGGTGTGGACATCTCGGCGGTGGTGGTGAGCGCCGGCGCGCACACGCCTGTGTCGGGTGTGGTCGTGGACGAAGCCGGCGAGCCGGCCTACTTAGGCTACGGCGGCGACCTGCGCGTGAAGACTTGGCCGAGCGAATGGACGCCGGTCGTGCAAGCAAGCCAGGCTTTGTATGCAGATGGTTGGGCGGAGTATGCGCATGTCCCTGGGCTGCTGTTGGCAGGCTTCAAAGCAGCGCAAAAAGCGAAAGTGACTGTTTTCTTCGACCCTGGCCCGGGAAATCCGGAGGTCGACAATAGCTGGGTGCGAGATGCGGTGAGCATGACGAATGTGCTCTTGGTCAATCGTGCCGAAGGGCAGCGGCTGGCCGGCGAATTGGAAGATGATGCATTGGCGGATGCGCTGTTGGACTTGGGGCCAAGCTGGGTAGTGTTGAAGCGTGGCGCAAATGGTTTGCTGATCGCGAACCGAGATGGCCGTGCAGAGGTGGCTGGCATGCCAGTGCGCGCAGTAGACACGACGGGAGCGGGCGACAGCGTGAGCGGTGCCATGATGTACGGCCTGCTGCGCGACCTGCCAATCGAGAAGCTGGCAGTGCTGTGCAATGCGACTGGGGCGGCGAAAGTGCAAAAGCGCGGCACTGGGCACAACTTGCCGACCTTGGCTGAGATCGCAGCCGTGTTGGAGGGGAATGGCTTTACGGCTGGGGAATATCTGCCGTAACAAAAGCCACGACAATCCTTCGCTACGCCCAGGATGACGGTAAAAGTTGTTACTGAGACCGCGCGACGCGCTCGTGCCAACTTGACAAGCCATAGCTAGAGCCAGGCTGCCATTAATGACATAGATCACGGCGCAGGGGAAGAGCCGTCAAGCTAGTTATCTAGATCGGACTAGGGATTAGACGCGGACGCGTTCGCCGTAGAGCTGCTCGCGCAGGCTGGCGACCTGGCGGCGCAGCTTGTCGTCGTGCTCGAGCAGCTCGCTGATCTTCTGGCAGCCGTGGATGACGGTGGTGTGGTCGCGGCCGCCCAGCAGGTCGCCGATCTGAGGCAGCGACATCTGGGCCTCTTCTCGCAGCAGATACATAGCTACCTGGCGAGGTAAGGCAACCTCGGCGGAGCGCTCTCGGGAGAGCAGGCGCTCGGTAGAGATGCCAAAAACGGCCGCAACGGCCTCTACAAGCTCATCTGGGGCCAGCGGCTGGGGTTCCGGGATCAGGTCAGCCAGGGCGCTATCGACCAAGCTAGGGGTCAGTGGCAGGCCACGCAGGTAGGCGTAAGCCAGCACGCGGTTGAGAGCACCTTCCAGCTCGCGGATATTGGATTGCATGCGGCGAGCGATAGTCTCCAGTACGCCGGGGTCGACGACCTTGCCGAGGCGCTCGGCGTTGGTGCGCAGAATGGCGAGACGAATCTCGTAATCGGGCGACTGGATGTCGGCGATCAAGCCCCATTCGAAACGAGAGCGCAGGCGCTCCTCGAGGGTCATGAGGCCTTTTGGCGAACGGTCCGAGGTGATGACGATCTGCTTGTTCTGTCCGTGCAGAGTGTTGAAGGTATGGAAGAACTCTTCCTGCGTGGATTCTTTGCCGGCGATGAATTGAATATCGTCAATCAGTAGCACGTCCGTGCGGCGATATTTCTCGCGGAAAGCGGGCGTGGTGTGGGTACGGATGGCGTGAATGAGATCGTTGGTGAATTCTTCGGATGAGACGTAGAGCACATTCAGCCCGCTTTGCACTGCAGCGTTGCCGATGGAGCGGAGCAGGTGCGTCTTGCCAAGCCCTACCCCGCCGTAAATGAAGAGTGGGTTGTAGGCACGGGCCGGCTTCTCGGCGACGGCCAGCGAAGCGGCGTGCGCTAGACGATTGCTGTTGCCTACCACGAAGGTCTCGAAGCTGTAGCGCGGGTTGAGCACGAAGTTGCTCTCGCCCTCGCTCTCGGGCAGCGCCCAGGGCTGCGCGAGAGCAGGTTCCGCCGGCGCGGGCTGGTCAACATTCTCGCGGAGATCTTCGGTGGGTTGGGCGGCTTGCCAGACGATGAAACGCACTTCGACAGTGCGATTCATCATGCCGGTGAGCATGCGGGTGACGGTGCTGCGCAGGCGGCTCTCGAGCCAATCGCGCGCGTAGGCGTTGTTGACGCCGATGACGAAGGAGCCATCTTCGTACGCGACCAGTTCGGCGTCGCGCACCCAGGTGTCAAAGGTGCCTTTGGGCATTTCTACTTGTAACTGGCCCAAGGCAGCTTGCCAGGCCTGGCTCGCGTTCATGCGATCGCACCTCCGTCGTTGTCAATTTAGTTGTGTGCGCCCGAGATAGAGAGGCAGAATGATCTCACTGTGTTGCCTAGTGAGGCTAGCCCCATGGTGACCGGGTTATTCAGCAAAATGATAAATTAGCTGATAAGAACTGTTAGCGCACACATGATGCAAATGTTCGCATCAAGGGCGGAATTCTATCAAGCATGCAGGTGCGAAGTTTTAAAAAACCAAAAAATTTAAGTTTTGTTTCCTTAATATTTTGGAAATGTTAACTGCATCATTCCGTGTGGGTGATGAGCAGAATCACGACCCATCTGTGGGGGTTGACTCGCATCGCGACCCTACAAGGATGGTTTTTGGATAGACGCGCGTGAATTGCAAGCGATTCTGCGGCGAGAATTTAAAGATTCCCGCGCGAGTTGTAGGCAGGAAAGCAGATTCAAGTTGGTGGTTTGTGAATCTCGAGTGAGCGTGCCTATGGAAAATTATTTTTGTCAAGGAGAAAAAGATTCTCGAAGTTACTTCCAGCCTCCGATTTTAGGTTCCCGTAGTGGAAGGGGAAAGTCGGACGAAACTTGACGAGCAAAAGAAAAAGCCGGTCGAGCTGGATAGGAAAGCGGATGTAACTTTGGATGATTAGTTGAAAGGGATCCCTGCGCAGCTACGCTGCGCGGCAGTTGCTACGCAACTGCATGACCCTTAGAGATCAACCAGACGTGGCGAATGGCATGGCGGAGGTGCGATGTTGCACAAGAAAGTTCACCGTGGGTGAAGTGCAAGCGCACCTATTTCCAACAGGGTGTTAGTCCAGGGGGCTAGATTCTTCGGGGGTCTCTTCATATAGTAGGCAGCGCAACGAGGAGGCTGTATCGACTGAAGGGATTCTGCATAGCAATTCACGCCGGGAAAGCGCCCGGTTGCTCCAAAAACTCCCGTACTTGTAATCAAAAGCGCGACCTGCAAAGCAGGCGCAGAAAGAGAAGAAGCAATGTTGAACAACAAACGCGTCTCCGCACTTTTATTGCTGGCTGTGATCGTTTCAGCCTGTGCCCCGGCGGTTGCCACCCCCGCGACGGCGGACCATGAGCACGAAGTTGACCTGAGCGGTGTGAAGGATTACCTGCTCGGCCAGACCGAGGAATTGAAGACCCATACCGCCAGCCTGAAGGGTGCGGCGGAAGCCTACTACCTGATCGCCGAGGAAGAGAACTTCGATTACGAAGCTATCGTGGCGAACCAGGCCGAAGCTGCGGCTGGCTACGTGCTGGCTGCCCGCGAAGCCTGGCTGGCTGCCAGCCCCGCCTACGAGAAGATGGAAGGCATTGTGGCCGGCGTGCCCACCCTGGCCGATTATGACGTCATCCTGGATGCTGGCGCTTCCGGCGCTGAGGACCCCGAGGGTGCCGTTCCCTTTGACCTTGAGCTGCCCGATGGCACTGTGCTGCCCCAGCCCGGCAACCTGTTCGGTGTGCTGGAAAGCACCCTGTGGGGCACTTATGCTGAATTCAGCTCAGGTGTTGAAGTTGACTTCGACATTGACGGCGAGATCGAGTTCGGCGAAGTACTGCCGGATGCCCGCGTGCTGAAGGCCGCGGCTGACCTGACCGATAGCTATGCCATCGAGTTGGGCGACGCGGCCAACGCTTGGGAACCGACGCTCTCGGACGCGTTCACTTCGTTGGTGGTGATGGTGCCGACGATGAGCGAATACTTCGGCAGTTGGAAGGCATCCCGCTTTGTGGCAGGCGAAGCCTCCACCCAGCGTGATTTCGTGGTCATCTCGCGCTTGAGCGACATCATCGATATCCTCTCGAGCTTGCAGGTTGTGTACGGCGAGATCAAGCCGCTCGTGGCTGAACACGACGCTGACCAGGCCGAGCAGATCGACCAGAACCTAGCCGGACTGAAGAGCTATGTGGCGGATGTGTACGCCGAAGAGCAGGCTGGCAAGGTGTTCACGGCTGAAGAAGCCGACACGCTTGGCGCCGAAGCCCAGGATCGCGCCACCGCGATCGCCGGGCAGGTTGCCCAAGTGGCGGCCGCGCTTGGCATTGAGATCGCTGAGTAATAAGGAAGACTTGCAAAAAGCAGCACGCAGTTTTCTGCTGGCATTGATCGCTACAGGGCTCGCGCTTAGCGCGACCCCTGTACGCGCCTCTGTTGTTTCGCCTGCCTCCGCCGCTGAAACCTTGCGCAGCGCGCTGTTCAGCGCGCAACGCGAGTTGTTGAGCGCGCAGGCGGGCGAAACTGCGGCCGATTGGCTGCAGCAGGCGCAGACTGCGTATGAAGGATCGTTGTCCGCTGAACTGGCAGAAGCGGATGAGATTGCTGCCGAACGCATTTCGGTGGGGTTTGCTGAAATGGAAACTGCCTTGGGGAATCTGGACACGGCTGCATTTGCCGCGGCACGCTCTGAGACTTGGACAGGCTTGCTGGCCGGAAGTTACTCCGTGGTCGAGCAGGCGCTAATGCGCAGCGACACCGAGCAGGCGCAGGCCTGGCTGCTGGTGCGCGAGTTCCGCACAGCGACGCGCTTCTCGCGCCCGAATGCGGACGCGACCCGCGCTGTGCAAGGCTTGGCGAGTGGCGAGATGGATGTGGAGACCGCCCTGCAGTTCCTGCGAGCGGACTTGTACGACAGTTATCAAGCGCGGTTGGCGGAATCCTTGCGTGAATTGGAAACGGCCGATGCGAGCGGATTCCCGGTGCGCCGCGCCGAGCTGGCCGCGTTGGCGCAAGGGTACTTTGCCGTGCTTGCGCCTGCGTACGCGGAGCAGCGCGGCGAAACCCAAGCCGGCGAAGCTACGACTGCTTTTGCGGAACTGGTGCAAGCCGTGATGACGGGCAATGATATTGAGCCCGCTCTGGCGCGAGTCCACGCCATATTGGATGGCTTCCGCGCTGCGCCGCTGAGTCCGGATGAGCAGGCGCGCCGTGCCGGCCAATTGCTGCGCTACGTCAATTTGGTGGCGGTGGAGTATGGCCGCGGCGTGGCGGACGGCCGCGTGACACTGCAATTCGAGATCCAGGAAGCCGTCACGTTCCAGGAAGCGGGCCAGGCCGCCTTCGACGATCTGCGCGACTTGATGACCGCCATGGATGCCAGCGCGACCGCACAGTCGGCAAGCGCGTTGGAAAACATGCGCGCCGATCTGCAAGCCGCTAATACTGGTGGCACAGTTGTGCCCGCAGATGAAATGCGCGCGACTGCCGATGTATTGCTAGAGACCTTGAATGGTGTGATGCCTGAGGAATGGAAGCAGGGCAGCACGGCTGGCGACTTCGACGTCATTGATTCGATGCTTGACCAGATGGAGAATGCGGTGCGCGCTGGTGATTACGCCGTGGCTGAGTCCGCCCGCATTGAGGCATACGCAATTATGGAGAGCGGCCCCGAAGCGCGATTGATCGCCATGGCGCCGGACCTCAAGCTGCGCGTGGAAGAGATCTTCTGGAATGGTAGCGCTCAGGCCGAAGGCCTGGGGCGCCTGCTGCAGCGGGGGGCACCGCTGCAAGGAGGGCGTGCCGCCCCCCTGGCGCGGGTCGAGGAGGAGGTCCGAGTCGAGGAGCTGCTTTCGGTTTGGAGTGGC
>JACZCZ010078851.1_pt1 | contig 14262 bp, 39 predicted proteins | sample 8641811 | NCBI WGS metagenome assembly JACZCZ01 (sample SAMN15324610, study PRJNA640507) | soil metagenome | isolation source: intercropping peanut in the first line | place: China: Luxin town, Laibin City, Guangxi Province | collected 2019-07-25 | depth 10cm m | reverse complement strand
GGGCTTCCTACGGCTACCGAACGCACATGGACCGCCCCCTACTACAGCGGCACTCTCGGCCTCGTAAGCGATATCAGGGGGCAGATTTACGGCCTGACGCTTTCGAATAATGCGGTCGATATCACCAATGATATTGATATCGCAGCCGGAGCGGCAGTGGATTCTACAGGAACGGTTTCCATGATGCTCACTTCGGCCATGGGTAAACAACTTGACGTTGCATGGGCAGTTGGCGGCACTCCTGGCTCTCCGGCTGGAGGCCGTATGTCAGCAGCCGCAATTGCCAATACGACCTACCACATGTTCTTGATCCGGCGCCCAGATACTGGCGTTGTGGACGTGGGGTTTGACGTTAGCGCCACCGCTCCAACGCTACCAACAAACTACACGCAGTTCAGGCGCATTGGCTCGATCGTCAGAGCCAGCGGCGCTATTCGTCTGTTCTTCCAGTTTGGGAATGAATTTCTTTGGAATACGGCTCTTCTTGACGTTGATGTGAGCAACCCTGGAACCTCTGCTGTTGCAAGAACGCTTTCCGTTCCGGTCGGAATTAGGGTTAAGGCAATGTTCAACGCCATATCCGTTAATGTCGGTTCGGCTGTAGCAGCGGGGTTCTTGTTCAGTGAAATGGATGTTGCGGATGCAGCAGCGTCGTTTACCGCAGCACCTCTTCTAAACGGGGGTCGAGTGAGTAACTCCTCTGGCAACTCAGCCGTAAACGCAGCCCGCTTTGTCCTTCTTACAAATACCTCCGGACAGGTTCGTTCCCGACTTGAAGGGTCTGACGGTTCAGTGATCTTGAGAATGGCCACGATTGGGTACACAGATTTTAGGGATTCACTGTAATGCCTTACGTTGAACGAGATACTGGTGGGATCATAAAAGGCTGCTATGCTAATCTTCAGCAGGGATATGCGGAAGAATGGCTGGAAGAAAATGACCCTGAGGTGATTGCCTTTCGTAATCCGGCTACGCCGCCTGATCCGCCACATCTGAACCACGGGGGACTTGTTCGGTTTACTGGGGTTGCGCCGAGCCTTGTTCTGGAAAACATCAGGATGAACGGCGTTACCCGCATTTCCAAGGGCAGGTATCGCATAACTCATGAAGCCGCTATGACTTCGGATCAATATAGCGCTATGCCTTCTATCCTAGATATTAGCCCGCGCAACGTCCGCGTTACGGCCCGAACGGCTGTTTACGTTGAGGTGCGCGTGACCGACGAGGCTGGCGCTGCACAAGACGCCGCTGAACTAACCGTCAAGACAGAAAGAGTTGTAACCCCATGAGCGAGGCTGAAATGTCAGTATGGACCTTCTACGGACTTGATGGCGATCCTGAATTGCCGTGTTATGCAAACTGCCCTAGCAGCACCGACCTAGGCTCATACCTGATCAACTTGGTTGGGACTGGGAACCCTTGTTATGTGCGTTCTGACTTCCCAAGCGGACTTGATCCCGCGGGGGATCTCGGGGCTAATTTCAATGATGGTATTGTTATATCGTCGGATTTCCAAACCAACCGATTGAACGCTGCTGCACAGATTGCCAACCCAAATCCCATTGGCGCGACCAATGACGGCATTAATGTCGTCTGGAACGTCTGAGATGGCAGGAGTGTTCGACGTAGCCCGAGCGCTACAGGGCGAGAAGCTGGATCAGGATCAGGTGGAATCCCTCGATGCAATCCTCGCCGCTTGGGAGACGTATGGAGACGGTGATCCTCGCAAACTAGCCTATGCACTCGCCACGGCTACAAGTAACGCCAACGTTGGCCGCGACCGATGAAGCCAACCATGGAACGAGAGATGTTGAATTCATCTGCTACGGATTGTTGCGTCTTTCCCTCGGCTAGAAGTGCTTTAATGGCCACGACTCTCTCCGTCGAAAGCTTCGATGCATGCCTATCGCCATGAGAATGCCTTCGCTTTGTCAGCATATCTTGTACGTTGTCCTTGGCCGTTCCCAAGAACAAATGCTTTGGGTTGCAGCAAGGCGGGTTATCACATTTGTGGCAGACGTACATTCCTTCCGGAATAGGGCCATAGGCAATCTGCCAAGCGGCTCTATGGGTGTATATGAGGGTGCCGTTGAGGCCGATTTGGCCATGGCCTTGTGGGTGCCTCCACCCATTCCATTCCCAGCAATCGTCCTCACCCTTTACAGCCAACTTAGCGTAAAGTCTTTCTTGCAGCGGTGGGTATATTCGTTTTTTCCTCATGACCATGGTGTAGCAAATGCAGGATAATTTTGCAAGGGCGCTGAAGGAGGTGCTTAAGCACGAAGGCGGCTACGTGAATCATCCTGCCGATCCGGGAGGTGCTACGAACAAGGGCATCACGATTGCCACGTACCGTAAATGGATTGATCGTGACGGCACTATCGATGATCTAAAGCGCATTACTGACGATCAGGTGAGCAAGGTTTACCGGTCGGTCTACTGGAATGCGATCAAGGGGGACGATCTACAAAGCGGCGTTGATTATGCCGTCTTTGACTTTGCCGTTAACTCTGGACCAAGCCGAGCCGCGAAATATCTGCAAGCGGTCGTTGGCGCGGATCAGGACGGGAAGATTGGACCTAAGACCATTGAAGCGGTGAACGTGCGCGACCCTAGTAGGGTTATCAATGAACTTTGTGACCGCCGCCAAGCATTCTTAGAGGCGCTGAAGACCTTTGTTACGTTCGGTAAGGGATGGACACGGCGCGTGGCCGAAGTCCGCTCCTTGTCTCTAAAAATGGCGGAGTCTCTTGAAGCATCACCCATCGTTATCACAAAGCCAGTTCCGCCCCTTGCGGAGCCATCCAAGCCCGTTATCGTGCCCATGCCTACTCCTGCCCCATCTTTGTGGGATCGCCTCTCATCGTGGCTTCGAGCCCGTTTTGCATAAGGACTTAACCGCATGAACAGTAACCTCATCCACAACATCCTGAACATCGCGATTGCCATCGTGGCAGTCCTGAGCCTTCCCGAAGTTACCGCGCTTCTGCCGCCTGACATTGCTCTTGCCATTGTCGGTGTCGCTGCGACCGCAAAGACCGTGATCAACGTCCTTCGTGATGGCCTGACTGGTCTTGTAAAGAACCAGCCTCCGGTCAAATGAAGCTCTCAATCATCCTAGCCCTGCTCAAGATTGTGACAGCCATTATGTCCTATCTTGAGCGGGAGCGTTGGAAAGCCGAAGGAAGGGCAGAGGTCAATGCAGAAGCAAAGAAGGCCCACGATGAACGGGTTGCTCAAGCTAACGCTGCTCGCGCCGATGCTGATGCTATTAACGGGGTGCACAATGACCCGTTTAACCGGGACAACGCCGGTCGTGATTGATACCGCATGCTCTGCCTTCACTACAATAACCTACAGCGCCTCTCAGGACAGCGCTGAGACCGTTTCGCTGGTTCGCGGTCACAATGCTGCGTACCTGGCTATTTGTCCGAACCAGTGAGCCTTAAAGGCGTTCCTAGGATATGATTAGCATGGCAATTCCAGATCAGGCCTTCGGAGAGCTTCGCGGGGACGTGAAAGCCATTCAGAAAGACTTGTCCGAAGTCGAGACGGACATGAAGGACCTGAAGCGCTCCGTTGATGGCATCCTAACTCAGATTGCAACCGTGCAGGGAGGCATGCGCGTAGCTATCTGGTTCTCTGGAATTATCGGCGCTGGCGCCATGCTTGCCCTTACCAAGATTCTACCGCTGTTCCTTGGCGCCCTCCCCAAGGTATAAAGCCCCGGCACGTTAGCACCGGGGGGGGGTAAAGTTAATCCTCTTCGTCGCCCTCTTCTCTGATCATCTCAATGGCGGAGATAACTGCGTTCCTTACCTCCTGAGATTCATCCGGTCCCATTCTATTAATGAAGCGTGGAACTATCCACTTCAGCATATCGTGAAGCTGATCAATCTCATTTGCGGCCTCTTGCATGAACCCCGTCGCAGAGGCAGGAACGATGTAATCAGGGTTTCCGTCTAGATATAGAACTTCAGTTCTCAATGCGTCTGAAATTACGGTCATTTCATTCCTCCTAGATACTCCCCATCCACTTCCCTACCCCTATCAAAGCTAAGGAGATGAGGAAGATAAGGGATAGGCTTTTTAGTGGTGGGCGGAAGATTAGACGGCTCACTCTCTTGCACTCCACGAGTTTCCGACCTTCGTTAGTCGCTTTGAATCGTTCGGCCCCCAATAGATATTCTTATCGCCACCCCACGAGATAGCATCTCCCACATCTGGCTCCTCTTCTTGCGGAAGGGCGTAAACGAATGTTTCATCGAACCATTCAGGACGATACTCTGACATGACCCGATACCGAACGACTGTCAGACCGCTTTCAGGAAGCCTCATGGGCTCACGTTCGATAATTTTGCCGCCACCGCTCATTTCCTCATCTCCATCCTAATGGCCCGTCTATCATCTGGACCGAATACCGTTATCTCTACTTGTGTGCGTGGCTTAGAGCGTCTTTGGGCTTGGGATAGAAGGGCTAGGAGCCATGCGACGGTCATTGTCGTTTCCACTTCCGGCAACGTTCCAACTTGAATATCTTCAGGTCATCGAACCAAGAGCCCGGAATATTACCGTTCTTGTGTCCCCTCTTGGCCGCTAGCGATCTCATAACCGCTACGTACCGCTTTAGCTCCCTTGGACCCTTCATTCCCATTCTCCTACTGTGATGTTGTGGTAGAGGGCTGGGGAGGGCCAGAGAATGCGTTGAGAGCGATGCAAATCTCTTCGGCATCTGCCCTGTCGAAGCACTCGCACACAGCCGGATATCCGCTTTCCGTGTATTCCATTGACCGAGACGTATCGACCACTGTCCACTCGAAACAGCAGTGGCAAGACTGGCTTCCCTCAATAACCTTGTATCTCTCCATAATTCTCTCTCTTCCTCTATCCCTAAGTGTGGGGGATGGTTTGTTTTGGCTGTGGAATGGAGGGTATGCGACGATCAAGGTATTCCCGAATTGCCAGCTTGGTTACGTCAGAGACAGTTCTGTTATCTCTTGCTGCTTCTAGTGATAGGCGGTGTTTAAGATCGGCTGGTAGGCGAAGGTCTAGGCGGGCGCGTGAAGTCATGTCCTGCATCCCGTTAACCCCACTGCTCTGCCATGGCATCAGCTATACCCTGATACGTTCTGCTCCGCTCTTTCCATCGATCAGGCCCAGGAGGCATATTGTGGACACGATTACGCTGAGATGCAGGTAGGGTTTCCATATGCGCCTTGACGTGTTCAGCATTATCATTATGAACCAGCTTCGGAAGCCCTTTTAGCCATAGACAGGTAGACTTTGTTTCTGGATGACTAAACATCCAAGGTTGAATGATCTGGTCTGGCTTTCTGATTTTACTGCTGATTACGCTGATTGGGTTTTCTATGGCGATCTTGTGACATGGCGCATCCATCAGAGCTTGCACGAAATCGAGTGAACGTTGCTGGCGACCGTCCGCAATCTTGGCTGCGAAATGCCGCGCGCCAGAGACGGCAAGGTCAGTGCAAGGCGGGTGGGCAATGATCAGGTCCCATATCCCTACCCAATTAAGATGGTAAATATATTCCATCACGTCGCCTTGGTGGTGCCGACCTCCGTCTTCCGATGGCAGCAAATCGCACGACCATGCATCATGCCCCCTCGCTCTGAACGCCTCACGAACACGACCGCTATATTCACATGCTACCAAAACCCGCATTATTCTTCTCCGTCATCTGGTCCATGCACCCAGGTTGACAACCCCGTCTCGCGCTCGTGTTTTGCAGCCTTCCGCTCAGCGGATTTGCGCGATGAATGACGGGTTATTTCGCAGTAGCTATTTGCATCCCCGGCACTTTCACAGTAGACGATGTATGGCTTCATTTTCATTTCCTCCATTTCGATACGTACAATGTCACACCGTTAGCCTTAATGCAAGAGGCTCTAATCCCCTACTTTCCCAGCCCCCAATCCAGCACTAGCAATAGCCACTGTTAGCTCCGACCGTGGAATTTAGTTGGACCTTCCTTATCCAAGGCAAAGCGATAGAACGCACAGTTGTCTTTGCCGCTCATCGTTGTTCCTGGAATCCAGATCAACCGCCCAGTGCTTACGATATCGGTACAGAGGTTCATGTAGGCTGCGCTTTGCCGAGTATGGGCCCAATCAGCATCGAATAGGAGCCATGTTGGGCGCAGGCTGGAGAGGTGGACGATCATCTTATGAAGCAATGGGCGCGACCATGGCGGGTTGGTAATGATCATGTCGCAGTCAGAAACCTCAAACTCCGTCAGATCAAGAGCATCCATCTGCGCATATGGGCTAATGCCGATATCGCTACTCCACCAGCATTCGTGTCCTAGGCCCTCCAACGATACAATCAGATCACCAGCACCAGCGCAGGGCTCTGCAAACTTGGTTGATGGCGGAAGATGTGGCGCCAGTGCTGCAACGGCCCTTGGATCGATAGTTGCGTAAAAGTCCTTCTCGATGCGTTCGAAATCACTGCGCTTTCCCACCAGAAGCCTCCAATCCCGCCTTTGCGATCTTCACCGTCAATTCAAGGTCAGCCTTACGTTCCATACGTCCTGTAATCTCCTGCTCCTTTCTCTCATTGATAGCTGCAATATCCCTATTGGCTCTTTCGGTAATGGAGAGGATATCGGCTTCCACCACCTCAATCTCGGATTGTGCATCCCGCATCTGACGATCTAGCTCAGATAGAACAACGGCGCTTTGTAGGACGTAGGGCTGGCGTTTCTCTCCATCTGGATATCGAGTAGGAACGAACGTGGAAACGCCGTCAGCGGCTTTCTCTGTGGGTTTGCGAGGGGTCATTTCGATATCCAATCCTCGATCATGCCAAGACCATTCTTAGCGGCCCTGACGAATGCGCCCTTATCACCTCCAAAGTCAGGCCCTTCATCGCCCAGCGCAAGCTTCGACCAGTCGGCCTGCTTGTCCATCTCCTCTGCGGCAACAAGGGCCGACACCTTAGTCACAATGATAGCAGGCACTCGATAGCCTGTAGCGCCATGACTGATTGTCCACCCTTCGTGCTCATGGGTACGGTGGACCATCATTTGACCAACTCGATACGCGGCCACCCACTCCGGTCCTTCGGTAGTTCTAATCATGAAAAGTTCAGGCTTGTCGTTCTCGTTCATCTCAATTCCTCTCATTCGACAGATAACGGTTACGTGCGGGGATGCGACAGATGGTGATGTGTCTGGCAATATCTACCGTCAGCATCGACAGGCAGAGCACAGAAGTGGTAAGGTGAATCTACGTTAATTGGCCAAGAACATTGACCCTTCTTTAGGTCCATAAGGCTAACCGGCTGACTTCCTTCCAAAGCCATCCATGCCTTAGAGCGCTGGAACCGATAATCCGGACGCATGCTAGGCCCATCAATCGAAGCTCGGCGCTCCTGGATTTTCTCAATGAAAATATCAGGTCTTGTCGGTTTCTTATGACGTACTGGCCCAACAGCCTGACAACGGCTAAGAGAACCATCGGCCTCCAGCTTAGCTGCCAGCTTCCGGACATTGCTTCTATGCCGGTTCAGCGCGGCCTTTGACTTTCCTATGGCGTGTGGGTGCGGTCCAAGCTTCAGGCGCTTGGCCTTCCCAATGACAGCCAAGCGACCACGAGCGCATCCCAGCTTTTCGGCAATCGTAGCGGCGCTATCGCCTGACTTCCAAAGCTTCTTCAGCTTCGATACCTTTTCATCATCCCACTCGATCAGTGTCTTATTCAGCATCCCTCGCCTCCTGGCATGAAGCACAATCGGTACACACCCTAACCTTTGACGATCTGGTGTCGAAGATAACGACCTCTACCTTTTCGCGAAGGACTTCAGCCCCATGAGTTCGCAAGGAATTAGCAGCGTCTTGAAGGATTTCTACTGCTCCTCTATCCTGAACGCGCTTGTTGAGTTGTTTGGTGGCGTACATTTTAACGCCATCTCCAAGGTTGGCGTCGTTCTCGATAGACGAGAAAACCCACCCCATTCCTTCCGTGATTCGCTTCAAAACCTCTTTATTCCCAAGCATCGTAACGTGGCATTCGTAGTACTGTGTCATTCCTCTCTCTTCCTCCATCCTCTGGACTGTTTTGGGAAGGATGATCGAGACTGGATCGCCTTCCGCTCTGATTTGGGCTTACGTGGCTTGGGGACATGCTCTTTCGGGGCATCGTGCGGGAAGATCAGCAACCCCGCCTCTATGCGCTGCTCTAGCGTCTCCTGAAGTCCTCTGAGGGCGTAATAGAGCCATTCATGATCGGTAATCAGAAATCCGTCAGGCATCTTTGCTCGGCCATCTAGCCTCTCGTGGCAAGCCCAGCAGCAATTGGCTACGGAAATGTCTGAAGCCTTCTGAGACCTCCCGGTGTGTCGATCCCGAATATGGGCGGCAATTACTGTTTCAGTGTCTCCGGTGCATACGTCAGTGATCCTTACGGTGCACTGCTGGCCCTTTGATCCTCTGAGGTATTTGGCTGAGGAAAGGCGGGTCATGCGAAACCCTCTTCCCACTTCAGCGCTTCTGGATCAGTCAACCTCACTGACTTTTCACCCCAGAACCGCTGCATCTCATCCATGAATTGCGTCATCTGCTTTGTGCTCATTAGGCGCGTCACTGGCAAATCAAAGACCCGAACCGCCTCTAGCTTTTTCTCGTAGCTCAGATGCTTTAGGACCCGGTCATATTGAGCCTTGAAGGCTTCGTTCTCTGCCCTCAAGATCGGAATGCCGATTGTGAGCTTACAGAAGGCCCGCACATGGTCATGAGACTGATCGCCTAGCTGGCGCGATATGTCGGTGAACCAGCGCTGTGCAAGCCTGTTTTGAAGGTCTGAACGCGGCGCCCCTTGTGTGATGGTAACGGTCATAGGGAACTTACCGCGAGCAGCAATGAACCGTGACAGGCCCTCTATGTCGCTCGCTTCCTTCAGAACCTTCGTGACCACTTAGGCCTCCAGCCCAGAGAAGTCAGGAGCCACATAGCCAGAGGCAAAATCTGCTTTCTTAGCCTCATACGCCTCCCGCAGTTCGAGCTTGTCTGTCTGTCGCAGGTTGGATTTCCAGATAACTGCAAACACGGCCTTTAGGTCATCAGGCGTCTTTGCGGTGTTGATGTTGGTTAGATGCTCATTGAATACCTTTGTCGGGTCCACAGGCCTTGCAGAAGGCTTGGGAGGGGTGTCATCCGTAACGTTAGCCTGTGTCTTGTCGTAGAGAGCCAGACCGAACGGATTGCCAAAGGTCATCAGAGCCCTTTTCATCGCGTCAGACTCACTTTCTTTTGCCGCGCTTTCGTGTGCAAGGCCCAAGTCAACATCGATGCCATGACCGGCGCCAGTGCCTTCACGAACGACGCCGCCGACAGTGATGCGCACCTTGGCGATATAGGTTACCCCCCACCCATCCTTCTCGTATTGACCCTTGCCGACCTTGCGCTCCCGCTCAGAGACGCAGACATTCGAGATTGTCTCACGATCCCATGCGTCGAAATCAAAGATGCGGTTGGCTTCAGCGATTACGTGCCAAGCCTCTACATATGAGAGCGTAGAACGGCCCTGCTCGCGCGTCTTGACGTTGGCGCTGTTGAGCGGCTTGCCAAGCTCTGTTTTTTGTTCTGGTGTGAACGTCATTCGATCCCTCGCTCTTTCTTTATGAAAGCCCTGCCGCGTTCAACGCTGGCCTTGTAATCCTTCAGCATAATCCTGAAGGCTTTATCGCTCATTGCCGCCTTCTTGCCTCCTGCCTCTAGCAGGCTAACAGCAGCTACTAGGTGAGCCAGAACGTCAATCAGAACGCCCTCTCTCTCGCTCATTTTGAGTTTACCCTAATCCCATCTTCGCCCGTCACGAGACGAGCCCCAGGCACATCGTTACCCGCTTTCAACTGCTCTGCAATGGCTTTCTTATCTGGCTTGCGTTCAATGGCGAATGTTCCCTGAGGCAGGTCATCGACGTTCGTAATCTCTACGCTTTCCTTGCCAGCCTGCTTCGATACGGTAGCCTCTGGAAGCTCGATACGGGGCCGTCCAGACGCCTCTAGCACTCGCTGGGCCAATGCACGACAGAACTCCTTCCGACGCTCCCAGCGCTTCTTACGCTCTGACAAATCCTCGAAACGTGGTTTCATGCCATCAAGCATCTCCTCCGCTTCGAACAAGTGCGACATGATGCGAGACATGACCGCTTCAACATCGAACTCTCCAGAAATCATGTCCTGCTTGAGTGCCGAATCTTCTTCTAGCTCAGGGTAAGCTAGGACGAGATTGGCGATTTCCTGCTCTAGGAAATGAACGTCTAGATCGATGCGGCTCATGTCCTGTCTCCCTCAATCAGCAGCTTCATTTCGTGGCATGCCTCGTCTAGAGCGTCCCAATAGCCCTCAAGCGTCCCTCGGTTGTGTTCAGTCTTGGGAATGACGGCTATTGCCTGACAGGCGTTGATGATGTTCTTGGCTTCGTTCTCGATGAGCAGGCGCCATTTGTAGTCCTGCGGCCAATCCTCTTTGATCAGATCTTCACTCATTTCCTTCAGCCTTTCTGATGGCGGCGTTAATCCCCTGCATGTCGTAGCGACCATCAACATCAAGCCATAGCTGCGCAACCTTCAGCATTTGCAGAAGATCAGGAGCGGCGGCGATCAGACGGGAGTCATTGTCGCTAGGCCTACTCCCCTTTCTCGTTGCCATAACGAACTCTGTTGCCGACAAAAGCTCATCACCATGCCATGACCATGGCCCCGGCGTATGCTTGCTCTCACTCATAGCTGTTCATCCTCATTGGTTAGGTATTGTATATGGCTGGGGAAGTGGGATAGAAGATGATTGCGGCATCCCTCATCCTCCCCTGCCGCTACTTAGGTCCGGATTGAGCCGTAACGCTCTCCGGGCCTTTCTTTTATGAATTTTTGACGCGGTAGGTTATGGAAAAGTGCTCCGCGTCCTTTGCCGTCTCAAACCGATACGGAACCCACCAATCGGAATGAATCCAATGACCAACGGGAATCCAGAAGAACCAAAGAAACAGCCTATCCACACGCCATTCCGTGAAATGCCCCACCCAAGCCTGCCTAACCCTGGTTTTCATCGGCCCACTCCTTCGACGCCATTAACATGTTCGCATCCTCGAAAGCTTTCATTATCAAGTCGTGGGCATCATGCATCTGTGCGACATCCTTGAGTTTGATGCGAACTTCGTGAGTTCCTTCACCAGAGCGCGTGGTGATGAACGGTGGTGATTTCCGCCAATCAGTGGTCTTCATATCTCTCCCCCTAAGGCATTGTGAATTTGTCTATGATCGCCACGACGGCAATCGATAGTGGAAGCGCCACAGCCAACACAATGACTGCGATAGTCGTTGGTCTATGATGAACATACCATTGGAGTTTGCCGGTGAAGTCTGATCGGTAAGGCTTGGGATGAAAGGTCATTTCATAGCCTCCACCAAAAGCCTAAGCTCTTCATAACGAGCCTCATCCTTATCGTCCCACCAAGCTCCATTCATGGTGTCTGCCTCTCCCCACGTACAAGGCCCGCAAAGGCCTAGTTCCCCAACGGTCGGGATGGCATCGCAATTACTACAAGAGCATTCCCAATCAGGCCTGAAGGCAGATAAATTATCAAATTCGTCCTGAATTTCTTGGTTACTCTTGCTCATGCCACTTCCTCCATTCCAAATTCCACTCGCTCAGTACGCTTTAGAAGCTCTTCAGAGGTGCGGAATTCTCCCAATTTCTGGTATGCTACTGCAAGCATGATCGCTGCGCGGGGATTGAGTGGGAGAAGCAAATCCAAAGCCCATGCCTGACGGTTATAGAAGCCATCGTACCGGTTCAGCATTTCCTGCTGCGCCTCTTCGACTGACCGCAACCGCGCTACCTTCATAGCGAACAGAGATCCAAGCTGATTGTGGTAGGTCGCCGTTGATCCAAATGCAGGCTCATTAGCCAGCAAAGCCGCGACCGTATCCTCTTCAGCAATCGTGTTTCGAGCCCCAGCATTTTCCTGGATGCGCTCAACGCGAGCCTTGAGAACTCGTTCGGTGATTGTCTGGGTCATTTCCTCATCTCCGTTTGTGTTCGTATATCACCACACAGAATACGCCGCGTCAAGCATCATTTTGCGCTTGCGTGATGCATCGATATGGCTTAGGAATGGGTATAGGCGAAACTCGAAAGGATCAGGAATTGCCGCGTATTTCGGTGAATATTAGCGCAGAAATGGAAGCTTTCCTAAAGGAATCTTCTGCATCAGAAAAGCGCAGCGTGTCTTCTCAGGCGTCTGTTCTTCTTGACAGTCACGCGGTGTTTCTGGGGTGGAAATCGATCAACCGTTCTCCGACTTGGAAGGCCATTCAAGCCGCTGTGAAGGAGAGGGCGGAATGATCAGTTGGGCTAATGTTGGCGCCAAGTGCGTTTGCATCAACGATGACAGTATGTCGTTCTGGGCTCCAGGTTACTCGGTATCCGGTAAGTTTCTGGTGCGGAAAGGCCAGACCTACACCATCCGTAGCGTTGAAATCACGCCTGACGGAAAGGTTGGGATTAAGCTCGTCGGCGTTCAGGATCGGTCTAGGCTTGATTATGGATATGCTGTTGAACGATTTCGACCGCTGGTAGTCCGCACTCAAGAGCAGGACGTTGAAATGTTCAAGCGCCTCGTTGATCGCGTTCCAAACATGGAGACAGCACAATGACCATCGAACAAGAGGCTTATCTATGGCTGGCTGCTGGCATGCTCATGATCTTCGGCGGCATCATATTCGCCATTATCCTGGAGCATTCCTACAAGGTACGTATGGAAGCGATAGAGGATAATACCAGGGCTGTTTATAGAGGGGAGATTTAGAATGGCTTGGGAAGAAACGTTCGTAACTTACCGTAGCGCCAATGCCAAGCAGGGTCGCGAGTGGATCGCGTGGATTTGCCTCGATGGCGATTATCTGCCGGTCTATTTCTTCGGAGATACCGAGGAAGAGGCAGAAGCCAAGGCAGTTGCGGAGTGGGAGAGGCACCGCGAAACCCGTGAGCGCAATATAGCAGCACGAGAGGAAGGCCGCAAGAAAGCTGCCGAAACTCGTGCCCGTAAATATAAAACCAAGGAGACCCAGAATGGCCGTTGAAGATTCCGTAGCACAAGACCAGCTTCGCTCTTTCATCGAACGCATTGAGCGCATGGAGGAGGAGAAAGACGCGATCACTATCGACATCAAGGAGATTTACGCAGAAGCCAAGGGCAACGGTTTCGATACCGCCATTCTTCGCCAGATCGTGAAAATCCGCAAAATGGATGCTAACGAGCGACTGGAGAACGAGGCGATCCTTGAACTCTACATGTCAGCACTTGGGATGGTGTGATGGCTGATTTCACCGTCGAGCTTCCTTGGCCCGACAAAGCCCTGTCGCCAAATGGCAGGGTTCATTGGGCAACGAAAGCCAGGGCCGCCAAGACGGCTAAAACAATGGCGGCGGCACTCACCCGCATAGAAACCAAAACTAAGCCTCAGTGGCTCTCTGCGCGGCTGGAATGGGCCTTCCATCCCAAGACGGCGCATGCCTTGGACCTCGATAACTGCATTGCCAGTTGCAAGGCATACCAGGACGGCATTGCCATCGCTCTCGGCATTGACGATTCCAAGTTCGATACATCCTACCGAATTGCAGAACCAGTGAAGGGCGGGAAGGTCGTTGTGACTATCTCACCACCTCTATGACAAGCCGCTGAAAGGAGACGAGAATGAGCGAATGGAAACCAATAGGGACTGTTCCTAGGGAGGGCGTTTACGCGATTGTTTACGCCCCGTCCGAGATGGGGAAGCCCACTTTCGAAGCTTTTGTTTTCCCGAACGGGGACTATTCCGATCCTTGTTATGACGAATGGGCAGGCTCAGGAGCAACTCACTGGATGCCCCTACCTGCCCCTCCACACAATCCAGAGAAGGAAGAATAGAATGGCAAAGACTTACGAAATCAGGGAAATAGGAGGAAACTGTCCGGTTCAGGCTGAAGGTAAAATAGGAGGAAAAACAGATTTCTATTTCAGGGCCAGAGGAAGTCACTGGTCGATGAGCATATCGCCTTCACACGGCGACGTTGTTGGAAAGCCAGAGTGGTACTACGAGGAGGACTATGGCGTTTGGCCTGATGCTGGATGGATGGAAGAGAGCGAAGCCAGGGCGTTCATAGATAAATCAATCAAACTGTATTGGGGAAAGACCCCTTCTATGTCCTAACCAACAAATAGGCCCGGATGCTGTTTTAAGGTATCCGGGCTGGGGAAT
>JACZCZ010102452.1_pt1 | contig 14291 bp, 12 predicted proteins | sample 8641811 | NCBI WGS metagenome assembly JACZCZ01 (sample SAMN15324610, study PRJNA640507) | soil metagenome | isolation source: intercropping peanut in the first line | place: China: Luxin town, Laibin City, Guangxi Province | collected 2019-07-25 | depth 10cm m | reverse complement strand
GGCCCCGCCACCGGCGCAGGCACTGTGGTTGCCGAAGCGGACCTCAATGGTTGGACCCGCGTGCGCTTGCCAGACGGACGCCCGGGCTGGGTGGAAGCTGGTGCGCTCGGTGGCACTGCGACGGCGCCAATCGCCTTCGCCGATGTGCTTCAGCACGCGCCGCCGCGTCTGCGTATCGACTACGGCAACACGCTCGTGACGCGGGAGAACACCATCCGTGTGCAAGGTGACGCAACCGATACGTCGGTCGTGCGTGACCTCTACATCTTCGTCGGCGCACGCAAGGTCTTCTACCAGTCCAACCGTGCAGCACAGGCCCCAGCGCGTGCAGCGTTCGACGCCACCTTGCCGCTGCGGCCGGGCACCAACTACGTGACCGTGGTCGTTCGCGGCAGCAACGATGGCATCACTCGCGAAACGTTTGTCGTGCGCCGCGATGGGCCCAATGGCGAGTTGCTCGAGACGCCGAAGACCGACGAAGACCTACTCGGTGAGGCGGACGAAGAGCTCTGAGACATGATGTGCCCTGACGGTAGTCGCCGATCTCGCGGTGCACCGTGAGACGTTGTTTCGTCTTACCGCGTCAGGTCAGGCGATCGGCCAACTCGGTCGCGTCGATCGCGCGAAGCAACTCGAGGCGCTGCACGAAGCGCCGGAAGTCCTTCTTCACCCGATCGCCGATGGCGTCCTCACGCAGGTGGTAACTGAGGATTCGCGTGATGCTAAATCGCGTAGCCGCTGCGATACCCCAGAGGCGCAGTGAGAGCGCCTCTTCGCGGCTCAAGGCCCGTTCCGTTTGGTAGCCAGCGATCAGCGACCGGGCGAGTGACCAGTCCAACGTATCGCCGAAGCACCAGGCGAGCAGAGTCACCATGATGTCGAACGCCAGCACACCATCGCTCGCGCTTTCCCAGTCCAGCAGGCCGACAATCGTGTCGCCTTCCCAGCGCACATTGTCCCGGAAAAGGTCGCCGTGAATGACGCCGCTCACAACCGCGGGCGCGAGAGCAGCTTCCGCCAGACTCTCGCCGAGTCGCTCAGTGACTTGATTCAGCTCGGGGCGCTCACGCTGGCGGATGTCGTCGAGTTGCCCTGCGAGCCATACGCCGTTGAAGCGGCTGATCTGGCGCACTGGAAAGTCCGCCGCTGCCGCGTGACAGCGACCCAGTGCACGCCCGACCGCAAACGCGCGCTCCCGCGTCACCCCCTTCTGACAGCTCTCGCTGCCGCCGATCAGCCGAAAGACGGCGGTCGGTTTACCGGACACGGTGAGCTGGCCTGGTGCCGTTCCTGATACGCGCTCCGGGACCGGCGCGCCGCGTTCGCTCAAGTGAGACAGCAGCTGCCATTCGAACGCGACTCCGGAGGCCTGCTGCTCCTCGTAGATGCGCAGAAAGTAACGGCCGCTTTCACAACGGAGGAAGTAGTTGGTGTTGACGCTGCCGGCTGGGATGGGGTCGACGCCAAGGACGCGTCCCAGTCCGTGTGCTGCTGCAATCGCTTCCGCTTCCTGACTCGAAATGCTGGTGTAGACCGCCATAGACCTTCCGCGCGCAGATTGAACTACATTACGCCAGGCTGCATGACATTGTCGCCAACTAAGAAAACTTTACACTGCCTGTAAAGGGTGGTACGGGCTCCGCAGCGTAAGTGCAGGCGGCAAAACGTAAAAATGCGCCACTGCACAGGATCCGACGAAGCGCGAAGCACGCGGCGGGGGGACGAATGGCACGAATCCTGAACAAGGCCGGGGGACGAAAGACTGCAACCGTGACGGCGCGCGTTGCGCCGAAGGCAAAGGCCGCCGCGCCGAAGCCGGCTGTCGACAAGGTCGCTGTGGCGAAGGTGGCCGCGACGAAGTCTGCGCCCGCGGTCAAAGCATCGCCGGCGGCGAAGGTGAAGTCCGAGCACGGTGCTGTGACTGTCCCGCAGCGCGCTGGGGACTTGAAGGCGCGCTTCACTGAGCTCGCGAGCGCGACCAGCCAGATCAAGGCGCTGAAACGCTCATTCCAGAAGAACTTCTACGAGATCGGCGAGATTCTCACCAAGATCCAGCAGGAGCGCTTGTTCGAGGTGAAAGGTTACGGTTCGTTCGAGTCGTTTGCCGAGCGCGAGATCGACCTGGGCACCCAGATCTGCGTGAGCGCTGCTCGTATCTTCCAGACGCTACAACGCGACGCCGCCCTCGCTGCGGGTGTCGAGCGTGCAACGGCCGCGGTCGCAGCCTTGGATGGGGCAAGCGAGCCGCGCGAAGCTGCACCACTGAAGCACGTTGGCATGTCCGCGGTTCCGCTGCACAAACAGTAGGCATGTCACCTGAACCGCAACTGCTGGCGCCTCGTGGTTCTTGGAAGCGCGCCGGGTAGCTTCGACGCTTGTTCGCGCTTGTCGCTGCCCTGCTCTGCGTTGTCGCCAACGCCTTCTTCGTCGCCGCGGAGTTTGCCCTCGCACGCGTACGTCCGACCTCGCTGGAAGCGCTGGCACGCGCGGGTGATCGCGAAGCTGAACGCGCTTTGTCGATTACGAACAACCTCGACGGGTACCTGACGGCGTCGCAGTTCGGAATCACGCTTGCTTCTCTCGCCCTCGGTTGGCTCGGTGAGCCGGCGCTGGCGGGCTTGCTGCAGCAGCCGCTCGCGTCGCTGGGCCTGAGTGAAACCGTCGTGCACGCGATCGCGCTGACGTTTGCCTTCACCACCATCAGCTTGCTGCATATCGTCGTTGGCGAGCTGGTGCCGAAGTCGCTGGCAATCCTCAAGCCGGCCGAGGTTGCCCGCGCCACCGCGCGTCCGATGATCGCGTTCTACGTGCTGATGTATCCGGTGCTCTACGTACTGAACGGGCTCTCGAACTGGATCCTCAAGCTGTCTGGTCTCGACGCTGCGGTCGAGACGCATGCCGTCAAGTTGTCGCCGGAAGAGTTTCGCTTGATGGTGCAGACGTCGTTCGATGCCGAAGGCGCCGATAGCACCAAGCGCGACTTGCTGGAGCGTGTGCTGCGCGCAACCGACCGACCGGTGCGTTCGATCATGATACCGCGCGTCGACATGACGATCCTCTCGCTGCTCGACAACTTCGAGACATGGATGATCGAGATCCGTCGCTCGGGCTACAGCCGCTACCCAGTGAGCGAATCGCGCGATCCGGATCGGCTCGTCGGTTATGTGTACGTGAAGGACATTCTGTTGGCGGAGAGGCAACCGCGCGGGGGCGTCGCTGCCCTGAAGCGAGACGTGTTGCTCGTGCCCGAGATGTCTTCAGTTGGCGATGTACTGACACGCTTTCAGCGCAGCGGCATTCCACTCGCGATCGTGCTCGACGAGTACGGCGGCACGAGCGGCTTGGTGACGATCGAAGACGTGGTCGAAGAGCTGGTGGGTGACATCCAGGACGAGCTCGACGCCGAGGAGCCTCAGCTTCAGGTACGCGAGGACGGCACGATCATCGTTGATGGCACGTTGCCGGTCGGTGACCTACCCCTCGACGGTTTCCCGATCGATGCCGATCACCAGGGCGAAACGATCGGCGCCGTCGTGTTGTCGGAGCTCGGCCGGTTGGCGCACCCCGGGGATCGGATTCGCCTCGGCGAGTACGAAGCCACGGTCGAAGACGTTCGCCGTCGCCGTATCAGCCGCGTCCTGTTGCAGAAGCGCCCGCTGACGACCGCGCCACCGCCGCCGGTCGAGGCCCAAGCGCCGACCGAAGCCGACGAGACGTGAGCGCTGCGTGGCGGGTTGTGCGCTCAGCCGTGGCCGCTGACGTCGACGTCTGGCTCGGGCGCGATCGAGAATAGGTCAGCGAACCGATTGACGCCTGGCGGCAGGGCACCGTTCTGACGGCGATGCGTCCACAGCACGGGCGTCACAAGGTCGATGGCAAAGGCGATCGGAACACTCTCGAAGCGCAGGTCGGGCGGAAGGCTTGCCTTGTGATTGAGCGCGTCACCATCGTGAACCATCGGATCGAACAGCGCGTGCGTGACGCCCAGGTCCCGCTTCCACGCCAATGCCAGCACTTCGACAAAGGTGCCGTGGAGCGGTCGCACCAAGATAATGCCGCCGGCCTCGTCGTCGCCCGCCGCCAACGCGCGTGGCCGCGTCGTGGCTTCGAGCCCACTGCCACCTGCTTCTGAAATCGCGTCCGCGATGTGGCGCGCGACGTCGGTGTCCTCCTCGACGGAGAGAAGCGATGCCAACACTGCGCAAGGGCTGATGCCCTCGGCGCGCGCATCAGCGACCACCGCATCGACAATCTGCCAGCGGCCTTGCGCATCGAGCGCGGCGTACGCCAATGCCAAGCCACGCGCAGCTTCGGAGTCACGGGCGGCTGCGATCACCAACGCGCCAAACGCCCCGGCGGACCCGCGGGTTGCTTTTGCCACCGAAGGCCTGTCGCGCGGATCACCAGACACGGGCGCCTCTATACATGGGCTCGGCGGTGAACGCTACGGTGCAAACGGGACCACCTCGCTTGACGTCATGCGACAGTGTCGTGGTAAGCGGCGAACGTCATCATGCCCGATGCCGATCAGGAATTCGTCGAGCGCCACCGCGCGTTGGTCGAGAGCATCGTGCGCAGCGTGCAGAACCAACTGCACATGTCCGGCAACACTGCGGAGCTGACAGCGTTCGCGATGGTTGGCTTGGTCGAAGCTCGTGCGCGCTACGACGCGTCGCGTGGTGTGCAGTTCAGCACGTTCGCGTACTACCGAATTCGCGGCGCAGTGATCGATGGCATTGGCAAGATGGCGCGTGTGCCGCGAACCGCGGTGCGTGCAAGTCGCGCCGCAAGCGTGATCGACACCGAGAGCGAGCACGTCGCCGAGACGCGCGCAAGCCATCCCGACGCGCCCGACACCCAACAGGCAGCGATCGATGCGATTGGTCTGGTCCTGTCGCGTGCGGCAACGGCCTACTCGCTCGCGGCGCTGGCGCAGCCGGCCACGACGCCGGAGGAAGACGTCTCGCAACAGCAGGCCATGGATGCGGTCCGCAAGGCGACCGTCAACCTTCCCGAGCGCGAACGCAAAGTCATCGTCGGGCATTACGTGGACGAGCGGAGCCTCGACGACATCGGCAAGGAGCTGGGCCTTTCCAAGTCGTGGATGAGTCGCTTGCACGCCAAGGCGCTCGACCAGTTGCGTGCTCTGTTGACCCGCGACGGGTGATCATCGCGCGCCCGGACAACCACACAGCGCACGGCGGACGACAGACAACTGTCCGTCACAGCGCAGGCCGCGCGCGCGATCGCTGGTGCCGACCAACACGCGTAGCGCTGCTTCGGCATCCGGCTCGACGGCGGGCTCCAGCGCGAACGACTGCAGGGCACGAGAAGCGCTCAGGGCGCGCAGCCATTCGCCACGCTGCAGCGAACGTTGTGCCAGCTCGCGCAGAAGGTCTGCGTCATCGGGATCGCGCCGCAAGCCTTCACGCAGGGCTTCGACCGCGTCGGCCTCCGCGCTGAGCGACCACAACACGCGCGACAGTCGCAGCCACACTGCCGCGTGACCCGGACCGCGTGACACCGCATCGTTCAACACGTCGAGCGCAGCCGATGCCTCACCGCGCGCCAAGTACAGGTCCGCCAGCGCGACGGCGGCAGCCGCGAACGCCGGCTCCACGCGCAACGCTTCGCGGAGGTACCACACCGCGCTGCCGGGATCCCCCGCGGCGACCAAGCGCTGCCCGCGTGCAGTCAGCTCTTGCGCACGCTCGACGCGACCCGCCGGATCATTCGTCTGCGCCAACGCGCTGGCCGACGCCAACCACAGCACGGCGCACGCGAGCGCGACCACCTGAATGCCGGGTTGGAGGAGCGACCGCGCCATGGCCGCGAAGATACCGCGCTGCCGGGTCAGCCCACCCCAAACTTGATGGCGCCCCTTATACTGCGCGCCCCACCGGACCCCGCTGGAGACCTCGTGCGCCTTACACCGTTCATCGCGTTCTTCCTCTCAGGCACGTCCAGCCTGATCTTCCAGCTGATTTGGTCGCGCTTGCTGCATCACGTGTTCGGCTCGTCCAGCGTCGCGATCAGCTCCGTGGTCAGCGTGTTCATGGGCGGCCTGGCACTGGGTGCGTGGCTGTTCGGCAAGTACGCCGATCGTCTGCGCAACCCCCTGCTCTGGTACGCAGCGGCCGAAGTCGGTGTCGGCATCTGCGGCTTGCTGGTGCCGTTTCTGGTTCAACCCGAAGGCTGGCTCGCGAGCGTGAACGCCACGTTGCGCCAATCGCTCGGTACCGAATCGCTGGGCTTCATGGTCGCGCGCTTCTTGTGCGTGGTGCCGGTGCTGATCGTGCCGACCACGTTGATGGGATCCACGTTGCCACTGTTGGCGCGGCACTTCGTTGAAGCCGAGCAACGCGCAGGTGCCGCCAGCTCACGGGTCGGCGCGCTCTATGCGGTCAATACGTTCGGCGCGGTGTTCGGCATCTTCCTCGCTGGCTTCGTGTGGATGCCGACGATCGGCGTTTCCGCCACCAACGCTGCCGCGGCAGGCATCAACTTTCTGTTGGCCGCGATGATCTTCCTGTTGCGGAAGAACCTGCTGGCAGCGCCGGCACCGCACGCATCGCCCTCTGCCGAGGTGACACCCTCGCCGCAGACCGCGCCCGAAGAAGCCGGCCCCGAGATCCCGCGCATCACGCGTATCGTGGTGGCGATCTGTTTCGGCATCGGCGGCGTCGCCTCGCTGTTCTACGAAGTGGTCTGGTCGCGCGCGCTGATCAACACCATCGGCGGTTCGGTCTACTCGTTCGCGTTGATCCTGATGACCTTCCTGATCGGCATCGCCTCGGGCAGCGCTGTCGCGTCGTCGATCCTACGCAGCGCAAGTAACTCCCTGACGGGCATCGCAGGGGCGTCGGGAATGCTGTGCTTGCTTGCGACCGCACCGTTGTCGCTGCGCAAAGGTTGGCAGACGTGGCTCGCGTCGTTGCTGGCGTCACTGTTCGTGATCGTCGCGCTGCGCCTGTTGGCCCGTCATCGCGCGCGCGGCACCACGCTGTTCGACCCGACCCTTGCGGTGGAGCCGCCGGGCACTGTGCTGTGGGGCCTGGGCATGCTGCTTGTGCCGGTGGCGACCGGTCTGTTCGTGCTGAGCGCGGACAACGATCGAGTCGTGAAGATCACGCTCTCGGTGGTGGCGTCGGTGGCGGTGTTGTTCGCGTTGCTATTGGGGCTGCGCAAGCGGCCCGTGTTGCTGACTGCGGCGCTGCAGCTGTTCATCGCGGGTGCGACGTTCGTGAGCGATCTGTGGGCAGGCCAAATCTCGTTGGCGTTCGCTGGCATGGTGTCGCCCTTCTACGACTCGCTGCCCGACCAGGTGAACCTGATCATCTTCCTGATGTTCCTGACCGCGGCGCTGTGCGTGTTACCGGCCGCGCTCGGCATGGGCGCCATGTTCCCGATCACGTTGCGAGTATGGAGCGCGGGTGGCGCTAGCATCGGTCGTGACGTCAGCGTCGTGTACACCGGCAACACCATCGGCTCGATCGTCGGCGCATGGCTGCCGGGCTTCATCTTGATGCCCACCTTCGGCATGCAGGGCACGATGCACATCGGCATCGCGCTCAACTTGCTGTTGGCCTTGATGGTGTTGCTGAGCATGGGGGCCAAACCCGACACAGCCAAGGCTGCCGGCAAGTCCAGTGAAGAAGACGATGATGAGCCGGGCCTCACCGGTGAAACCGTCGCGGTGTATCTGCTTGCGCCGCTGATCCCTGCGTTGATCGCCCTGCTCTACGTAGCGTCGATCAACCCTGATTCGTTCCTGCGTTGGAACCTGTCGAAGATGACGCTGGGCGCGTTCCGTCTCTCGCTGGCGCGCGACGTGCTCGACGAAGAAGCCTGGGGCGAGCCCGACCTCGTCTACTACCGCGACGGCTTGTCGACGACGGTTTCGGTCGAGCGCTGGGGCCGTCACTACGCGCTCAAGAACAACGGCAAGGTCGATGCTTCCAACGGCGACGACATGCCGACACAGATCATGGTGGCGGGCTTTCCGCTGTTGATGCATCCGAAGGGCACCAAGGACATCGACGTGGCCGTGGTGGGCTTCGGATCCGGCGTGACCGTCGGTACCGTCATGCAGTTCCCCGTGAAGACGGTCGACGTGGTCGAGCTCGAGCGTTCGATTCCTGAAGCCAGCAAGTTCTTCAGCGACGTCAATCACCTGACCTACACGCGCGACACCTTCCCGTTCATCGAGATGCCGCGGCTCACCGTGATCAATGACGACGGGCGCAACTATCTCGCCGCCACCGACAAGACCTACGACGTGATCGTCAGCGAGCCGTCCAACCCGTGGCTCACCGGCGTGTCGGACCTGTTCACCACCGACCACTTCCGCATCACCAAGCGCAAGCTGCGACCGAACGGCATCTACTGTCAGTGGGTGCAGCTGTACGAGATGAGCCCGGAGAACGTGAAGACGATCTACCGAACGTTCGCCTCGCAGTTCAAACACGTGCTGGTGTTCTCGGCCGAGGACCTGTCGAGCGACACCGTGCTGCTCGGCTCCGATTCACCCCTGCCGCTGGACTACGCGCGCGTGCAACGTGCATTTGCCTTGCCCGGCGTCGCCGAAGAGCTCGAGCGCGCGTACATCCATTCGCCGTTCGACGTGTTCGCGCGAATCCTCCTCGCGAGTCGCGCCGAGGTCATGCAGTACACGCTCTACGAGTCACGCAAGAAGGACGGCAAGTGGGAGCAGAACCTCGCGGCCAACGGATCGGAGACCTGCCATCCCTCGGACTGCAAGCGGTGGCCCGCTCCGCTCAACACGGACGACAACGCGCTGATCGAGTTCGCTGCACCGCGCGATTTGATCGGCTTCCAGCGCTACAGCGGCTACCTCGACACCATCTACGCTGCCGAGTGGCCCTATGGAAAGCTGATCAAGCACGCGGCGGGATTCGGTACCGGCGAGCACGCGGCCACCCAGTTCGCGGAGCAAGCGATGGCGTTGATCGCACATGGTCGCAAGGCCGAAGCTGCCAACCTGATCGAGCATGCCTTGAAGCAGGGGCGCTCTCCGCAAACCGGCGTGGCGTTGGAGCTCTTGTCCCTGCTGATGAGCGAAGACGGAGAGCCGAAGGTCACGATCCAAGCGCCGGTGCCTGGACCAGAGCTGAGCCCAGAGTCTGCGACCCAGCTCACCGAAGGCTTCGATGGCGTGAAGAAAGCCACCGAGCGCAAGGAGTACGCGATGGCGCTGACCGAGCTCGAAGCGATGCCGCCACCGCTTCGCATGCACTCGGGGTCCGACCTGCGTCTGCTCTACGGTTATCTGCTCTACAAGAACCTACCCACCGGTGCTGCGGATCCGGATGACGTGATCGACGAGCTGGAAGACTTGATCCGGACCGACGCGCCCTTTGTCGAGAGCCATCCCGAGATCTATTACTTCCTCGCGCGCGCCCACGATCGCCTGAGTCACTACGACAAGGCCGTCCGCAACATGCGGACCTTCGTCGAACGCCGACCGGTGCCGGAGCCTGTGCGCCTTGACCCTCCATCTACCCAGGACTAGGCTCCGCGCGCGAAACGCCCCAGGGAGCCCCCCCGCCCCAGGAGGCGCCAACACACGGTCGTTCCAACGGTTTATCGACCGCCCGTCCGAGGTTCCGGGCGCGCGGGAGTCGACGCTTAGGGAGTAGCCAGATGGTGACGAAAATCGCGATCAACGGGTTCGGACGCATCGGTCGCTGCGTGACGCGCGTGCTCTTGCAGAGTGGTGCGAAGGACATCGAGCTGGTCGCGATCAACGACCTCACCGATGCCACCACGCTGGCTCACTTGCTTCAGTTCGACTCGGTCCACCGCACGCTGCCGTTCGATGTGAAAGCGGTCGAGGGCGCGTTCATGATCGGCGATAAGCGCATCGCGATCAGCGCGGAGAAAGACCCTGCCAAGCTGCCCTGGAAGGCGCTCGGCGTGGACATCGTGCTCGAGTGCACCGGCATCTTCCGCGACCGTGCGAAGGCATCGAAGCACCTGGAGGCAGGCGCCAAGCGCGTGATCATCTCGGCCCCAGGCGGCAACGACATCGACGGCACGTACTGCGTCGGGATCAACACCGACACGCTGAGCGCCAAGGACATCCTGGTCTCCAACGCGTCGTGCACCACCAACTGCCTCGCGCCAATCGCCAAGGTCCTGCACGAGAGCTTCGGCATCCTCAAGGGACACATGGTCACGGTGCACTCGTACACCAACGACCAGATGATCTTGGACCTGCCGCACAAAGACCTTCGCCGTTCCCGCGCCGCCGCGTTGTCGATAATTCCGACCAGCACCGGCGCTGCGGGCGCCATCGGTCTCGTGATTCCGGCGCTCAAGGGCAAGCTCGACGGCACATCGATCCGGGTTCCAACGCCGGACGTTTCGCTCACCTGCCTGACGGCGCACGTGTCGAAGAACGTGACGCGCGACGAGGTGAATGCGGCGTTCCAGAAAGCTGCCGCCGGCCCGCTCAAGGGCATCCTCCAGGTGGAAACCCGCCCGCTCGTCTCCAGCGATTTCATCGGCAACGCGCACTCGTCGATCGTGGACGCGGACCAAACGCAGGTCGTCGGTGGTGACTTGGTCGAAGTGAACGCCTGGTACGACAACGAGTGGGGCTTCTCGAACCGCATGGTCGACCTCGTTCGCGTGATGGCGAGCAGGGTCTGAGCCGTGGCCACTCCGCGCTCGATTCGTGACCTGAAGCTCGACGGGCGCCGCCTGTTTCTACGCGTGGACTTCAACGTTCCGATTCAGAACGGCAAGGTCACCGACAGCAGCCGCATCGACGAGACCCTACCCACGATCCGCTACGCCATGGAGCAAGGTGCACGCGTGGTGATCGCGTCGCATGCTGGCCGTCCAAAGGGTAAGCCGAACCCGGAGATGTCATTGGAGCCCGCCGGCGCGAAGCTGGCAGAGCTGCTGCGCTGCGAGGTGTTGCTGGCGGATGACTGCATCGGACCCGCGGCGCGCAAGATCACGAGTGACCTTCGCGAAGGTCAGATCGCGTTGCTGGAGAACCTGCGCTTCCACGCCGAAGAGGAAGCCAACGACGAAGGCTTCGCGCGCGAGCTGGCGAAGCTGGCGGACGTGTACGTGTGCGACGCCTTCGGTGTCGTTCATCGCGCGCATGCCTCGGTGAGCGCCCTGCCCCGTTTGATTCCAGAGCGCGGCATGGGCCTCCTGGTGGAGAAGGAGCTGCAGGTGTTGTCGCGGTTGCGCAACGACGCCGGCCACCCGTACGTCGCGATCCTTGGTGGCGCGAAGGTCAGCGACAAGATCGCGGTGATCGAGGCGTTGCTTGAGCGTGTCGACGCGCTCTTGATCGGCGGCGCCATGGCGAACACGTTCTTGGCGGCCAGTGGTCTCAACGTGGGCAAGAGCCGCGTGGAAGCCGACAAGCTGCCGGTTGCGCGAACCCTGATGCAGCGTGCCGCCGAGCGCAAAGTGAAGCTGCTGTTGCCCGAGGACGTGGTGGTTGCACCGGGTTTGGATTCACCCACGGGCAACGCGGTTCCGGTCGGAGCCATCCCGGAAGACATGATGGCGCTCGACATCGGTCCCAAGACGGTCACGACCTTCACCACCGCATTTGCGCGCGCGAGCTCGGTCTTCTGGAACGGGCCGTTGGGTCTGTTCGAGCGGCCCGGATTCGCCAACGGCACGATGTCGGTCGCGAAGGCCCTGGCCGATTGTCCCGGCTTCACCGTCGTCGGTGGTGGCGACAGCGTAGCGGCGGTCAATCAAGCGGGGCTCTCGAATCGCTACGGTCACGTCTCCACCGGTGGCGGCGCGTCGCTTGAGTACCTCGAAGGCCGCACGATGCCGGGCATCGTTTCGCTGCTATGACCGCGACGAGCCCGCGTCGCCCGTTGATCGCGGGCAACTGGAAGCTTCACAACACCGTGAGTGCTTCGATCGAGCTGGCGCAAGCGGTGGCTTCCGGCGCTGCCGGTGCGCACGCGGAGGTTGTCGTAGCGCCTGTCTACACAGCCCTGTACGCGGTCGGACAAGCACTGCGAGGAACCGAAGTCGCGCTCGCCGCCCAAGATGCTTTTTGGGAGCCTAAGGGGGCGTTCACGGGCGAGGTCAGCGTGCCGCTGCTGGCTGACGTGGGCTGTCGGTACGTGATCCTCGGTCACTCGGAGCGGCGCCAGTTCTTCGCTGAGACCGATGAAAGCGTGAACCGCAAGCTTGGCGCTGCGCTGTCGGGTGGGCTGCGCGCGATCGTTTGCGTCGGCGAGAGCTTGGCGGAGCGCGACGCAGGTCAAGCGGTGTCTCGCGTTGATGCGCAAGTGCGCGCAGGTCTTTCAGGTTTGGCGACGGAGGCGATGCGCGACGTGGTCATCGCATACGAGCCGATCTGGGCCATCGGCACCGGCCGAACCGCCAGTCCGCAGGACGCTCAAGAGGTTCACGCCGCGATCCGCGCCACGCTCACGGAGCTGTTCGGCGGCAACGTGGCTGGCCAAACTCGAATCCTGTACGGTGGCAGCGTCAATGAGGCCAACGCGGCCAACCTTCTCTCGCAACCCGACATTGACGGCGCACTGGTCGGGGGTGCATCTCTTTCCGCCGAAAAGTTCCTCGCGATTGTTCGCGCAGCAGGTTGATCGATCCATGACGACTCTTCTCACCGTGCTCTACGTGTTCGTGTGTCTGTTTTTGATCCTCGTGGTCTTGCTCCAAGCCGGCAAAGGCGGCGGTATGGGAACGGCGCTCGGCGGCGGCTCCAGCTCTGCAGTGTTCGGCGGCGCTGGTGCGGGCAACATCCTGACGCGCATGACCGTCGTGAGCGCAGCACTGTTCATGCTGCTTTCCGCCGCGCTGGCGTATCTGTCGTCGAGCAGTGAGAAGTCGCTCGATCGCGCCACGCAGTCGATCACCGCGAAAGAAGAAGCGCGCAAGCTCGACAAGACTGCGCCCGCCGCGCCCGCCCCGGCGGGCATGAGCGTCGAAGGCACGGACGATGCGCCGGCCGAGGCCCCGGCAGCTGCCGCGCCCGAAGCGATTCCCGCGCCGCAAGCCCCGGTGGAGGAGCCAGCGGCTGCCCCGGCCGAGATCCCCGCTCCCGCAGTCGCTGCCGAGCCGACGCCTGCCCCAGAAGCGACGAAGCGTCCTGCCAAGCGCGCCCCGCCGGTTGAGGCCGCCCCTTCTGCTCCGGCGGCACCTGTGACCCCAGAGCCGACGCCGGCGCCAGCGGTTGCTCCCGAAGCCCCCGCGGCGGCGCCGAGCGCGCCGACGGAAGCGCCCGCTCCGACCCCGTGAGGAGTCAGCGTCCGCGAGGCGCCCGGTCCCGGCCTAGGTTGGCTGGCCCTTGCCAGGGGGCGTTCGACCGAGGCGCGTCATCACCAGTTGGAGGTCGTCCCAGACCTCGCGTTTCTTTTCCGGGCTGCGTAGCAGGTACGCCGGATGGAACGTCGGCATCACGGGGATCCCGCGCCATTCCTTCCAGAGCCCACGCCAGCGGCCGGTCTCGCCAGCCACCCCCAGATTGATCGCCGCGCACTTGCCGAGCGCCACGATCACCTTTGGGGCGATCATCTCGATCTGCGCGGTGAGAAACGGTTCGCACGCCGCGGCTTCGTTCGGCAACGGGGTACGGTTCTCCGGCGGCCGGCATTTTACAACGTTGCAGATATAGACCTCGTCGCGGCCGTACCCCATGGCGGCGACCATCTTGTCCAGGAGCTTGCCGGCGGCACCCACGAAGGGCAGGCCGGACAGGTCCTCGTCGCGCCCCGGGCCCTCGCCCACGAACACAAGCTCTGCGTCGTGGGCGCCGCGGGCAAACACGCTCTTGGTGCGGCTGGAATGGAGGCCGCATGCGGTGCAGCCCGCGGCGCGTTCAGCCAACACGCGGAGATGGCCGTCTCGGTCACCTGCCGCCGCGCCCGCCCGCACATCCGTACGAACAGGAACCCCCTGAGCGACTGCCTGAGCGCTGCGCTCTGCCGTCGGCGCGACAGTCTGAGCGGGGACCCTCTCGCGCGTTGCGATCGACGCAGTGACGACGGGAATGCCGATGCCGCCCATCGCGGCTTCCTCATCGAGCAGGGCTTGTGCGCCGGCGACGACGCGCCGCCAGGTGTGATCGGGATCGGCCACGAACAGGCCGCTACCAGAACGTTCGCGGCCCGCCAAGACGCATGTTCGCCAATCGTCGTGAGTACGATCGCAGCGCGCCTACAGGTTGACGCGCGCGCAAACGCGCTGATAGCTTTCCGCAATAATTTTGGAGGGATCGAGCAGGTGCCAAGCCACGCGCGTGTCCTGTATGCCGG
>JACZCZ010140081.1_pt1 | contig 14382 bp, 9 predicted proteins | sample 8641811 | NCBI WGS metagenome assembly JACZCZ01 (sample SAMN15324610, study PRJNA640507) | soil metagenome | isolation source: intercropping peanut in the first line | place: China: Luxin town, Laibin City, Guangxi Province | collected 2019-07-25 | depth 10cm m | reverse complement strand
GTGCTGACGCGGAAGTCGATCTGCTTGGTCTTGGACAGGTTGAGCTTGATGCGACCGTCCTGCGGCACGCGCTTTTCGGCGATATCCAGCTGGGACATGACCTTCAGGCGAGCGGCGATGCGCGAGCTGAGCTTCACGGGCGCCTTGGCGATCTGCTTCAGGATGCCGTCGATGCGCAGGCGCACGCGATAGTCGGTTTCGTAAGGTTCGAAATGGATGTCTGAAGCGCCGCGCTTGATCGCATCCACCAGCACCTTGTTGACGAACTTGACCACGGGCGTGTCATCGCCCTTGGCATCCACGCCGGATTCCGAGGCGCCCGCGGCGTCATCGTCGGTCCCGACTTCGAGGTTGTCCAGGCCCTCGTCATCGTCGCCGCCCAAGGCATTGGAGAGGTTGCCCGAAGCGTTGAGCCATTGTTCCAGCGTGCGGCGCAGCTGGTCTTCGTCGATCAGCACGGGCTCCACGACCAGATTGGTGTGGAACTGGATCTCGGTGAGGGCTGCGGTCTGGGTCGGATTGGCCGTTCCCACGAACAGCTTGCCGCCGCGCTTGAACAGCGGGAGTACCTGGTGCTTCTGCAGCAGTTCCTCGCTGACCAGCTTGATCGCGGCATGGCTCGGATCGAAGGTGGTGACGTCCATCAGCGGCATGCCGAATTCGATGGCATTCGCAGCGGCCAGGTGCGGTGCGGCCACCAGGCGCTTGTCGGCGATCCACTGGGCCAGCGGCACCTTGGCTTCGCTGGCATTGGCCATGGCGCTGCGCGCTGCCGCTTCGTCCAGGGCGCCGTCCTGCACCAGGCGACGGGCGATGCCGGTGATTCCGACGAGATTGGGCGTAGGGGCGACGGCTGCGTTCATGGGGCGGGTTCCATCGTTCAGTGCAAGCAGGGACGGCTGAAGCAAGTTGTAAGCCAATCCCACTCTACTACGGGCTACGTCGCCACGGCGTCGACGGAGGCGTGCATCCGCGACGCAGGCGTCATGGAACTGACGCCGTGCGTCACAGGCCGACGTTCCCGGCGCGATGTATCTGTTTCTACATCGCGCGGCACTTCCATGCCGGTGGTGCCATCCCGGGACTCATGTGGCCACCCTGACGCAAGGCCTGCCACGTGCTCCAGGTCTTGTCGATCTCCGCCCTTCCGCGCGTGTCGTTGCAGTGATTGCGCGCGGCGACGTCTCCCAGCGTGGCTTGGGCCTGTTCAAGCCGCCCGCCACGCGCCTGCAAGTTCGCGAGGTAGAAGCCAACCCCGGCATCGGCGGTGGGCTGCCAGGCCAGCGTGGCTTGCGCTTCGGCCTGCTCCCAGAGGGCGCCATGGCCGAACAGCTTGGCCGCTTCATAACGCGACAGCCATGTCGGTTGCTGCGTGGCATAGCGAGCGTCCGTAGCGTCGACGAGCTGCGCGATCGTGGACGCCGCCAAGCCGGGCGTCAGGCCTGCGCATGTCGCAGGCGGGTCTAGGCGCGCGGCGAGGGCGCGGAAGGCATGGACTTCGGTCAGGCTGATGCGTGACAGCTTCTCGCTGGCCGCGGCTCGCAACAAGGCGGGATCGGCGGGCTCGCCGCGTGCGCAGGAAGCGGTCACCCGGTACAAACGCCCTAGCACGCGCCATTGCGACCTAGTGCCCGCCATCATGCGGGCGGTGATCTCGTCGTGTGCCTGCTTTAGGCCGTGCTGTTGAGCCAATGCCATGGCGTCTAGGTTGGCGTACAACGAGTCGGGGTGATGCTTCAGACCCTGACTGATGATCTGCGCGCGGTCCTGCCAGACCAACGCCCGGCCGAGCGTAGTTGCGGAATAGACGAGCACTAGTGCACCACAGGCCAGTGTGCCCAGCTGCCGGGCCGACAAGGCGCTGGTCTGGACGCGCGCAAGCAATGTCGCCGCCCCTCCGGCCACGGCCCACAGCAAGCCCACGGCCGGCAGGTAGTTGCGGTGTTCGAAGGCCAGATCCAGCGGCAGGAAGCTGGACTCGATGACGTGCGCAGCCAGGAAGAAGAACCACCCGGCGAACAACGCCGGAACCCGGCGGCGCGCGGCAACGGCCACCGCACTGATCGCCAGCAAACCCAGGAACGCGTACAGCGTGGCCGGGGGCGCGAACCAGCCGGTCGAGGCAACGATGTCGTCGGTATACAGACCCATCAGCGCGCCGCGCGGCACCAGCAGTTGCGCCAGATAGCCCATCAGCACGCGCGGTTGGGTCAGCAGGCGCTCGGTCAGGGTGAAGTCGTAGTCCGCGTAGCCGGCCAGCAACCGCTCGGGTTGCAGGATCAACACCGCCAGCAGCAAGGCGGCCGGCACCAGCAGGAACAGGCCGAAGAAGGTCGCCAGCATGCGCCGACCGGTGGCCGGCGCACGGCCCGAGAAGTAGGTCAGTTCCAATACCAGGCACAGCGCGGGCGCGATCGCCGCGTGCTGCTTGCTGAAATAGCCGGCGATCACCAGCAGTGGAAAGAGCGCAAACAATTGCCACGCCGCCTTGCGTGCATGGCCAGCCAACAGCGCGGTGCGCGCGGACAGATAGGTCCAGACGGCGGCCAGCGCAAACAGGGTGCCCAGCTGGGCCATGCGCTGCACCGCATACAGCACGGTGCTGGCATTGAACGGGTGCAGCAGCCACAGCGCTGCCACCGCCAGGGCGATGCCGTCGGCGCGCTCGCCCAATACGGTGTCGTGCCGCGTGGCCTGCCTCACCACCTGCCATACCAGTACGCCACAGAGCAGGTGGACCAGCAGGTTGCCCAGCTTGAAGGCGAAGGGATCAACGCCACCCAGCGCGGCGCTCAGCATCAGGCTGGCCATCGCGACCGGGCGCGCGTCCAGCGAGGCCTGGTGGCCGAACATCGCCGACTGCCAGCTGTCCTGGCCGGCCACCCAGCGCTGCAGGCGGGCGAAGGTCTCGAAGTCGTCCAGCACGAAGGGGCCGCCCAGCCCGGGCCAGTACAGGGCAGCCGTCAGCAGCAGGGCGGCGATCAGCAGCAGGCGAGGCGAAAGCGTCATGCCATGGTTCCTGGGCAATGGACCGAAGAGGTGGAAAAAAAAACCCCGGCCGGAGCCGGGGTCTTGGAGCATGGCCGCCTTGCCGCGCGGCCGCAAGTCACGCTCGCGGGATTACGGACGGCACTGCGCCGGGATCTGCGAGGTCTTGGCGATGGTGCTGGTGCACGTCCACAGGATCTGCGCGTCGCCGGTCTGCCAGGTCGGGGTGAAGACCAGCGTGCCGCCCTTCGCGTCGGACAGGCCTGCGTCGTTGCTCAGGGTCACAGTGACGGTACCGCCAGCAATGGCAATGTTGTCCACGTAGGTGCTCTTCGGCGTCGTGTAACCGGCGTCAGCTGCAGTGGCCGGCAGGGTGCCGGTGTCCAGCGTGGTTTCAGAGACAGCCAGCTTGGCGGCAGCGGCCAGGTTGACGCCTTCCGAGACGCGGGCGCGGACGGTGTAATCCTGGTAGGCCGGAATGGCAATGACCAGCAGGATGGCGATGATCGCGATCACGATCATCAGTTCGATCAGGGTGAAGCCCTGCATGTTCTTCTTCATAACAATTCCCCTTTCAGGATTTGGCTTGGATGGTAGGGACACACAAGCCCCGTGTCCCTAGCTTGGACCGTGGGCGCCGCGCTTACGGCTGCACGTGGCTAGGAAGGTGGAGCAGGATGTGTGCCAACTTTCAGTGCCCCCAGCGGTTCCCCCAAACCTTCCCCGGAATGGAACCCTGACGCCGAAGTCGGGCGGACTATCGCATCATTTGCGGGTGATGTGTATCCGGAGGCCGGGCCATTCCTGCGCCCGATCACAGAATGAAACATGGGCTGCAAGCCCGTCGCGGCGCGGCTTTTCGCAAGTGCGCACGGCGTCACGGGAAATAATTGTCACTTTGTGACGTTGCGCGTCAGTTTGTGGGTGCCAATGCTTTGGCGCTTCGCCGCGCCTAGAATTCTGCTACGTGCCCATCGGGCTGGCACGGTCGGGGATAGCCTTGCGCGAAGTATTGATGATCCTGTTCGTCACCTGCTCCACGCTGGGCAGCCAGTTGCTGATCAAGCACGCGGTTGCCCGGCTGGGAACGCGTGACCCGGTGCTGCGCGGATTCGACTGGATCGTGGCGGCCATGACCTCGCCCACCGTACTGCTGGCCATCGCCGTGCAGGCGGTGGGCTTCGTGGTCTGGGTCGTCGTGGTCAGCCGGGTCAAGCTGGGCGTGGCCTTCGCGCTCTCGGGCGCGTTCTTCTACATATTGATGGCCGCCGCTACCTGGCTGCTTTACGGCGAGCGGCTGACGATGGGCCAGTGGGCCGGCATCGCGCTGATTTCCGCGGGTGTCTTGATGGTGTCGCTGCTCGGACAGCCCGCGTGACATCGGGGTGGCACCACGCATTCGCCGTGCCGGCCCATGGGCAGTCGCCCCATCTGCGCGAGTGCCTGGCCTCGCTGCGTGCGCAGACGGTGCCATCGCCGGTCTTCATCAGCACGTCCACGCCCTCGCCTTGGCTGGGGGCGCTGGCCGCGGAGTTCGATGCCACCCTGGTTGCGCACGGTCCCAATCGCGGTATCGGCCACGACTGGAACCAGGCCATGGCGGCCGCGCCGGCCACGTGGGTGACGCTGGCCCACCAGGATGACGTCTACCTGCCGCATTTCGTCGCGGAGACGATGCGCTGCGTCGAGCGGCAGCCGCGCGCCGACCTGGTGATGACGGGCTATGCAGAGCTGGCGCATCGCCGCACCTGGACCTGGACGCCGATGCTCGCCGTGAAGCGGCTGCTGGAGGAGCAGGCATTCCTCGGGCGCGAGGCGGTGTCGCACCGCCGGAGCAAGCGGCGCCTGCTGGCCTTCGGCTGCGCGATTCCCTGCCCGACGGTGACGTTGCGGCGAGATCGCGCACTGGGACTTTTCCGCGAAGACCTGAAAGTGGACCTGGACTGGGATGCGTGGCTGCGGCTCGCCGACGGGCCGGGCGCTTTCGCGCGGGTGCGGCGACTCTGCATGCTCCATCGCATCCATGCCGACAGCGAGACCAGCGACGGTATCCGCGCGGGAGTGCGGGCCCGGGAGGATCGCGCGATGTTCGAGCGCCTGTGGCCCGCGCCGATTGCCCGGATGCTGGCCCGGCTCTACGCTGTCGGCTACGAGGCGGGGAAGCCATGAACGGACACCACGACATCGCTCAGGGGGAGCAGGCCCACGGCGGCGGCGCATCGACAAGCGGCGCGGTGACGGGCATGGCCGGCCACCCTGCCGGCGTGGCGGTGAGGATCGCCGTGGTGATTCCGAGTTACCGCGTCCGTGACCACATCATGGGCGTGCTCGAGAGCCTGCCTCATCAGGTTTCGTCGATCTATGTCGTGGACGACGCATGCCCCGATCGCACCGGTGATCGGGTGCTGGCCGAGTGCCGCGATCCGCGGGTGAAAGTGCTCCGCCATCAAGTCAACCTGGGCGTGGGCGGGGCGGTCATGACGGGCTACCGCGAAGCGATCGCGGACGGCGCGGACATCGTGGTCAAGATGGACGGGGACGGGCAGATGGATGCGGCAACGCTGCCGCAGCTCGTGGGCCCCATCCTGCGCGGCGAGGCGGACTACACCAAAGGGAACCGTTTCTACGACCTGGCCCAGATCAGCCGCATGCCGCGCACGCGGATCTTCGGCAACGCGGTGTTGAGTTTCATGACCAAGATTTCATCGGGCTATTGGGACATCTTCGATCCCACCAACGGTTACACGGCCATCCACGCGCGCGTTGCCGGGAAGCTGCCGCTGGCCAAGATCAGCCGGCGCTACTTCTTCGAGACCGACATGCTGTTCCGCCTCAGCATCGCGCGCGCGGTGGTGGTGGACGTGCCGATGGACGCGCGTTATGGCGCCGAAAGCAGCAATCTGCGCATTTCCCGCGTGCTGTTCGATTTTTCGTTCAAGCACCTGCGCAACACCGTCAAGCGGGTGTTCTACAACTACTTCCTGCGCGACATGTCGTTGGCTTCGCTGGAGTTGGTGGCGGGCCTCGGCTTCCTGGTGGTGGGCACGACATTGGGCGCAGGATTCTGGATCGAATCCGCGCGCAGCGGCGTCACGGCATCGGCGGGCAGCGTGATGCTGGTCGCGTTGCAGGTGATCGTGGGGATCCAGTTGATCCTGGGATTCCTAGCCTACGACATCGCTTCGACCCCGCGCCGTGTCGTGCATCGCCTGTTGGGCCGGGATTGAAGCGCTGGAGGATGGCCTGACCCATGGCGATAGGCGCAACGATACGGCGGGTCTTGCCGGCACACTTGGAAAGGCGCGCGGCCGACGCGTATCGCCGCATTTTCGTGGACCTCGACAAGGTGGCCGCCCACTTGGCGACCAGCCTCCCGGCAAGCGCCAGGCTGCTGGATATCGGGGGTGGCGATGGCGACCTCCTCAATCGGTTGCTGGCGTTGCGCGATGACATCGACGTCGACATGGTGGACATCGCGCCCAGGGTGGGTGTCTTGCTCGATTCCCGTTACGAATCCCGGATACGGCGCTTCCCGTCGACACCCCTGATGCAGCATGCGGCGACACACGGGCGCGTGTACGAAGCGGCTCTGCTGAGCGACGTCATGCACCATGTTCCCAGTGCCCACAGGCCGGACTTGCTGAGGGCGATGGCTACCTGTCTGCTGCCGGACGGCGCAGCCTTCATCAAGGATGTGGAGCCGGGCCATCCGAGGGCAAGGCTGGGATGGTGGTGCGATCGTTATGTAAGTGGTGATCGCGACGTTGCGCTTATCTCGATGGCGGATCTGCGCTCACTGGTGGAGCAGACGCTGGATATGGCGGGATTCGAAGAGATCGGTTTGCTCGACATCGATCGCCCCAATTATCTGGTCCGGATATCTTTGACCCGGCTGGCTTAAGAGCGAAATGAGGGGTGAGTCAGCCATGGTCCGATCAGGTCCAGCCAGGGGGAGATCGTGGTTTTGACACCCATTCGGCAGCGGCCATAGCGGGGCGTGCGTCACGCTGAAGGCCTGAACCGTGTTCGCCTTGTGGTGCCAAGAGGCGAGTCAGGGGTGGTGTAGGCGGGGGCTGCGTGCGTATGCTGTTGGTGGGGAACCTGAGGAGTTCGCATGCGCCATGCCGTGTTGGGCCGACTGCTGTTGGCTCTTTTCGTTGTATCTGGGCTTGCGGGCCTGATCTACCAGTCCATTTGGTCCCACTATCTGGGGCTTGTGCTGGGTCATGCCGCGTACGCCCAGACGCTGGTGCTGGCGATCTTCATGGGCGGCATGGCGCTGGGCGCCTGGCTGGCCAGCCGACGTAGTGCCAGCTGGCGCCATTTGATCCTGGCGTATGCGGTTATTGAGCTGGTCATCGGCTTGATCGGGCTGGTATTTCATCCGGGCTTTGTCGCCTACGTGGATTTCTCCCAGGGAAGAGTGCTGCCGACACTGGGATCGCCGGCACTCGCCCACGGCTATCAGTGGATCACCGGCGCCTTGCTGATGGTGCCGCAGAGTGTGCTGCTGGGCATGACGTTTCCGTTGCTCAGTGCCGGCTACTTGCGCCTGGTGCCGGGTCAGCCGGGTGAAGTGCTGGGCGGGCTCTACTTCACGAACAGCCTGGGCGCAGCGCTGGGAGCGCTGGCTACCGCGTTCATTCTGCTACCGATTCTCGGCATGCCGGGCACGATGCTGACGGCAGGCTTGTTGAATATCGCGGTCGGCATCGGCGCGTGGGCTGTGTGGAAGATGGTGCAGGCCGATCCGGTGGGAGACGAGGGCGCCGTGGCCACTGCAGGCAAACCCGCGAGGGCCGCCACACCCGACGAGGATCTGCCGAGGCTGAGCCGGATCGTGCTGGTAGCAGCGTTCATCACCGGGGCGACTTCCTTCATTTACGAGATCGCTTGGATCCGGTTGCTGAACCAGGCGCTGGGCACGACCATCCATTCCTTCGAATTGATGCTCGCCGCCTTCATCCTGGGTCTAGCGTTCGGCGGATACTGGGTGCGCCAGCATGCCGCCCGCATCGCCGATGCGATCCGCTATGCCGCCTATGCTCAAGTGCTTATGGGGCTTGCTGCGCTGTTCTCCGTCGTGGTGCTGGCAAGGTCGTTCCACTGGGTCGGCTGGCTGATGAGCGCACTGAGTCGCAACGACGCGGGTTACGATCTTTACAGCACGGGCAGCGCGGCGGTGGCGCTGGCAGTGATGTTTCCGGCGGCGTTCTTCGCCGGCATGACCCTGCCCTTGTTCACCACGGCGCTGTTGCGCAAGGGTGGCGGCGAAAAGCAGATCGGGCGTGTTTATGCCAGCAACACGCTGGGCGCCATCGTCGGTGTGCTGCTTGTGGTGCATGTGTTGGTGCCGCTGATGGGCGTGCGCATGGCCATCGTGCTGTCGGCGCTGGTCGATGCAGGCCTGGGTCTTTACTTGCTGCGGTACGTTAGTCCGGCGCGCCGCACGGTGGGTTACGCGGTGGCGGGCGTCGCCACCCTGATGTTCACCTGCCTGACGATGTTCCTGGGCAAGCACGATCCGGAGGTGCTTGCATCGGGCGTGTTCCGCAATGCGCGCGTGCGCCTGCATGAAAGCGTGAAGGTGCCATTCTTCCGCGACGGCAAGACGGCGACCGTTTCGGTGGCGGTGGCGCCCGACGGCGTCGTGAACATTGCAACCAATGGCAAGTCCGATGCCTCAATGACTGCCAGCCTCGACCAGCCTGCCAGATCGGACGAAATCACTATGATCATGGCGGCGGCATTGCCATTGGCACTGCATCCCAGTCCAGAGAACATCGCAGTGATCGGTTGGGGTTCCGGCCTGACTACACATACGCTAATGGGCAGTTCGATCCCGGCGCGCGTGGACACCATCGAGATCGAGAAGGCGATGTACGACGGCGCCCGTCTTTTTGGCGGACGCGTTGAACGGGCGTATAAAGACCCACGCTCACACCTCCACATTGATGATGCGCGTACTTACTTTGCGATGGGCAATCGCAAGTTCGACGCCATCATCTCCGAGCCGTCCAATCCGTGGGTAAGCGGAGTTGCTAGCCTTTTCACTGAGGAGTTCTATCGTTTCCTGCGCAGCCATCTGAAGGAGGATGGCATGCTGGTGCAATGGGTGCAGGCCTACGAGCTTAATGATGAACTGCTGGCGACCATGATCGCAGCACTGCTCAAGGAATTTCCCGACAGTGATCTGTACGTCACCAACACCAGTGATCTCCTTATCGTTGGGTATACAGGTTCGCGTACCGCACCGAACTGGTCAGCGCTTGCTGAGACTCCTTTGGCTGCCGAGCTCGCAAGAGTTGGCCTGAACTCGCCAAGCGAGTTCGCGCTGCGCAGGTTGGGGGGGGGCGAGATGCTCAAGACGTACGTGAGCGTTGCGGACGTTCGCCCTCATTCTGATTTCTACCCTGTGGTCGCGCTTAACGCGCCACGTAGCCGTTTCAAGGCGGAGCAAGCCGTATCGTTGTTCAGTGTGATCGAGTCGGGGCTACCAGTTGCGGAACTGCTCGGTGGACGTCTCGAAGTTCCCGCGAGCGGAGTCTCCCCGAATCAGCACTCGCGATTCACCCGATTGAAGACGCTGGCTGCCGCCTTGCGCGACGGCCTTTTGACCGGAGAGCCGAAAGTGGAGAGTTTCGGCGAGGATCGTGTCTTGTTGCCAAAGGTGCTGGCGCTGTTGAGGTTGTCGGCGCAGCCTGTAAAAGAGTCAGATCTGCTCATGTGGTCTTGGCTGGTGTCCGATACGGCCGCACTCACATTGGGGCCATTGCCGGAATCCGAGCAAGAGGGTGTGTGGGTAAATCCGGCTTGGATCGCGCGCGAGGGACAGCCGGCCATCGTGACCGATGTAGTAGATGCTCTGGGCGCGACGGCTCGCCGTGAACCGGAAGCGATGCTTGCTACCGCGATGAAAGTGCTGGCCTACCCTGAAGCCAACCGGCTCAGCTCTTTCCTGAGGGAGCAGATGCTGCTACAGGCGCAACTGGGTGCGATTGGCAGTGGTCAGCCCGCGCTGGTGGAAGAAATTCAGAAGAAGCATGGCGAGGACATACCGGAATCCGCCCGCTATGCCTACGTTCGAAAGTACGTGCGGGTATGGGCTTTGGGACAGGTGGCTAGCGCGGATCCGGAGGAAACCGTGGCACGTTGACGTTGGCTTGCCTTATTGCCGGGAGGGACTTGCTTCTACTCCCGGTTGGACCGAGAGACCGAAGTCCGCTACTCCATCCCCAGCTTCTTCAGCTTGTAGCGCAGCGCCCGGAAGGTGATGCCCAGCTGGGCCGCGGCCTTGGTCTTGTTCCAGCGGTTCTCTTCCAGGGCCTTCTGGATGGCGGCGCGCTCGAGCTGCTCGATGTAATCGGGCAGGGCGCCCGCGGCGGGGTCCACGTCCACGGCGCCGGGGGCGTCGCGGATGACTTCGCCGGGACTGAAGTCGACGCCCAACTTCTTGCCGGCCGGGGCCTGGGGCAGGTACAGGTCATCGATCTCGATGCTGTGGCCCTCGGACATCGCCAAGGCGCGCTCGAGGATGTTCTCCAGCTCGCGCACGTTGCCCGGGAAGGCGTAGCGGCCCAGGGCCTCCATCGCCTCGGGCGACACCGACGGCGACATCCGGCCGTGCTGGTTGGCGAGGCGTTCGAGGATGGCGCTGGTCAACTGGGCCAGGTCGCCGGTGCGCTCGCGCAGCGGCGGGACCCGCAGCTCGATCACGTTGATGCGGTAGTAGAGATCGTGGCGGAAGCGGCCGTCGGCTGCGAGTTCGCCGAGGTCCTTGTGGGTAGCCGACAGGATGCGGACGTCCACCTGCACTTCGCTGGACGCACCCACCGGGCGGACGGCCTTTTCCTGGATCGCGCGCAGCAGCTTGACCTGCATCGGCAGCGGCAGCTCCGCGACCTCGTCGAGGAAGAGGGTGCCGCCATTGGCCGCCTGGAACAGGCCCTGCTTGTCGGCATGCGCACCGGTGAAGCTGCCCTTCCTGTGGCCGAAGAACTCGCTTTCCATCAGTTCGGCGGGGATCGCGCCGCAGTTCACCGGCACGAACGGTCCGGATGCACGCGCGCCCTGCTCGTGGATGGTGCGGGCGACCAGCTCCTTGCCGGTGCCGGATTCGCCCATGATGTAGACGGGCGCCTGGCTGCGGGCGACCTTGCCGATCGTTTCGCGCAGGGACGCCATGGCGGCAGAGTTGCCCAGCAGGCGACTGGCCTGTTCCGGCGGCGGTGGCGGCGGAGGCGCACGCTCGGCGTTGTTGAGTTCAAGCGCGTGCTTCACCAGGCCGCGCAGCACCGCGAGGTCCACCGGCTTGCTGACGAAGTCGAAGGCGCCGGCCTTCAGGGCCTCGACCGCCAGCTCGATGTTGCCGAAGGCGGTAATCATCGCCACCGGCGTGTTCGGATAGTTGCGGGAGATCTCGCCGACCAGGTCGATGCCATTGCCGTCGGGCAGGCGCATGTCGGTGAAGCAGAGATCGTAGGTGTTGCGGGCCAGCAGCTCGCGGGCCTCGCCGACGTTGGCTGCGGTATCGATGCGCAGGCCCATGCGGCCCAGCGTGAGTGTCAGCAGTTCACGGATGTCGCGTTCGTCGTCGACGATCAGGGCGCTACGGCTTTGATTCATGCATCCCCCTCATGCCCCTGTGCGGCCAGTGTAACGGCTGAATGTTAATCATGATAGGCGAGCCCCGGTCGGCTGGGGATCGTCATCAGGCAGGCAGCAGGGCATGCGGTCCGGGCAGGGTGATGCGGAAGCAGCTGCCGCCGCCGGGCACGGGCACGTACTCCAGCGTGGCCTGGTTGGCCCGGCACAACTCGCGTGCGATGTAGAGGCCCAGGCCGGTGCCGTGCTCGGACGTGGTGAAGAACGGGCGGAACAGCTGTGCGGCGACCGCCTCGGGGATGCCGGGGCCACGGTCCATCACGTCGATGGTCGGGCGTCCCTCCGCATTGAATACCCGCAATCGCACCCGAGCGGATTCGCCCGGCAGGCGGCCGTAGTTGAGCGCGTTCTGCACCAGTACGGTGACCACTTGCTGCAGGTGGCGCGGGTCGACCAGGGCAGGGACCGGCCGTGCGCCGATGATGGGCTCCAGGGTGTCGGTTTCGATCGACAGGGTCTGCTGGTACTCATCGACGAAGCGGCGGACGAAGCTGTTGAGGTCCACGTGCTCCGGCGTCGCGCGTTCCCGGCGGGCCAGGCCGAGCACGCTCTCGACGATGCCGTTGGTGCGCTGGCATTGCTGGTGGATGATCTGCAGCAGGCGACGGTCGCCGTCGTTGACCTGCTGGGATTCCTCCAGCAGTTGCACGGCATAGTTGATCGCCGCCAGGGGATTGCGGATCTCGTGGGCCAGGCTGGCCGAGAAGCGGCCAAGGGCCGCCAGGGTCAGCGACTCCGCGCGTCGCGAGACCACCGTGGCATCGTCCAGGAAGATCAGCGAGGTCTCGCTGTCGGCCAGCAGGCGGGCGAACCGCGGCTGGACTTCCGGCTGTTCCGGCGAGAGCTGCATCGGGGACTCGTCCGTCTGCCAGCCATTGCGCCAGCGCTGCAGGCGGCGCGCGAGTTCGGGTGCGGCATGCAGCAGCGAGACGCCCTTGCCATCCGCACCCAGTCCATCGCCGCCGTCGCCCAGCAGCAGGCTCGCGGCTTCGTTGGACAGTTTGATGTGGTTGTCGGCGTCGACCACCAGCACGCCAGTGCGCATGCGGCGGATGATCAGCTCGTTGACCTCGAACAGGTTGGCGACCTCCTCGCCCCGCTTGTCCGCCAGCGCCTGGCTGGCGCGGGCCTTCTGTCCGGCCTGGTGCGCCAGGTAGGCCAGCGCCAGGTAGCTGACCGCGAACATGATGACTTCGGCGATCGAGCGGCTCGTGGTGCGGTCGTGGTAAAGCGTGAAAAAGTATTCGGCGAACAGGGCGGCAATGGCGATCATGCCGACCAGCAGGGCCAGTCGCGTGGAGGGCAGCAGCAACGCCGCGGCCGACACGTTGAACAGCAGCATCATCGCGATGCCGGCCGTGGCACCGGGCAGGGCATGGGTGGCCAGCATCGCGGCGAGTACATCGATGCACACGCTGGCGAAGACGATCCAGGTCAACCAGGACACGTTGCGCCCGATGAAGAACAGGACCAGCCCCAGGGACAGGTAGCCAATGGTAACGGCGGTACCAAGATCCTCGTGGCGGGGGGTGCCCAGTACATCGCCCAGGGGGCTGAACATCAGCGCCGCCAGGATCCCGGCCTCCAACAGTCGGTACAGCGCGAAGAAATAAAGCTCCCGGCGCGGTACCGATTCGATGCGGGACAGGAGCGACTGGGCCTGGCGCAAACGCTTACTTCCCCTGTAGCGAGGCTCACAGTATAGGCACGACGCCCCCCCGCGTGGCCCAGCGAGTCCTTTTCCACCAAAGGCTTAGACCCGAGGTTTTGCGCCCCCCGCCCCGGTCAGCGACAATAGGGGGCTTGCCCACGCCGCTGCCCCTGGCCCCGGCCCCGGGCGGTGTCTTCTGTTCCCTTCCCACGGTGACACATGAATTTCCACGAATATCAGGCGAAGCAGCTGCTTGCCGAGTACGGCATCCCGGTCCCGGCCGGCAAAGTCGCGTCCACGGCAGATGAAGCGGTTGCCGCTGCCCAGTCCCTCGGCAACGGCCCCTGGATGGTCAAGGCCCAGATCCACGCAGGCGGCCGCGGCAAGGCCGGCGGCGTCAAGTTCTGCAAGACCACCGACGACGTGAAGGCGGCTGCCGCCAAGATGCTCGGCACGAAGATGGCCACCTACCAGACCGCAGGCGTCGAGCTGCCGGTCAACCTGGTGCTGGTGACCACCGCCGGCGAGATCGTCAAGGAGCTGTATCTGTCGGTCCTGGTGGACCGCGGCACCCGCACCATCACCTACATCGCCTCGTCCGAGGGCGGCGTGGAGATCGAGCAGGTCGCGGCCGAGACGCCGGACAAGATCCACAGCCTCAACGTCGACTTCGTCGAAGGCGTGCAGCCGTACCAGGGCCGCGAGTTCGGCTTCAAGATGGGCCTGACCGCCAAGCAGGCGGGCCAGTTCGCCAACATCATGGTGAACCTGTACCGCATCTTCAACGAGAAGGACCTGGCGCTGGTCGAGATCAACCCGCTGGCGATCCTGGACGACGGCAACCTGTACGCGCTGGACGGCAAGTTCAACAGCGACGACAACGCCAGCTTCCGCCACAAGGACTTGGTCGCCATGCGCGACAAGAGCCAGGAAGACGAGACCGAAGTGCTGGCGTCCGAGCTGGACATCAACTACGTGACCATGGACGGCAACATCGGTTGCATGGTCAACGGCGCCGGCCTGGCGATGGCCACCATGGACGTCATCAAGCTCAACGGCGGCGAGCCGGCGAACTTCCT
>JACZCZ010090334.1_pt1 | contig 14405 bp, 9 predicted proteins | sample 8641811 | NCBI WGS metagenome assembly JACZCZ01 (sample SAMN15324610, study PRJNA640507) | soil metagenome | isolation source: intercropping peanut in the first line | place: China: Luxin town, Laibin City, Guangxi Province | collected 2019-07-25 | depth 10cm m | reverse complement strand
CGTGGCGCGGCAAGCTGAACAGCACGTCTGGGAAAATCACCTACGACGCCCAGGCGCAGAGCGGGACGGTCGATGTGAAAGTCGACATGGCGTCGATCGACTTCGGCAACGACAAGCTCAACGAGCATGCGAAATCGCCCGAGATCTTCGACGTCGCGAAGTACCCGACGGCCACCTATACGGGCAGGCTCGCAGGCTTCAAGGGCGGCAAGCCCACCGAAGTCGACGGCACGCTCGAGCTGCACGGCGTCACGAAGCCGGTCAAGCTGAAGATCGAGAGCTTCCTGTGCAAGCAGAACCCGATGAACAAGAAGGACACCTGCGGCGCGAACGCTTCCGCGACGATCAACCGGGAGGACTTCGGCGTCAGCTACGGCAAGTCGTTGGGCTTTCACCAGGAAGTGAAGCTCGAGATCCAGGTGGAGGCGGTGAAGGGAGAGTAATCGGGGCTCACGATCCGTGAGCGGCGGCGGGCCCGCAATCGATGCTCTCGCCCGGACCCGTCTCGATCAATGCAAGCAATGCGGCCGGCGGCGTCAGCGTGTATAACGCCGCCGCTGCCGCCGTGCGAGCGATGAGCGGCCCGGCCTCGGGCCGGAAGGAAGGATCCTTGAAGGTGCCGCCGATTCGCAGCGGCACGCGCAACGCGATCGGGCTCTTGTCCTTCGGTTGCGGCAGCAGGCGCATGTCGAGGGCTTCGCGACGCAGATCGACGTCACCTTCACCGAATATCACGGTGTCCGTCGTGTCGAATGCCAGGCCCCGCGTCGTCATCTCTCCATCGACGACCCTGAAATCCGCGTAGGCACAACGCAGCGGGATCTCGCGATCCTTGTCGAACAGGTACTTCAGCGACTCGGCGATATCCAGCCCCGCGAGCTCGACGAGCAAGTTGCTGATGCTGCCTTGTCCCATGATCAACCCGATATCGCCGTTGGCGCTGCCCAACATGTGAGCGATCGAGTTGCCCTGCGCGGTGAGCGCAGTCACGCCGGATAGCTTGCCGGCTGCCTTCCTGGTGATCTCCACCGTCGGAAACAGCTTCGGCAGCTCGAGCCCGCGGACTTCGGCGACGAACGTCGTTTGAATCGAGGGCTCGCGGGCATCGAGCGTCACGCGCGATGCGATGGTGCCGCCCGCGACACCGAAATCGAGTGGTTTGAGCTCGAGAACGCCGTCCGTCAGCACCAGATGTGTCTTCATGTTCTCGAGCGGGAGCTTGGGTGCGTCGATCGCTTCGGCCGTGAGCGTAACGTCCGCGTCCATCACCCGGAGCTTGTCGAGGCGGAACGGATCGTCCGGAAGTACCGTCTGCTTCGCCTTCTGCTTCTCGGCCTGAGCCCTCTGTTGCTGCGCGGTGGTCTCGCCTTCTTTCGTCGATTGCGGAGCGCCGACGAATCCCGCGAGATCGTCGAAGTCGAGCCGCTTGGAGACCAGTGTCGCGGTCAGCTTCGGACGGTCGCCGCCGATGTCGATCGAGGCATCGCCGGCCACATCGCTGTCGCCCACCTTCCCGGTGAACCTGCGATAGCTCCAGACGTCGCCTTCCCGATCGAGCTGTCCCTTGAGCGCATAGGGCGGCGTCTCCGGCAGCGCAATGCCGACCTGATCATAGAGGTCGGCGAGATTCGCGCCCGTCAGATCGAAATTCACGTTGAAGTTCTCGAGCTGAAGCTGCCCGAGCAAAGCCCCCCTCGCGTGAGCGCGTGTCTGACCCGCCCTCGCCTTCACATCCATCCGATAGGGCCGCTCCTTGTCCTGGAAGTCCAGCGGGGAGTCGACGCGTCCTTCGAGTTCGAACGGACTCCCGCGCCAACTTCCTGTGCCTTCCGCGAGCAAGGGCGCACGCTCGCCGGATTCCCGCACCCTGCCGCTGCGCACATCGAGCTTCACATCCGTTTTGAGCACGGGCTCATGGAAGATGACACGGCCTTCGGTGATCAGGAGCTGGCCGATCTGCGGCATCTGTCCCGGCTGGGTTCGCTCACGCTTGCCAAACGTCCAGTTGCCCTCGCCCTTGTCGTTGCGCTCGAGGCGCAACCGAGGCTCATCGAGTGCGATGTACGGCAGCTCGACGTTGCCCCGCAGCGCAGCGCCCAGAGAGATCCTGAAGTCGAGGGACTTCACCGCCGCCATCTCGCGTTCGTCGGACCAGCGCGCGTTGGAGAAATGCAGATCGCTCGCCGTGATGCGCGGGCGCCATCCAAGGTCCACATCGAGATCGCCGCGGATCTGCAACTCGCGGCCAGTCGCCTCCGACACGCGCCGCTCGATTGGCCCCTTGAACCAGTTCCAGTCCCAGAGAATGATGAGAACTGCCAGCGCCAGCGCGATGCCGCCGACGATCCACACCCATCGCGGCGTTCGGGAAAGAACGGACTGTGCGTCGCCGGCGCTCATCAACTCATGAACGCCTCGCCCTATAGGTTGTTCCGGCGCTACGGAACCCCTTCCAGTTCCCGCGACGCCCGCTCACCTTTCACGGAGCACACGAGTGCGGCGAGGATGAACACGAGCCCCACCCACGGCATGAAGCGTGGCGGGATCAACGTCCAGGCCGTCGAGCCGATCGTCGCACCGGCCGATCCGCCGAGGTAAGTCACCGACGAGTTGAGCGCAATCGTCGCGGCCGCGAGCACCGGCGCAACTGCCACCAGGCGAGCCTGCTGGACGGCTGGAAATCCTGCGCCGCCGAGACTCCAGAGAAACTGCACGACGAAGATGAGCACGAGCCAATGCGATGCCAGCGGCCACAATGCGAGCATGATCGCGGCGACGACATTGCATTTGTAGGCAACATTCGCCGCGCCGATCCTTCGCACGAGTCGCACGCTCAGCACGTTGCCGATCAATCCCCCGACGCCCGACACGAAGAACAGCGCCGCGAGCGTCGCACCCGTCACGCCCTGGACGGCCTTCATCACCGGCGCCAGGAAGCTGAACATCACGCTGCTGCCGACATTGGTCAGTGCCGTCGCCGCGGTGAGCCAGCGCAATGCAGGCGATTTGAACACCTGGTACCACCGTTCGAGGCTCAGAGGTGGTATGCGCACGCCCTTCGGAATCGAGAACCAGACGAAGACGGCGATGACCGCACTCGAAAGGCCGATGAAAACGAACGACGCGCGCCAGCCGAAGCTGCTGCCGATCATCACGGACAGCGGGTTGCCGATGACGGAACCGATCGCCCAGCCGACCATGAGTTTGCCCAGCGTTGGTGCGCGCTCGCTTTCGGGCACGAGCATGCTCACAGTCGCAGCAACCTGCGGTGTATAGACAGCGGAAGTGACAGCCGCGAGAACGCGCGCCCACAGCAACTGGTCATAGGAGTGACCGAGGGCTGTCGCGAGATTCGCGAGCGCGCATACAGCCATCGATGCAGTCAGAAGGCGACGGCGATCGATGTGGGAACCCACAGTGGCTAGCACCGGAGCGCAGATCGCAGCGGAAATACCGAAGGCAGCGATCAGCAACCCTGCCTTTTCGATCGATATCTGGAGCGACGTGGCGATCTCGTCGAGCAGGCCCCCGACGCTCATGAAGCTGGTCGCGACGAAGAAATTACCGGCGATGAGCGCGATCAGACGACTGGAGGGCATCTGCGCATCTTAAACGGCAGAGGAGGATTTCACACGGGAGTCAGGCTGCGATGAGCTGCGAGCCGTGAGCGATGAGCCAGAATCAGAAGGCGAAGCGAGGTCCGTTCCGGCTCACCGCTCGCAGCTCATCTAGAAATCCGAGCGGTGCGCGTAGATCAGCCGCAGCCCATCATTGCCGAGCAACTGCGCAAGCTTCTCGGTGAGTTCGCGCGTCGGTTTGACCGACCACTCTTCCGAGAGCACCAGATCTGCTCGCGCTGCAGAACTGGCGTAGCGAATAGCGACGCTGCACTTGCCGCCACGATACGGCCGCAGTGTCTGCTCGAGCGTGCGGACGAAGTTCGGACTGGCATCGACCGGCCAGCGCAGGACCAGGCGGCGAGCGTGCTGTTCACGAGCCTGGTCGATGTCGATGACGCGCTTGGCGGTGAGGCGCCAGCCTTCGATGAACTCATCGAACCGCAACGAGCCTTCGACGATCAGGATCGCGCTCTTGGCGATCTGCGTGCGGTACTGCTGATAGACGTCCTCGAACATCGAGGCCTCGAGACGGCCGCTGCGATCGTCCATGGTGAAGATCATGCGGCTGCCGCGCTTGCCGAGGTCGAACACCATGCCGGCGATCGTCGCGGGTTTGCCGCGGAACTGGAACCCGCCTTCCTGCACGACAGGGCGATCGCCGGTTACGTCGACGATGCGCCCGCTGATGATGGGGCGTACTTCTTCTTCATATTCCTCGAACGGATGGCCCGTGAGATACAGGCCCAGCGTGTCGCGTTCGCCATCGAGTCGGACGCGTCGGCTCCAGTCCGGCAGCGTCTCGGTGGTCACGACGGCGGGAGCACTCGGCGTCGTGTCCATCAGGCCGAACATGTCGTTCTGTCCGACGACGCGTGCCTTGATGGTCTGGTCCGCGAGCTGCATCGACTGCGGCAACGCGTGCATGAGCGTCGCGCGGTTCGCACCGAGTGAGTCGGTAGCGCCTGAGCGGATCAGCGCTTCCAGCACCCTTCGGTTGAGCTTGCTCTGATCACTGCGGCGGCACAGGTCCGGCAGATCACGGTACGGCCCGTGCGCTTCGCGCTCGGCAACGAACATCTCGACGACGGACTGACCGACGCCCTTGATCGCGCCGAGACCATAGCGAATGCTGCGCTCGCCCGAGACCGTGAACATGTACTGCGAGTGATTCACATCGGGCGGTTCGACCTTGAGGCGCATGCGGCGCGCCTCGTCGATGAGCGTGACGACCTTGTCGGTCTTGTCCATATCGGACGAGAGCACGGCAGCCATGAACGCAGCAGGATAGTGAGCCTTGAGCCACGCCGTCTGGTACGACAGCAATGCATAGGCCGCGGAGTGCGACTTGTTGAAGCCGTAGCCCGCGAACTTCTCCATCAGGTCGAAGATGTGCGCCGCGACGGGCTCCGGCACCTGCCGTCCCACCGCGCCGGCGAGGAAGATGGAGCGCTGCTTCGCCATTTCCTCGGGCTTCTTCTTGCCCATCGCGCGTCGCAGCAGATCGGCGCCGCCGAGTGAATAGCCGGCCAGCACCTGCGCGATCTGCATGACCTGCTCCTGGTACAGGATCACGCCATACGTCGGCTGCAGCACCGGCTGCAGATCGGGATGCAGATAGTCGATCGGTCCAGTGGTCTTGCCATGCTTGCGGGCAATGAAGTCGTCCACCATGCCCGACTGCAGCGGACCGGGGCGGAAGAGCGCCACGAGCGCGACGATGTCTTCGAAACAATCCGGCTGCAGTCGCCGGATGAGATCCTTCATGCCGCGCGATTCGAGCTGGAAGACCGCTGTCGTTTCGCAGCGCTTGAGCAGGTCGAATGCGGGCGTATCAGCGACCGGCAGCGCGTTCACATCGAGCGGCGGCTGACCCTTGCGGGCGCGCTCTTCGTTGATCGTCTTGACCGCCCAGTCGATGATCGTGAGCGTGCGCAGGCCGAGGAAGTCGAACTTCACCAGGCCTGCCGCTTCCACGTCATCCTTGTCGAACTGGGTGACGACGCTGTGGCCCTCCTCGTCGCAGAAGAGAGGCGCGAAGTCGGTGAGCACCGAAGGCGCGATCACGACGCCACCGGCATGCATGCCTGCGTTGCGGACCAGCCCTTCCAGCGACATCGCCATGTCGATGACGCCGCGAGTCTCCTCTTCCGCGTCGTAGCGACGCTTGAGCTCCGGTTCTTTCTCGAGCGCATCTTTCAGCGTGATGCCCAGTTCGAACGGAATCAGCTTGGCGATCGAGTCCGCGAATCCATAGCTCAGGCCATATACACGCGCGACGTCGCGCACCACGGCCTTCGCCGCCATCGTGCCGTAAGTGATGATCTGCGAAACGCGCTCGCGGCCGTAGCGAGTCGAGACGTAGTCGATGACGCGGTCGCGCCCGTCCATGCAGAAGTCGACGTCGAAGTCGGGCATCGACACGCGCTCCGGATTGAGGAAGCGCTCGAACAGCAGGTCGTACTGCAGCGGATCGAGATCGGTGATCGCGAGTGCATACGCGACGAGCGACCCGGCGCCGGAACCGCGACCGGGACCGACGGGCACGCCGTTCTCGCGCGCCCAGCGAATGAAGTCCGCGACGATGAGGAAGTAGCCCGCGAATCCCATCTGGCAGATGACGCCGAGCTCGATCTCGAGCCGGGACTCGTACTCCTCTTTCGGAATCCGGCGCCCGACTGGAGGATGCGCCGCGAGCTGCTCCAGCCGGCGCACCAGCCCGCGAGCCGATTCCTCGCGCAGGAATTCTTCCGTCGTCATCTGCGACGGCACCGGGTACGCTGGCAGGACCGACTTGCCGAGTGTCAGCTCGAGACTGCAGCGACGCGCGATCTCGACGCTGTTCACGAGCGCTTCCGGAATATCGCGGAAGAGATGCGCCATCTCCTGCGGAGACTTCAGGTACTGCTCTTCCGTGTAACGCCGCGGACGCTTCGGATCATCGAGCAGCATGCCTTCATGGATACAGACGCGAGCCTCGTGCGCCTGGAAATCGTCGCGGCGCACGAAGCGCACATCGTTCGTCGCAACGACGGGGACGCCATGCTCGATGGCGAGCTCGAGGGCACCGCGGATGTATCGCTCCTCACCCTCGCGACCGATGCGCTGCAGTTCGATGTAGTAACGATCGCCGAAGAGATCGAGCCAGTGCTGCAGCAGCGCCGCCGCGACATCGCGCTTGCCGGTGCTGATCGCACGTCCGACATCGCCCTCGCCTGCGGCGGACAGCGCAATGAGTCCCTTCATGTTGTCGACGGTCAGCCAGCTTCGATCGATCGTCGCCCGACCTTTCTGCTGGCCCTCCAGATACGAGCGGCTGACGAGCCGGGTCAGGTTCTTGTACCCGACGTCGTTCTGGCAAAGGAGCACGAGACGCGACGGTTCGACGCGTTCGCCGGCTTCCCGCACCAGCAGATCGACGCCGATCACCGGCTTCACGCCCGCCGATTGGGCGGCCTTGTAGAACTTCACCATCGCGAACAGGTTGCTCTGGTCCGTGAGTCCTACAGCGGGCATTCCTGCACGCGCAGCGGCATCCATCAGACCAACGCTGCCCTCGCCTTCCGGCGTGATGCGTACGACGCTGTCGACCAGCGAGTACTCGGTGTGCAGGTGGAGGTGGACGAACGAACTCATGCGCAGCGCAGCTGGGCGAGGCGGACGGGTTCGAAGCTGCGGCGATGGATCGGCGATGGGCCGATGCTCTCGAGGACCATGCAGTGCTGCGGCGTGCCGTAGCCTTTGTGACCCGCGAAGCCGTACTGCGGATAGAGGCGATCGTATTCGACCATCATCTGGTCACGGCGCACCTTGGCGAGGATCGACGCGGCACCGATCGATGAGCGCAACGCGTCGCCGTCGATGATCGCTTCGAAAGTGCAATCGAGACCGAGCCCGACGAACGAAGGACAACGGTTGCCGTCGATTTCGACATGGGCGGGGCAGATGCTGAGCCCCATCAGCGCGCGGCGCATTGCCAGGTAAGTCGCCTCGAGGATGTTGAGACAGTCGATCTCTTCGACGTCGGCCCAGGCGACCGACCACGCCAGCGCGTACCGGCGGATCTTCACGGCGAGCTCTTCACGCTCTTCCGCTTCGAGTTCCTTGGAATCGCGAATGCCGTGAATCCGGCGCCTGGGATTCAGAACGACGGCAGCGGCTACCACCGGTCCGGCCAGCGGGCCCCGCCCTGCCTCGTCGACGCCCGCAACCAGACCAGGCTTGTTCAACGCGAGCGCCAACGACGTTGGCTGCGGTCCCGTGCGACCTCGTGCGCCTGCCATCTATCGCTCACCCCTTCCGCTGCCCGCTGATCAGTTGGACGATCGCCTCCGCCGCGCGCGCGCTCGCATCGCGCCGCAACGTCTGGTGGATCTGGGTGAAAGTTTGCACGAGGTCGGCGCGATCGGCACGCTCCAATTGAGCCAGCAGGGCCGGTCCCAGCACGTCGGCGCGCACTTCATCGTTGAAGTACTCCGGGACGATCTGGCGGCTGGCCAGCAGGTTCGGTTGCGCGAAGAACGGGGCCTTGAACAGTTTCAAGTGCTTGAGAAGGAAACTTGTGAGCCAGCTCAAGCGATACGCCACGACCATGGGGCGTTTCACCAGCGTTGCTTCCAGCGTGGCCGTTCCTGACGCGAGCAGGATGGCGTCGCTCGCCGCCATCACGTTCTGCGCCTGGCCGTCGAAGAGCTGAACCCGATCGCTCACTCCTGCTGCTGCGAGCGCGTGCTCGAAACTCTGACGGACTTTCGCGCTGGCCATCGCCGAGATGAAGCGGATGTCAGGGCGCTGCTGCTTGAACCACGCGACAGTTGCAGCGAAGTCCGGCCCCAGCCGCCCTACTTCGCCGCCGCGGCTGCCTGGAAGCAGAGCGATGTAGATGCCAGCTTCAGCAACCCCGAGCGCGCGACGCGCCTCCACCGGGTCCAGCGTCAGCGGAATCTGGTCAGCGAGCGGATGGCCGACGAACTCGGCTTTCACCTGATGGGCATCGTAGAACTTGCTCTCGAACGGCAGCAGGCAGAGCACGAGATCGACGGCGCGCCCGATCGTCTTCACGCGCCCCTGGCGCCAGGCCCACACCTGCGGACTCACGTACTGAACGACAGGAATGCCGCGCTCCTTGAGCTTCGGCGCCAGCCGCAGGTTGAACTCCTTGGCATCGACTCCGACATACACGTCCGGCGGATTCGCCACCAGCCGATCGATCAGCATGCGGCGGATCCGGAACAGCCGCGGAAGATGCGGAATGATTTCGAAGAGTCCCATCACCGAGAGGCTTTCGACGCGCTCCCAGGGCTCGCAGCCCTCGGCGATCATTCTCGGCCCGGCAATGCCGGCGAATCGCGCGTTCGGAAGACGCTCCTTCAGCGCATGAATGAGCTTCGCGCCGAGGTTGTCGCCGGAGGTTTCGCCGGCAACCAGGACGATGAGAGGAGCAGCCACTGCGCTGGCTACGGCTACTGGCCGCTGGCCACTGGCGACTGGCCAGATCGGAGATCGCGAATGTCGTCCTTCTGGCCAGCAGCCAGTGGCCAGCGGCCAGTAGCCATTCTCATCGAACTATCCCGACGCGCTCGCGGCGTGGGGTCGTGTCATTGAGAAAGTCGACGAAGGCCTTCAACTCGGGCTGTTCGGGGACGAGTGCGCTCAGCTCCTCCGTGGCATCGACGAGCTTGAGCTTGGATCGATACAGCACGCGGTAGGCCTTGCGGATGTTACGGATCTGGTCCGCGGTGAAGCCACGGCGCTTCAAGCCTTCTGCATTCACGCTGTGCGGCTCGGCTGGTCGGCCAACCGCCATGACGTACGGCGGCACATCGCGCGTGACTGCCGTGTTGTTCGCGATGAACGCGTGAGCGCCGATCTTGCAGAACTGATGCACGCCCGCGAATCCACCGAGATGCACCCAGTCGCCCATCTCGACGTGACCGCCGAGCGTCGCGTAGTTCGCGAACACGCAATGCGAGCCGATGATGCAGTCGTGGCCGACATGCGATCCGGCCATGAACAGGTTGTCACTGTCGATGCGGGTGACGAGCTGGTCCTTGGTCGTGCCGCGATTGATCGTGCAGTTCTCGCGGAACACGTTGCGGTCGCCGATCTCCAGCCGCGTCGGTTCGCCCTTGTACTTGAGGTCCTGGGGCGCCGCGCCGATCGATGCAAACTGGAAAATCTTGTTCGCGCGACCGATCGTCGTCGGTCCGTCGATGACGACGTGCGGCCCGATCCAGCATTCCGGTCCGATCTTCACGCCGGGGCCGACGACGGTGTACGCGCCGATTTCGACATCGGCAGCGATCTCGGCGTCCGGGGCGATCAATGCTGTGGAATGAATGGGCATGCGGAAGCGGTCAAGGGTTACTTCGATCCTGTTCCCGGCGCGACCATCATGGAGGCGCTCGTGACTTCTTCGCCGTTCACTTCGGCGACCGTCGCGAACTTCCAGATGCCGCGCATCGAACGCTCGAGCGTCGCTTTCAGGATGAGCTGATCGCCGGGCTCGACCGGACGGCGGAAACGCGCATTGTCGATGCCGACGAAATACATCGGTCGCTCGGAATCGGGATAGACGCCTGCAGTGACGAACGCGAGGATGCCCGCGGTCTGCGCCAGCGCTTCGAGAATCATGACCCCGGGGAACACCGGACGATGGGGAAAGTGCCCGGGAAAGAAGTGCTCGTTGAAGGTGACGTTCTTGAGCGCCCGGATCGACTTGCCGGCGATGCACTCCTGCACCCGATCGACGAGCAGAAACGGATAGCGGTGCGGCAGCCGGCGCAGCACCTCGTTGATGTCCATCGTCAGGATCTGTTCGCCCTGCTCCGTCTTGCCGGCTTCGGTCATTCGCTCCCCTTCGCTGATCGCATCTCAACTAGCTGTCATCGGCGGCCGGCGGGTCGTCCGTCTCGGCCTCCGGCCTGTCCTCCCCGCCTGCGAGCTTGCGCAGACGGCGTACGTCGCGAGCCATCTCGTCGAGCTGGCCGAAACGCGCCGCATTCTTGCGGAATCTGGCGGTTTCGTCGATGGGTAGTCCACTCGAGTAGTACCCGGGCTTGCGGATGCTCCCGGAAACGAACGACTTCCCGGTCACGAAGACGTCGTCGCAGATCGTCAGGTGCCCGGCAATCCCGGTCATCCCGCCGATCATGCAGCGTTTGCCGATCACGGCGCTGCCGGAAATGCCGACGCAGCCCGCGATGGCCGTATGTTCACCGATCTGGACGTTGTGACCGATCTGGATCTGGTTGTCGAACTTGACTCCGTCGCCGATGACCGTGTCGCCGATGGCTCCGCGATCGATGGTGGTGCTCGCCCCCACGTCGACATCGTTGCCGATGATGACTCCGCCGACTTGCGGCACCCGGATCCATTGCCCCCGGTCTGGGGCCAGCCCGAATCCATCCGCGCCTATCACCGATCCCGGGTGCAGCACGCACCGCTCCCCCAGGACCACGTCGTGGCACAGTGTGACATTCGCGACCAGTCGAGTGTCGGCACCGATCCGTGTGCCCCGCATCACGACGCTTCCTGGCCCGATGACGACTCGCGGCCCGATCGACACACCGGCTTCGATCACGGCCCGCGCACCGACGGAAGCCGTGGGATCGATGGTCGCTGAACCGTCGACGACGGCCGACGGATGAACTCCGGGAGGAGCCGCTGGCTCCGGATGAAGCACGGCGGCTATACGCGCGTAAGTGACGTAAGGATTCTGAGCGATCAGCGCGGCACCCGGGCAAGCGTCCGCCAGGCGCGCGTCGACGATGACTGCCCCGGCGCGGGTCTGCCCGAGATGTCGCCGATATTTCGGATTGGCCAGGAAGGTGACCGCTGCCGGATCCGCATCCTCGAGCGCAGCGACGTGCGTCACCCGAAGATCCGGATCACCTTTCAACGTGCAGCCGAAGCGAACGGCCAGTTCCCCCAGCGTGGTTCCTTTGGGGGTGGTACTCATAAGCGCCGCGGCGGCGTCGTGAGTCGGCCGTTATTGCTTCGCCGGCGGCGTGGCCGGCTTCACGGGTGCGGTTGCCGCAGGCTTCGCCGGGGCACCCGACTTGTAGCGGGCCTGCAGGCCGCTCAGGACCTGCGCCGTGATGTCCATCGACTCGTTGACGTACAGCACGCCGTCGCCGAGCACGACGTCGTAGTTCGCCTGGCGAGCGAAGACCTGCACTTCCTGCAGCAGGGAACGCTGCAGCTTGCCCAGTTCTTCGTTGCGACGCAGGTTCAGATCTTCCACGTATTCGTTCTGCTTGCGGGCCATTTCACGCTGACCGTCGCGCAGGTCCTTTTCCGCGTTGCGACGCTCGTTCTCCGCCATCACGGCGCCGTCGCGCTGCAGCTTTTCTTCCTTCGTCTTCAGGTCCTTCTGCTGCGCCACGATGGCGCGCTGCCGCGGCGCGAACTCGTCCTGGAGTGCCTGCATGGCGGCCTTGGCCTGGGGCGCTTCCTCGAGGAGCCGCGGAACGTTGACCACGGCGATCTTCATCTGTGCCTGTGCGACGCCGAGGGGCGCCAGCAATGCCAGGCTGGTCGTGAACAGGAGGCCAAAAATGCTCGAACGTGCCATGTGCGATGAACCCTTGTGGCGCAATAGGGGCGAAATAGTAGTAATCGGAATCAGAACGCCTGCCCGATCGAGAACTGGAACCCTTCGGTTTCGTCCCCGTACCGGGTCGCCGTATCCCCGCGTTCGTCATTGAGCGGGATGGCGTAGCTGAACCGGAAGACACCGAGCGGCGCAAGCCACTGCACGGCCACGCCCGCGGACTGACGAAGCTCATCATAGCTGAACTTGTAGTCGACCGGATGCTGGACCCCGTTCGCGTCCGGGGGGCCGACGAAGTTGATGTCCTGGTTCGAGAATACGTTGCCGATGTCGTAGAACAGGCTGAACCGCGCGCTGTTGCGCCATTTTTCGGGCATCGGCAGCAGCAGTTCCGTCTGCGCAATGGTCTTGATGTTGCCGCCGTAGGGACGGCCGAAGCTGTCCTTCGGACCCAGGCGGCTTTCGCGGAAGCCACGGACCGAATCCGGGCCGCCGGCAAAATACTGACGGTAAGGCGGCAGGCCGGTCGTATCGCCCAGCGGTTCACCATAAGCCGCTTCGATGTTGAACATCAGCTTGAAGTCGCGCCAGATCGGGATGAACTTCAACAGGTCGTACGACACCGTCCAGAATTCGACCTCGCTGCCCGGCAACGTGTAGCTCAGCGACAGGCGCTGGCGCGTTCCGGAAGTCGCGAAAATCGTGCGATTGCGCGAGTCGAAGCTCCAGCCCGTATTCAGCTCGAAGGTGCGGAACTTGGAACGGAACAGGCTGTAGTTCGGGTATTCACTGCAGGGCACCGTCAGATCGGTCTGCGACAAGCACTCGGTTTTCGGATTGCCGTTGTTCTGCACCCAGTCGTTCGCCTCCGCGGCGCTGCCGAGGGAGGTCGTCGCCAGTTCGGCCTGCTGTGCCGACAAGCCGAAGCTCAGGTACTGGTACTCGGTGATCGGATAGTCGTAACCGATGCCGAAGGTCGCCGTCGTCGTGTCGAAGTCCGATGTTGCGGACGTGAACTGCGTGACGTCGCGATACCCGACCGACACCGTGCGGCGGACACCGTCGATCGTCGTGTACGGATCGGTGTGCGAGAAGCTGTAGCTCTTCGCGTACTTGCCGGAATTGATCTCGGCCTGCACGCGATTGCCCGTGCCCATGAAGTTCGAGTGCGTGAAACTGCCGTTCAGGATCACGGACTGCGACTCCGAGTAGCCCACGCCGCCGCCGAACTGGCCCGGCAAGCCTTCCTTGATTTCAAAGTCGACGTCGACGAGATCGGCAGCCCCCGGGACCGGCGTGTTCTCGACTTCGACTTTCTCGATGAACGGCAGACGCTGGATACGCTGCTTCGAGCGCTCGACCGCGGTGTTCGACAGGTATGCGCCTTCGAGCTGCCGCATTTCGCGGCGGAACACTTCGTCGTTCACACCGGACGTGCCGTTGAAGTTCACGCGGCGCACGTACACGCGATTCTTCGGGTCGACGACGAAAGTGAGCGAGATCTCCTTCGTCTCGTTGTTCGCCTGCGGCACCGGGTCGATCGTCGCGAATGCGTAGCCGTCGAACCCGAGGCGCAGCTTCATCGCTTCGGTCGTTGCCGTGATGAACTTGCGTGAATACGTGTCGCCGGGCTGGATCAGGATCAGCCGGCGCAGCTCGGATTCCGGAATCACCATGTTGCCGGCGAGCTTGATCTCCGACACCTTGAAGACGTCGCCTTCGTTCACGTTGACCGTCACGAAGATGTCGTCCTTCTCCGGCGCGATGGCCACCTGCGTCGAGGTGACCGCGAAGTTCGCGTAGCCGCGATCCATGTAGTACGAGCGCAGCTTCTCGAGGTCGCCGGAAAGCGCTTCGCGCGCGTACCGATCGTCCTGGCGATACCAGGAGAGCCAGTTCGGCGTCTTCAGCTCGAACCCTTCCTGCAGATCCTCGTCGGGAAACGCCGTGTTGCCCGCGATATTGATCTGGCGAATGCGCGCGCGTTTGCCTTCGTTGATGTCGATCGCGATCTTGACCTTGTTACCGGGTACTTCCTCGACCTTCGCGTCGACGCGCACAGCGTACTTGCCGCGCGAGAAGTACTGGTCGGTGAGGTACTGCTTCACCTCATCGAGCACGGACTGGTCGAATGTCTTGCCCGTCGCGAGACCGACGTTGCGCAGTGACCGCTGCAGGTCTTCGGTCTTGATGTCCTTGTTGCCCTTGATCTCGAAGCTCTCGATCGAGGGGCG
>JACZCZ010324321.1_pt1 | contig 14407 bp, 15 predicted proteins | sample 8641811 | NCBI WGS metagenome assembly JACZCZ01 (sample SAMN15324610, study PRJNA640507) | soil metagenome | isolation source: intercropping peanut in the first line | place: China: Luxin town, Laibin City, Guangxi Province | collected 2019-07-25 | depth 10cm m | reverse complement strand
GACATGGACCACTACGCCGATGACCTGGCGCAGCTGATCGAACACCTGGACCTCAAGGACATCACGATGTTCGGCTTCTCCACCGGCGGTGGCGAAGTGGCGCGCTACATCGGCCGCCATGGCACCCAACGCGTGAAGAAGGCCGGCCTGGTCTCCGCCGTGCCCCCGCTGATGCTGAAGACCGAGGCCAATCCGGGCGGCCTGCCGATCGACGTGTTCGACGGCATCCGCGCCGGCCTGCTGGCCCACCGTTCGCAGCTGTTCAAGGACATTCCGAGCGGTCCGTTCTTCGGTTACAACCGCCCGGGTGCGAAACCGTCGCAGGGCGTGATCGATGCGTGGTGGCTGCAGGGCATGATGGGCGGGCACAAGAACACGTACGACAGCATCAAGGCGTTCTCGGAAACCGATTTCACCGAGGACCTGAAGAAGTTCGACGTGCCGACCATCATCATCCACGGCGACGACGACCAGATCGTGCCGATCGATGCCGCCGCGCGCGCCTCGGCCAAGCTGGTGAAGAACAGCCAGCTGGTGATCTATCCCGGCGCACCGCACGGGATCACCGACACGCACAAGGACAAGCTCAACGCCGACATGCTGGCGTTCGCCAAGCGCTGATCCCCGCACCGGCCGGCGCGCGTGATCGCGCGCCGGTTCTGCCTGCCCCGTTCACCCATTGCACGGGCCGCGCTTGCGGCCCGGCGGCGATTTCGGTATCACGGTGCCCGGGGCGTCGGCCCCGCAGGGGAAGGCATTGGCAATACACCAGGACCTACGGCGGCCCATGCAATGGGCACAACGCTTTGCGGCTGCGTTGGCCTGGGCGATGGCGGCCGGGTTCACGTTGATGAACATGGACAGCGGCCATTTCGTCGACGACAGCGTGCCGGTGGTCGGCGTCCTCGTGGCCATCGCGACCTGGCGCAGCGAGGAACGCAAGGTGCGTGGCGCCGTGGTGGCCCTGCTGACCGTGCTCTTCCTGGTGCATGTGTGGCAGTTCCATGCGCTGGGCACCTGCCTGGTGCTGGTCGCGACGACGATCATCGCGTGGGCGCGCCTGTGGCGCACCTATTGGGCCGAGTTCGTCATGCGCGTGTTCGCTGCGGCGCTGCTGCTGCTCGCGGTGCAGCCGGTGCTGGGCGCATTGCAGCCCGGCGGTGCGCCCACCGAAATCGGCTGGTCGCTGGCGCTGTCGGCGCTGGCGATGTTCCTGTTGGTCTACACGCCGTCGTTGCGGGCGGGACGAACCCTCGACACCAGCACCGAACTGGTCGCCTTCGTCCTCGCCTTCAGCGTGGTGGCCCTGATCGGCTGGCACGCGCCCGGCAGCCTGGTCGGCCGCATGGGCGTGAGTTACCTGCCGATGCGCCCGATATCGACGCTGACGCTGGCTTTGCTCGCACTCGCCCTGCTGCTTCGCCAGCGCGACCAGGAGCGCGCGGCCTGGACCCTGATGGGTCTGGTCGCCCTGCCCTTGCTGCTCACCCTGTTGCAGACGCTGGGCGGCATCACCACACCGCTCAACGCGATGCTGCATGGCGTCGGCTGGTTGCCGCGCACGACCACGCCGCTGATCGGGGGCTACACCGATTACGGCGTGCTGACCGCGTGGATCGCGGTGGCCTTGTTGCCGCAGGCGCTGCAGCGCTGGGAGAACGTGCGCTGGGGCATCGTCCGCGGGCTCGGCATCGCGATGGCGTCGGTGGCCGGCATGGCGACGCTCGGGCTGTTGATGCAGCTGCCTTACCACCGCGAAGGCATGTCGATGTACCAGATCTCCCTCACCGCGACCGCGCAGCTGGGCGTGATGGGGCTGGCGCTGGCGGTGGCCGGCGAAAACTCGTTGCGTGAGCGCCTGTTCGGCGTGCTTCCGATGGCCGCCGCGCTGGCGTTGGGTGGCATGTTCTGGCTGGCCGCCACGGCCGACCGCGATGCGATGACACGCCGGGTGATGGAAACACAGACGGCGAGCGCTTCGGCGACGTTCCTGCGTGGCGTGGAGCTGCGCCGCAGTGCGCTGCGGCAACTGTCGTCCTCGCTGGCGGCCGCGCGTCCGGAGACGGCGGAGGACCTGTTCAACCGCCACGTCGCCGACATGGTGAAAGCCTATGCCGCCTTCCGCGTGGTGCGCAGCGTCGGCGACGCGGGTGAATTCCGCTGGGTGGAACCGGGCTTCGATGCACCCGCAGCGCCCTCGCCTCCGCTGCCGGTCGCCGACGAAGGCCACCTGTTGCCCGTGCCGGGCGGCTGGTGGCTGACGGTGGACAACGCCGGCCGCCGCACGCAGGCCTTCATCGCGCTGGATGATTTCGTGCGCACGCTCAACAAGGCGGTGTTCTCCGACCGGCCCGTGCGCGCCATCGCCGACGGCATGCAGACGGTCGAACAAGGCGAGCCGATGGGCGATCCGCTGTCGGTGCAGCAGGTATCGCTGCCCGGCCACGTCGTGGAATTGTCGCTGTGGGCACCCCCGGCGCTGACGTCGTTCGCGCTGCCGCGGGCGCTCGTCGTAGGCGGCCTGAGCAGCGGGCTGCTGATCGCGTTCGTCCTGTTCCTGCTGGACCTGTCGCGGCGCCGCTCCACCGAGGCCGCGGAGACCGCACGCTCGCTGCTGTCCGAAACCGAACGCCGGCTCGACGTGCAGCGGCGGCTCAACGATGCGGCTGCGATGGACAGCGCCACCGGTCTGCCGCGCTTCTCCGCGCAGGCGACGCTGATCAGCGAGCAGATCGCCACGCCGACGCTTTCGGGGCACGGGCTGGCGATCGTCGACCTGGACGGCTTCGGCATGGTCAACGATTCGTTCGGCCACGACGGAGGCGACGAAGTGCTGCGCCGCATGGGCCAGCGCATCTCCGGCGCCGTCGCCGAGCGGGGCCGGGTGTACCGCTATGGCGGCGAGGGGTTCCTCGTGCATTTCACGGACACCGACATCGACCAGCTCAATCATTGGGCCGAAGACATCCGTCGCGCGGTCGGCCAGCCGATCGCGCTGTATTCCACGCATCCCTCGTTCACCGTCACCGCGAGCATCGGCCTGGCGCACGCGCCGGAACACGGCATCGACCTGCAGGGCCTGTTGCGCAGTGCGGACGATGCGCGCCACCTCGCCAAGCGCGCCGGCCGCAACCAGGTGCGCCTGCCCTCGACCGGTGCCCTGCAGGAAGCCAACGACCGCCTCAGCCGCGTCACCGCCCTGCGCGAAGCGGTCGCGCGCGGCCAGCTGCGGCTGGCGTACCAACCCGTCGTCGATGGCGAGACGCTGCAATTGAACGGGTTCGAAGCGCTGGCGCGCTGGCGTCATCCCGCGTGGGGCGAAGTGCCGCCATCGGTCTTCATTCCGTTGGCGGAAAGCGCGGGCCTGATGGAAGACATCGGCCATTTCGTGCTGGAACAGGCCTGCCAGCAGTTGGCGCGCTGGCGTGCGATGGGCCTGCGCACGCTCGGCATGGCGGTGAACCTCTCGCCCAGCCAGCTGGGTCAACCGACCCTTGCCCCGTGGATCGCCGATTGCCTGCAGCGCCACGCACTGCCAGCGGATGCGCTCACGCTGGAACTCACCGAGAGCGTGCTGGTGGAGGACATGGGTGCCGCGCAGCAGATGCTGCAGGCACTGCACGCGCTCGGCGTGCGCCTGGCGCTGGACGATTTCGGCACCGGCTACTCCAGCATGGCCTACCTCCAGCGGTTGCCGCTGGACATCATCAAGATCGACCGCAGCTTCGTGGACGGCATCGCCGCCGAAAGCACCGACCGCGCCATCGCCCGCACGATCCTCGTGCTCGCGCACGAAATGGGGCTGCGCACGATCGCCGAAGGCGTCGAAACCGCGGAACAGATGAGCACGCTGCAGCAGATGCGCTGCGACGAGATGCAGGGTTACTTCTTCGGCCGGCCGATGGAAGTCGACGAAGCCACCGCCCTCGCCCGCGGCCAGCTGCGCCAGGCGATGGCCTGAGCGGTCCGCGACCGACTCAACGCGCGCGCAGCTGTGCCATGAAGGCGCGCCCGGCAGGGCCCGGCGGCGTGTCCTTGCGCCAGACCGCACGCATCGGCATCTGCGCGTAACGCGGATCGGCGTCGGCGATGCGCAGGCGTTTCAGGCGGCCGGCGGCGAGATCCTCTTCGACGATATGCAGCGGCATGTGGCCCCAGCCCAGTCCCGCGCGCAGGAAGGCGTGCTTCGCGCCGAGATCGGCCAACCGCCAGGTGAGCGGCGATTGCACCGCGAAATCGCGGCCCGCCGTCAGCGGCGTGCGATCGGTCAGCACGAGTTGCACATGCTGGGCCAGCGTCTTCGACGGCACGGTGCCGCGCACGCTGGCCATCGCATGCGCAGGCGACACCACGGTGACGAAGGGCACCGCCAGTAGCGGTTCGGTCGCCACTTCGTCGGGCAGTTCCGGCAGCGAGCCCACCACGCCGAGACCACAGGTGCCGTCCAGCACGGGCTGGATCACGCCGCCCAGCACTTCCACGTACAGCCGCAGGGGCGTGTGCGGGAATGCGGTGCCGCTGTGCGCGGCGGCGCGCGTCAATGCCTCCATCGGGAACATCACGTCCACCGCGACCGAAAGTTCGGGTTCCAGGCCTTCGGCCACGCTGCGGGCGCGCGCCTTGAAGGTATCCATGTGCCCGGCCACCGCGCGCGCTTCCACCAGCAGTACGCGGCCGGCCTCGGTCAGTTGCGGATAGCGACTGCTGCGGTCGAACAGGGTGACGCCGAGTTGCAGTTCCAGGTTGGCCAGCGTCTGGCTGACCACCGATTGCGCCCGCCGCAGCTTGCGGCCCGCGGCGGAAAAGCTGCCCTGTTCGGCGGCGGCGATGAAGGTGCGGAGCTGGTCGAGCGTGACGGCATCGAGCATGTATCGCTCCAGACGATGGTTTTCATCGAAATATATAGGCTTCCGGGATGTGTCGCCACGGCCTAACCTGCGCTCCGTACCCGCTGCACCCAACCCTCATTCCCCGGAGTCCACCATGTCCACCGTTACCGCTGTCCCGAGCACCACCCGCGCTCCCGCCCTGCGTGGCGCCGCCGACCTCGTCGGCCGCAGCCTGCTCGCCTCCCTCTTCGTCATCTCCGGCCTGGGCAAGCTAGCCGCCTATGCTGGCACCGCCGGCTACATGGAGTCCGTCGGTGTCCCCGGCGCCCTGCTGCCGCTGGTGATCGCGCTGGAAGTCCTGGGCGGCCTGGCCATCGTCGCCGGCTACAAGACCCGCATCGTCGCCAGCCTGCTGGCCGTGTTCTCGATCGCCAGCGCGGTGCTGTTCCACGGCAACCTCGGCGACCAGATCCAGCAGATCATGTTCCTGAAGAACTTCGCCCTGGCCGGTGGCTTCATCACCCTCGCCGCCCGCGGCGCCGGCGGCTGGAGCATCGACAACCGCTGAAGCCGCATGGCTTCCTGCACCACGCGGAACGCCGGCCCCTGCCGGCGTTCTTCGTTTCCGCCGCGTGCCCGCACGCGGGTACAAGCCTGTACGGGAAGCACCATGCCAGCGTGCGCTCTGCCCTTCGATGGAGCCACGCATGCGCCGTCGCCTCCTGCTCGCCTTCGGTCTCGCCGCGCTGTCGGCCACCGGCGTCTGCGTTGCCGCGGATGCCGCCCGCCTGCCGGTGACGCCCTTCGCCACGCTGCCCTCCGATGCCCGTCATCCGGAAAGCCTGGATGTCGATCCGGCGACCGGTGAGGTGTACGTCGGTACCTTCGATGCGCGCATGCCGGAGTCCGCCCGCAACAACCAGGTGTTGCGTTTCACCGCCGATGGCCGGTTGCTGGCCCAGCGTCGCTTCAGGCCGACGCCGCTCACCGGCGTCGCCTTCCACGACGGCCACGTCTACGTATTGAATTTCGGCGCTTCGAAATTGCAGCGGTTGCCGGCGCGCTTCGATGCGGACAGCGCGATCGAGGATGTCGCCACGTTCGTCGCGCTGTCACCACCCGCGCCACCGGCACGGCGCATCGACAATCCCGACGGCAGCCACGACACGATCACCTTCGGGTCGCAAGGATTCCCGGCGATCAACGGGATGGTGTTCGATCACGCCGGCACGTTGTACGTTTCCGATTCGTTCCAGGGCGCGGTCTATCGCATCGCGAAGGCGGCCACCTGCCGGCCCTGCACCGTCGAGCCGTTCGCGCGCGATCCGCTGTTGGCGACGACCGGCGCATTGCCGTTCGGCGCGAACGGCATGGCGTTCAACGCCGACGAGTCCCTCCTCTACATCAACAACGCCGGCGACGGCCGCGTGCTGCGCAAGCGGATGCCCGACGGCGCCTTCGAGGTGCTGGCCGACGGCGTCTACGGCGCCGACGGTCTGCTGTTCCATGCCGGCCTGCTGTGGGTCGCCGCCAACCAGATCGATACGCTAGTGGCACTCGACGAGCGCGGCCGCGTCCGCCACCGTGCCGGCGACTTCCTCGGGGTAGACGATCAGGGCGCACCGCGCGGGCTGCTGTTCCCGGCGGCAAGCGCGGTGCAGGGGCGCCGCATGATCGTCGCCAACCTCGCCCTGCCGCTCAGCGCCGCGACCGGCGACGAGTGGGAAGAGGACGTCACCCGCTGGAACCTCATGCAGTTCGATCTTCCCGATCCGCCGCCTGCCCACTGAGGAACATCCCATGCTCAACATCACCCCGTTCGGTTGGTTCCATACCGCCATCAGCCTGGTTTCGCTGTTCGGCGGCCTGTACGCGCTGCTGCGCTACCACGACATCCGCTACGCGACGTCGCTCGGCAAGACCTATACGTGGTTCACCGTCGCCACCTGCCTCACCAGCTTCTTCCTGATGCGTACCGGCAAGCTCAGCGAAGCGCATGGCCTGACCGTGCTGACGCTGATCGTGCTGGCGGTCGCCGTGCTGCTGGGCCGCAACGCGGTGCTGGGTTCGTGGCGGCATGTCGCGTCGGCATTGGCGTTCACGCTGACGGTGTACTTCCACTTCATTCCCGGCTTCACCGAAACGCTGACCCGCGTGCCGATCGGCGCGCCGCTGGTGTCCGGCCCTCAGGATCCGCTGCTGCAGAAGCTCGTGGGCGGCACGTTCCTGATCTTCCTGGTCGGCATGGTCCTGCAGGTGCGCGCGCTTCGACGCGGCCGCACTACCCTCGCCCAACCCGCAACCTGAGCCGGCGGACGCGGCGGCCATGCTGACCGCCCTGCCCACGCTGGACGCCTTGCTAAAGGCGCACGCGTCGGCGCTGGGCGACGATGCCCCGGGATACCGCCACCACGCGTACCGGGTGGCGAATTTCTCGTGGCTGCTGGCGCCCGGCGATGCGGATACGCGCGAGAAGCTCAGCATTGCCGTGGCGTTCCATGACCTCGGCATCTGGACGGCCGGCACGTTCGACTACCTGCCGCCTTCGCGCGCGCTCGCGAGGGACTACCTGCACCAGGCGGGGAAAGTGGGCTGGATGGTCGAAGTGGACGCGATGATCGAATGCCATCACAAGCTCAGCCGCACGCCTGCCGGCACGTCGGCCGCAGTGGAAGCCTTCCGCCGCGCCGACTGGATCGACGTCAGCCTGGGCGCGCGCAGGTTCGGCCTCGCGCGCCGCGCAGTGCACGAGGTGATGGCGGCCTTCCCGGACGCGGGCTTCCACCGGCGGTTGGCCGAAATGACGCTCACGCGCCTGCGCCACTACCCTCTCAATCCGCTGCCGATGATGAGGTGGTGACCCGATGGGCCTGCCGCATCGTGCCGACGAACGGTCATTGACTTATATAGTTAGGACTCCTAACTTATTCGCCATGATCGATACCCCCTTCCAGCGCAGGCAGGCCACCCGGGGCCTGGAGCAACTCGCCCACCTGGTGCGCGCGCAATCGTGGCGGCAGGACGGCACGCCCTCGCTGCCGCCCACGCAGGCCGCCGTGCTGCGGATGCTGCAGGGCGTGCAGGACGGCCTGCGCGCCCGCCAGATCGCCGAGCGCCTGGGCGTATCGCCGGCAAGCCTCAGCGATTCGCTCAAGGCCCTGGAAGGCAAGCAATGGATCCGCCGCACACCCGACCCCGACGATGCGCGCGCCGCGCGGGTGAAGCTGACGTCGGCCGGTTCGCGCATGGCCACCCAGCTGCAGCGTCCCGACCAGGGCATGGGCTCGCTGGTCGAATCGCTCGGCGAGACCGATCTCGGCGCCCTGTTGCGCGTGACCCAGCTGCTGGTGAATGAAGCGCAGGAACAAGGCCTGGCCACCGGCCTGCGGACCTGCCTGGGCTGCGAGTTCTTCCGGCCGTTCGCCTCGGGCGAACGCGAGGCACCGCATGTCTGTGCCTTCCTCGACGAGGCGTTCGGAGATGCGGAACTGCGCGTGGACTGCGCGGAGCAGCAGCCGGCCGCCGATGCACAACGCCAGGGAAGCGTCCTGCGCTTCCGGCAACCGACTCCGCCCTAGGCGGAAAAAGATGGGCGGCGCCCGACTGCCATCGGACGCCGCCCGGTACCTTCCACCCACCCTACGAGAGCAAGCAAGAGGAATTTGATTATGCGCCAGAACACCACCCGACGTTTTGCGTTGGCCGCCGCACTCGCGCTGGCCATCGGCGGCGTGCACGCCCACGACGGCAAGGCCCACACCGGCGGTATCCCATCCACCGCCAACAAAGCGGTGACCGCCGATTTCGACATCGTCCACACCAAGATCACCACCGACAAGAACATCGCCACGTTCCACATGGCCGTGTCCGGCAAGGCCGGGAAGAGCACGCCCGCCGCCACCGGCAAGCTGGCCGGCAGCGACGTGTTCTCCTACGTGTGGCCGACCACCATCGATCCGTACGAAGTCGGCTTCGAGAAAGGCGCCGGCATCCTGGCGATGGCGGTCACCGCGCACCCCGACTTCGACGACACGCCGCTGTACGACGAGAACGGCGATGGCAAGCTCGACAACGACGGCAACCTTTGGCACAGCCATTGGGTCGTGCTGAAACCGAACGAGGCCTGTGGCCCCGGCGCGCTCGCCGTGGTCGACATCCCCGAGGGCAGCAAGCCGCGCCTGCCGAAGACCTGGCCCGGCTTCCCCATCCTGCTCGACAGCCCGGGCTGGAGCCCCACGCTCAATGCCGAAACGGTGGAAGTGAAGGTGCCGTTCGACGACATCGGCGTGGTCACCGCCGGCAGCTTCGACGGCGTCACTGCCGGCCTGCGCGTCAACGCCAGCGTGCATGCGCCGCTGCTGTGCGTAGTGGACGTGTTCAAGGTCGCCTCCGGCAACCTGAGCCTGCCCGGCAAGCCGAACCAGTAATCGCTCCCCGCTCGCACCGGCCCGCACGGGCCGGCCGCGACCCCACGAGAACATTCCCATGAACGCCATTGATCGCCCGGCGCCACCCTGGCAGGTGGACCGCTGGTTCAACACATCCCGCCCCCTGTCGCTGGAGACGCTCCGCGGCAAAGTCATCGTGCTCGAGGCCTTCCAGATGCTGTGCCCGGGTTGCGTGTCGCACGGCCTGCCGCAGGCGTCGCGCGTGCATGCGACGTTCCCCGCGGACCAGATCGCCGTCGTCGGCCTGCATAGCGTGTTCGAACACCACGCGGCGATGACGCCGGTGGCACTGGAAGCCTTCCTGCACGAGTACCGCATCGCCTTCCCGGTCGGCGTGGACCGCCCCGGCACGCCGGGCCCGATTCCGCAGACGATGGAGGCCTACGCCATGCGCGGCACGCCGACGCTGGTGCTGATCGACGCGGCCGGCCGGATCCGCCACCAGCACTTCGGCCAGGTCAGCGACCTGGTGCTCGGTGCACAGATCGCATCGCTGGTGTACGAGGCGGAAGCGCCCGCACAGGCATCGACGCAGCCCCGGGAAACCGCCCCCGGATGCGGGCCGGAAGGGTGCGCCTTGCCCGCCTGAAGTCGGGTGGCCGGTGCCGCCCGTCGGCGGCGTTCAATCGGACACAGGGGCTTCACGGCGCGTTCGCGCCACTCAGGTTTGGATAGCACCATGCATCGCGCACCCGCCCCCTTTTCATTGCTGCACCGCCTCGCCTTCATGGGCCTGGGGATGACGCTGGCGGTGCTCAGCGGGGCCTTTTTCCCGTAGTCCTTCAGGTCGAAGGTGCGTGCGGATCGAGTTCCGATGCCCACGCCAGTGCAAGCGCGCGCTCGTCCTGCGCGAACGTGCGGACTTCCGTATTCGGCAACAGGTGTCCTGCGAATTCTGTCGCAGCCACCAGCCAGCGCTTGTCGGTGACGATGGCTGCGCGCGCGAAGCGACCGAACTCGCCCAGCTTCGATGCGGCATAGCGCAAATCCTTGCCGACGGCGTCCAGCGACACACCCTGCATGTCGCTGAGGTCGCTGAGCACGGCGATGCGCGGGAACCGCGCAAGGCGTGTTTCCAAATCGGCGATGCACGCGTCGTAGTCCTCGCCCGTCAGCTGGCCGGTGAAACGATGCGCGGCGACATGCGGTGGGCTGGCCAGGGTTTCGATCATGCGGTCACTCCCTCATGCGAAAGCGGCGACCATAGCCGCCGCTTCGCATCAGGGTGTCAACGGGACTTCACGAAGCTGCATCGCGGGTCACGTCGCGCCCCATCACCATCTCGATGACGCGCGAAGAGCCACCCTCGTGGAAGCCGGTCTGCGAGGCGAAATCGCGCGGATTGTGGAACGTGCCGAACACCAGGTCGAACACCGGAAGTTCCGAGTAGTTCTGCCGATGCAGGCCACGCGCGTGGTGCCAGGAATGCATTTCCGGACGCTCCACGAACCAGCCCAACCAACGCGGCGTACGCACGTTGGTGTGGGTCAGCATGGCGAGCAGCGTGGCCGCCAGCAGCGCAGCCGTGGTGGCCTCCGCATTGAGACCGACGATCACCGTCAGGGCGAGGCTGCCGACCGCGGTCCATCCCAACGTGTCGAGTGGACTGAACCAGAACGCGCTGAACGTATCCAGTCGCTCGGTGCTGTGGTGGAGCTGGTGGCCGAAGCGCCACAACCAGTCGTTGCCGTGGATCGCGCGGTGCCACGCGTACGCGCAGGCCTGGTAGACCAGCAGGCCGACCAGCCCGCCGACCGGCCAAGCGAGATGGCTCAGGTCGAACAACTGCAACGGCAGCAGGAACTGCGTCCACAGCATCGGCAGGTAGGACGACAGCAGGAAGTAGAACACCGCCGCCAGCACGCCGCGCGTGCGCCAGCGCGCGATGCGGGGCAACGGGCGGGCAGGTACGACCGCTTCCCACAACATCAGCGCGGCATACATGCCGAAGAAAGCGAAAGACAAGGGATGGAGCAGGAGCTCGAGGGGCGTTGGCATGGCAGTGGCGGCTCTGGTCTACTACGGGGGAGGCGGCACGATACGGGCCGCCGCGCCATGGCACCGCAGCCATTTCCGCCGCCAACCTGACATTTCCGTCATGCCGCGCAGCGAACGCCCCACCATCGCCCTGCTCGCCACCCACGGCGCCGCCGCCTCGGTGCTGTACGGCATGTACGACCTGTTCCATTCCGCCGGCCGCGACTGGCCGCCGATGATCGGGCTGCCGCCGGGCGAATCGGCTTTCCAGCCGCTGATCGTCGCGCGCGACACCACACCGCTGAACGTCGTCAACGGCATCGTGGTCACGCCGGAGATCGCGCTGCGCGACCTGCCCGCGCCCGACTTCATCTGCATTCCGGACCTGGCGATCTATCCGGGCGACATCGCCCTGCACGGCTACGAGGAAGAAGCGCGCTGGCTGCGCGACTGCCATGCGCGTGGCAGCGTGATCGCGGCGGCGTGCACCGGCGCCATGTTGCTGGCCGAAACCGGATTGCTCGACGGCCACGATGCCACCACGCACTGGGCTTACTGCGACGCGCTCGCCGCGCGCCATCCCAGCATCCGCGTGCATCCGCAGCGCGTCGTCGTCACCGCCGGACCCGACCAGCGGCTGGTGATGGGCGGTGGCGGCTCGAGTTGGCATGACCTGGCGCTGTACCTGATCGCACGCGTGGCGGGCATCGAGTGCGCGATGCAGACGGCGCGCGTGTTCCTGATCGACTGGCACCAGACTGGCCAGCAGCCCTTCGCCAGCCTGGCGCGCACGCGGACGACGTCCGACGCGGCGGTCTCGCAATCCCAGGTGTGGATCGCGCAGCACTACGACACGCCCTCGCCCGTCGCCGGCATGCTGCAGGCCAGCGGACTGGCCGAGCGCACCTTCGCGCGCCGCTTCCAGCAGGCCACCGGGTTGTCGCCGCTGGAGTACGTGCACACGCTGCGCCTGGAAGAAGCCAAGCAGCACCTGGAAACCAGCGACGACGCCGTCGAGGCGATCGCCCAGTCCATCGGTTACGAAGATGCGGCGTACTTCAGCCGGCTGTTCCGCCGCAAGGTGGGTCTTTCGCCCGCGCAGTACCGCCGGCGCTTCGGCGGCATGCGGCGCATGCTGCAGGAAGCCGGCGCGCGCTAGCCCGCTTCACGCCCGGCGCAGCGACCAGAACCCGATATCGCGCCGCACGCGGTAGCCGAGGCGTTCGTACAACCCTTGCGCGCGCGGATTCTCGTAGCTGACGTGCAGGAACGGCTGGCGTCCGTGTGCAAGGGTGTCGTTGGTCAGCCACGTGGTGAGCTGGCGCGCGTAGCCGTGGCCGTTGAAGTCCGGATGCGTGCAGATCGCACTCATCTCGCGATGGCCATCATCGCCGAGGCGCTCGCCGATCATCGCGGCCAGGCGACCGTCGCGGTAGATGCCGAAGTAGCGGCCCATGTCCATCGTCCGCGCGCGGAAGTAGTGCGGATACACCAACGCCGTCAGCGCCAGCACATCGGCGCGGTGCGCATCGCCCAGCGGCAAGATCTCCGGGCCTTCCATCGGCGCGAGGGGCGCATCGCAGACCATCTTCGCTAGCGGACGGAAGGCTTTCAGCTGCCATCCCGGTGGCAACGCCGGTGCGACTCCCAGCAGGTACACCGACTCCCCGGGCGCCACCAGGCGGTCGAGCGCGTCGCCCACGCGCACTTCGGCCGTGGCCACGCCCAGGAAGGGCGCGTAGTCGGCCGGGTAGCGCGCGACGTCGCCGGCGCGCAGGGCGATGCCGCCGTGGATCGAATCGAGGGCGGACCAGAAAGGATTGTCGAGGGGGGTCGTCATCGGCATGCACACAGGGGGAACCGCGATTATCCATGCGCCGGGCCCCCGTGCATCCTGCAGGGGCGCTCCGTATGCTGCGCGCATGACGACATCGCCCGCTCTCCGTCCCCTGCTCCGCGCCGCGGCCTTCGCGTCCGTCCTGCTGCTGGCCGGCTGTGTCACCGCACCGCCGGCGCCCACGCGGCCGCCGGCGGATACGCGCAGCGAGATCGTGCGGCGCATGCCGGCGAAGGTCGCCGAGCGCGAGCGCTGGGCGGCCGACATCGAGACCGCCTTCGCCGCGCAGCGCATCGAGCCCACCAGCGAGAACATCTGCGCGGTGCTCGCGGTCACCGAGCAGGAATCCGGCTACGTCGCCAACCCGGCCGTCGCCAATCTGCCGAAGATCGCCCGCGGCGAGATCGACCGCCGTGCGGCCGCGCTGCACGTGCCAACGTTCCTCGTCGATGCCGCGTTGGCCGTCCGCTCGCCCGATGGCCGCAGCTATGCCGATCGCCTGCGCACGGTGCGCACCGAACGCGACCTGAGCGACATCTACGAAGACATGATCGGCAGCGTGCCGCTGGGCAAGCGCCTGTTCGCCGACTACAACCCGGTGCAGACGGGCGGCCCGATGCAGGTGGGCATTCCGTTCGCCGAAGCCAATGCCTCGCGCTACCCCTATCCGGTCGAAGGCAGCATCCGCGACGAGGTGTTCACGCGACGCGGCGGGATGTACTTCGGCATCGCCCATCTGCTGGGCTACCAGACGCCGTACACGCGCAAGGTGCACCGCTTCGCCGACTACAACGCCGGCTGGTACGCCAGCCGCAATGCGGCGTTCCAGAACGCGGTGGGTATCGCCGCCGGTACGAAGCTGGCGCTCGATGGCGATCTGCTGAACCCGGGCGCTCCGATGGACAAGCCGGGCCAGACCGAACGCGCCGTGCGCCGCCTGGCCGGGGAGCTGCGCATGGATGAGCGCGAAATCCGCGAAGCGCTGCAACGCGGCAGCCGCCTCGATTTCGACGACACCCCGCTGTATGCGCGGGTCTACGCGCTGGCGGAATCCCGCGCCGGCAAACCGCTGCCGCGCGCGATGATCCCGGGCATCACGCTGGAAAGCCCGAAGATCACCCGCGAACTGACCACGGCGTGGTTCGCCACCCGCGTGGACGAACGCTACCGCCGTTGCATGCAGCGCTAGGAAAACCTCAGCTGCCGAGCGCCGCCCACCCGTGCGCGAACGACTGCCACGCCGCCGTTCCCGGCACCACGTGCATCAGCACGAAGTTCAGCGCGAACACCGCGGCGACGAAGCGGAACACGCCGCG
>JACZCZ010103512.1_pt1 | contig 14409 bp, 12 predicted proteins | sample 8641811 | NCBI WGS metagenome assembly JACZCZ01 (sample SAMN15324610, study PRJNA640507) | soil metagenome | isolation source: intercropping peanut in the first line | place: China: Luxin town, Laibin City, Guangxi Province | collected 2019-07-25 | depth 10cm m | reverse complement strand
GCCGTAATTCCGCCGCATCCTCGATCGTGACGATCCGTTCGCTGGCGCAGATCGATTCCGACAGAGCATTGAGGAACGTGGTCTTGCCAGACCCCGTGCCGCCGGAGACCAGAATGTTCTTGCGATAGCGCACGCAGACCCGCAGGAACTCGCACATCGGCTGCGTAAGCGAACCCAGCTCGACCAGGCGCTCCATCGACAACCGCTGGCGCGAGAACTTCCGGATCGTCAGGATCGGGCCGACCAGCGATAGCGGCGGAATGATCGCGTTGACTCGCGATCCGTCGGGCAGTCGCGCATCGACCATCGGCACACCCTCGTCGATGCGACGGCCCAGGGGCGTGACGATCCGCTCGATCACGCGCATGAGCGATTCCTGGTTCGTGAAGCGAGCCTGCGTTGCCGCCAGCTGACCACGCCTTTCGATGTAGACCTGACCCGGACCGTTCACCATCACTTCGGACACGGATTCATCCGACAGGAAGGGCTCGATGGGCCCGTAGCCCATGATCTCCGCCGTCATCTCCGCGACGAAGCGGGAGCGGTCGAGGTCCGACGGCAGCTCCACAGCGCCCGATTCGATGATCGACTCGATCGCCTGCCGTGCTTCCCGGCGCAGATCCGCACTGGCAAGCGTGTTGAGCGCTGTCCGACGGAACAGGTCAAGCTCTCGAAGAACCAGTTGTTGCAGCTTCTCCTGCAAGACACACAACGATGCGGCCGGCTCCGCGAGTGATCGATCCGATCCCGCGGACGTGAGCGCTGCCGTCCGTATCACGGCCGTTGCTTTCCCATCCTTCTCCAGCCTGTCGTCGATGAGACTGCGCACGATCTTCAGTTCACAATCGCCGATCGAGAACGTGTCGCCGCCTCGGGCGGGTGCCGTGTCGGAGACCACAACGCCATTGCGGCGAACAGAATCCGCAGCTCCGATATCGGTAAGAAGCGCCGCGTCCTCGGCGACACTCAGGACGGCATGGCGCCGTGCCACGGAATCGTGACGCAGGCGGATATCAGCGCTGAACCCGCGACCGATGCTGTAACGACCAACTTCGACCTGGCGCGTCTGCACCGGGAAGCCGGGAACCTGGAGCTGGATCTCGAGCACGGTCATCCTTGAGTGTTGAAGAGATTGATCTCGCGTCAGTCCAGCAACTTGAACTGGAGTGCCTCTTCCGATTCCTGTCTGAGCGATTCGTAGCGCTGCACGCCCGACCTGACTGCGTCGGAGTCGGATGTGATGATCTGGGGCATCACGAGTACGACGAGCTCGGTTTCGCCGCGACGAAACTGGCGCGACTTGAACAGCTCACCGAGGATCGGGATCTGACCGAGGCCTGGCACTTTGACGACCGTCTTTGCATCCTCAGCGCTGAAGAGGCCAGCGATGACCATCGCTTCGCCGGACTGCACGTTCATCTCCGTGTTGGTCTTGCGCGTAGCGAATCCTGGAATGCCCAGCACCTCAATGCCCTTATCGACGCTGCTGACTTCGACGTTGACCTTTGTGCGGATCAAGCCCGTGTCGTTGGTGCGCGGTTCGACATTCAGGATGATCCCGAACTCCTTGAAGATCACGTTGAGCGCGCCATCCTGGTTCTGCACCGGGATCGGCACTTCACCACCGACGAGAAAGTCGGCCTGGCCGCCGTCGATGCACGTAAGTGTCGGCTCCGCCAGCAATCGCGCATCGCCGTTGTTGACCAGCATGCGGATCACGGATTCCACTGCAGTCGTCAGAGCGAAGTAGTTGTTCGGGGTCCCCAGCTCCAGCGGAAGCCCGTCGATGCCGTCGACGCCGGGGGGCACGATCCGGTAGTACGGATTGCTCACGAACTCCGACAGCGTCCCGAACACCGGTCCGGGCACCACGTCCGCCCAGTCGATACCGATGTCCTTCAGCGCTGACTTCTTGACCTCGATCAGCTTGGCCTTGATGAGGATCGTCGACTTCTGTTGGAACGACTCACGCGCCACGATCGCGGGTTCGGGAATGCCGAGGACTCTGATGAGGTAGGCGACACTCGAACCGTCGCGGCTCCAGATCCGCAGATCCGTGAGTCCTTCCTGCTTGCCCATTACGAGGATCTCCTGCGTGTCGTCGAAGACCTTTATGTCGACGATCGCACCGTCACCGGCAGCCACACGCTTCACGTTCGGATAGCGCATCAGCAGACTCTGGCCCGTGGGCAGGCTCAGCACACTGACCGGTGCGGCGTCGAGCGTCGAGTCCGCGCGAACCATCGCACACGCGAGGAGATTCATGGCAAGAGGAGCGAGCACGCATTGTGATGACCGCGGGTGACGCATCTCAGCCACCGCCCAGGATGATCTCGACGCGCTGTCTGGCGGGCGCAGCCTTCGCTATATGGTCGCCATGGATCAGGGAGCGCTTGGTGATGCGCGGAATCTGGATAGAGCGCTCATCCCGCGGTTGACGCAGCGTGACGGTGATCCGGCCGACATCCTGCGCGAGCGTGATTCGCGCAGCGTTGTCCGGAGTAACGGACACGGTGATGCTGTTGAACTGGCGAGCCGGACTCTTCTGGTCGAGATACGCGGCGTTGGTGACGGTCCGCATACCGGTTGCGATCACAGGAACGTCGACGAGCAGCGGCATCGTGATGGATTCACTGCCGTTCGTCGTAGTGAACAGGATATCGATGCGGTCGCCCGGCGAGAGCATGCCGGAGATGGAGGCTTCGTCGTCGACCGGGAAGGTCAACGCCCGGGTTCCGGGCGCGAGCTGCGAAGAGAATCCTGCCGCGACATCGCGCGCCAGATGCGATTGCAGCACCGGCTCGCCACTGCGCATGCCATGCGCCAGTACGCGCCCCGCCACGTCGTTCCAATGACTCGCGAGGATGGCATCGGAGTGCAGGAAGTTGCGCGGTATCTCGCGAACCGCCACTGTCTGGCTCGAGAGGAAAACACCAGGGCGCAGATCAGCGTTGGCAACGACGACGCGCAAGGGCTCATAGCGGGCATCGAGCTCCGATCGCCGCGCATTTACGGTGTTCTCTATGTACCCATCGGCGAAGTACGCTGCCGCACCCCCGGCACCGAGCGCACCGACAACCATGAGCGTGGTAATCGCGCTGCCTTTCATGACTCACCTTCCCTGTATCGAACGCGTTCAGAACGGCACCATCAACGCCCACGAAAACTCGCTGTGGTACTCCCGGATCAGGCGCAGAACCGCGGGCGCGCCTTGCCATACAGCCATCAGTCCAAGCAGCACCGCGAGATACTCCGCTGCTCCCCAACCGCGCTGCTGTGCCTTGAAGACGGCGCACCGTGCGATCACGATTTTCTCCACACAACAACGATGGCCGTTCTGGATCGCTCACGACTATCCGTCTGAAGCGTGACCAGTGCCTGTTGCGAGCCGTGCTGGGCCTCGATGACCACACCGCGCCCTCGACGCTCCATCGATTGCTGCCGCAGAATCTGCCAGCCTGCGCGCAGGAGCTCGCCTGCGAATGCCTCCGCTTCTACAACCACGGTTCGTTGACTGACGAAGCTCAAGTGCTCCGCTTCGATGCCTGCGTCCTCGTACTCCTGACGACTCACCACGCGCGCGGTCGGAGGGTGTGGGAAGTCGGTTCGCCCTGGTGCCGTTGCACTCTCCGGCAAACCGCTCACCGTGATCGTCCCTTCGCATCCTCCGATCGTCGCGCGTGCCTCGATCGTGATGACATGAGTCACCGAGCGGATTGCCAGCAGTCGATGAGTGCCGTTGGTTATGCGGCGAAATTCGCTGCGCCCCCAGCGATGCGCCAGCGACTCGTAGTGATCGAAGACGCGATCGGTATCGAGTCGCGATTGAAACGTCTTGAGCGTCATCGGCAAGCCGTTCATCCGCATGCTAGCGGCAACCCACTGGGCCTCGCCCTGTGGCGGGGCAGGAACGTCGGGCAGCCCCGCGGTGAGCTTGGCCAGCATGCCGGCATTCGACATCGGCATGAAGGCACAGCCGGCAAGCGACAGCATCAACAGCCGGGAAAGATGCCCGACCGATCCACGCGCAGGCTTGTCGTTCATCGATCTCATGGACGTTCGATGTAGGCGGCGGGCAGATCGGATGACCGCGGAGCCAGATCCGGTTCCCAGCCGAACTGGCCCTCGCCATACAGCGGCCGGCCTTTGCCGAGCGCCTGCAGTGCGATCGGTCGGCCAGGCAGTTCGAACTGCTCCAGCAACTCGTTGACCGTCACCTCGTCGACGCGATGCCGGAGCTGTCGCTCGTCCCTCGCAGTCCAGGTATCGCTGAGGATTGCGCCACGGGCCGTGTGAACGACCTGTGACCGATCTGCGTCGACTCGCGTACGTTCGCCCAGCGTCACGGGCCGACTGGCGAGTTCGCGCAATGCCGGGCGAACACCGATGGATACGGATGTTCCTGCGTACGCGCGACGGTTGAGGTTCAGGCTGTCGAGCTGCAGCAGCCGTTGCAATTGCCCGAGCAAGCCATCGCCATAGGCAATTGCCGGCACGAGCAGATGTCCCACATCGACAGGCGCGGGTTGCGCACTCGACTGATGCTCGATGGGAGCACCTTCGTCGTTGTGCTCGAGCAGGCGACGACGTTGCAGATCACGCCACAGGGCGTTCTCCGTTACACCGTCGCTGCGGAGTTTCTCCACGGCCGTCAGCTCTGCGAGCGGATTGCCCAGCGTGCGATCTCGCGCTTCGAGCACGATGTCGTCTTCGCTCTTGCGATTCGACGTGCCGTCGCTGCGCCACACCGTTCGCTCCCACAGCGCGTAACGCGCGGTATCGAATGTCTTGTGCTTGATATCGAGCTGCTTTCCAAGCAACGGGATCGCGACGATGAACGGCGAGAAAGCGAGCAGAGACACGACGGTCTCCGCCATCGCATTCCCGCGCTGAGTCCGCCAATGGCTGGTGCGGCTGCACTTCATAACCCGATCCCTGATTCGATCGGCACGAGCCGCGCATCCCAGAAGGGATTGAACAGGTTTGCGTACTCCTGCCGGTTGGAACCCAACGCAGCGAACGCGCTTCCCACCGGACGGCGGAACCACACCTCCGCCATCGCAACAACGGCGAGCGGTGACTCATTGGTAGTCAGTCCGAACGCGTCATGCGTGACGACCCGCGATTGCTCCTTCGTCGCGAGCGCACCGATGCTCAGCGCCGCGCCACTGGGGCGCCCTGCCACGTTGTAGTACGTCGGAATACCCTGGTAGTCCGAATCGAACTCCGAGGCGCGTGCTGTGCTCGCTCGATCTCCGACACGCCTCCAGCTTCGCCACCCGAACACACCCAGGGTTCGATACTGCAGCTGATCGCGGGCTTGCCAGTCGGAGCCGTCTGCGGTCTGTGATGTAGAAGTGGAACCCTGCTTGCGGATCTGAGCAGCGACGAGATTCTCCCGCCAGCCGCGCTCGCCCGAGATCCAGCGGCGCAAGTCCGCGTTGGCTGCGAGGCTCCTGGTGATGAGCTGATTCACCGCGTTGCTGTCGTTGCTCGCTGTATAGCGCTCAACGAACGTCGGCACATTGACGAGCTGCATCAGCACTTGCGCTTCGATCACGCCACGCAGCGCGTCCGGCATGGCATCAATCGCATCGCGGTCATTGATCCTGACAGCGGGATCCCACCGGCGCGCTGTCTGTTCCATCAGGTCGTCGAGACTGTTCAAGGCAAGCGAGGCCTGGACCTCGAGCTGCGCCGCACGAAGATTCGTGTTCCAGCCGTCTATCGCAGGCACGAACACCTCCGCACCCTGCTCGGTGATTTCCCGGACTTCCCGGGCGACCTCCTCTACCGTGCCGACGTACTGGCCGACGTACGGGATGTAGCGGGTGATCCTGTCCACATGCTGGATCGACTCATGGATGTAGCGGATCCAGCTGACGTAAGAAACGAGATGTCCGACGGCAGCATGATTGGCCACCATCGCGCGGTTCGTGTACGCCATGAAGTTGAGATGGCGCGCCGTCCAGACTGCGCCACTGTAAGCAGCGGCGTCGGCCGCATTCGCGACCTGCGACTTCTCGGTCACCTTCTGAGCAGCGTTGTACATCAGCACGAGCACCGCGCTCGCGATCAGCACACCGAACAGAGCTACCGGTGCAATCTGGCCAAGCTGGGGATGTCGCTCAGGAAATGAGATGTCCGAGATGCGCCGGTTTGTCATGAACCTCTCCTGGCACTGCGCTTTCCCAAAAAAGCCCTCCCCGCTTTCAGGGAGGGAATCGGGGAAACAGCGCGTGCGAGTCGTGCCTAGGGGTTGCCACCTCCGCCGCCCGAATTCGTCTGCTGGTTGTATGTCGCGAGACTGTCCGCCTGCGCGGCGCGGGTCTGGGCAGTCGTCGCCGACGACTGCGCGTCCTGGATATCCTGCGAGCCCGATTGCCCGGACATTTCCATGCTCATGCCGGCCATCTGGTTCTGCAGCGTGTCGCCGAACGCGGCGAACAGGCCGATGCCGGCGACGGCCACGAGCGCCGTGATGATGATGTACTCGCTCATGCCCTGGCCTCGCTGGTGTACAGCGGAAGCCGCCCTGTGCTGCCGAATCATGTTGTCCTCCTTGACCGTGGCGCGTTGCTCAACGGTGCCGACCGTTGTGTGGCAAGCGTAGGCCGTTCGCGCCGAGGCTCACCGGCCAATTTCTCTCCCGTTGATCCAGAAACGCATTCCGGTTGACGTCGCCCGTGCGGCATCGGTTATCGTCTCGCGTCCACTCTCCTGGAGCACAACAATGAGACCGATGAACCTCGTCGCAACGCTGCTTGCTGGCCTCGCGATCACCTGCGTTGCGAGCGGAGCGGAAGAGCGCCCGATCGTGCTGAAAGCGAGTCACCTCTTCGACAGCAAGTCGGGGCGGCTGACCGACGGCGGCGTCGTCGTGATCCAGGGCGATCGCATCACTGCCATCGGCGACAGCGCTGCGCTTCCGGCGAATGCCCAGGTGATCGATCTCGGCAATGCGACTCTGCTGCCCGGCTTCATCGATGCGCACGTGCACCTCGGCAGCGAGCTGCAGAAGGATTTTTTCCGCGCGTTCCACGCCAACATGTTTCGCTTTCCGGTCGAGCAGTCGCATTACGCAGCGCTGTATGCGAAGCGCACGCTCGATGCGGGCTTCACGACCGTGCGCAATCTCGGCGCATCCGATTTCGTCGACATCGGCCTGCGCAATGCGATCAATGCCGGTGTAACGCCCGGGCCGCGCATGATCACTGCCGCGCATTCGGTGGGTTCGACTGCCGGGCATTGCGACAACAGCCCGTTTCCGCCGGATCTCATCGAGCCTTCGGGCCCGATCGACGGGGTCTGCAATGGTGCCGATGAATGCCGCGCCGCCGTTCGCTATCAGATGAAATGGGGCGCGGACGTCATCAAGATCTGCGCGTCGGGCGGCGTGTTGTCAGAGGCCGATCCGGTCGACGTGCCGCAGCTCACGACGGAAGAACTCACCGCGATCATGTCCGAAGCACACGCATGGAAGAAGAAAGTGGCCGCTCACAGCCACGGTGATGTCGCCGCGAAGCTGGCGATCGATGCCGGCGTCGACTCGATCGAGCATGCCAGCTTCCTGACCGAGCAGACCCTGCAGCTCATGAAGAGCAAGGGAACATACCTGGTGCCGACCCGTCTCGCGGTCTACTGGGTGAACAAGGAAGCCCCGAACCTTCCGCCCGCGATCGCTGAAAAGGCGCGGGCTGCGTACGCCGCCCACGAGAAGATGTTCCGCAGCGCGCTGAAGATCGGTGTGCCGATCGCGTTCGGTACGGACAGCGGCGTGTCCCCGCACGGCATGAATGCCAAGGAGTTTTCCTTGCTGACCGAGATCGGCATGACGCCCGCTGCAGCGCTGATCTCCGGTACCCGCGAGTCCGCGAAGCTGCTCGGTGTCGACGCCGAAGTGGGCACGCTCGAGACCGGCAAGGTTGCAGATATCGTCGCCGTTCCCGGCAACGTTCTCGAGAACATCGCGGCAACCGAAGCTCCGCTCTTCGTGATGAAGCGCGGCCAGATCGTCAGGCAGCCCTGAGGCTGCCGATGAAGCAGCGTGCAATCGAATGGGCAATGCTCGCGCACTGTTGCGCGAGCCTGCTGCACTTTGCCCACAACGGCGTGTTCGTCGATGAGTATCCGAACCTGCCGGCGTCGATCACGATCCCCGTCATCATCTGGACGTGGCTCGGCATCACTGCCATCGGCTTCGTTGGCTACATCCTGCTCAGATCAGGTCGCGAGATCGCGGGACTCGGACTCATCGCCGCGTACGCGGCATTCGGGTTCGATGGGTTCGCGCACTACAGTCTTGCGGCGATGGCCGCGCATACGGTCATGATGAACGTGACCATCTGGTCGGAGGCGATCACCGCGGTCGTATTGCTGCTCGTGGTGGGGAAGCGGTCGCTGAAGGCTTTTCAGGCACCGGCGACGCGCTGAGACTAGAGCAGCGCATTGGCGATCGGCACCGTGGCGAAGGCCAGCAGAATCCCAACTCCCAGCACCGTGTTCGCCAGCGTCGGCTCGAGATCGTTCTGGGTCGCCAGGATCGTCGCCGAGATCATCGGCGCCATCGCTGATTGCAGGACTGCGATCGTGAGGATCGCTCCTTCGACATGCAGCAACGAACCGACGAGCCAGACGATCAGCGGCACCAGCAGCAGCTTCCAGCCCAGGCCGAGGGCGATCGCTCCCAGCTGACCTTTGCCGAAATGCAGCTTGAACTGCAGACCGACCGAGAACAGCGCCAGCGGCACCAGCGTCGCACCGATCCGCGCCAGTATCTCGTCGATGATCGGCGGCCAGCCGCCCGCCAGGGCAACGCAGATTCCTGCGAGCAGCGACATGAAGGGCGGAAAGAGCAGCACGCGACGAACGATCGCGATCGGCGCAACGCTCTTGCCCGAGTACAGCGCCGCGACGATCGTACCGCCGACGCCAAGCGCGAGAAACGTGCCGACCTGGTCGCCGAACAGGGCGAGCTTCAGTCCTTCTTCGCCGCGCAGCGCTTCCACCATCGGAAATCCGATGAAGGAAGTGTTGCCGAGACCGCAGACCAGCGTCAGCGCACCGATGCGTCCCGGAGACCAACGCAGCGCCTTGCCGACGAGGGTGAAGAATCCCCAGGCGCCGAGGAACACGAACCACATCGCAGCGACGAGAAACCACAGGTGCCAGTCGAGCTGCAGTTTCGGGATGAGATTCAGGACGAGCGCAGAGAACGCGACATTGATGACCCACCAGTTGAGACTCGGCGCGAGCGCCGCTGGCGGATTGGCGAAGCGGGCTACGAGCCAGCCCAGCAGCAGACACAATGCGAGAAGCAGCAGCGCGGACATGCAGCGTCGGTATTCGCGAGTGGACAGAAGCGGAGGCGCAGTCTATGGATGCGGGGATTAGCGCGTCCAGTCGCTGCGCACCGCCGTCGTTGGCTGCAGGAGATCATCATGACCGTCCGCTACGAGACCTCGGGAACCACGGCGATCGTCTCCATCGATCGGCCCGCGCAGCGAAATGCCGTGGATCAGGAAACCGCGAGGCAGCTCGCGGACGCGTTTCGGGCTTTCGACACCGACGACAGCCTGCATGTGGCGATCCTGACCGGCTCTCAAGGTCACTTCTGCGCCGGCGCCGATCTCAAGGCTTATGCGGCAGGCGACCGCCGCAAGATCAGCGAACAGGGCGATGGACCGATGGGTCCGACGCGCATGCGGCTGTCAAAGCCGGTGATCGCGGCAGTCGAGGGCTATGCGGTTGCCGGTGGCTGCGAGCTCGCGCTCTGGTGCGATCTGCGCGTCGCTTCCGAAACTGCCGTGTTCGGCATCTTCTGTCGCCGCTTTGGCGTACCGCTCATCGATCTCGGTACGGTGCGACTGCCGCGATTGATCGGACACAGCCGCGCGATGGATCTGATTCTCACGGGCCGCGAAGTGCGCGCTCAGGAGGCGCTGGACATCGGTCTCGCGAATCGCCTCGTCCCGGCAGGCGACGCACTCCGGGCAGCCCAGCAGCTGGCTTCACAGATCGCTGCATTTCCGCAGGGCTGCATGCGCAACGATCGCCGCTCGGCCATCGAGCAGTGGGGACTCGATGAAGAAGGCGCGATGCGCAACGAGCTGCGACATGGGCTTGCGACGATCGAGTCAGGCGAATCCCGCTCGGGCGCCGCGGCCTTCGCCGCAGGCGCAGGAAGGCATGGAGGCGAACGCACGTCGTAACGAAGTGCGCCCGGATCGCGATCAGACCTCCAGCGTCGCCGAAGCCCGATAGACAGCCGCGATCGATACCGATGGCGTCCCCGCCGGCATCACCTTGGCCAGCACGGCTTCCCGATGAACTTCATCGGGGGCGAGTCGGGTCAGCAGCGCAGAGGTTTCCGGACCGCTGAGACCGCGCGTACGAACGGTGGCGAAGCATCGACCCGGACGCAACAGCGCTTCGTCGATATCGCTGACGTTCGGCAGGTTCGTCGTGAAGATGATCTTCCTTCCCTGCGCGCGCACCACGCCATCCGCGATCGCCAGGAAACGGTGCAGATCGTGATTGCCGTTGTTTCGCGCCAGCAGCAGGTGATCGGCATCCTCGATGACGAACGCATCGTGCGAGCCGGTGATGAAGTCGACGAAGATCTCGTCGTTCTCCAGCGCCCGCTTGTCTCCGGTGTACATCACATTCGCGCTCTTGTTCCGGCGCTTCGACATCTCGCCGAGAATCGCACGGACGAGCCGCGTCTTGCCGGTGCCCGGCGGCCCGAGCAGGATCAGCACTGTCTCGCTTGCGTCGAGATAGCGGCGAATGAAGTTGTGCACCGGCTCCCGCAGCGTCGGATACGCCTCGTCGTAGATGGGCTCGACCGCGAGCTCATCGAACGAGGCGCTGCTCAGGCCCGAGCGGCTGTTCATGAAGTGCCAGTCGATCGTGAACATCTGGCTTGGTGAGTAGCGCTCACCGACGAGACGGAACAACGTATCGCGCACTTCGTCTGCGCGCGCCTTGCTCTCTGCCCAGATGCCGAAGGAGCAGGAGCAGTACTCGGCCTTGCGCCTGCCCTCCGCCTGCACGAACACGCCCGTGCCGTCGAGCAACAGTGTCCCCTCATCCATCCGCAACGCCGTCATACCCGTGTGGAGCGCGAGATCGTCGAAGACGTCCTCGACCTTGCGGCGGGTCGCACAGCGCACCGAGCGGCAGATCGGATAGCGCGCCGCAACGTTCTCGAGCGAGCGAATCGCCCGCGTCTTGAGCACCGTATCACCAAGATCGTAGAGCTCGTGGTGGAACGAGAGCCCGGCCGAGAGAGAACGGCGGTCCTCCGCGCCGCGCTCCGGATTCAGATTGTTGATGTCCATGTTGTTATCAGCCTTTGATGCAGATCACTTGCTTCAGCGTGTGCGCGACCTCGACCAGATCGGTCTGGTTCGCCATCACCTCATCGATGTTCTTGTACGCCGCCGGGATCTCGTCCACGACGCCTCCGTCCTTGCGGCACTCCACGCCTTCGGTCTGCCTGGCCAGGTCGAAGCGGTTGAAGCGTCGTTTCGCTTCCGTGCGACTCATGCGCCGGCCCGCTCCATGAGAACAGGAGCAGAACGACTCGGCATTGCCTTTGCCGCGCACGATGTAAGAGCGAGCGCCCATGCTGCCCGGAATGATGCCGAGCTGGCCCTCGCGCGCACTGATCGCGCCTTTGCGGGTGATGAACAGCTTCTCGCCGAAGTGCTCTTCGATCGCCACGTAGTTGTGATGGCAGTTGATCGCCTCGCCATCCGCCCGGAACGGCGGCAGATGCTTCGCCAGCGCGTCCAGCACGAGTTTCATCATCATCGTACGATTGAGCAGCGCATAGTCCTGCGCCCAATCGACGGCTTCGACGTAGTCGTCGAACAGGTCCGATCCCTCGCTGAAGTACGCAAGATCGCGATCCGGCAGGTTCACCTGGTGACGGCGCATGTCCTTGCGCGCGGCTTCGATGAAGTAGCGCCCGAAGACGTCGTCGACACACAGCTCGATGAAGTGATTGCCGCCACCCAGCGATCCCAGCTGGCAAACCCACGTGCGCGCGAACTGGCGCTGCATCTTCATGATACCGCCGTGCTTCTTCACCACGGTGTCGAGCCGATCGCTCAGGGCGCGCGCCTGCCGTGCATGAGCGCTGCCGTGGACCTTGTCGGATTCGTGCTGGTTGAAGCCGACCGGTACTGCGCGCTCTATTTCACTGCGGATCTTCGCGAGATTGTCGGGAAGATCGGCAGCAGTAAGCGTCAGGCGCACAGCATTCATGCCGCAGCCGATGTCGACACCGACGGCCGCGGGAATGATGGCCTGCTTCGTCGCAATCACGCTGCCCACGGTCGCGCCAATGCCGTGATGCACATCCGGCATCGCAGCGACATGGCCGAACACGATCGGCAGTTGCGCAACATTGATCAGTTGCTGCATGGCGTCGTGCTCGATGTCTTTAGTGAAGACTTTGACGGGCACCCGGCCTTTGTTGAGCGTCAGTTGTATGGGCATGAGAAGAAGCCTAGCTGGCCGGCTGGCTGACTGACCAACCGGCAGGAACGGGAATCGGACGCAACGCGCTGCGCTCTGGCCGCTCCGGAAAAGACAAAACCCCTGGCTGGTTTCCCCGCCAGGGGTTTCGTGGAGCCATTCTGTCGCCAGAAGCGGCTTGTACACCTGACTTGGGGAGCGGACACGCTCGTACCAAGTCATCTCGTGAGAACTTTACGGCGCGTTGTTCAACTTGGTTTCGAGATTGTGCGGTGCAGACATTGTTGGCTCCAAGGCCGGGTTGAAGTATCCGGGGGCGCGCATGTTACTCAGCTGCGCCGACGAGTCAACCGGTAATTGACGATAGTCGTGAGTGAGTTGCGCTCAAGCGGGAGCGCCGAGCCGCGGCGCAGCGCTGCTGTGCGCTGAAATCACGTTCAGCAGTTCGCGAGACACGCGCTCATCGATCTCTGCGGCATGAGTGAGCTGTACGGGATATCTCACGACCGCTTCGACACCGTCCGACGAGAAGCGCAGCTGCACCTGCGGCTGCGGATCGCCGGTTTCGTTCGACGACGCGGCCTTCTGGATTTCCTGCGTCTGCCGCACGATGTCGTCGCGGTATTCGTTGAGCACGTCGTTGACTGCTGCTACCAGCTCATCCTTGATGACTGCGTAGTCGGCGCCCGGCGGGAGACTCAACGTAACGTCGTGCCACGCCAGGTTCACGCCAGCGATCTGTTTGAAGAGTCCACCCGACGCCTGGAAGATCACTGAGTTCGCGAAAGCAACGACGCGGCCCGTCGGCGCTTGCAGGCCCTGACCGCCGAGCTCCATGAGATGCAGTCGCACCAGGCCCAGTTCGATGACCTCGCCGGTGACGTTGCCGATCTGCACGCGATCGCCGACGCGAATACCGTACTTGCCGATGAGGAAGAAGTAGCCTACGACCGACACGAGCACGCTCTGCATGGCCACGGCCAGACCGGCGGTGATCAAGCCCGCGAAGGTTGCGAGCGAACCCAGCTCCGTCGCGAAGGTGGACGCGGCGATGGCCACGACCAAGCACCAGATCACGATTCGTCTCAGCAGCAGGAAGCGTGAGCGCCGGCGAGCATCGTGCACGTAGCGAAAAACGGCGCGCTGCCACAGTTCGGCGGCACCGAACACCAGCGCAAGCAGCGCAGCAAAGAAGAGGACCCGCATGCCCAGCGCCTTCAATGCTTCGTAGTACTGGCGCTCCGTCGCGTCGCGCCAGCTCTTGAGGTTGTGGCGATACTGGTCCAGAAGCACACCAGCGCGGCTCAACGGGGTGAGCATCGACGAGGTCTGCTTGAACAGCCACGCGAGCGTGTCGTACTGGTCTCGCATGGTCTTCAGGGTTGCGCTGTCGGTGTTATCGGACTGCGCACCGAGCGCCTCACCGCGTGCCGTCAAAGCTTTCAACTGCTCGAGCGGCGGCGTGCGGATCTGGGTAAAGACTTCCTGCAGGTCTGCGGTACGCTGGTCGATCGAGTCGATCGTTCGCATCTTTCCGGACAAGCGGAAGACGGTCGCGGTCAGGTCCCAGATGCCGAACTGGCTGAACGACAACGTTCCAGGCGTTGCCGCAGGTGTGCCGGCTGCGACTGCAGCCGCCGATGTAGCGGGGGTCGCCGCGCTCATCGAAGGGATCGAAGCGGCAATGGCGTCGATGTGCGCCTTCAGCGCGTTTGCGCCGAAGCCGCCGGAGTCATTCTCGTTCTCGAACTGCTCCATGCTCGAGAGGTAGTTGCGTCGAGCGTTGAGCAGGTCGAGCTCACGCTGGAGCACCGACACGCGGGTCGATGCGTTCTCCCTGTCATCGGCCGATCCAAGCTGCCGCTTCGCGGCCTCGAGCTCCGACTGCACCGACTGGCGTTGTTCATCCAGGCGCCGCTGAAT
>JACZCZ010027898.1_pt1 | contig 14421 bp, 9 predicted proteins | sample 8641811 | NCBI WGS metagenome assembly JACZCZ01 (sample SAMN15324610, study PRJNA640507) | soil metagenome | isolation source: intercropping peanut in the first line | place: China: Luxin town, Laibin City, Guangxi Province | collected 2019-07-25 | depth 10cm m | reverse complement strand
TCGAGATGTACGAGTCATCCACGCCCATTCGGTAGTAGAGCGCGGAGTAGTGATCGGCGAGCAACACGACACCGAGCAGGCCCGACCAAAGAACGATTTGATTCGCGCGCGCGCGCACCCAGGCAAACATCGCGGCGACCTATACCCCGCGCCGCTGACAGCGTCGACAATGCGCCGCCACGAGGATGCAGCGCAGCGCGACTCAGTCGCCGCAGGTCGGGTTCACGCAGATCGGGTGGTTCTGGGTTTCGCTCAGCGGGTGGACGATTCCCTTGATGTCGCATTGCCAGGCTGGCGGACAGTCGGCGTTAGAGAGGCACGCTTTGACACAGCGGCGATCGTTGTCGTGACAGAACATGCCGACGTCCAAGCACTGGCCGTTGTCCTCGAGCCGGAACGGTGCGCCACGTTGGCATGATTCGGTAGAGCTCAGAGCCACGGAGCAATCCAGGTCTTCGACGCATTCGTCGCCCACGTTGCGGCTCGCCGCCGGATTGAGCAGGTCGGTACGCAGCGTCGGCAAGCTCTGGACTTCGCTGGTGCACTCGAGCCGTACGACCACGCCGGTCGCTGGGTTTGCACCTGGGCTGAACGACACGCGCTGCTTCTCGATGCCGGGGCAGATCTGCACGTCGTCCGAGAAGTCGTCGTAGTACCAGCCCTGTTCGCTGGCGATCGGGCCGATACCTCGGACACACAGATCGTCAGCTGCGCCGCTCGGGGTGCAGGGTCCAACCGGAAGCTGATGCACCTCGCAGATCGCACGGTCATCGTCGGTGCGCGATCGTCCGCTCGCAGGTGCGCTCAACACGCCAGCAAAGCGTGGGTCAGCGCAGTGCGTCGGTGCCACCTGCGAAACCTTCGGCAGCTCCCACACCACCCGGCAATCCACTTTGCCTTCGAGGTTGCGCACGAGCTTGCGCGGCAAGCACACGTTCGGAAGGTTACCGATGATGGTCTCGATGATGCGGTTCATCGCGGGCGCAAAGCTCTCCTGACAGATCGACTGCACGATGCCGTTGGCGCCGAAGCCCTTCGCCACCTCCACGATGCGGCGCGGTGGGTAGGCCTTTTGCAACACGCCGCCGACCGTGGTCGTGCACGACGTGTTCAGGTTGTCGCCGGTCGCGTTGGGCGCTTCGATCATGCTTTCGTGCGCCAAGATGCGGTCGTAGAAGGCGTTGACCTGCGCCGGTTGCTCGAAGTCGACATTGGCGAGCGCTGTCTCGTCCACCAACGTGGGCAACACGCCAGTGATCGCCGCAAACACAACCAAGCTCTCGCGACCGGGACGTAGCGCTTTCAAGCCATTGATGTAGCGCTGCACCGGAAACAGGTTCTGTTTGTTCATGAAGCAGCGCAGGTTCGGGTGCTGCGCGCGCAACGGGTCATCCGGACCGAGCAGCCCTTCGTGCACCAGGTGACCCAGGTTCCACGACGAGCAATCCTCTTCGTCGGTCACCAACACCACCGCGATCAGCGACAGCCCTTGCTCCACGTTGTTGTGCAGGAAGCCTGCGTTGGCGCCGAGCGGATCACCGTTGCCATTGCCACCGAGCTGCGTGACCGGATCGGCAACGAAACCTTGAATCGAACCGAGCGCGGCGCGCATGTCTTGGCCGAGCACCATGTGATCACTCGGCCACAACGCTTTCAACGACGACTCCAGCTGTTGCTCGAAGCCGCAACCGGTGGTGCCGAGCGTGGAGATGCACGCGAAGTCGTTGGCGATCCGTTGCACCTCAGCCGCGGCGCCGGGACCTGTCTGCGGGCTGAAGCCAAGGAACGGTGCGGGATAGCTCAGCTGACAATTGAGCGCGGGGTTGGCGCTCGGGTTCGACGCGTGTTGCAGCAATGCGTTGTCGCCGAGGTCGGCACCGCATGCGGGATTGCCAGGGCCACCGCCGATCCCTGGCAAGCCAAGATCGCTCGACACGACGCCGAGGCGCAGCTCCACCGGACGAAAGTCCTGCACACCGTCGTTGTCGCGGTCGCCACTGCTCAGCACGCGCACCATCTCCGGCAGCTCGCGCACCAACGCCGCCTGCTCCTCACGCATGGAGCCGGAGTTGTCGACCATGAACAGCACATCGACGGTGTCGACGTTCTGCACGCTGATCGTGTCGTTGACGGTCGTGATCAGGCACGGGCTCAACGGCGCGAGCTCGCGGTCGAGGCACGCCGTTGTCGACGCGATCACACACAGCACACCGATCCCACCGCACGCGCGAACCGAGCGCATACACACCCTCCCCGTTGACGCGGGGCAACCAAGTCCGACGTGCCCGCGCGCTTCGACCTTGCTGATGAGTGGTTGGTGCGAGGCAGACTTGTGATCAGAAGCGCGACGCGAGCGTGCTGCACATCGCCGACAGCGATCACAGACGACTTAAACGTCACAAGGCGCCCAGCTTGGTAGCCGAGCGCCTCGTGGTGTTGAGGATTGGGCGGGTTCTAACCCCGCCCCTGCGCGATCAGTCGCCGCAGGTGGGGTTCACGCAGATCTTAGGACCGCTGTCAGGATTGATTCCGTCGCCTGTGTCGCGCGTGGTCTCGGGGCGTCCGTCGCACTCGAAGCCTGGCAGGCACTCCGACTTGTTGGCGCAGGCCGCCGCACAGACACGTTGCTTCGGGTGGCAGAACATCTGCGTGTCGTAGCAAAGGCCGTTCAGGCTGCGGTACGGGAGCTGGAGGTCGCAGTCCGTCGTGGTGGACAGCGGCACGTGGCAATCGGTGTGAGTGACGCAACCGCTGCCGATCGACGGGATGTCCATGCCGGTGAGCACGTCTTCACGCGGCACGGTCACGCTCGCGGCCTGCTGCAAGCACTCCAAGCGCACGGTCACACCGCTCGGGGGCTGCGCGTCGACGCCTGGGTTGTTGGTGAACGCGATGCGTTGCTTGTCCGCGGCCGGGCAGTTCGCAACCTCGTTGCTGAAGTCGTCGTAGTACCAGCCGTTGATGTGGAGCGGGTTGCCGTTGGAATCGACTTGACCCTGATCCTGGTTCGGCGTGAAGCCGTTGACGCAGCTCGCGCCGCCAGAACACGGCTTGACCGCGACCTGGTTCACGACGCAGAGCGGGCGACCATCGGCGCTGACTTGCTTACGGTCTGCCGCGGGCGGAGACAGGATGTCGGCGCGCTGGCTGCAGCTGGTGGGCGTGGAGCTCGGCGCGGTGTTGGGCAGCGGAAGCTCCCAGACGACGTCGCACGACACGAGGCCGTCGCTGTCGGGCGTCAGCTTACGCGGAAGACACACCGAGCCGAGCTGGCGCGCGATGATGTCGATGATCTGGTTGACGGCGGGCGTGAAGTCGTCGCTGCAGATCGACTGCAACGTGGCGTTCTCGCCGAACTCCTTCGCCACCTTGATGAAGCGACGCGGCGGGAAGGCGCGTTGCGGCACGTCCGAGCCCGGCACGTTGCGCAAGCACGACGGGATCAGGTTCGGGTTGCCGGTCAGCGTGTTCGGATCGGGATTCTCCTGGATGCGCGAATCCGCGAGCAACGAGTCGTAGTAACCGTCACGCGCTTGCTGGTTGGTGAAGTCGATCTGCGCTTGGCGATCGACGAGGTCCGTCGGCAAGCCGACGATGCCGGCGAAGATCACCAGGTTGTCGTTGTTCGGACGCAGCGCCTTCAAACCTTGGACGTAGCGCGTGGTGCCGTAGAGGTTGGCATTGCCCATGTCGCGCGCGATATCGCCCGCCGGGTACGCGCCGAGACGCGTCGCTTCGTTGTAGCAACGCAGGTTGAGCGCCACGAGCTTGAGCGGGTCACCGTTCTGCAGGAAGTTCTCCGGTACGAAGTGACCCATGTTGTGGGACGAGCAGTCCTCTTCGTCGCTGACGATGATGACGGCGATCAGCGAGAGACCCTCGTTGACGTTGTTGCGCAGGAAGCCGTTGTTCGGACCCGCCGGGCCGCCCTTGCCGGACATCGTGTTGTCGATGAACGGACGGCCGTCTGCGAACACCGCCGGACCGGGCATGTTGCCGGGCAGGATGTTGTCGCTCGGCCACAGCGCGCGCAGCGTTGCTTCGAGCTGCATTTCGAAACCGCAGCCGGTGGTGCCCAAGCTGGAGATGCACGCAAAGTTGTTGGCGATCGCCGCCGCGTTGGCCTGGTTGGTGGCCATGTCTTGCGTGAGCATGAAGCTCAGGAAAGGCGGGTAGCCCGACTGACACGAGAGGCCCGGATCGCCGCCGGGGTTCGGCGCGTTGCGCAGCACGCCATCGTCACCCAACGGACGCGAGTCGTCGCCACAACCGAGGCCCGCGCGGTTCGGAACGCCGGGCAAGCCCATGTCGGTCGACACGACGCCGAGGTTAAGGTTGCGCACCGCCGGGAAGGTCGTGCCATCGCCGCGCACGCCGGTGGTCAACGTCGTGATCAAGCGCGGGAACTGCACGCGCAACGCGGCTTGCTCTTCACGCATCGAGCCGGAGTTGTCGACGACGAAGAGGAGATCGACCTTGTCGACGTTCTGCACGCTGATCTTGTCGACGACGCCGGAGACCAGGCACGGGTTCAGCGGCTTCAGCTCGCGGTCCAAGCAGCCGCTCGCCACCACAGACAGACCCGCCACGGAGGCCAGCGCAACCGCCGGCAGCAACTTCTGGCGCATCGTCTGCAAAGACCCGAAAAACGTTGAGGACACCATGCGTTCTCCTTCATTCGCGCGGCGCTCGCTGCGCCCGAAACCCCGAACCCAAAACTGAGACAGCCTTTGTGCAACAATCGGCCAGCCGTTGCCAGATCTCTCCAGCGCCCGCAGCCGCTTTTCCACGCTCGATGACAGAGCAAACCGCACGCCAAGGCCGAGGTGCGCAAAACCCTGTCGGATCGAGGCTTTCGGGCGTCGGGGCCTGCCAAACAACTTGGCCCCCACTGCCAACCTCGTTGGCGACGGAGCCTACCCCCCGCGGCGGGCGGCCTCCGCCAGTTGGCGTCGGACCTCGTCGTCGCTCGGCCATTTCACTGGGACCGGCGCGTACTGCCGGATGTCGACGAAGTTGTGGGAAGGCATGCCGGGTTTGGCCCCGATCACCACGTCGAAAAAGATCTCGCCGTGGCTCTCCTTGGCCCGTGCATGGCTGTAGGTGACCGCGCCGCCTCCGGGCGAGACGCTGCCGGTGTCGAGCCGTGGTCCGAAGTACGCCCGCAAGCGCGCTTGCGACACGGTGGTGTCGTAGACCCAACGCCGCTCTTTCTGGAACTCGAGCGTGAGACCGCGCGGAAGACGTAGACCCGCGACCACTTCGTCCGATGGCTGCAGCGCGCCTTGGTCGTCGTAGAGACGGGTCTTTTCAACCTTGGCTTTGATCTGCTCCATGGCAGACGGCACGGCGAGGATGCGCTTGCGCTCCTCGACTTCGCGCGGCCGACCACACGCGGTCAACGGCGACACGCACAACGAAAGCGCGATCAGTCGGACGGACCAGCCCATGACACCACCCGCGAGCGCGGAAAGACTGTGAACTGCCGACGCACCTGACCGATGTCCGACGTCGAGGATTGATCGAGGCCCTTCGCGGTGTTGCCGACGACCTCGAAGGTTGGGTTGCCAGAGGCCACCGCCGCTGGGTTGCTGAAGCCGGGCGGGTTGATCGAGCTGATCGTCGCGGTCGCCTCGCACGATGGCTTCTGCACGACGCTCAGGCCCATCACTAGCTTGCCGAGCAAGCCCGGCGAATCGGTGTCGATGAAGCGCAGGTTGAAGTCCGAACCGGTGCCCATATCGAACGGCAGCGGCGAGGGCGTCGCCGGCGTGCCCACGTTGGGTGTGGTGCCGTGACCGAGGTAGTCGACTGCGTACAGCGCGCCGTAACCTTCGTCGCACGCATTCGCGGATGGACCACCCGTGACCGGACGGAACGTCGAGTACATCACGATGCCTTCGAACAACACCGGTGGGCCGGTCACGAGCTCACTGACATCCAAGTTGTGCTCCCAGTTGAAGCCGGCCTTGATGGTCTCCGGCGCGGGATCGGCGGGGTTGGAGTCGACTTCGGTCAGGGACACGACGCGGTTGAGCGCGCTCGGGTTCTCGAAGTTGTCCAAGTTGCCTTGGGCGTAGATCACCACCACGCGTCCCTGCTCGTCGATCGACAACAGCGGCGGCTCGAACGCCGGCTCACCCGCATCGGGCCCAAAGCCCCACGCCAGGTCATGGAACGGAATCGCGCGCCAGTTGGCTGGCTCTGGATCGCTGAAGTCGATGCGCCAGATCACGCCGTCAGCATCAGTCACGAACGCGCGCGTCGCGATCGTTCCTTCGGCGCCGTTGAACACCGCGGGTGTGCCCACCAATGGCGACGGGAACACGGTCTCGTCGAAGTCCTTGTGGATGACTTGCCCGGTCTTGACGTCGACGAAGTAGAGCACGCGGCCCTGGTTGCCCCAGCAGCGATGTTGAAGCCGATGGGTGGGGCCGACCGCGGGTGTCGCGCTGGCGTCGAGATACGTGCTGTACGGGTTGCCGCCGGAGTCGCGCGCGCTGTTGCACGCACCGGGCATCGGAACGCCGGTGCCGCCCGGCAAGAGCGCGATCGCTCGCTGTTGCGTCGTGCCGATCGCGAGCTCGGTGGTCGGCAGGCGACCGGCGAAGTTGGCGGTGACCTGCGCCAGCGCCGGACGCCCATAGGTGAAGCCCATGTTGCCTTCGGCGATCTGCCACAGGAACCGCGGCTCCTCTGGATTGGTCACGTCCAACGCGAAGTAGCCACGGCCACCCTGGCGCATGCCCGACACCAGCACTGTGTGGTACTCACCACCCGACGCATCCGCTCCAGGCAGGCGCGAGAAGAACATGTTCTTCGCCACCGGCGTCCCATCGAGCATGATCTGAGGTGACGTCCGGGCAGCGTTCAGCTTGTCGAGCAGCATCGGCGGAATGAAGCCCCACATCTCCTGGCCCGCCGGCTCACCGCCGGGACCGTCTTCGAGACGGAACGCATGCAGAATGCCGTCGTTGCTGCCGACGTAGATCACGTCCGGACGCGTAGAGAGCGGTCCAGAGTTGGCTTGGATCGACAGCGACGAATCCGAGATGTCGGTCTTGGGTCGGTCCACGAACACCGGCGACGAGTGATAGATGCCACCGAGCTTGATCAGCTCACGGCCAGAGCCAGCGCGTCCGTGCACCCAGTTGGCCAATACACCGAACTGCGTCGCATCGGCCGTGACGGTGTGGACGTTGTTGATCGGGGGGCCGGAGCAGAACGGGCACACGGAGTCGAAGGTCGAAAGGTTGCAGCCCGACGTGACGCACGCATCGGTCGACGCGCCGCTGACCATGGTTTCGTTCGGCGTGTACGAGCCAATGATCGGGAGCGCCGAGAACAGGACGCGCTGACCGTTGCTGTTGAGCGTCTCGTGGAACCTGTCGGCGGGTGTCAGCGGCGCGTCGGGCGACGTGCCGCAGCCGAGCTGTTGGCGCTCGAGCAGTCCGTTCCAAGGCAACCCGCCGCCTGGGCGCTCGAACGCGGTGGTGATGCGATAGCTGATGTTGCGGATCGAGCGCACGGTCAAAGGCGTGGTGCGCGAGATCGGGAAAGGCTGCGTGTCGTCGAGGATCTCGGCGAGCGCGCTCACCATCGTCGCGCCGTCGGACGCGAACAACGCGTAGTCACCGGTGACCATGTCGGGTTGATTGCCGCCGCGCTGAGCGATCAGGTTGAGGTCCGCGCGCGTGCTCGGATCGGTCACGTCGAGACCGATCACGAACAGCTTCGACACCGAGCCGCTGCCACCACCGCTGCAGTTCGGATCGCTTGGGCCGCAGCGCAGGATGCCGGCTTCGTCTTCTGGAAGCTGATACGGACATTGGAAGCCCGGTTGATCGCAACCGAACTGACGGAAGTCGCTGTCGGGCTTGCCGTCGGTGATCAACACGCCGTAGCGACCGCGACATGCGGAGTACGCGTCGGTCGTCATGTCGGGGTGATTGCGGAAGTAGTAGTCGAGGTCGCGCAGCGATGCGGCGATCGGCGTGCCACCGAACGGACGGATCGTGCGCAGCTCGCTCTGGATCGTGGCGTTGATCGCTTGCCAGTTCGACGAGTCCGTACCAGCCGAGATCAAGCGACCTTCCGTGGCCGTCGGGCTGCGCACGCCGGTGTCCATGCGGTAGGTGTTGATGCAGTTCGGATAGGTGAAGTCCTGCGGACCGCCGTACGAGAACATCCCGTCGACGCTCTCGCTGCGCACATCGCTGAACTCGTAATCGGGGATCAGCTGCGAGGCGCCGGTGTACGTGCCGACGGTGTCGAACGTCATCAAACCGAAGCGCACATCGTTGAGGTAGGCGTCGAGCACGCCGTCATCGTTTTGATTGCTGCCGCCTTGGCAGGTGTTGAGCAACGGCAGGCAGAGGCCGAGACCGAGCGCGCCCAAGATGCCGGTGCTGCACTCGGGGCCGAGCGGGGGCGTGCACGTGATCACCGGGGGCGGCAATGCGTGGTGCGGCGCGACGTAACCGAAGTCGTAGGTGAACAGCGGATCGTCGCGATCGAGCGAGGTGCAGGAGAAGTTGGTGAAGGTGCCGGAGAGCGCTTCGACGGCGAGCGTCCAACGGTTGCGCTCGTCGGTGCCGGGCGCACCACCACACGCGGGGTAGCATTCGTCGCAGAGGTTCGAGTCGGGGTTGCCGGGACACGAACACCCGGGAATGCCTTCCATCGAGCCCGATGTGTCGAGCACGAGCATGACCACCGGCGTCAACGAGCGAACGTCAGGATCCTGTGCGTGCGCGTGCGTCGACAACGCCGACACGCCCACCAACACCATCGCCACCCACCACCATCGACTGCTCATGTGCATGGCTCCACTCACTTTGGCACCGGGCCCAGTTGGACCACGGCGCGCATGTCGTACGCACCGTCGGTAAATTGTTGAGACAGCAACTCCACCGTGCCTTCGCTCGGCGCACCGCGTACCGCCGCGATGTTGCCTGTCCCGTCATCAAGCAACGTCCGCGCGCGCACGGTGGCGACCGCGTGGAGGTACACGTTGAGCGAATTGCCCGACGCATCTTGTCCGGCGAGCGGCGCATCCTCCGTGTACACGTCAGACAAATCGACGACATACCAAGGTGCGAAGGCTGTGACACCCAGCGACGAATCACCGATTGCGTGCTGCACGGGCACGCCACCGCCGTTGGCCAACAGCGAGCTCCGGACCACGGAATCGGATAGCCGCACAACCGGTCGTTCCGCGCCCGGGATCAGCGCCGGATCTGGCTCACCGTAGTTGCACATCAGGTTCGGGTTCGTGATGTCACACGGGAACGGCTCCGGCGCGAGCGGAGTTGTCTCGTAACCGAGAAGCAACGCCTTGCGACGCGCATCCGGCACGGAAGGAGGCAAGGCCAAGAACGCCTGCATCGCCGCTTCCGCGACGTAATGCGTCTGGGCTTGTTGGCGGTAGTAACCCGCAGAGCGCGCTTCGAGCGTGATCGCGTACACGGTCATCGACGCGATCGTGGTGCCGACCAGCAGCATCAGCATCACGACGAGCATCGCCGCGCCGCGCTGACGCGTCTGCTTCCTGCGCGAAGGTGACGTGTGATGGGGCATCAGTTGCTCGTCCATTGGTAGGCGACGTTGGGCAGGAAGATCTCGGCGCGTGCGATGCGGATGCGAGTGGAACCGGCGTTGCGATTGTCGAAACGAAAGCGAGTCAGCTCTTCGTTGCCGTTCTGGAGAATCCACGGAAAGCGCGGATCGTGAATCGCAGTGCGCACGGCCAACGTCACCAGCGCGCTGAAGATCTGATGAGGCGGAGCGCCTTGCGCGGCGGCACCCGTCAGCGGCGCCAACACCGGCGGCTGATTTCGCACGGCATTCTGGTTGACCAGAAAGTCCACATTGAAGTGCACCACGCGCTCGGCCAACGTGCGCGGGAACGTGTTTGGAACCTGCACGTTCGAGCCCGGCGCGTTCATCTCACGCCGAATCAACAACATGTTGTCGCCAGCCGCCGCGACGTTGTTATGCGCCAGCGTGTCACCCGCGACCGTGGGCACCACCGCGTACTGCATCACCGAGACCGGGCACACGCGTGCGGAGGCGTCGATCCCTGGAACCGTGATCGGAGTGGCGAGCGTCACCGTGCCCGCACCCGCATTGCTGCCGGCGATCTGGGAGAAGTACCGATGACCGGTGTGGCCGTGCCGCACGCTGACCAAGCGCCCCGCGAGGAACGTGGTCTGAAACGGATTGCCGGCAGCGGTGATCGTCGCGTAGGGGCCACCGTTGACCCAGTTGGTGAAGTCACGCGTGAACGTGGTCCAATTGTTGTCGAAGTTGATCGTGGTGCCGCCAGCTTGAATGCCGCGGATCGGATAGTCGGACGACGTCGCGTAGTTGCCGATCAATTGAAGCTGATCGCCAGCCAGCGGAATCCCGTCGATGGTGTGCACGTCGCCGGAAGGGTTCACACCCGCCAGGTCAGTCACCGAGATCGCCGTGAACTGCCCACCCATGCCGCCCGGGGGCACCGGTGCGTAATCCGGAAACAGGTTGTTGGGTGTGGCGCCGTAGCCCGCGCGCGAGATGTCCCGGCGCAGCTGATCCATCGCGTAGCGCACGGAGCTCTGCATGTTCGCGATGCGCTGTTGCTCGCGGAAGTAATGCGTCGAGGCGCTCGTCAGGTAGTACGTGGACGAGATCACGAGCGCGCCGGCGGTCATCGCGACCATCAGCTCGAGCAGGGTGAACCCTCCACGATGCCGATGACGCGAGGGCCCCACGCGCTTGATCAGTCGTGACGTGAGGTGGCTCATGTTCCCAGCACCGTCCGCTTGACGACGATCGGAAGCCCGACCGATCGGAACAACACAGGGTTGAGGCCGGGGCCCACATCGCACGCAGGAACGGTTGCGGTGTCTTCGCGCGGCCAGAACACCCGAATGTCGACCCGCATCGCCGGATTGCTTCCTGGCGCGAGGTTGGGGTCGACCACCCAGTTGAAGCGATAGGCGACGCAGTAGAAAAGGTCCGTGCCGCCGAGCTGGATGTCACGGCCGTAGCGATCGAACGCAAACGACCGCGTCGGCGCCGGCAGCACGTTCGCGACCACGGTCTGCGGATTGATCCAGTTGTTCATGCCCAGCGTGGAATCGATCAGCCATGTGGTGCTCGCGAGGCCGTTGATGTCGGTCCAGCTGACCGCGTCGAGCTTCAAGCGCTCGGCCCAGGTCTGCGCGATCTCGGTCGCGATCGTGATCTGTCGCGCCTGGGTGTTGCTGCGCGCGGTGAGCATCTGCGTGCCGATCAGCGCGCCGGCCGCGACCGTAAGCACCGCAAGCGCCATCATCACTTCGATCAGCGTGAACCCCGCGCGACGCATCAGTGCACCCACCGCGGCACGTTGCTGCTCGGGAAGATCACCTGACGCCGAATCCCGATCGCCACGCCGCCGGTGTCTTCGTGGAAGATGTTGAACAGGACGTCGCGAACGCCGCCAATGTTGTCGAGAAAGATCCCAGCGTTGCCGTTGCGCAGCAGCGTGTCGCCGTTGGGCTGGAAGCAAATCTGGATCAAGTTCATCGCACCGTTGACGGGCAGAAGACGCAAGCGCATCGACCCGCTGGTGTAGTTGCCGCGTCCGACACGCAGGACGGTGTTGTTGTTTTCAGTCTCCACCGCCATCAGCTTGTTGAGATCCCACGTCTGCATGTTGCAACGCGGACGCATGCCACGAAGCAGCACGATCGAATCGTTGCCGTTGGCGTCCGGCGTCCATGCCAGCAGGTGAGCGAGGTTGGTCGCCATCGCGTGGGCGCGGGCACGGGAGCCGAGGCGCACCAGGTTGACGGTCGCGTTGGCAGCCTCCGCGTCGGCGCGCGCGGCGGTGAGGTTAGGCGCCATCATGGCCGCCAACACACCGATCAAGGCGACGACGATCATCAACTCAAGCAGCGAGAAGCCTGCATTGTGTGTGCGTGGAGCCATGGCCGGGGGTCGATGATGCAAGCGTTGTACCGGTCGCGAGGACAGACGACAACCATCTGTAATCATTGACAAAAACCCATAGAACCTGAGCCTCTGATCGCGCATTAGATGCGGTGCCTACGCAATCTTTTCTGCCGCGAGTGTAGGTGGCTCGGCCTAGCCAAAGCCAGTTCCCGCCCAGAGACCGAAGGCCATGGATCCTGGCGCATGGTTTCCTTGACAGCGCGGCGGGCGGTCGCATAAGTCCGCCTGCCCGAAACGCGAAAGTGGCGGAATTGGCAGACGCGCAGGATTCAGGTTCCTGTGGGGTAACACCTGTGAGGGTTCGACTCCCTCCTTTCGCACCCTCCTCCATGTGAGAAACAACAGTGAATCCGTGTGCTTGCCGGATCACAGGTAGCGGCCAGTAGCCGCTGATGCCCACCTGATGCCCACTTTTCGCGGGCCCGTGTGCAGCCAGCTCCAGAGGCTCAAGTACTCCGGGCTGCGAATGCGCTCGTCGACGGTAGGGCCCAGTTGCTCCAGCCGCTGCGAGATTTCGAGTAGCGCCTGCTTGAGCTCACGGAGTTTCTGTTGGTGCTCGTCGATCCAGCGGCGAAAGATTTCGTTTGCGCGTCCTTGCTCCGCCTCGCCCTGCAAAGCCGCCATCGCACCGATGAGACTGCCGATCCAGGGAATACCGGCCATTGCAGCCATGACCACACGACCGAAGCGGCCAGTGTCGCCGGCGGTGAAGATGCGCAGCTCGTCGCCGACGGTGTGAGTCTCCGACTCGATGCTTACCTGTTCGTCACTCATGCCTCACCCCTCGGAAACTGTGTCACCGCGATTGCGAGGACGTGCGAGAGAAGTATCCGGCGTCGCCTAGTCCTCAGGATCGGGAGCGTTCGCCACCAGCGCTTCGATGCGTCGTTTGACGCGCTCGTCGGGCTCGTCTCGAATCGCTTGGTCGAGTGCCTTGGGCGTATCGCTCGGCCATGCATTGCGGCCCCAGCCGCGCAACGCGTTGATCGCCATGTTCCGATTGCGCACTACCGGACTGCGCAGAGCAGCACGGATCAACGACCATCCAAGTCCGGGATGCTTGCCAAGGCTCTGGACGATCGCGTCCAGATGACCGTGATGCTCGAACTCGGGTCCCAGACCAAGGTCGGTGCCCGGACCGCTGGCGATGGCGTCGAGGGGCAAACGTTCCTCGCCGAGCGCGACCACCTTCGCGACGCGAGTCTCGTCGCTGGTTTCCATGAGCTGGAACCAGTGATCCTTCCTCTGTCGGGTGCGCCGGTAATGAACGTCCCAGATGTCCATACCGAGCGCGCGCGCCGCTTCGGCCACCTTCCAGAACTCTTGCTCGTGGGCGTCAAAACCTGCCTCGACGAGGGTGCGCCAGCGCGGCTGAGCGAGGATCGCGGCGGTCCTCGTTTGGACACTGGTGCGCACGTTGGCTGACCAGCCGTTGGCACTTCTCTTGTCCCACCCATCGCTCTCGTCGGAGACGAAACGGTGAAGCGTTCCCACCACGATCAGCTCGTCGAGGGTCGCGATCCGCGGCTCAAGGTGATCTAGGTAGCGCTGAACGACCGACGCTGCGTCGAGGTAGTCGTCGATACCCTGAGCCGGACCACGATTGCCGGTGATCAACGCGCTGATCAGGTCGCCCGCTCCATGCAGGAGCTCGTCGTCGATTTCGTTGGCTGTGAGCGCATCGCGCAAGCCGCCTGCGGTTGCGCAAATGTATGCGAGGTACTCGTACATCACGCTATTGCGGTAGCCGTCGCGCAGCATCCAGCGCTCGATCGCTTCGTCGTTGGTGTCAGCAAATCGCTCGACAATCTGGATTCGCCCCCAGCCATCGACGTGCCGCACCAACTCGAACCAGTGGCGCTCGGCATTGTCGGGGTCCGAGTTGGAGAACGCTACGCCCGCAAACAGCGTGAACTCCTCGTGGCGCCCGAGGGTATGAAACACCTGGTGATGTCGCGCACCAGGAAACAACCCGAGCATCGCAACGCCGAACTTCACTGGTTCTCGATCCGCTGCCTTCGTCGCCAGCCAGCGCGCCAACTCCTCCAGCCGATCCTCCGGAAGCGAGGCATTGGCAATGCGCTCCACGAGAGGATCGATCACCCCGAGCACACCTGACTCACCAACCTGCTTGTAGAGCTTGTCGATGTTGCCCTGTGTCGGTGCACGAAGCGCGCGCTCCAAAGCTTCGAAGACGTCTCGCACGAGCGCTTCGTGTTCCGCCTCGTCCCCACCACCTGCGTGGCGACCCATCACGCCGTCCAACGCGCCAGCGACCCAACTGATCTGGTGCTCGCCACGTACGATCGCCTCGTCGGGCAACTTGTCGCCGCCAGCGCGAAGGCCCACGCCGACGTCGGGCACGTGCCGCAGGACGTGTTCGTAGATGCTGGGACGCTCGCCCCAAGGTGGCCTCATCGCAGCCAGGTCCCACTTCGC
>JACZCZ010112111.1_pt1 | contig 14462 bp, 14 predicted proteins | sample 8641811 | NCBI WGS metagenome assembly JACZCZ01 (sample SAMN15324610, study PRJNA640507) | soil metagenome | isolation source: intercropping peanut in the first line | place: China: Luxin town, Laibin City, Guangxi Province | collected 2019-07-25 | depth 10cm m | reverse complement strand
TTGAACATCAAGTGCTCGAACAAGTGCGCGAGGCCGGTCTTGCCCGGCTTCTCATCGCGTGAGCCCACGCGGAACCACGTGTGGAAGCTGATCACCGGCGCGCTGCGATCGATCAACAACAGGATCGTGAGCCCGTTGCCCAGCCGGTAGCGACGGGCCGCAAGCGCGTCCCCGAACGGAACGCTGGCGATGAAACGGAGGCGCGCGTTCTTGTCGCGCACGCCGCGGTTGAGCGCGGCAATGAAGTCAGGAGCGAGGGCGAGCGCAGCGACCGAATCAGGGACAAGACGACGTGAAGTCACAGGCCGCGCATCGTGGTGTTCAGCCCCCCAATCGTCAAGCGACGCATCCGAACACCGCGGGCCACCACAAACGCGGGCACCACAAACACGGGCCACCCAAGCGTCGCCCCTACAACACGAGCTGCCGCAGGTGGACGTGTTCCAAACCGGGTCTGGGGCCTAGGTCTTTCCAGCCGTGTTTTTCGTAGAAGGCGTTGGCGCGGGTGTTGGTTGGGCTGACGCTGAGCTGGGCGTAATCGCACTGGTGTTTGCGGAAGAAGGCGATGGCGTAGTCGTGCAGCGCGGAGGTCACGAACGTGCCGCGGTGCTCGGGGGCGACGTAGATGAAGAACAGATAACCGTGGCGCGGGTTCTTCAGGACCGTCATGCGCAGCTCACCGACGATGGTGTCGCCGAGCCACGCGTGCACGCAGCTGTCGGCGTGCTTCTCGATCAGGCCTTCGAGCCACGCGACGATAAATTCCTCGGACTCGACCATGCGATCGAGATTGCCGAAGCTCTCCATGTACGTGTCGCGCTCAAAGCCGCGGCTGATCTCCCGATCGCGCGCAAGGTCGATGGTGGCAAACCGGATCATGCCCCTGGCCTAGCACGAGTGATCGAGAGACGAGCGTTCGTCGGCGCCCTTGCTCTGCGCTGTGGTTACCCCTACGAGAGCGCGATGAGTGACGACAAGAAGTTACCTGCAGGTCGGTTGTCACGGCTGTCGCGGTTGGCTTGGATGGGTGCGCGCAGCGGTGCGGGCATGTTGTTGGGACGCGAAGGCGCCGGTGCGCTGCAAGCGGTGGAGGCGTTGTCGAGCTTGCGTGGGCTGGCGGCCAAGGTCGGGCAGATGGCGAGCTACGTGGACGGCGTCGTGCCCGAGTCACATCAAGCGGCGTACGGCAGCGCGCTGAAGGTGCTGCAAGCGCAGGCGGCGCGATCGAGCGCGAGCGAAGTGCGGCACGTGGTGGAGAGCGAGCTGCAGGCTCCGATCGATCGGCTGTTCAGCGAGTGGAACGACACACCGATCGCGAGCGCATCGATTGGCCAAGTGCACCGCGCGCGGTTGCTCAGCGGCGAAGAGGTGGCGGCCAAAGTGCAGCACCCGGGCATCGACAAGGCGCTCAATGCCGACCTGGCAAACGCCGGGCTGATCGAGACCATCGTCGGCGCCACCATGGGCGAGCGCGTGGATGCCAAGGCGATGTTTGCGGTGGTGAAGCAGCGCTTTCAGGAAGAGCTCGACTACACGTTGGAAGCAGAGCGCTTGAGCAAGTTCGCCGCGATTCACCAGGGCGACCCGACGATCGTGGTGCCGCAACTGTTTGCCGCGCAGTCGAGTCGGCGCGTGCTGACCACGAGCTTCTGCCACGGCGACGATTTCGAGTCCGCATGCACGCGCGACGAAGCATCGCGTCACGCGTGGGCACAGACCATGTGGCGCTTCGTGTTCAAGAGCATCCTCGGCCACGGGTTGTTGATGGCCGATCCGCATCCCGGCAACTACATCTTTCAGCCCGACGGTCGCGTGGTGTTCCTCGACTACGGCTGCGTGCAAACGATGGATCCGACGCGTCGCGCCCGCGCACGCGTCGTTCACGAGTCGGCCATCGCCAAAGATCAGAACGCGTTCGATCGTGCGGCCGTCGCGTTGGTCGATGCCCGTCCCGGCATGCTGCAGCAACCGGCGATCGACTACGTGCGCGGCTGCTTTCAACCGTTGCTGCGCTCGCCCTACACGATCACCCGTCCCTATGCCGCCGAGTTGCTCACGTCCATGAAGACCATGGCGCAGCTGTCATTGAAGGCGCCCAAAGACGAGTTCTTCGGCATGCCGCCCGACATGCTGTTCGTGAACCGCCTGCAGTTCGGCTTCTACTCGGTGTTGGCACGCCTCGACGTGGAAGTGGACTACGCGAGCGTGGAGCGCGAGTTCTTGAAGACGATCTAGGCGTGATGCCGGTCTGGCCTTAGCCTCGCAGCATGGGTCCACGTTGCGCCAGCTGGCTTCCGGTGCTGTTCACGTTGATGGCGTGCAGCACCTCGACGCGACGCAGCGACCTGGACGCTGGGCGCGATGCGCGGGTGAATGACGCAGCGGTCGATGCTGCGCGCGATGCAGAAACCGACGCGGCGATGGATGCAGTCGTCGACGCGACGATCGACGCAGGGGTCGACGCGACGGCACCGGCGGACGCTGCGTTCGACGGCAACGACGACCAAGCGATTCGGGCCGATCGCATGTACGCGTTCTTCGAATGCCCGATCCGACTCGTGCGCGGACCGGTGACGCTCCGACGCAACTACCACTACGACTGCACCCGCAGCGCTGACTGCACCGAGCGACCGAACGGCGTGTGCTTCGCAGATGTGCGCGAGGGCGAGCTCTACGACAGCCACTGTCGCTACCTAGGCTGCGTGAGCGACAGCGATTGCGCGGAGAACGAAGACTGCGAATGTGGCTGGGCGTGGTCGGGCTTTCGCAGATGCATCGAAGTGGAGTGCCACGACGACAACGACTGCGAGCCAGGTCAGCAATGCTTGTCGTGGCCCGAGTGTTACGACGACGTGCGCGGCAAGAGCTGCACCACCGCGGACGACTTGTGTCGAACCAACCAAGACTGCCGAGACATGGATGCCGGCGACATCTGCGTCGACACTGGCCCCAGACGCAACTGCGCCCCCGGCTCTTGCCCGGAGTGATGCATATGACGATGACGCGCGGATTGGCCACGCTGGGGTGGAGTGATTTCTTTGCGGCGCAGATGAGCGCGTGGCCGAGTGGTGTGCCGGCGCGGGTGGCGGCGGAGCATCGCGGTGCGTTTGACGTGTGGGCTGATGGAGCGTCCGGGCGTGCGCAGCTCGCGGGGCGTTTGCGCCGCGGCGATCAGGATGAGACCGCGTTGCCAGGGGTCGGTGATTGGGTGGTGTTGAGTGAAGCGCCCGGTGCCGATCGGATCGCGATCATTGAGCACGTGCTGCAACGTCGATCGTTGTTCACGCGCGGTGCCGCAGGACGGGAAGCCCGCGCGCAGGTGATCGCTGCCAACATCGATCGGGTGTTCGCCGTGTGCGGCCTTGATCATGACTTCAACCCGCGTCGCATCGAGCGTTACGTGGCGCGGATTGCAGCGAGCGGCGCGGAAGCTGAGGTCGTGCTGAACAAGGCGGACGTCTGTGACGATGTGAGCGCGCGTGAAGCCGAGGTGATGCGCAGTTGTCCCGGCGTGCCGATCTACAGCGTGAGCGCGCTGCTCGGTCAGGGCATCGATGCGTTGCGCGCCTCGATCGGCGCGGGGATGACGGTGGCGCTGGTGGGCTCGTCGGGCGCGGGCAAGTCGACGTTGGTCAACGCGTTGATCGGCCGCGCAGAGATGCTCACCGGCGAGGTGCGCGCGCACGACAGCCACGGTCGACACACCACGACGCACCGACAGCTGGTGTTGCTCCCGAGCGGCGGCATCCTGGTCGACACACCCGGCATGCGCGAGCTGCAGTTGGTCGACGAAGACGGCCTCGATGCAGTGTTCGGCGACGTCACGACACTCGCAGCGCAATGCCGCTACCGCGACTGCACCCATCACAGCGAACCCGGCTGCGCAGTCATCCACGCAGTCGACGAAGGCACGCTCGATCCCGAACGCCTCGACCACTACCGCAAGCTCCAACGCGAAGCCGCCGCCTACGAGCTCCGCCACAACGAACGCCAACGCCGCGCCACCGAACGCCAAGGCGGCCGCCTGTCCGACGAAGCCGCCAAGGCCCGAAGGTTCAAAGAGGGGAAGTGATGCTCGGGCGCGATGGCTTGCACAGCTATGTCGGATCTGACATGCATGGTCCTAACACATGAAGACGAAAACAAAGCGGGCGCTTGAGCGGGCGGGTTGGAAGGTTGGGACTGCGACCGAGCTGCTTAAGCTGACTCCTGAAGAGGCAGCGTTGATTGAGCTGCGCCTTCGCCTCGTGGACGGCGTGCGTGCCCTGCGCGCAAAGCAACGCGTGACGCAAACCGATCTCGCTCAGCGCCTCGGCTCCAGCCAATCCCGCGTCGCCAAGATCGAAGCCGGCGACCCCACCGTTAGCCTCGACCTGCTCCTGCGCACCCTGCTCACCCTTCGCGCGACAAAGAAACAAATCGCCAAGCTGATCGCCGCGTGAGGTTCGGCTCGAACGCCAATGGCGTGCTTGCCCAGTGCAGCCGCGAGTCTTGGATTGCAGCTCAAGCGTCATTTCAAGACATCGCTCCAACCCGGGACGCTCTTGAGCGACTCCGAAACCACGCTGGCGGCAATCTCACCCTCGAGTCCAAAGCTGGCGAGAACGTCGTGAAACTCCACAAGCGCAAGGTTCGGCGCATTCGACACTACGTTCCACGCGTCGTCCGCCCAAGGGATTCGAGATGCATCCCTCGTCATGACAGGCATCGTGTTGGTCGAACACCACGTGACGTACGTGTCGGAGTTGAAGAACGGAATGCTGCGAAACACATTTCTGACTGTCGTTCGCGCCGCATAAGCCGGCCGCGTCGCGGGCGACCCAATCAGAGCGTCGAAATACGTACCGAGACCGTACATCGCCGCGGCAAGGTTTGTTCCGTCGAAGACCCGCACGTCTTTAAACGCGAAGTTTCTCTCGCGCAGCAGACTGCAAAAGCGTCGCCCGTTGGAATTGTTGAGGAACGGTAGCGATTCGGACGGTCTGCCCGAGGAAAGAGGAACTGTCACGTAGAGGGAACCGTCATCTGCATACTCCAATGAGTTCGCTGCACCGGATGGGTCTCCTTGGTCACCATGGTCGCGCGCAACAAATCCCAAGGCCGTGGAATAGATGTCCGGAAGCCTCAGCGCACCAGCAGGTTTTGATCGAACCGCGGCTTCGAAGGCAGTGCGCGTCAACGGTGAATCGGCGCGGCGATTGAGTGGAACAAATGCTGAATGCACCCAAGGCGTCGTGAACTCACTTGCCCAGCGCGGATCGAAGCCACGATCAAGGGCCTTGCTTCTCTGTTCTTTCGCGACGCGATGTCGCGCATAGAGTTCATCGAGCTCTGCTCGGTTTGCGATCGGGCATGGTTCGCAAACGTCGGCTTTACGCTGATACACCGCGCCCGAAGAATGCAAGTGTGGCGTTTGTTCGCTCTGAGGAACGCGTATGACCAACACTGCTGATGCTGCGTCAACGCCGAGCGCTGCGATCGGACCCCGCACGATGGCTAGATCGAGGTACGGCATAGGGCTGAGGTGCTGGCGAATCGAGTCGCGAGCAGCGTCCAGCAGACGGACCGCGTTTGCGGCGGCAACACCTGGACCGCGGCCCGTGGGTTTCTTGGTCTTCTTGTCTTCCTCGATTCCAATGAAGAGCCAGCCGCCGCGACTGTTGGCGAAGGCCGAGGCCTCCTTCGCATAGTCCTTGGCCGTGCAGGGCTCCCGTTTGTAGTCCACGAACCACCCTTCTTCGACTTCTGCGAGTCGTTCGAGGTGCTCGCTCTTGATGTCCGCGAATGGAACACCAAACGGATCAAACAGAGAGTCCATAGAGCATCCTTTCGCATTCCCCTTGAGCTTGCAGCGGGATCATCAAGGTGTGCGCACCTAGATCAAGGTGAGGCGCGGAATTCGGCGGCGATTGATCGGTCGGGTCGTGCGGCGATCTCGACGCGAAGCGCGGCGGTTGTGCTGCGGGATCAATGGGTTACGGGCGGCGCGTGCACTCGATCGTTAAGCGGCGTTTGTCGCAACGGGACGGCGTGCGTGGGAGCTGGGGCGATCGTTTCTCGGTGTTGAGCGCTGATTGGGCGTGCGCGCGCAACCTTGAGGAGCGGCCGCCGACAAAGGCCCTGACTGAGACGCGTGAGCGCGTTTGGGTTGGGGAGCTTGATCGGTGGGAATCCGTAATACACATTGGTCAGCGACCGGTCGGCGGTTCGAATGGGATGCGGGAAAGGCTGCGAGTAACCGGCGCAAACATGGGGTGTCGTTCGAGGAGGCCTCAACGGTTTTGGATGATCCGCACGTGCTCTTTGTTGCGGATTGGGATCACGGTGAGCCGCGGGTGAACCTGATCGGTGTTTCGGCAGACGAGCGCGTGTTGTTCGTGGTGAGCGTTGAGATGGACGGGAACTGTGTGCGGCTCATCAGCGCGCGGAAATGCACACGCAGGGAGAGGTGGCTCTATGAAGAAGGCGAGTAAGCACGCGAAAGCCATGAAGCGGGGGCCGAGCGCGGCGGCGTTGCGGGAGATTCCGGAGATCGATGTGAAGACGGCGATCGTTCTCGGGCGCGGTGAAGTTGGGCTTGTTCGGGCGCGCGCGTTTCTGAAGGCTGCACGCGGCCGGCCGCCGAAGGGTCAGCGGGCGCCGGGCTCGAAGCCGCGATCGGTGCGCTTTTCGGATGCCACGTGGCAACAGCTCGAACGGCAGGCACGACGACGACGAACTACACTCCACGCCCTGTTGCGCAACGTGATCGCCGAGTGGTTGGAACGCGCGGCCTAGCTATCGGGCCAGCTTTGGTGACTGAGATGGGGTCCTTGATACTCAGCTACCGGATTGTGCACACCTCTTTGCGCTTCGCGTTGTGTTCAGTCGTCTTGGGGTGCGGTGCAGCAAGCGATTGCGCGACGACAGCGAGCGAGTCTCCGCATGAAGCAAGGAGCAATTCTGTGACGAGCACCTCGACAAAGAATCCGGACGTTGCAGGCAAGCTCGCGACTGCGGGCGTACCGGAAAGCGATGCCCTTGCATCGCTGATCGAGCCCGCAATTCAGATCACGACGATGCGCACGGCCGAACAGTTGCCCATTGGTGCATCGCGTTTTGGCGGGTCTCCGGATGTGCCTGCGGACTTCGCGTGGCCGCAACGTGAGAAGCGACCGCTGACGTTTCTCGCGCAGATTGAATTGTCAGCGCTCGGTGATACCGCGCTCGGTACGTCGGGTTGGTTGTTGTTTTTCTACGACGTTCAGGAGCAGCCATGGGGGTTCGACCCGAAGGATGGCGACGCTTGGCGCGTGTTTCACCTCGACGGCACCGCTGTCTTGGAACGCCGGCCACACCCGAAGGTGGCAGAGCACGCTGGGCCGTTTCCAACGTGTCGCGTCACGTTCCGTCACACGCGCAATCTCCCTGATGCGTGGGATCGCGTCGTGACCGACCGCGAGATCTATTTCGAGTCTGAGCAGCGCGAAGCATACGACCGCGTGGCGAGTGAAGTCGCAGGCGTCGATCTCGACGGCGTGCCGTTTCATCACCTGCTCGGCTACCCGCAGCTCGTACAAGACGACATGCGCGGCGAATGCCAGCTCGCGTCCAACGGGATCTATTGCGGCAGGCCTGAGGATTACCAAAGCGCGCGCGCCAAGGAGCTGCTGAAGACCGCAACGGCCGACTGGCGCTTGTTACTTCAGCTCGACACGGAAGACACCGCCGACACTGGCCCTGGGTGGATGTGGGGCGACGTCGGTCGGATCTACTTCTGGATCCGCACGGATGATCTGCGTGCGCGACGCTTTGATCGCGTGTGGTTGGTCTTGCAGTGCAGCTAGCCCGCGTTTTGCTCGTCACGTTCCGAGATGCCACGCTTTGCGCATGCTCGACATGCTTGGGGCGCATTTGATGTTGGGGGCGTTGCTCGAAGATCTGCGCGGCCGCGGTGGGTATCGGTTGGTGGATCATTGGCAGCAGGGGGAGTTTCATCACGACACGTTGATTGAGATCGATCGCGACAAGTGTGCGTTGCCGGGGCGGTTCTTGGTGGTTGCGACCAACTGCAATGGCGGGATCAAGGAAGTGCTGTGCTTTGATCAGCTGCCGACGCGCGGCGGCCTGTGGCACATGCGGTGCCCGACCAACCCGGAGTTCAGTGGAGCGTTGCCGACACTGCTGGGATCGACGCGAACGACGCACTGGTTCGACCCGTGCGAGCTACTCACCGACAACGCACGCAGTGAGCTGCGCGAAGAGTTCCGTGAGCGTCAGGCCGGCGGCGGCTGGAAGATGTGCGGCGCGCCCAAGCGCAGCTAACGAATGTCGCTGCCGGGGCCCGACTTGATCGGGATGTGACCTGGCAGTGAACGCACGCGGTCCAACCACGCGGTGACGTTGGGAACGGCCGTCATGTCGAAGCCGGTTAAGTGCGCGGTGTGTGTGTAGGCGTAGAGCGCGATGTCTGCGAGGGACAGCGCGTTGCCGACGAAGAACGTGCGGCCTTGCAGGTGCGTGTTCATCACGCTGAGCGCGGCTTGGCCACGTTGCTTGAGCACCGCGAGCTCGCTTTCGGTTTTGTTGTGGAGGCCGCCCCAGAAGGTCCAGAACTTCATCACGGCGATGTATGGCTCGTGGCTGTACTGCTCGAAGAACATCCATTGCAGCATGCGCGCGCGCTCGAGTGGGTCGCTCGGAACGAAGGGTGTGCCCTCGCCCAGGTAGAACAGGATCGCGTTGCTCTCGGGCAAGAAGCTGCCGTCGCTGAGCTCGATCACTGGGATGCGCCCGTTCGGGTTCTTCTTCAGGAACTCGGGCAACCGCGTCTGCGACGGTGAGCTGAGAATGTCGAGCTCGGTCATCGGCACTTGGCCCGGCCCGTCGCCAATGCGCACGCCCAAGTGCGACAGCAGCAAGTAGACCTTGTAGGTATTGCCGGACGCGAGAGTGGAATCGTAGAGGCGAACGATGGCGGGCTTGGTCGACATGGGTGAGGCGTAGCGCACCGTGAGCGAAGGCGCATGGGTGTGCGCGTGGAGTGTGGTTGAATCGCGGCCATGCGTGTCGCGCGTGTACCTCTGGCCTTGTTGATCGGTTACGTCGTGCTGTTCGTGGCGCTGGCGATTGCGCCCTACGACCGCGCGGTGTGGTGGGCGGAGAACCTGCCGATCGTGGCGACGGTCGCGACACTGTGCCTCTTGTATCGGCGCGGGATTGTGTTCTCGAACTTGGCCTACGTGTTGATGGCGGTGCTGCCGTACCTGCACACCATCGGCGGCCATTACACGTTCGAGCGCGTCCCGTTCGATTGGGTGACGAACGCCTTTGGGTTCGAGCGCAATCACTACGATCGCGTGGCGCACTTCTCGGTGGGCTTCTACGCCATCGGCCTGTGTGAGCTGTTGATGATGCGACGCTGGGCGAGCAACCGCGTCACGGCTGCGCTGTTCGGCATCTTCACCATCGGCACGATCGCGGCGGTGTACGAGATCATCGAGTGGATCTACGCCGTGGTCGAAGGCGGCAATGCGGGCGCTGCATTCCTGGGATCGCAAGGCGACATCTGGGACGCACAAAAAGACATGCTCGCCGACACGTTGGGCGCGCTGACCGCGATCGCGATCGACACCGCGCGCAACGCGCTGCGACCACGCGATCAGACGTAGTCGTGGTAGGGGCCGCGCGGTAGGTCGATGAAAGACTGCATGCTGGGGCGTGACCAGTTCGCGTCCACGTAACGCTTGAGCTTGTCGGTGAGGCGTTCGCCGTTGAGCGCCAGGCGTTGCAGGAGCAAGGTGAGGTCCGCGTCCGCGATCGACCATTCGCTGCACACGGTCGTGCGGTGGTTGGAGACGAAACGCTCGGCGATCACCAACAGACGCGCCATCGCAACCCGGCCGCGCTCAGTCAGCGGCATCAGGCCTTCACGCCGTTCTGGATAGAACAACGTCGAGGTCGGGCGCTCATGGGGAATCTCACGCACGTCGGTACGCACGAAGCCCATCACTTGTCGTGCACGGGCACGCTCTTCGGTGTCGACCGGTAGCACGCGTGGAAACAGCGGCGGCACGAAGCACTCTTCGAGGTACTCCACGATCGCGGTCGATTCGCTCACCCAAACGTGCTTGCCGTTGGGCAAGTGCAGCCGGATCGCTGGAATGCGCGCGGTGATCGAGTCGTGCGCGAAGGGAGGCTTGCGCTGCTCACCGTCGGCCAGCGAGATCGCTTCGGTGGAGAACGGGATGCCCTTCTCTTTCAGCGTTACGTACACCGACGTCACGAACGGGCTCAGCCACAGGTCGTCGTGAAACAGCGTCAGCGAGAAGATCACAATGCAGCCCTTCTCTCGGTGCGTCTTACGACGCGGCCTCGGCGCGTTTCACACCGCGCCCGGCGATGAAATACGCGCGTCTTCGGTGTCCGCAACTTCGGTTTGCAAGCCGCTGTTGGCGGTGTCGCTCGCAGTTGGAACCAAGCCGAAGCGACGTTCGCGCAGCTGGTAGCTCGCGATCGCTTCGTACAAGTCGTGCTCGGTGAACTCCGGCCACAGCGTGTTCGAGAAGTGCAGCTCGGCGTAGGCTGCTCCCCACAACAAGAAGTTGCTGATGCGACGTTCGCCGCCAGTGCGAATCAACAGGTCCACCGCGCCCGCTCCGGCCGATGGCAGCTCGGCGTCGAAACAGGCTTCGTCGAGGGCGTCGGGGTTGAGCGAACCGTCCGCGATGCGCAGGGCCAAACGCCGTGCTGCATCGACGATCTCTTCGCGACCGCCGTAAGACACCGCGAGCTGCAAGGTCATGCCGGTGCAATGCGCCGTGTCGCGCACCAGTTGATCGAGTGTTCGTCGCAAAGCGCCGGGCAACCGTTGCAAGCGCCCGACGGCCTTCACGCGAATGCCCGTACGCAGCACTTCCTCGCGCTCGGAGATCAAGAACTCGCGGAACAGGTCCATCAGCGCGTGCACTTCACCCACCGGCCGCTGCCAGTTCTGCTCGCTGAAGGCGTAGAGCGTCAGGCCCTGAATGCCGAGACGACGACTGGCGCGCACCACTCGGCGAACCGCTTCGCTGCCCTCGCGGTGACCTTCGGTTCGCGGTCGGCCGAGTCGTTGCGCCCAGCGACCGTTGCCATCCATGATGATGGCGATGTGGCGAGGCAAAGCATCAGCGCGAACAAGCACGACGGCGCGAGTAACACGCGATCTGAGCCGCTTCAAGCAAGCCAACGCCGGCTGCGCGCTCGATTTGCGGTCACCCATTTCCTCCCAAAGGACGGGTGCTTACGTTCGCTTCACGACTGAGAATCAGGAAACGGATCGCGCATGAAAGACCAAGACCTCTACGCTCTCCTCGGCGTTCCGCGCGGCGCGTCGGCGGACGAGATCAAGAAGGCGTACCGAAAGCTGGCGCGCAAGTACCACCCCGATCGGAACCCGAACAACAAGCAGGCGGAGGAGAAGTTCAAGGACATCTCCTACGCTGCGGACGTCCTCGGCGATAAGGACAAGCGAAAGCTGTACGACGAGTTCGGCACCCAGGGGCTGCGCGAAGGCTTCAACCCGGAGGCGGCGCGCGCGTATCAATCGTGGGGCGGACGCGGCGGAGGTGGCGCTGGTTTCGGCGGTGGCGCCCCCGTTGATTTTGAAGAGCTGTTCGGACGCGCAGCACGATCGCAGGGCAAGCGCGGACAGCAGCCCCCGAACTTCGTCGGCATGGAGGACCTGTTCGGCGGCGTCATGGACGGCATTTTCGGGCGTGCAGGAAGCAGGCAAGCCGTTGAAAACAAACAGGATCTTGTCTCGGACATCCACGTCACGTTCGTCGAAGCGTTGCGTGGCGTCGAGAAGTCCCTGAGCTACCGCGTCCCGAACGGAAGCAGCGATCAAACGCTGCAGGTCCGAATCCCGGCTGGCGTCACCGATGGCGGGCGAGTCCGCCTCAAAGGCAAGGGCGTCGACGGCGGTGACTTGGTGCTCAACGTCCACGTGGGAACGCATCCGTGGCTCAAGCGCGACGGCGCCGATCTACTGATGGATCTGCCGATCACCGTGGGCGAGGCCTTCCGCGGCGCCAAGATCCCCGTTCCCACGCTCGAGGGTGATGTCAGCCTGCGGATCCCGCCGGGCGTCAAGAGTGGCGCGAAGCTGAGGTTGCGCGGCAAGGGCGCCCCCGCAGGTAAAGACAAGCCGGCCGGCGATCTGATCGTACAGATCCTGATACGTCTGCCCGAGGATCGGCCAGGCGTGGGCGACGCGGTCGAGAAGCTCGACGCGCTGTACGACAAGCCGGTGCGTGGCGATCTCAGTTTGTGATCACGGCGCGCGGACGTGGACCGGTTCGCCGAGGGTGATCGCGTTCAGGACCGACAAGCCTGCCGTGACTTGACCGACCACCGTCACCCTTCCCTCTAGCTCCGGCGCATCCGCCAAGAGAATCAACAACGACGCCTGCAGCGCGTCCCGCTCACGCGGGTGGATCACGATCGTGCCCCGGCCGATCGGTGCCCGGCTCTCCTCGCTGCGCCACGGTCCCGGCGCAACTCCACTGCTCGGACCAAGCACCACGTGACGTCCTGGCCGACAGTCCGTGACCTCGAGCCCGGGTCGTTCTTGGAACCAGCGGATCAGACGCGCGACAGTCACCGGCGCCGCTCGGGGATCGAACGTGAACGCTAGCTGCTGCCCGCGCGCTTCCATGTTGACGCGCACTGACGTGCTTGTGAGCGCCTGCCGTGAGATCGGATTCGGTACCGGCTCTGGTGCTTGGGTCGGTTGCGGATGACCCCATTCGTCGAGAAGCGAACGCGCGTCGTGGCGCACCGCGCTGATCCCGGAGCGCGCCATCACCGTGACGGGTCCGAGCTCGGCGCGCAGTCGCGTCATCCGCACTACCGAGAGAAACGCTCGCAACCCTCTGACGTGGTTTTGCACGTGAAACCGTTGGAACGCCTGACGCAGCGGATCAGACAGCGCGATCGGCAGCGCCTGCGATGACGTGCGCAGCCGCGGCGCCAGGAGTGCGAGGGTCTCGGCGGCGGCGGCCTGCACCTCCAGGTGATCGTGGGTGAGACCGGCGATGATCAGGGGGACCGCCGGCGCTCCCTCCACACTGTGAAGCGCGGTCATCACGGCCTGTTTCACGTGCCAATCGCCAGCCTCGAACAGGCGTCGAAGCTGAGTCAGGCGCACCGCATCCGATCCCTCGGCATGGCCCAGCACCTCGGCGGCGGCGACAGGACCAATCCAAGGTGGGATCGCTTCGCCACCACAATCGAACGTTCGGGACGGCCATTCGCGCACGCGGTCCAGTGCGGCGGCCGCTGCGCAATGTAGAGCCGCCCGGGTCGCCGTGGGTTGCTCGGGTACCGGCGCGGCTCGGTCGAAGACGGACTGAAGCCAGGCCACCAGCTCGGCGGAGTCCCCGAGACGCGGCGCCGCAGCCATCGCGGCATGGAGCACCGCCGGATCAGACGCGGTACCGGTACCAGCCAGCAGACGTGCGAGACGTGTTTCGACCGCGGCTGTCCAGGCCGGTAACGAGACACCGCGGGTTTGCGCGAGCAGCTCGAGCGCATCGCTGGCAAGCGCGGCGTCATCGAGCGCAGCAGCCTTCAGCAGAACGGGGACCGCAGCGGCACCTTGGGTGGCGACCAACGCAAGCCACAGCCGTTGGCGGCGGGGATCATGGAGCGTGATGCCTGCCGCGGCGCGCTCGGGGATCAGGGATGCGACGGGTGCGAGCGAGGACGGCTGCAACCGGGTCAGCACGGCCAGGCAAGCGCCGGCCGTGGCGGGATCGCGGTGATTGGCGAGTCGCAGCAAGGTGCTGACGGCGGGCGCGGGCAGGGTGGGATCACGTTCGAGCAGATGGCGAAGGCCAATACACGCGGAGCGGGGCTGGTCACCCTCGAGCGCTCGAAGCAGCAGGCCGGCGCGCTTGAGGTCGAACCCACGACCCAAGTCTTCGAGCATCAGGGCAGCTGTGGACTGGTCGGTTTCGGCCACCGCAGCGCCAAGCCACGACTCGACCGGGAGGCCTGTGATCCCGAGGCCAAACGAGACGGCGGCACGGACGGAAGGTTCCGGGTCGGTCAGCCCGCGCGACAGCAACGGTAGCGCTTGCTCGCCGCCGATCCGCGCCAGGCTCCAGGCCGCTGCCTCCCGATGAGCTGCGTCGCCCCGCAGGAAGGCAACCGCCAATGCCGCATCGTGACGCCGAAGGTCCGCTTCCACGTGCAACTGACCGAGCTCAACTTGGCTGGCGGGGACGACGCGCGGTCCCGACGACTCGGTTTCGCGGGTGTCAGCCACCGAGTCGCAGGCCCCGAGGCAAGCAGCAGGCAGAGCCAGGGCGGCCAGAGACCGACCCACACGTCGCAACCAACGACCCTGTGAAACAGCAACGTCGCGCGTTTCACGCTGGGATCGTTTCACGTGAAACACGTTGCGTGACAATACGTTAATGGCCACGTCATGCCAT
>JACZCZ010012128.1_pt1 | contig 14473 bp, 14 predicted proteins | sample 8641811 | NCBI WGS metagenome assembly JACZCZ01 (sample SAMN15324610, study PRJNA640507) | soil metagenome | isolation source: intercropping peanut in the first line | place: China: Luxin town, Laibin City, Guangxi Province | collected 2019-07-25 | depth 10cm m | reverse complement strand
GAATCACCCTTGATGTTCGCGGCGCCCTTCGCAGCCTGCACTTCGCGATCGTCGGGGCTTGGATGACTGGAGAACACGCCGTGATACAGCCGCGGCTCGCGGCCTTCGGCAGCGGCGCGCTGGCGTTCGAATTTCTCGCCGGCCTGGAACATGCGGAACACGTTGCCGATCGAGTTCGGGTTGTAACCGGCCTTCACCATGTACTTGAGGCCGAGGCGATCGGCTTCCATCTCGTTGTCGCGGCCGTATCCCATCATCCACGCCTGCGCGCCGATGTTGGCGAGCTGTCCGACCGCGTTGGAGCCGGTGAGGATCGCGGCCGCCATCGCGCCCAGTGACGCGGCCATGCCGCGAGCCTGCCGCCGCGCCGGATGCCGGGCGGTGATGTGGCCGATCTCGTGACCGATGACGCCGGCGAGTTCGGCTTCGGAATTGAGATTCACCAGCAACCCGCGATTCACATAGACGTTGCAGCACCCGGTGACGAAAGCATTGATGTTCTCGTCGTCGAGCACGAAGAAGCGGAATTCCTCGTTGGGCAGATCGCTGGACTGCGCCAGCCGCTGGCCCACGATGTTCACGTACTCCTGAAGCGCCTGGTCGTCGTAGAGGCCCAGGACTTTCACGATCTCCTGGTGATTCTTCTGGACGGTCTTTTTCTCGCCTTCGAGGCCACCCACGCCCACGCTCTTGCCGCCAGTGGAAGGATTGCTCACGCAACCTGCCGTGAAGGTGCAGGCGGCCGCGAGTACTAGAGTGATCAGCTGGCGCTTCATGGGGGTCTCCGCGGACGGGGCCGAGCGCGTATTTAACTACGATATGGCGCCGCCACAACAAGTTCCGGCACGGCTCCCTGACCATATGCCGGGACAACAAAAAAGGCGCCTCACTCGATCGAGTGGGGCGCCTCTATGTGTAGCTTCTGGCTGCGAAAAGTTCGATCAGCGCGACGCGGCAGCGGCGTACTTCTTGCGGAACTTGTCGACGCGGCCGGCGGTGTCCACGATCTTCTGCTTGCCGGTGTAGAACGGGTGGCAGTTCGCGCACACTTCCACTTGCAGATCCTGGCCCAAGGTCGAACGCGTCTCGAAGGCGTTGCCGCAGGTGCAGCTCACTTTGATAACTTTGTAGTCGGGATGCGTATCGGCTTTCATGGGGTTTCTCTCTACCGGGCGGATTTGGCCGGCCGGGGATGGGAAAAAGGGCGCGCAGTCTAGCGGGCCATTTATGGGTTCTCAAGCGCAAATCCCAAGCGTTCGTTATCCACAGAATGTGTGGATAACTCTGTGGGTAGCGGGGCCCGCAGGCGAAAAAAACGCTTTGATCTGCGCGAAACCGTTAGCTTGGTCAAATAATGACCATGACGTTAAAGCTATTTAAATCAACGGTTTAAATGGTATTCATAGTGCAACAGAATTGAAATCTGCCGTAATCCCTTTGTTTAAGGGCCCAGCACCGGGCAGTTGTGAATAAAACCGCTCCCTCACAGGGCGAAAACATCAAGGCCGTTCAGGCGCCGCCGCGGCCGGGAGCAGATCCACGAGGATTTCGTTGAGAAATCGCAGGCCGGTCGGGGTAGCTCGCCAGTTTCCGGGCTGCAATTCAACCAGTCCCCGGTCGGCGGCCGGTCCCAGGGCGGCCGCCAGAATGCCGCGCGGCAAACCGGTCCGGTCCTCGAAAAGTCGCGCTTCGAAGCCCTCGACCAGTCGAAGGCCATTCATCGCGAATTCAAAAGGCAACTCGCTGGCGCCGATGGGCTTGCGCGTGAGTTCGCCGGGTGCTGCCGAGAGATAACGGCGCGGCTCGCGCCACTGCTGCGTGCGCCACACCTGGCCCGAAGTGACGTCCGAAATCTTGCCGTGGGCGCCCGCGCCTACGCCGAGATAGTCCCCGAATTGCCAATAGTTCAGGTTGTGGGCGCATCGTCTCCCGGGCTTCGCGTAACCCGAAACCTCGTATTGCTCGAAACCGGCTTCGCCAAGATCGCCCAACGAACGCGACAGCATCTCTTCCACCACTTCGTCGGCCGGCTGCGCTGGCGGTGCGGCGGCGAACAGCGTGCCGGGCTCGATCGTGAGGTGGTACTGCGAGAGATGCGCGGGATCCAGCGCCAATGCCGCACGCAGGTCGGCGATGGCATCGTCGGCGCTTTGTCCGGGCAGCGCGTACATCAGGTCGAGATTGAAGTTCGAGAGGCCCGCCGCGTGCAGCTCCTCGGCCGCTCGCCGGGTCTCGTCGGCCGAATGGATGCGCCCCAGCGTTTTAAGCTGGCGCTCGTCGAAGCTCTGCGCACCCAGCGAGACGCGCGTGACACCCGCTGCGCGATACTCGGCGAATCTGCCGCGCTCGATGGTTCCCGGATTCGCTTCGAGCGTGATCTCGATGTCCGGCTCGAAACCGAGGCCACGCCGGGCATGCTCCAGGAGTTCGCCGATGGCGGCGGGAGAAAACAGGCTGGGCGTGCCGCCGCCGAGGAAAATGCTCGTGAGCCTGCGACCGGACGCGCTGGGAACCTGTGCGTCGAAGTCTCGCGTGAGCGCGCCGAGGTAGCGACGCTCGGGCAGCTCTTCGCGCAGCGTGTACGAATTGAAATCGCAGTAGGGGCATTTCTGCACGCACCAGGGAAAGTGCGCGTACAGGGCCAGCGGCGGAGCTTTCATCAACGGCCCCGCGAAAATCGCGCGAGGAATGCGCCCAGCGCCTGCGCGCGATGGCTCTTGAGGTTTTTCTCTTCCTGCGGGATTTCTGCCACGGTACGAGTGTCACCCGCGGGTACGAACGAGGGGTCGTAGCCGAATCCGCCATTGCCACGGCGTCCGTCGATGATGCGTCCTTCCCAACAACCTTCGCCGATCAGCGGCGACTGGTCCTCGGCATTCGCCACGTAGACGATGACGCAGCGATAACGCGCGCCGCGGCGCGTAGGCTCGATGCCGGCCAACTCGGCCAGCAGCTTGTCGAGATTGGCCTCGTCGCTGGCGTTCTCGCCGGCGTATCGCGCGGAGTAGACGCCGGGCGCGCCGCCGAGCGCGTCCACTTCGATGCCCGAGTCGTCGGCGATGGCCGGCAAACCGGTGATGCGCGCCGCATTGCGCGCCTTGATCATCGCGTTGTCGAGAAAAGTGCTGCCGGTTTCCGGCGGCGGCTCGATGCCGAAGTCCGACTGCCGCGACAGCGTGAATCCACGCCCCGCGAACAGCTCGGCAAACTCGCGCAACTTGCCGGCATTGGAGCTGGCCAGCACCACGCGGGAAGGAGCGTCTGACATCGCACGCGCGCGCAGCTCAGCCGGCGCGCACCTCGACCTGCAGCTGGAAAAGGCTGGCGATTCCCGCGGCTGCCAGGTTCAGCAGCGCGTCGAGCTCGTGCCGCCGGAACGCATGTCCTTCGGCGGTACCCTGCACTTCGATGAATCCGCCGCCGTTGTTCATCACGACGTTCATGTCCGTCTCGGCGCAGGAATCCTCGGCATAGTCCAGGTCGAGCACCGGGACGCCATTGCAGATGCCCACCGACACCGCGGCCACCTGGCCATGGAGCGGTGAAGCGGAGATCTGACGTTTCGAGAGCAACACGTCGCAGGCATCAGCCAGCGCCACGTAGCTCCCGGTGATGGCGGCGGTGCGCGTGCCGCCGTCGGCTTGCAGCACATCGCAATCCAGCGTGATCGTGCGTTCGCCAAGCGCGGCGAGATTGGTCACGGCCCGCAGAGAGCGGCCGATGAGCCGCTGGATTTCCTGCGTGCGGCCGGTCTGTTTGCCCTTGGCGGCTTCGCGCGCGGAGCGCGTGTGCGTGGCTCGCGGCAACATGCCGTATTCGGCCGTCACCCAGCCCTGGTTCTTGCCGCGCAGGAACCCGGGCACAGTCTCTTCGACGCTGGCCGTGCACAACACGCGCGTATTGCCGAACTCCACGAGTACCGAGCCTTCGGCGTGCCTGGTGAACTGACGGGTGAACCGCACCGCGCGCAGCTCATCGGCGGCGCGGCCGCTGGGGCGAGCGCTCATCAGGCGTTACCGATCCAGCGCACCACCGCCGCGGTGGTGTTGTCGCTGCCCGCGCCCACGGTGCTCACGGCTTTTTCCGCGAGTTTGACCAGCTCTTCGCGCAAGGGCGCGCGCGCCGGCGGAAACGCCGTGCCGAAGTCGGCCTCATCGAGGCCTCCCCACAGCCCGTCGGAGCAGACTAACAAGATGTCGTTTGCCTCGAGTGGTTCGCGCATCGACACCGTCATCTCGGGCAGGAAAGGCTCGCCACCCAGGCAACACTCGACGAAATTACGCATGGGGTGGGTGAGCGCCTGGTCCTGCGTGATCACGCCTTCGCGCAGCAGGAATTCCACGTGGCTGTGGTCGCGCGTGCGTTTGAAGATCTTTCCGCGCCGGAGCAGGTACACGCGGCTGTCGCCGATGTGCGCCCAGAACGCGCTGCCGTTCTGCACGAGACACACCGCGCAGGTGGCGCGCGGGCGCGCTTCCAGCGGCAGGTTCGTGCCGAGCTTCACCACCTCTTCGTGCGCACGTCCGAGCGTGAGGTGCAGGAAACCCAGCGGGTCAAGGATGGGTTGCGGCGTGTGCCAGAACGCCTCGACCAGCACCTTGATGGCGGTCTCGGCGGCTTTCGCGCCGTCGGAATGACCCCCCATGCCGTCGATGACCACGAGCAGCGCGGAGTGTTCCGAGACGGCCACGGCCACTCGATCCTGGTTGTCGGCACGGCAACCCAGCAGGCTGACTTCGGCGTATTCGATGCGCAAGGCGTGGTGGGAGGTCTGATAAACTGCGGCGGAGTTTACTGCACGCCGCTGCCCTTAATCCGAGAAGTTCAGAAGACATGATCGCCAGCATGACGGGTTTCGCACGACGCGAGCAGGCTGGCAGCTGGGGCACCCTCACCTGCGAGCTGCGCAGCGTGAATCACCGCTACCTGGAGCCCGGTTTCCGCCTGCCGGAAGAGTTGCGTCCGCTCGAATCCGACTTAAGACAGATCCTCGCGAAGCATCTCAAGCGCGGCAAGGTCGACTGCACCGTGCATCTGCGCGGCGCCCAGGCAGCCGAGCGCGAGCTGCGCGTGGATGCGGGCGCCCTGGCACGCGTAGCCTCGGCACTGAAGCACGTCACCTCGGCCGTTCCCGGCTCGACCGTGGATGCGGTGGAGATCCTGCGATGGCCCGGCGTCGTCGAAGCCACCACCCCCGATTCCGAAGCGCTGCTGGCCGCGGGCCGCACGCTCTTCCAGCAGACGCTCGATGACCTCGGCGCCATGCGTCTTCGCGAGGGCAAGCGTCTCGGGGAACTCATCGAGCAGCGTTGCGCCAACCTGGGCGCACTGGTGGTCCAGGTACGGGCACGCCTGCCCGAGATCCAGGGCCGCATCCGCACCCGTCTCAATGAGCGCGTGGCCGAGCTCGCCGCCTCGGTCGACAAGGAACGCATGGAGCAGGAGATCGCCCTGCAATTGCAACGCATCGACGTGGCCGAAGAGCTGGACCGTCTCGGTGGGCACATCGAGGAGACGCGGCGCGTCATGGGCGGTGGCGAGGCGGCCGGACGCCGGCTCGATTTCCTCATGCAGGAACTGAATCGCGAGGCCAATACGCTGGCGTCGAAATCCCAGGACCTGGACACCACCCGCATCACGGTGGACATGAAAGTGCTGATCGAGCAGATGCGCGAGCAGGTTCAGAACGTCGAGTAGCCAGTCCCTCGCGGGGCATTTCCCCTGCCGTTACAGCGACATGCGGATTTAGTTAGAACCCGCGTCACAACCCTGTCAATCGTGACAGCAAAAACCCGCTCGCTGACCGCCCGAAAATGTTGGTAGGCTCCGCACGTCCGCCAACAAGAACAACGATAGATGGGTCTCAGCCTGCGAATCGCCCTCCTGGTGGTCCTGCTCGCCGTCGCGCCGCGCGCGTGGGCGCTCGACGTGTATTTCGCCGGTTTCGCGTGGTTAGGTGATGCCGCCACTCTCGATGCTCACTACCCCCATTCGCGTGCGCTGAACCGGCACGAGGACGCCGGCGTCGCGCCACTGGACGCGGCCGTATCTGCGCGACTGCGTGCCGCCAAGTTCGAGAGCTTCACGCCGAAGTTCGATGAGCTCGGCTCGCTGGGCGCGGACTCCCCGTCGTCGTTGGCGCTGGCCTTCGTGCTCGATCGCGAGACCGTGAGCGTCGAGACCATCGGTGAGACGCGCAAGATCCTGGTCGAGCTCGCGGGCCAGGCGCTGTTCTTCGACTTCAGGGAATCCGCCGTGGTCGCGGCCTTCCCCATCGTCAACCAGTACCGCGACGTCAAGCAGTCGGAGGTCATGCGCGAAGACATCGCGGCGATCGTACGCGACATGTACTTCGGCACGAACACCGTCAACGTGCTCGACGATTTCACCCGCACGCTGGCGGGCGTGAAGCTCAATCCCAACGTCACGCGGCGCATCCAGGTGGCCGAGGTCAGCTTCGAGCCGGCATTGCGCGCGTTGATGCCCGAACGATTCGCGCGCGACGATCGCGCGCTGCGCAACACGTTGGCGCAGGAGTTCAGCAAGTATCTGTCGGCTGGTCAGGGCATCCCGGTGTTGCCGTATTCGGTGGGCCAGGCCATCGGCAATCGCATGGCGGGCCGCTTCTCCGACGGGTCGGTATTCGACCTGCGCATACCCGAAGCCGACTACGTCATCGGCCTCGACCTTCGCAACCTGCGCAAGATCGAATACGAGAAGACGGCCGCCGGCACCAGCTTCGTCTACGGCGCCTATCTGAACATCAATGTTTCCGAGCCGCTGTCCAGGACGGTCTTTCTCGACGCCACCATCAAGAACGGCGCGACCAAGATCGTGCCCGCGAGCCAGGCCTCGGTGGACGACTGGCCGGCATTCCAGGAAGCGTTGCTCGCGCTCATGGAGAAATTTTCGAACGCGTTGATCAGGCCGGAGGCGGCGTGGGCTTCGAAACACTCGGAAGACCCCACGCTCGTGAAAGAAATGAAAACCCTTCAGAAGGTATTGCAGTCATGCAGATGAAAAAACTGTGGTTGGTTCTGATGCTTGCGGTGGCGCCCGTGGCGTTCGCCGCGGTGACGTCCAAGGGAATCGCGAGCGTCACGTATTCGGGACTGCTGACGGCGAAGGTCAGGCAGGAGGCCTTGCACAAGGCAAAAATCAACGCGCTCGATCGCTACTTCTCCGAAGTGGACACAGCCGAAGCCGAAAATTACGAGATGGCGCGCGAGGCCTTCGTCGCCGACATCGACGACTACATCCTCAGCGTCGAGGAGCTCACGGCGGAGGACAAGAACAAGAAATACACGGTGACGATTCGCGCCGATCTCAATGGGCCGAAGATCAAGAACGCGCTGAAGAACAAGTCCGTGGTGGCCAATTCGCTGAGGAGCGAGAAGTCGGTGATCACCTTCGTGTTCGTCGCCAGGCAGCAGCGCAGCGCGACGAGCTTCGACGATCGCGTGACGGTGCGCAAAGACAGCTCCGGTCGCGACTCCACGACCTACGACGAGAAGCGCAAGACCTCCGAGACCGAACGCGTGCGCCGCACGGGCATCTCGACTTCCGATTCCATCGAGGAATCCACGGACAGCACGCGCGACAGCTCCACCGTCACCACCACGGGCGGCAAGACCGTGCGCCAGGCCGACGAAATCGAATGGACGGTGACGCGCGCGTCGGAGATCAACTCGGTGATGACCGGGACCTTCACCAAGGCGGGGTTCAAGGTGGTCGAGGCCTCGTACGTGGAAGACAAGTCGAACGGGCTGCTCAGCGTCGACGCCATCCGCCAGGACTACTCGCATGGCGACGACCTCGCGCCGCTCACCGAACGCAACATGGCAAACGGCGTGAAGGCGGCCGGCATTCCGTATATCGCCATCGGCACGCTCGACGTCGACATGCGGGACACCGACCCGATCTCGGGCAACAAGCGCGTCTACGTCACGGTCAGCGCGAAGATGATCGACCTGTCGTCCGACTACCCGGAAACGGTGGCCTCCGTGGGCCCCGAGCAGCACGCCGGGCTGGGTCCCAGTGAAAGCGTGGCGCGCGTCAACGCACTCAACAAGGCCGCGGAGATCACCGCGCAGAAGCTCATGCAGGAACTCAACGCCAAGGGCGTGAAGTAGGAGAAGGACATGTTCGACAACAAACTCGTCATCCTCGCCGGTTCGATTCTGCTGTTCACCGGCTCGCTCGCGCACGCGGCCCTCCCCAAGTTGCCCAAACTACCGGGCACGTCGAGGGAGAGCGCGGCGCCCGCCGGCGGTACGGTTTCGCAGGAGGGCCTGGTGCAGCGCTACACGCAGGCCTCGACATCGTTCAACACGGCGCTGCGCGAACTGGCGCTGGCCTACGGCCTCAAGGAACACGCCGCGAAACTCGACGCGGAGATCGCGGCCCTGCAAAGCGGCGCGGTGAACGACAAGGACAGCCTCAAGAAGAATTCCGCGGTCTCGAGCGAGGCGCAGGCCGCCGTGAAGGAACGCATGGACCAGGGCGAGCAGCTGTCCGAGGAAGGCAAGAAGCACTACGCCGCCGCCTGGCAGCCGTACATCGACGGCTACCGGATCTCGCGCACGCTCCCCGACGAGGCCAGGAACTTCAAGTCATCCGCACAAGCGCAGATCGACAGCGCGTCCCCTCTCGAAAAGCTCAGCGTGGTCTCGAAATTCTCGGCAGGCATGTTTCTCGCTTCCGAAGCGCCAGGCTTCCTGGGGCGCGTCTCCACGGGCTTCGGACAGCTGGTGAGTTACGCGCAGAAGAACGACATCCCGGTGCCGAAAGACGCCACGTCGATGCTCTGACGGTGGCTTCCATGAACACACTGGCCATGAACAGAACGCTCGAACGCATCGCCGCCGTGACGCTGGTCGCGATGCTCGGCGCCTGCGCCCCGCAGGAGCAGGCGTCGGAGGCCGATGCCGCGCCCGCGGTTGCAGCCGAACCCGCTTCGCCTGCCGGCACCGCGGTGTCTGCCAGCCCCGCTGCATTGGTCGAAAACCCGGCGCCCGCTGCGGAAAATTTTGCGCGCGCGAATCCCAGCGGCGGCGCAGTGGAGCGCGTCACCGTCACTGCCAGGGGAATCGGTCCGACGCCGACGGTCGCCGTGGATCGCGCCATCCGGCTGGCCATCGAACAGGTGAACGGCCGTTCGGTGGACGCGAGTTCCGTGACGATGCAGCAAGGTCTCACCGTTGCCATCAGCGACAGCAGCCTCGATCTCGCATCGTCCGGGTTCGCGGAACGCGTCGCCACGCACTCACGCGGCGCGGTCACGGATTTCAAGGTGATCCAGCAGCCCGAACGCGCGGCCGATGGCACGTATGCAGTGACCATCGAGGCCAATGTCGCCAAGTTCGTGCTGCCGGCGACCGCCAAGCGGCTGAAGCTGTCGATCGCGCCCCTGCGTGTGGCGGGCACCACTTTCGTCGTCGACGGCAAGCGCGTGGCCGCGGGCGAAATCGCGCGCCAGCTGCGCGAGAGCCTCATCGAGACGCTCACGCAAACCGAACGCTTCGCCATCCTCGACCGCGCCTTCACGGCCGAGCTCGACGCGGAGCTCGCGCGCGTCGCTGAAGGCCGTGCCGCGCACCAGGACATCTCGCGCATCGGCCAGGAGCTCTCGGCAGACTATCTACTCCTGGCGCGCGTCGACAGGTTCGCCTATGAGCACCATGAACGCGAACTTCGCACGTCGGAGCGGCGCCTGGTCTGGCACACGGGCGGCGGCACGCTGACATTGCGCCTGGTGAACGTCGCCACGGGCCAGGTGGAAATGGCGGAGAGCATCGCCGTGGTGTTGCCGGGCACCGAGCCCACCACGCTGCGCACCGCCATCGACGCCGACGCCATTACGCAGGAGCTGCTGCGCCAGATCTCGGATGCAACCTCGGGCAAGGTGGTCGGGCGTCTCTTCCCGATCACGGTAGTCGCGGTGAACGGCGATCAGCTGGTGCTCAGCCAGGGTGGCAAGGCTTTGACCGCGGGCAGCCGCTACAAGGTGGCGCTGCGCGGCAAGGAGATCAAGGATCCGCAGACGGGCCAGAGCCTGGGACGCATGGAAGAGCATTGCTGCGTGATCGAAGTGACGCAGGTGTTGCCGCAGATGTCCCAAGCCATCGTGGTGTCCGCCGACAAGGATCTGGCGGCGGTGTTCGCCCCGGGGGCCCTGGAGCTGCGAGATGAAATCAAGGCGCCAGTCGTCGCCAGACCCGTGCGCGATGACAGTGACGAGGGCGGCGAGCGCGAAGCGCAGCCGCGCAAGGCCGCCCCGAAAACCGATTCGAACTGGTAGGAGCCCACATGAATTTCGTGCGATTCACCGCGATCTGCCTTGGCATCGTCTTGACCGGATGCGCCACGCCTCTCCCGCTGGCCGGCACGTACTCGCTGCGTGCGCCGGATGGCTCCACGTCCACGGTGGAGATCAGTGCGCTGCGCGAACAGCAGTACAACCTGCGCGCGCCCGGCCTGACGGTCGGCGGCGTATATCACTTCGTTGATGGCGAGCTGCGCATCATCAAGCCTGACAACCCGCGCATGTCGGGATACGTCTGGAAAAGGAACCAGGATGGCAGCCTCGTGCTGGTCGCCGAACCCTCGGTGCCGGTCTCGGGCGCGCGCCTGACTTCGGCGACGCTCACGCCGACGCGCTGATCGTTCCTGTGAGCGGCAGGTCGCGGAACCCCGCCGGCATCCGGCGGGCGGGCCGATGCCCCGCTACAATTCGCGCATGCAGACGGCGCAAGATCGAGGGTCCCTCTACGTAATCGCCGCGCCTTCGGGTGCGGGCAAGACCAGCCTCGTGAAGGCGGTGCTCGATCGCGATCCGAGCCTGCGTGTATCGGTGTCGCACACCACGCGCAAACCGCGCCCGCATGAGCGCGACGGCGAGCACTACCACTTCGTATCCCCCGATGAATTCAAGCGGCTCGTGGCCGCGGGTGAATTCCTGGAACACGCGCAGGTGTTCGACAACTTCTATGGCACCAGCCGTTCCGCGGTTGACGCGCTCTGCAGCCGCGGCATCGACGTGATCCTCGAGATCGACTGGCAGGGAGCCCGGCAGGTGCGCGCGGCGCAGCCCGATTGCCGGACCATCTTCATCCTGCCGCCCTCGCGGCGCTCGCTCGAAGAAAGGTTGCGCAACCGCAAGACGGACAGCGAAGAAGTGATCCAGCGCCGCCTGCGCGATTCGATCACCGACATGTCCCATTACTCGGAATTCGACCGCGTCATCGTCAATGACCGGTTCGAGGACGCCGTGACCCAGTTGCTGGGTCTGCTGCGGGGTGGCGGCGGGTACGAAGCTGGCCGGCCCGAGCTCGCGCCGCTGATCAGGGACTTGCTGGGCTGACGGCGCTGCCGGGCCCCCGGCAGGCTGCTGGCGAAAAAATGGCCAATTGGCGCGTTTCCTGGGCGTTGCAAGGGCGCAAATCCCGGCAAAGCAACGCGTTTTTCCAGTAGACTCCGTCCCCCCAGAACGCTTGTTTCGTCGAGAGACTCATGGCCCGTGTAACCGTCGAAGATTGCCTTCCCAAGGTCGAGAACATTTTCCAGCTGGTGCTGCTGGCAGCCACGCGCGCGCGTCGCCTGGCCAATGGCGCCGAGCCCACGGTTCCCTGGGAGAACGACAAGCCCACGGTGGTCGCACTTCGCGAGATCGCCGAAGGCAACATCACGGCCGAAATGCTGCGTGAGCCCGAGCCGCCGCCGCCGGAAGCCACGCTGCCCGACGCCGACAACCAGTCCCTGTTCCGCGCTCCGCAGTTCGGCCTGCAAGGCGATCGTGGCGAGCAGGAATAACACCACCGCCTGACCCTTCCCACAGGAGCGCTCGCGCGCCATGGACTACGCGTCGACGCTCCTTCAGCTCATTCCCGGCTCCGGCGCCCGTCGCCTGCCGGGACTGCGTGAGCTGATCGGCAGCCTCGAAACGTACCTTCCCGCGGAGCAGGTCACGCGCGTGCGCGAGGCCGCCGAGTTCGGCGCCGAAGCGCACGAGGGGCAGAAGCGCCTCTCCGGTGAGCCCTACATCGCGCACCCGCTCGCGGCCGCGCAGATCCTCGCCGACCTGCATCTCGACCCCGACACGATCATCGCAGCCATCCTGCATGACGTGATCGAAGACACCCCGATCTCGAAAGAAGAGCTCGCGGGAAAGTTCGGCGCGCCGGTCGCCGAAATCGTCGATGGCGTCACCAAGCTCGACCAGATCCAGTTCAAATCGCGCGCCGAGGCGCAGGCGGAAAGCTTCCGCAAGATGGTGCTGGCCATGGTTCGCGACCTGCGCGTGATCCTGGTGAAACTCGCCGACCGCACGCACAACATGCGCACGCTGGATGCCATGGCGCCCGCACGCCGCCGCGCCATCGCACGCGAGACGCTGGACATCTACGCGCCCATCGCCGGCCGTCTGGGCCTCTACAACATGAAGCTCGAGCTCGAAGACCTGGGCTTCAAGGCGGCGTTTCCGCATCGCTACAAGGTGCTCGAGCGCGCGCTCAAGCGCGCGCGCGGCAATCAGAAGCAGTTTCTCAACAAGATCGCAGAGACGTTGCGCGTGGCGCTGGTCAAGGCGGATCTCAAAGGCGAGGTGTCGACGCGCGAGAAGCATCTGTACAGCATCTACTCGAAGATGCTGCGCAAGGCCGCGCCGCTTTCCGAGATCGTGGACGTCTTCGGCTTGCGCATCGTGGTGGACAAGGCGGACTCCTGCTACCGCGCGCTGGGTGTGGTGCATGGCGCCTACAAACCCATGCCGGGTCGCTTCAAGGATTACATCGCCATCCCGCGCGTGAACGGCTACCAGTCGCTGCACACCACGTTGTTCGGGCCCAATGGCATTCCGATCGAGGTGCAGATCCGCACCGAGGACATGCATCGCGTGGCCGAGGCCGGCATCGCCGCGCACTGGAAGTACAAGGTCAACGAGTTCGAGAGTGGACAGGACGAGCGCGCGCGCGAGTGGCTGGCCAATCTCGTGGACATGCAGGAAGGCGGCAGCTCGGAGGATTTCCTCGAGAGCGTCAAGGTCGACCTGTTTCCCGACAAGGTGTACGTGTTCACGCCCAAGGGCGAGATCCTGCGCCTGCCGCGCGGCGCCACCGTGGTGGATTTCGCCTACGCCGTGCACACCGACGTGGGCAACCGTTGCGTGGCCGCCAAGGTAGATAGACGCCTGACACCCTTGCGCACACCGCTGCGCAACGGGCAGACCGTCGAGATCATCACGGCCAAGGGCGCCATGCCGAACCCCTCGTGGGTGAACTTCGTGGTGACGGCCAAGGCGCGGGCCGCCGTGCGTCACTACCTGAAGAGCCTGCGCCGGCAGGAAGCCATCGAGCTCGGCGCCCGGCTCATCAACCAGGCGCTGGGTGATTTCCGCATGTCGCTGGACGAAGTGGCGAGCGACACGCTCAACGCCGCCGTCGTCGAGCTGGGCATGCACGACGTCGACGAGCTCTACGAGAAAGTGGGCCTGGGCGAGCGCCTGGCGCCGCTGGTCGCGCGGCGCCTGCTGCCCACCAAGTCCAACGACGAGAACTTCTCCGGTGCTCCCGCGCCGCTGGCCATCGCCGGCACCGAGGGACTGCTGGTGTCCTATGCGCGCTGCTGCTTCCCCATTCCCGACGACCCGATCTTCGCCTATCTCTCCGCCGGCCGCGGCGTCGTGGTCCATCGCGAAAACTGCGTGAACGTGGAGGATTACCGCAAGCACCCGGAGAACTGGCTGCCGGTATCCTGGCAGACCACCTCCGACAAGCTGTTCAGCTCCGAGATACGCGTGGACGTCGCCAACAAGATGGGCGTGCTGGCGGCGGTGGCCGCGGCCATTTCCTCCGGCGACACCAACATCGAACGCGTGGCCGTCGAAGAGAAGGATGCGGACAGCTCCTCGCTGGTGTTCGAGCTGCGCGTCCGCAATCGCGAGCATCTTGCCCGGGTGGTGAAAACCATCCGCCGGATGCCCGAAGTGCTCAAGGTGACGCGTACAATCGCCAGTCACGGTCGCAGCGTTCCGCGCGACTGACCCCGGGTGCGAAAGCGCCCCGTTCCATCGGCAGATCCAGGAGCAATCGATGAGCATCGCGCGTCAGGCCATCCACACGGACCAGGCTCCCAAGGCCATTGGTCCCTATTCGCAGGCGGTCCGCGTCGGCGACACGGTGTACATGGCGGGCCAGATTCCGCTCGACCCGGCCACCATGCAGATGGTGGAAGGCGATTTCGAGAAGGAAGCCACGCGCGTGTTCGAGAACATGAAGGCGGTGATCGCCGCTTCCGGCGGGACGTTCGCGAACGTGGTCAAGGTGACCATCTTCCTCACCGACTTCGCGAATTTCGCCAAGGTGAACGAGCTCATGGCGAAGTATTTCTCCGAGCCGTACCCGGCTCGCTCGACCGTGGCCGTGGCGGCGCTGCCGCGCAACGCGCGCGTCGAGATCGAGTGCACGCTGCACCTGGG
>JACZCZ010050291.1_pt1 | contig 14484 bp, 11 predicted proteins | sample 8641811 | NCBI WGS metagenome assembly JACZCZ01 (sample SAMN15324610, study PRJNA640507) | soil metagenome | isolation source: intercropping peanut in the first line | place: China: Luxin town, Laibin City, Guangxi Province | collected 2019-07-25 | depth 10cm m | reverse complement strand
TTCCCACGTCGATTTGGTTTTTGCGTCGAGAGCGATTCCCCGTGGGCAAGGCGGCGGATCTCGCCGGCGTCGTCGCACCGATCGGCATCGTGTTCGGTCGCCTCGGATGCTTCTTCGGCGGCTGTTGCTTCGGCCTGCACACCGATCACGCGTTCGGCGTGAGCTTCCCCGCCTACTCGCCCGCGAGCGAGGAACAGTTCCGACACGGTTTGCTCGCATCGAAGGCCCTCCCGTCGTTGCCTGTGCATCCAACTCAGCTCTACGAAGCGATCGGGTGCGCGCTGATCGCAGCTGCGATGGCGTTCTGGGTATTTCCGCGCAAGCGCTTCGACGGCCAGGTCTTCCTCAGCTTCCTGGCCAGCTATTCCGTTCTGCGGTTTCTGATCGAGTACGTGCGCGCCGACGATCGCGGCGCTTTGATGGGCATGTCGACGTCGCAGTGGATCGGTCTTGTGCTGCTCGGTTCCGTCGCCTGGGCGTGGCAACGGCTCGATCGCACCGACGTCCCGACCTGATGGCGGCCCGCGTATCGCTCAGCCGAACGCACGCACAGGAATCGTCGCCGCTTCGCGCCGGATGGCGTCTTGGACGGTCGGCGAGATTCCGAGTTGCTTGAACGCCAGCGGCACATCGGGATGCGTCACGCGATCCAAGATCGACGACGCGATCGCCATGTCGTTGTGCATCGTGTGCACATCGTTGACGCAGAAGCCCACGTCGTCGGCGAGCGACTCGGCGGCCACCAGCGCGGCGACCAATCGATCGCCCTTCTTCCACGGATCGTAGTCGTGATGCTGTTCGATCACGCTCTGCAGCTCCGGTGCGAGCTGCCAAAGGCGCGTCATCATCGCGCCCACCTCGTGGTGAATGTCCGCCGCCACCGTTGCCATCGCGGTCAGCTCCGGACGCTGTGCCTGTGGTAGCTCGCCAACCGCGATCAGCACGGCGCCAAGCCCCACGTCGTGCAACAGACCGCACAAGAACGCCTGGTCCGCCGGCAGCGAGGTGTGCGCACACAACGCGCGCATCAAGTGCGCCGTCACGATGCTGTGTCGCCGCACACGCTCCATCAGGTCCTTGTAGCCATCGGCGCGGAACACACGCAGGTCCATCACCACTTGAAACACCATGTCGCGCACGGTCATGAGCCCCAGGCGCTGCACCGCCTGCGACAACGAGGACGGCGCCACGCGCGTCGCATACAACGGCGACTGCGCGAGCTTGAGCACCGCCGCCGCCAGGATCGGATCACGCTCCAATGTGCGCGTCACCTCCGCGACACCGACGTCGGATCGGCGTGTGAGCGCAAGCAACTCGGTCGCGACCGCGGGCAGCACCGGTGGCTTGTAGTGCGGGGAGCGAAACGTCGAGAGCACCCGCTCCTTCAGCGCACGCGCATCGAGCTTGTTGGCACCGCCGCCCGCGTCAGTCATTCATTGACCCGAATCAGTCCCTCTTGCGCGACCGAGATCATCAACGTGCCGTCTTGTGCGTAGAGATGACCGAAGTTGAGCCCGCGACTACCGGACGACGCTGGGCTGTTCTGCACGTACAGCATCCACTGATCGGCGCGACACGGGTGATGGAACCACATCGCGTGGTCGATGCTCGCCACCTGCATCGCCGGATCCATCCACGATCGACCGTGCGCCGCCAGACAGGAGTCAAGCAGCGAGAGGTCGGAGGCATACGCCGCCACGCACTGATGAATCACCGGGTCGTCCGGCAGCGTTCCGTTGGCGCGCATCCACACCATGTTCTCCGGTGCGCGTTTCACGGGCGCCGTCCAATCGATCGGTGTCACGTCGCGCTCTTCGATCGGCCGCGCAAACGTTTTCACAGCTTCCAAGATCACGCGCTCGCGTCCGAACGCACGCTCGGCCATCTTGCTCAGGGTCTCTTCGCCGCTCGGCAACGTATCGGGTGCGGGCGCTGCCGGCATCGGGCGGTGATGCTCCAAGCCCGCTTCCGCCACTTGGAACGACACCATCATGCTGAAGATCGCCTCGCCACGCTGAATCGCGTTCACGCGCCGTGTCGTGAACGACTTGCCGTCACGGATGCGATCGACGTCGTAGAGGATCGGCGTGCGTGGATCACCCGGACGCAGAAAGTACGCGTGGAGCGAGTGCGCCATGCGGTCGGTCACCGTGCGATAGGCGGCCACCAACGCCTGCCCCACCACCTGTCCGCCGAACACGCGCGGTCGCGGCTCTTCGGGGCTGAGACCGCGAAACAAGCTCCGGTCGATCTCCTCCAGGTCCAACAGAGGAATGATCTCGCGCACATCGATCTTGTTCATGTTCGTTCTTCGTGCCTTCTGCGCGCGCCGGCCCGTCAGACCATGCTGAGGGTTCTACGGCCTTTCCAAGTGCTCTTTGAGCACCTTGTTGGCGTCGGCGTGTGCCTTGCGGAAGTCGTACCAAGCGCGGGCCATCTTGCCGACCTTCTCGCGCGCTTCTTCCTCGTCGTACTCGAGGTCCTGCTGGTCGAGGTAGGACACGAAATTGCTAGTGGTGCTGCGCAAGTCGCCCGTCGCGAGCGTGATCGCGGAGACGCTCGCCTTGAGGTCGGCGGGCAAGATCAACAGTGACAACTTCGGCTCCAGCCCTTCGAGCTTGGGCAGACACTCGTCGCGCATCTGCTTGCCGTAGCGGGCCTGTCCGCCGGCAGCGCGGCGCTCCACTTTTGCGATCACGTCTTCGTTCGACTTCAGGTCGCGCAGGTTCTCGCCTTGAAGCAAGCACGCCCAAAACTGATCAAACGCTTCGACGCGCACGCCGTTGATGGTCTTGCCGAGCTCGCTGTACACGCGACGTTCGTCGTCGCCGCCCATCAAGAAGAAGAGACCGCCTACCGCCGCGAGCGCGACCAGTCCCGCCGCCACCAGCATTCCGCCTCGACCCTTGTGCATCGCGGCCTCGGCGTCGCTCAGGGTCATGTTGTTGAGATCGTTCATCCCCACCTCCGCGATGGTCGATGGAGCGTCCGCGAGATTGCCGTCACCCGTCGCGTCGCGGCCTACTGATCGACCTGCAACTTGAGCTGTCCACCCGGTCCAGACAGTCGAAGCTTCGATGGGTCACCGAGCTTTAGCAAGGGACCCGAGCCATCACCACCCGTCGCCTCCGGCAGCAGGCCGGCACCGGTCGATGGCGCTTCGCCACCCAGCAGCTTCGAGCCCCTGGAGAGATCGAGCGCGTCTTCACCAGGCACCGCCGGTGCGTCGTCACCACCCGCGAGGATCTCGTCCGCAGTCTTGTCGAGGGCGGTCGGGCCCAGGAGCTGCCGAATCATCTGTTCCATGTCGCTGCGCTGCGTGCTTGGCACGAGCTCCAAGACCCGCTGTGCTTGGCGCCTCATTTCGTCCAAGCGCCCGGTCTCGCGATAGATGCGCGCCAACATCAAGTGCGCCTGCGCGTCATTCGGACGGCGAGCCACACCCTGTTCCGCCTTCTCGAGCGCGCGATCCATCTCACCTTGCGTGGCGTAGTAGTGCGACCACAGAAGCGCCAAGTTGGGCAGGTCCGGGTCGAGTCGATCGGCTTCCTTCAACGCATTGAACGCTTGCTCACGCTCACCCGTCGCCAGATGAATGCTCGCGAGCGTGGCGTGACCCGAGGCGAAGTCACGCTGTTCCGACAACGCTTGCGCCACCTCCTTGGCCGCAGCCTCCGCTTCGCCCTTCGCCAACAACAACACCGCCACGTTGTTGCGTCGCGGCGCATCGCGCCGTAGCTGTGCCGCTGCCTCCAGCTCCGCTTCACCTTCGTCGACACCACCGTTGCTCAACGCGACCGCCGCGTAGCCACCGCGGACCGAAGGCGAGCGCGGCGCGAGCTTGATCGCAGCCTTGGCATCCACCATCGCTTCCGCCGGTCGCATCTGTCGCAGCGCGCGGAACAAAGCCCGCACATTCAAGACACACCCAAGCGCTTGCAGATCGTTGAGCACGTTTACGTCGGCAGCCTTGGGTTGCGTCGCGCGGCCGCCGTACGGGTCGAACACCTGGGTCGCTTTGCCCGCTTCGTCGACCAGGGCCACGCCGAAGTAGCCCAGCCTACCCGACGGATCCGGCGGCGAGCGGTCGCCTTCGAAGGCATGAATCTCAGCCACCATCGCCGGCGCATCCAACGCGCGCAGCGCAACCGTCGCCAGCGCGGCAACCTCGAGCGGATACAACGTGAGGCCTGCGTTGTCCTTTGCGATCGCGGTCAACACTTCGGCCGGCGTCATCACCGCGGTGTCACGCGGATCGATCTGAGACCAAGCAATGAACGCGCGCTTCTGCGCCCGCGCACGCAACGCAGCAACGATCGCCTGCGCTTGCCCGGCCGCGTCACCCTTGCCGGCGGCAGCCTTGGTCGCGAAGGCCGTCACCGCATCGCTCTCGTCGAAGTACGTCTGGGTGTCGCCGACCGAGACCCCCAGCGCCTTGAGCTGACGCTCGATCACGGATTCGGACAGCGGCGCCGTCTCCACCACGCCCGGTTTCACCTGCTGCTGTTCCTTCACCGCGAAGACGAGCGCGACCCCGAGCAACGCAAGCGCCGCGCCGAAGCCCACCCACTTGCCAACACCGGAACGGGGCTTAGCTGGCGCAACCGTTGCTTCTCGAATGCCATGAACACGCATGCACTTCGGACAACGCGCGCGTCCTTCGCCTTCGAAATCAAACGTCTCGTCACAATTGACGCACAAGAATTTCATAGTGTCCCGCGTGTGTGGCTCAGATTGGCACGGAAAAGACGGGCTCTTAACACACCCGACTGCTGACAAAAAGGTCTATATTCCGCGCGCTTCCTCGCGCGGCTTCGCCGTCACGGTCTCACTCGAGTGAACATGCAACGCATCCGCGAATGGTTGATTCCGCGATACTTCTCCATGGACCCGCGCAGCCTCGGGCTGTTCCGCATCGCGTACGGAACGCTGCTCTTGGTGAATCTGTGGTGGCGCTACCAAGACATCGACGTCTGGTACACGAACGAGGGTCTCTTCCCGAACCACACCCTGCTCTGGCGCCCACCGTCGCGCTACCTGTTCTCGTTCTTCTTCACGCTCTCATCGCACGGTGAGGCACGCGCCGGCTTCATCTTCTGTGCCTTCGCGTTCTTTGGCCTGCTGATTGGCTACAAGACCAAGCTCTTCCATGCGCTCTCGCTGCTGTGCCTAGTCAGCGTCAACAGCCGCATCTCGATGCTCGAAAACGGCGGCGACATCGTGATGAACCTGCTGTGTCTGTACACGCTGTTTCTGCCGCTCGGTGCGCGCTTCTCGGTCGACGCGGTGTTGTCTTCGCTGCGCAACTTCGAAGAGAAGACACCGACAGACTTGGCCAATCGCGCCGCCAGCGATGGCACCACGCAGCCTGTCGTTCGGCTCGTGGTGTTCACCATGATCCTGCAGTGGACGTTGATCTACTTCTTCAACGTCATCCACAAGACCGGGCACTCTTGGCTCAACGGGTCCGCGGTGCACTACACGCTGCACCAAGATCGTCTCAACACGGCGGCTGCAGTCTGGATCCGCGAGAACATCCCGTATCCGCTGCTGCAAGCATTGGCCTACGGCACGCTCGTGATCGAATTCACCGGCATGCTGATGATCGCGAGCCCGTTCTTTCAGCGTTGGACGCGGCTGATCGCGGTGTTGATGATGCCGATGCTCCACGCGGGCTTCGCGCTGTGCTTGGACCTCGGTCCGTTCTCCTACGGGATGATGTGCTTCTTCATCCTGCTGATTCATCCAGACCACTGGGATGCGTTCCACCAAGTGATGCGCGGCAAGCGTGCCGAGCGTGTGGTGTTCTACGACTCCGACTGCGGCGTATGTCTGTTGAGCGCGCGGATCTTGGTGCGCCTCGATCGGCTGCGACTCCTGCGCTTCGAGTCCAACCAGAACGTCGCCGCGTTGCCCGAAGGCGTCACGCCCGAGCTCGTCCAGCAGACCATCGTCGTGTTCGACACAGGCACCAAGGAAGTCTGGACGCGCGCTGATGCAATCGCCGCGATCCTGCGCATGCTTCCGTTAGGCACGTTGTGGTCGCTGCCGTTGCGCTTGCCGGGACTGCATCAGCTGGCGAACGTCGTCTACGACCGCATCGCGGCCAATCGTTTGAACATCAGCGTGTGGCTCGGACTGACGGCTTGCGGCACGCCGCAGGAAAACGACGTGCCCGCCATCCCGCGCGACACGACCGGCTCGGCTGCCTCGATCTTGTTCTCGCGGATCGGGCTGTGGATTTCCCACGCTCTGATCGCGGTGCTGATGGTCGCGCTGTGCGGCGAGATCATGAAGGCCAACGGATCGATCCCGCGCTGGATGCGCTATCGACAACCGGAACCGTTCCAGCAGATCGTCGAGTACATCCGCTTGATGCAGGGCTGGCGCATGTTTGCGCCGGAAGCACCATTCGAAGACTTCATGATCCAGGTCGACGCGATCACGATCGACGGCCGCCACGTGGACCCCTACAACGAAGTGGCCTGCACGCACCTCAACCTCAAGCACGGTGAGCTGATCGGCGATCGCATCCCCCCGAGCATGGGCCAGGATCAGTACTTCACTGCCTACTCGCTGTTCTCGCCCAACGGCAACTACGGCCCGTACCGCGGCCCACTCGAAGACTGGATCCTGCGCTACCCCATGCGCACGGGAAACCCGAAGGACACGATCAAGTCGTTCGAGATCTACCAGCTGATCGACACGAGCCCGCCGCCCGGCCAAACCGAGCCCACCAACCTGCGTAAGAAGATGTTCATGCGTTGGCCCAAGCGTCTGTAAGCTCTCTGCCTGATGGCAGACGACCCCCAAGCTGAGAGCGCTGAGAGCGCCCGCGCGTCCGTGGACAGCGGCTGGATCGGTCGGGAAATCGAGGACCGTTACCGCATCGTCCGCTTGCTCGGCGAAGGCGGCATGGGCGCCGTATTCGTGGCCGAGCACTTGCGCTTGCAGAAGGAAGTTGCGCTGAAGGTCGTGCGCCCGGAGTTTGCCGGCAACGGTGAAGTGGCAGCACGCTTTGCCCGCGAGGCGATGGCCACCGCTCAGTTCGAGCATCCGAACGTCGCCAGCGCGATCGATTACGGCACGCTGCCCGAAGGTGGTGCGTACTTCGTGCTGCAGTTGGTGAGCGGCGAAAGCTTGCGCAGTCTGTTGGATCGCGAGCGCAGCTTGGCATGGCCGCGTGCCTGTGAGCTCGCCGCGCAAATCGCTGATGCGCTGTCGGCCGCGCGCGCCGCGGGGATCGTTCACCGCGATCTCAAGCCCGAGAACGTGCTGGTGCAAGCGCGCGAAGATGGCGGCGAGCTCGCGAAGATCCTCGACTTCGGCATCGCGCACGTGCGCAGCAACGACGCCAATCAAAACAGCACCCAGCTTGCCGGTACTCAGCTCACACGCGTCGGCACCATCGTGGGCACGCCGGGCTACATGTCCCCGGAGCAAGCGGTCGGCGAAGCGATCGATCACCGCACCGACATCTACGCGCTCGGTGTCGTGCTGTGGGAATGCCTGGCGGGCACCGCGCTCTGGGATGCGCCCGATGTGCCGACATTGCTCGGCAAGCAGCTCAGCGAACAACCGCGTTCGATCAGCGTGGCCAGCAAGCGCACGGACATTCCACGTGAGCTCGATGCATTGGTGTTACGCATGCTTGCGCGCAGCGCCGCTGATCGACCACAGCAGGCCGGTGAGGTACGCGATGCGCTACGTCAGCTCGTCGCGCAGCAAAGCGGTGTGCTTGGCAATCCCATCGCCCGCCGTTTCGCCACGCTCACGCCGCCCCAGCGCCGCGCAGTGCTCGCAATCTCCGTGGCGTTCACCGTCCTGGTCGGAGCCTTCATCCTATCGCCGCGCGCGAGCCACACCGCCAAGAGCGGTGGCATCGCGAGCGCGCACGAGGAGAAGGACAGCGAGCCGGAGCTGATGGAGGTCCATAAGATCACGGTCGATCAGATGATGAACGGGCGCAGCCGCAAGGTGCGACGCGACGCCGCTCGCCTGTTGGTGGCGCTCGACGACTTCGATGACTTCCCCGAGCACATCCAGCTGGTCGCGCGCTTCGAGGCTGCCGAGAGCTGCCTCGATCGCAACGCTGCCATCGTCACGCTTGAAGAGTCCGGCGACAAAGCTGTTCTGCCTGCGCTCGAACGGATCCTCGACGCCCCGAAGACCGGCTGCGGGTTCCTGCGCCTAGAGGACTGCTACAGCTGCATCCGGGCCTCGACTCGCAAGGCGATCGACACGCTGCGTCAGTGAACGGGACTTGCACAACGAGCGAGACAAGCGCAGCCACCGTGAGTAGGCTGCTTCGCCATGAAACACCTCACAGCATCGGTATGGGTCGGGCTCACGTTCGGCGCGTTGGCCTCGGGTTGCGGCGGCGACGACGCCCCGGGTGACACGCGCAATCCGCATTATGTGGCGGCGGAAAATGCCCTCAAAACCGGATGCTTCGCCAGCAACGCCAACTGCCACGGTGGAACCGGCGGCCTCGCGGGCCTGAACCTCGGCGCGGCAATCGCAGCCGGCGACGTACGCACCGCGTTGGTGAACGTGCCCGCCTGCGAATACAGCGTGATGGATCTGGTGGAGCCGGGCGATCCTGCAAACAGCTGGCTGATCGTCAAAGTCACCGGCGACATCGTGAGCATGGAAGAAGCCACTCCGCCGACGGCGTTCTACGGCGACCTGGTGTTCACGCCGAGCTCGAGCTGGAACGAGAGCATGAAGTGCAACCAGACCATCCGCGGCTTCGGCCAACGCATGCCCCAGGTTGCGCCGTTCGAGATCCAAGCCGCTCACTTGGCCGCGCTCGAAACCTGGATCGAAATGGGCGCGCCAGGGCCGAATGATCCGGTCGGCGACGCCGGCATGTAGCCGTGGCACCGCTTGCGGCCGTTACCCAGTTTTTGGACATCTAGATCGCGGTTGGTTTATCCGAGATCTAGGTCATGTCGCGATCTCGATTCAGCATCTGTAGTGGGTGGTTGAGCGTCGGGCTTACGGCGCTGTTGCTGATCGCGCAGAACGCTTCCGCCAAGCCACGCATCGGTGTTGCGGTCGAAGCGATGGCGCGCGACGACGTGGATGCCGGCGTGCTGTCGGCGCTCACGCAATCGATGCAGACGACGGTGGGTGAGTCCCCGATGTTGCGCGTGGTGCCGCGTGATGAAGCGGACGTGGTGCTTTACGCCTCGATCGCGGCGCTGTCGGATCAACGCAAGCACAACGAGCGCGAGGTCGATTGTCGCGTGTCGGTGATCGTCACCGAAGCGTCTGGCGGCGCGATCCGCATGACCTTGTCGGGACGCGCAGTGGCGCGCGGGATGTCGCGCAGCGATGGCCTCACGCGAGCTGCGATGGGCGCGGCGGTCCGGAGCGCGCTCAGCCCGTTGGCGCAAAGCCTTCGCGTCTCGCGCTGAAACCACGCGCGGGGCAATGCGTCACGGCGAGGGCACGGGCGGTGGCCACGTCACACCGGGAATCGGAAACGCCGGCCGCGCGAGCAGGTAGCCCTGGCCGTAGTGCACACCGCAGTCGATCACGGCCGAAAGCTCCTGCACGCGCTCGATACCCTCGGCGACCACGAGCGCACCCTGGGCGTCACACAGCTGCACGATCGAGCGCACCAACATTTGCTGACGCTTGCTGCGATCGATGTCGGTCACGAGCTCGCGATCAAGCTTCACCACACGCGGCTCAAGATCGACGATGCGCTTGAGGTTGGAGAATCCCGCGCCCAGATCGTCGACCACGAGGTGCACGTAACCGCGCGAGCGGATCTCCCGCAGCACCGAGGCGCATACGTCGTAGTGACTGAAGGGAACCGACTCGGTGATCTCTAAATAGATGTCCGAGTCGTGGCTGAAGATCGGATCGTCAGGACGCACCAGCCAGCGCTCGATCAGCTCGTCGGGATGCACGTTGACGAACAGCGGCACACCGCTGCAGCGGCGGATCGCTTGCTCGCGGATCAAGCGCCCGAGACGCCCCGCATACTTGTGACGCACCGCGTGCGCAAACAGCTCGAGCGGCGATTCAAGACCCACCGTCTTGCAGCGCGTCAGGGCCTCTTGCGCGAATAGCGTTCGATCCGAGAGGCGCACGATCGGCTGGAATACGACGTTGATGTCTTCGTCGCCGATCGACTCTTGCAACGACGTGAGTGATCCGCCGCGTGGGTTGGAAAGGTGATCGGTCATGAAGCGCAACGCCATCGGCCATCGCTTCGGTCGAGGCTGGCGCATTGTAAGCTGATACGTTGCAGCATCGCGAATGAGGGAGGGAAACATCGATGGCTGACCTGCGACGGAGCCTGGCGTTGGCGTTGACAGCGGTGTGTCTCCACCTCAGCGGGTCGTGTCAGAGCGAGCCGGCGTCCAAACCGGCGGAGTCGCCGCTGCCCACGCCTCCCCCCGTTTCGTCATCGCCGGCGCTTCCGGTCGACGAGCCCGCCCGCGGAGACCTGCGACGACGTACCGTCTATGTGCCGGCCTACTCGCACATCCCGCGCAACGGCAAGTCCGATGTGGTCTCGCAGCTGTCGATCCTCTTGAGCGTGCGCAATGTGGATCCAACCGCCGCGGTGACGCTGACCCACGTGGACTATTTCGACACGTCGGGCCACCGCGTGCGTCGCTACCTCGATCAACCGAAGGTGCTACGGCCATTGGAGACGGCCGAATTCACCGTCGACACATTCGACGACAAGGGCGGATCAGGCGCGAATTTCCTCGTCTACTGGGAGGGCCCGTCCGACGCGCATCCGTTGCTGACCGAAACCGTCATGGTCGGCCACCTGGGTGCCGGCCACGTCGCGTTCGCATCCCGAGGAGTCGAGCTCTCCCGCCCCCTGGCCGACACCGTCGACGCTGCACGCGAAGAGCCAAGCGCCAACGCCCCGTAACCTGGCCGATCGCCTGCCACTGAGCCGACGCCGGACCGAGCACCTTCTCGACCGCCAAGACGAGTCGGCACTACACGGCAACCCCATGGGCGGGATACCCTCGCTCGGCTTGGCGGGGCTGCGGGCTCCGTCTCCATCATGAGGGGTTCCATGGCGCATCGGCTTGTGGGTCGCGGGGGTTCAGGCTTGGCTTGTTTGGGAGCGCTGTCGCTCATGGTCCTGCTCGGAGGCTGCAAGGAGCTTTTCGAGTCGGGCGTCGACGACGGCTTCAACGACTCGATCTCCGGTAAGGGCGTCGGCGAGACCTGCAGCAAGACCAAAGATTGCCGCGGCGGTCTCGTGTGCGAGAGCGACGGCACCAACAACGTGTGCACCTTCGCCAGCACCACGGTCGTGGGCGGCGACTGCACCTACACCGAGCAATGCGAGCAGGGCTTGTACTGCGATCACAGCCGCACCTGCCAAGCCGCAGGCGCCGTGCCAGCCGGTGGCGATTGCACCAGTGATGACGACTGCGAACGCGGAACGCTGTGCGCGCTGTCGGGCCTGTCTGCCAAGTGTGTCGATGCCGGCGCGAGCGACATCGGTGATGCATGCCAGGTGACCGCCGACTGCATCGCGGGTCTGACCTGTGCACCCGGCAGCATGGGCACGGCGTGCACCATCGCACAGCCCACGGGCATGCCTGGCGATCCCGCGCTGCCGCCGATTCCGTTCTGGGCCGGCGAAGAATGCGGCACCGACGACACCGAGCCGACCGCGTACTTCGAAGTCCCGCGCGGCGGTGCAGAGCTGCCGGATTTCTACCGCTTGCCGTTCCCCAACGACATTCGCATGACGGATGGGCACATCGACATGACCGGCCACCCGGCGCCGCCGACGGTGCTGAACGTTCCGATCATCCAGCAGTACTTGGATGCAGTGGAAACCGTCGATGGCTTCTCGACCAATCCAGTGATGTTCTTCCGCTTCTCCGAGGCGTACGACTGGCAGGACGTACGCGGCGGGATCTTGATCGTCGACATCACCGAAGGCTCACCGACCTACGGTCAGACCGTACCCCTGCACTGGCTCACCACGTCGGGTCAGCTGAGCAAGTACATCTGCCGCAACTGGCTTGCGTTCGCGCCAGGCATCGGCACCGTGCTGCGCCCCTCCACGACCTACGCCGCGATCGTGAAGACCAGCGTGCGCACCAACAGCGATGAAGCTTTCGGTCGCGCCACCGATCTCAACGCGTTGCTCGGCAGCAACGCACCCGGCAATGCAGACCTGGCCGCTGCCCACGCCAAGTACGCCCCGCTGCGCGAGTGGCTGGCGGATCCTTCCAACGGCGAAGTGGAAGCGGACGATGTGCTGAACGCATCCGTGTTCACCACGCACGATCCGGAAGCGGTGCTGCCAGCGCTGCGTGAAGCGGTACGCGCGGACGACATGCCGACCTTGAGCAACGACCTGACGGTGTGCGAGAGCGCCAACACCGTCTCGCCGTGTGCCGATGGTGGCGATCAGCGCGTGTGCAGCGCTCCCAACGCGCGGTTCACCGAAATCCACGGGCACATCTCGCTGCCGATCTTCCAGCACGGCACCGCGCCCTACGAGAGTGAAGGTGGAGGCATCGCGCTCGACGCCAACGGAGTGCCCACGATCGCGCGCCACGAAGAGGTGTGCTTCGCGATGACCATTCCCAAGACCGCGATCCCTGCCGAGGGCTTCCCGCTCATGGTGTATGCCCACGGTACCGGCGGCAGCTTCACCAATGCGGTGCGCAACGGCTTGGCCGAAGACGTGGCCGACGACACCGCCGCAGCAGCAACGCTCACCATCGACCTGCCGCAGCACGGGGCACGCCGCGGCAGCTCCACGCGCGACTCCGACGAGCTCTTCTACAACTTCCTCAACCCCGAGGCTGCGCGCGACAACGTGCTGCAGGGCTCGGCCGACCTGCTCACGCTGGTGCGTTGGGCCAGCACCTACAGCCAGGACGCGAACGCGATCGGTGGCGAGGTGCGCTTCAACCCTGCGCGCATCGCGCTGTTCGCCCACAGCCAAGGCGCAACGCACGCGTCCTTGATGTTCCCGTACGAGCCGGAGCTGGACACTGTGTTGTTGTCGGGCAACGGCGGTCACCTCACGACGTCGCTGCTGACGAAAGAGAACCCGGTGAACATCAAGGCGGTGTTGCCCTTCGCCTTGCTCGATCCCGCACCGAACAATCCCGACGAGCTCGCCGGCGAGGCGTTCCATCCGATGCTTGCGCTGTTCCAGACCTACTTCGATCGCGTCGACCCGCTGAACTTCGCGCGTCGTGTCCACAGCGCACCGTCGGATTTGGCGCCGGAAGGTCACCACGTGTTCATGACCTACGGGCTGACCGACACCTATTCGACCGAAGGCACGATGGAGCACTACGCGCGCGCCGCGGCGCTGCCCCTGGTATTGCCGGTGCTCGCGAACCTAAGCTTGATCGAGCGCGACGCCCCGCTGAGCGCCAACATCCCGTTCGCCAGCGTCGACCGCACCATCGGCCTGCGACAATACGACCCGAGCTCGGGCGAGGACGGTCACTTCGTGTCCACCGACACAGGTTACTCCGACGTTCTGACCTTCCTGCGTGCCGCGCTCGCGGGCACCACACCGAGCATCGGCGAGTAAGTCGCGACGTTCGGCCCGGGACACGCACAGTGTCCCACCTTCAGACCAGGATCCCGGGCGCCGTCCCATAGTGCGGCACCTATGGTCCTGGGTCTGTCGAGGGTTGGTGGATGAGAGCGCTGCTGGTCGATCACGATCCGATGGCGCGTTCGCAGTTGCGCGACGCGCTATTGGCGCGCGGCCACGACATCACCGAGGTCATGGAGGCCGAAGCTGCGCTCGATGCCCACGAGAAGATGGCGTACCCGTTGGTGATCGTGGGTGCCGACCTACCGCGGATGGGCGGGCTGGAGCTGTGTCGGCGTCTGCGCGCGCTGCCCGATGGCGAAGAGCCGGTGATCATCGTGAAGACGCAGAGCGCGGGACGCCAACACGTGGTGGCCGCGCTCGATGCCGGTGCCAGCGATTTCGTCGCGAGCCCGATCGATCACACCACCGTGCTGACACGCCTGACGATCGCCGAACGCACCGCGCTCGAGCGTGCGCGCCGCAAGCTCGCCGAAGAAGCGCTCTCCAGCTCCGAAGCGACGTTCCGGGCGCTGATTGAAGGCTTGCCGGACGCGATCATCGTGCATCGCAACGGACGCATCGCCTACGCCAACCCAGCCACCCTCACCTGCCTCGGCTACAACCGCGCCGAAGACCTGATCGGGCGGGCGTACCTCGACTTGATCCACGCCGACGAACGCGGCGACGTGCTCAAGCGCTTGCGGACCATGTTGGCGACCGGTCAACGCACGCCGGCGCGCGAAGAACGCTTCTGCGGCCCGGATGGCCGCGTCAACACATTGGAAGTGATCTCAATCCCGCTTCAGTTCTACGGCGAGCCGGGTGTGGTGTCGCTCGCGCGCGACCTGACCGAGCGCAAGCGCATGGAAAACCAGTTGATGGTGGCGGACCGCATGGTGTCGGTCGGCACGCTC
>JACZCZ010272106.1_pt1 | contig 14502 bp, 16 predicted proteins | sample 8641811 | NCBI WGS metagenome assembly JACZCZ01 (sample SAMN15324610, study PRJNA640507) | soil metagenome | isolation source: intercropping peanut in the first line | place: China: Luxin town, Laibin City, Guangxi Province | collected 2019-07-25 | depth 10cm m | reverse complement strand
GCCCGATCCAGATGGTCCGCGCGACGCCAGGGGTCGGTTCGCGACATGCGTGACCGGGGCCCGTGATGCGAAGCTCAATGGCGAGTGGCCGGGCGTTCATTGCGCAGCCCCCGCGCTCAGCCGGCGCACGTGACGCAGCGGCGCCACATCGCCGTGATAGCGCTCGTACTGCACCAACGCGTCGCGAACGACCTCACGTGCCTGTGGGTCGATCGCCTCGACCACAGTCGGAACGATGAAGATCAGCGTCTCCACGTCGCGGCTGGCGGAACGATGACTGCCAAACAAAGCACCGAGGATCGGAATCTGACTCAGCCACGGAATTCCGCTCCGGTCGGCCGATTCTCCACGCGAGGAGAGCCCTGCCAGCACCAGCGACTGGCTGAGCTCGAGGTTCACGACGGTATCGAGCGTCGAGACGCTGCGCCCCGGAACGCCGGTCCCGTTGTCGGACGTCAGGTCGGACACGTCGGCGTGGATCTGCAGCTCGATGCGTCCGGACTCCACGTCGAAGCGCGGCAAGACACCCACCACGCTGCCGTAGCTGATCTGGGTCAGTGAACCGCCAAAGCCCCCGGTCAGCGGCACGTTGATCTCGCCACCACCGGCAAACTTGGCTTCGGTGCCGTTGGCGGTGATCACTGCGGCGCGGCGCATCACCTTGGCCCAGCCCTCGGACTGCGCGAGATCCAGCCGCGGTAGGACTTGGTCGGCGATCACGGCAGTGGCGCTCTGAAAGCCACCAGCGAGCACGTCGAGCTCCGCCGAGAACGTCCCGCCACCAAGGGCCGCGGGCCAACGCACGCCGATTTGGTGACCGTAGGTTTGCGATAGCTCGACGAAGTAGAAATCGAGACGAATGTTCGGACGCTGCGGAACGCGCGGGGCACCATCACGTTCGGGCAGCTCGGTTGACGCCGCGTTCGGATCGCTCACAGAGATGCGGTAGTGCACCTCGCCGCCGGTCTTGAGCAGCAGGAGCAGAGTCGTTTCACCGCCACGCATCCCGACCACCACCAGCTGAGCGCCATCGCGGGTGAGTCGCACGTCCACGATGCCGGGCACGCCTTCGGAATAGCTGCGCACGTTCTCGGTCGGGAGCACGCGCTGCTCACCCTTCTCGAGCGCGATGGTCTCGATCACGTTCGCCGTCTGCGCCGACGCCGCTTGTGTCGCCATGCTGACCAGCACAAGCGCGCAGGCCAGCGGGGGCCGAGTCCGCCACCGCTTAGTCCACATGTTCAATCTCCTGAGTGCTGCGTTGGCGCGTCACTGGCGGAGTGATCGGAAGCGCAAGGATGTCTTGCGCCGAAACGCGCTCCAGACCGTCACTCGTCAGCGCGTCGTCGGGATGACGCAGCGCGAGTGAAATCCGCCCCAGCGTCTCAGCTTGGGCCAAGCGCTGTGCGTCGCCAGGGGTCACGCTCACCGTCACGCGCCGATCACGAGCGCTCCGATCCTTGTTGTCGCCGCGCGCGCGGAGCTCCGAGCCCACCGCCAGCACGAGCACGTTCTGAAGCAAGGTGCGCGTCCACGCATCGCTACGACCGAAGGCCTCGGACGCTGAGGACAACAAGACGTCGACGCGGTCACCGGGCTGCAACAGCTCCGTAAGCCCGCTGTCGCGCACCGCATTCAACGTGATCGCGCGCATCCCTGGGCGGATCCGCATCGCAAGCTCCGCATCACGCGTTGGGTCAAGCTGCAGGTCGGACCAGAGCAAGGCTTCGCCGCCGCGAATCGCAGTGCTCAGTGTCTCACCGAGCAAGACGTCGGTGTCCTTGACCAAGATGTGCCTGAGCTCGACGTATGCGCTCGGGATCTGCCGGACACCCAACACGTCGGCGGTGATGCTCTCGCCCGCCTGAAGATCGCGCGCCGCCACCAACACCCCAGCCGGCGCACCACCCGATACGCGCGCTTCGAAGCGACTCATGTAGAACCACTGCATCGCTGCGCCGATCACAACCGCTGCTGTGGCCGCCCACCATGCTCTCTGTCTCATACCCCGTTATCGGAGCGTGACCGCCTCGGTTGCGCCGCCCAGCGAAGAAATCGTCACCAACGTCGACGTTTCGTCGGCCGGGCTGAACGTAGCCGCGATGTATTGCTGGCCGCGCTGCGCGATGGTGCCGTCGGCTCGCCCGTTCGGATCGCCAAGCAGTGCAAAGCCGTCCGCCCGGAGCCGCGCGATGTAATGCTGCCGCGCCACGGTGGGCGATGTGTTGCCCACGCGATACGCGTTCACCGCTTTGTCCTGTCCGTGCTCCCACGCCGACAGCACGCGCCGCGCACCTGCCGGACGCGGTACGCCGGGGTGATCAACGCCGGGCGCGTCTCCGTCACCCGGAAACATATGTCGGAGGTTGATCGCCCCTTCGGTCCACATCGCGACAAACACCGTGCGTTGATCGCCGCGCTCCGCCGAAACAAAGCGCAGGTGTCCGAGCTGAGAGAGGTCACCCGATTCGGTCACGCGCTGCGCCCGACGCGCGAGCTCTTCCATCGACATCACGGAGCGACCTGTGTCGAGGCACGCCACCACACCGTGCGTCTCGTCCGCGATCCGGTAGCTGCCGTCGAGCACCGCGGCATGGGACACAGACTGCGCTTGGCTCGCAGCGATCAGCGCGTCCTGGAGTTGTTCGCCGAAGCCTCCCGAACGCGACGCGCACCGACGCTGGAAGTGATCGAGAACCTCCGACACCGAACGCTTGCTGGCGCCGACCGATAGCTGCAAGTGGGCGCCGTTAATCACCACCGTGCGTGGCGCCTGCTGATGGGTCGCCTCCGCGTAGTCCATGACCAGCTGCCCGAACCGCGACAATGCGGCGTCGGTTCGCGCGCGCGCCACGGTCATCAGGCCTACGCCCGCGATCACGTGGAGCAACGCGACGTATGCACCCAAGCGCAACCATGCTTTGGCCGCGGCGTGTTTCGTGGTCAATCCCATGCCCCATCTCCTTGGCAGCCCAGCACGTCGTGCATCAGCGAGTCGGTCGGGATCACCGAGCACGCGGTGTCCTTGGCAATCTCCTTGGCCGTGCGGTTGCGCTCGTTGCACAGCAGGTAGAGCTGCGCGCCCACATTGAGCTCTTCATCGCCCAGCAGAGGAGGCGACATCACCTTGCGCGCGGCGTGCACCGTGACCGACTTGCCCAGCACACCCTCGAAGGCCCAACGCAACGGGGGAAAGGCCATGGCGGCTTCCCACATCGTGGTCTCACCGTCGTTGCCGTCATCGATATCGTCGTAGGTCGGCGTCGTGCCCTCGCAGCCCGGCGGCGCCCCCCCGCGACACCCGGCATTGGAGTAGCGCCACGCGCACGCGCGCGCCTGGCCACGCGCAGCAAGCACCGAGCCTTGCACGCGGTACAGGTGCAACACGCCCACATACAGCAGCGTGAGGATGGGCAGCACGATCAACGCCTCCGCGATGGCGGCGCCCTGTTGTCTGCGACGAGAACGAGCGTGGGTCACCGGTCACCTCAGTGGAGAATCAACGCGTTGATCACGTCGAGCGCGGCCTGCATCCGATCGCAGCCCTTTCCGCCCGCCAGATCACAGGCAGCGCGGACATCGGGAGATGGAACGCTCACGCCGCAGCGATCACTCGGTTGTCGTGAGGCACCACGCGATGCGCCCCGCCCTGCACCTCGCGCCGCGCCGCGTGAGGAGCCACGACGGTTCTGGGAACGAGCCGCGGCACGACAGCCATCGGGTGATTCGTCGTCGGCCAGGCGAAAGCGCACGAGCCGCGCGCGCCAGTCCATCGTCCACATCCACTCCAGACGATCGCGCGCCACCTCCGACACACCGTCATGATCAAAGTAGTACTCGGACTGTGCGACGAACACGCGCGACGCCTGCTGGATCCCGTCGCCGAGATCGAGCCCTTGCCACGGGGCGGCTTCGTCCTTGTCGCGCAGCACCATCGCGTCGAGCACGTTGCGACTCTTGTGATCGGGTGCCCCCGCCAACAGCACCGTACGCAACTGAAACGTCTCGTCACCGAGCTGCGCGCAGGCCTTCAGGTTGTGATGCACACGCCGCGACGGCTGCCCCGTGCATGTCGACAGCGGACTACCTGCCTGGCCGGCCGGCGTGTTCTGAAGGTTCGGTGTGACACGTGGCACCGACCGCGAGCAGCTCAGGACGTGCCGCACCTCGCGGTAACTGGTCTCCAGCACGGGATCGTCGACAAGCTGCTTGCCTTCGGGGTGCAGCGGCTCAAACGTCTGCACACACAGCGACTGCTCCATGTCGGTGTTCCACGCGTCGCTGACAACTCCTGCCGTGCCACAGGGCGGACGAATCCCCCGCTCCAAGCGCCACTCTCCGATCTCCGGCTCCTCGTGCTCGATCAAGCTCGGATACGGGTGCCTTTGCTCGTGCAGCTCCGCGCGCAGGCGCACGGTGCGCTCTTGCCATACGTACTCCGTAAACGTTGGACGGCCTGGTGGCTTGCACTCGGTGCGAGCGAGCTCGGTGCGCAGTTGGTACGCGCTGCAATCCGCGCTGTTGCACTCCCCTGTCACTGGGTGCGGCGTGGACGCAGCGACCTCGGCCCGCGCTTCCGCACAGACGCGTTCGTATTCCGGGTCCACCTGCATGCTGTCGACTTGAAAGTCCTCGCACTCTTTCGTCTTCGGCAGCTTGGGCAGGCTCTGTCGCAACGTCTGCGGAGGCAGCTCGATCGCAGGTGGATTGCCACCCTCAAAGCTGCAGAAGAAGCTCGCGAGCGTCCCCGTCGCTGCACCGAAGGCATCACCCAGCTCCTCCTCCACGATGTCAGGCAGGAGCGGAGCCAGCGGCAAGGTGGCGAACTGCGCCGCGTGCTCACCGGCCTTGTCACACAGCTGCGACTCGGTGCCAGGTTCGATCGGCAGCGAGATCTGGTTCGGGATCGCAAACCCAGCGAACGCAGTCGGCGCGTACTGACGGCTGGTGTGAACCACGCGCCCCTCCATTGCCACCGGCATCGCGTACTTGATCACGAGCGTGGTCACATGCAGGCCCTCCACCGTGGGCTTCACGATCCGGCGCGCCGCCTCGTAGGTGCGGTCGGCCGCGACCAGCGAAGCTTTCAGTGGCGGAACAAACGCGAGAGAGCTGCCCATGGTGACCGTCGCCAGCAGCGTGCAGATCGCGATCCCGGTGGCGAGCGCGATCTGAACGATGCGGATCATCACGAGCACCGCGATCAGCATCGCCATGATCACGTTGACCAGCACGACCAGGTTCATGCCGCGCGCCATCATCACCGCCGCAGAGAACGCCGATGCGTCGGCCGCGTCCTGCAACGTCTCGCGGCGGATGATCGCGTCGCCGATGCCAATCGCGTAGTAGAGCATTCCAATCAGCAACAACGCGATTGGCAGAGCCATCACCACGATCGCACCGCGCTGGTCACCCGTGAGCTTGTCGCGCGCGCGCGTCATGGCTGCCTCGGGTAGTAGTGAGCGCCGGCGATTGGAAGCGTGGCCTCGGCGGTGATCGTGGTGTAGCGACCTGGTGTGAGCGCGAGAATCTTCTGCAACGCGGGCGCTTCCACCTGCTTGAGATCCTCCATTGCTTGCGCTTGGCGCGTGATGCGCTCCTGGCCTTGGATCGACTGCTGCGCGCCGGACAGCAGACCTCGTCGACCGCGCCAGGTGCCCAGCGCCCCTTCGTAGGACACGCCCAACAACAGCTCCCCCAGCTGATCGCACATCAGGGCCGCGGCGATCGGAACCTCGCAGCGAAACAAGTAGGTCACACGGACGGTGACTTCGTCGGTTGGCCCGTAGGCCACCGTTCGCGCCTTCTTCGCGCCGGGTCCACTCGGGAACGTGATCGCCGCGCCCGCAAAGTTGTAGAGCAGGCCCGAGGTGAGCTGGCCGAGCAGGCTGTGATCGACGGCCCCGCGCAGCGAGACCACGCGTCCGACCAACCACACCGCAGGCGCGATCAACGAGAGCGGAAGATACGCCGCGGCACGGATTGCGTTCAGACGCGACGCGTCACGATCGACGAGCGCGCGCACCATTTGCTCGACCGAGGTGTTGTTGTTGGAGGTGATCGGGAGCGCTTGCGTCGCACTCGCTGGCGGCGGTGACAACGGACTGATCTCGCCACGGGCCTGGCCTCCGTAGCGAATCGGATCGTCCTCGAGCACGACGATCGCCGTACGCGCGGCGCGTTGGGCCGCGTGACGCACCACCAAGTGCCCAACCGACAGCAGGCTCGACTGCGCCACCGCGAGGAACATCAAGAGCACCGCGGGAAACGCCAAGAGCATCTCGGCCATCACCGCGCCGCGGCTGTGCCTGAGCAACGTGTGCTTCATGGCAGCCACGCTGCGCTTCCGATCGCTTGCACACACGCCACCGTGACCGCTGCAACGGCGATCGGCGCGCCAAGGCGCAGCTGAAGCGGAGCCGTCGCATCATCGGCCGCGCGCCGCGGCCACCATCGACCCAGCAACAAACGCAGCATGCGGTCGAACGTCGCGACCACCTGTCCGCGATACACCAGGACACCCACGCCCCAGACGCATGCGATGCCAAGCGACGTGGCGAGCACCTGCAAGCCGAAGCCGATCCCCGCCACGGCACCGACGCCGGCGAACAACTTCACGTCACCGCCGCCCATGCCACCAGCGCGGAACATCACGTACGGCACGAGACCGCACAGGGCGATCCCGAGCAGCGATTGCAGGAGCGCCCCGAGCCCACCGGACCACGCGTGGACCAAGGGCGCTCCCACGATCATCGGAAACGTCAGCCAGTTGGGGATCAAGCCTGTGCGCATGTCGGTGACCGCAGCCACGCTGCACATCACCACCGCAACCGCGCATTCGAGCGTCCAATCCATCGACGTTTCCTCCTTCAGAACAGCGGCAAGCCGATCACGGTGGTGTTGAGGTGATAGAGGCGCAGCAGCGGGCCGCCGACCGCGATCACCGCGAACTCAATCGGCAACGCAAGCACCACCACGAGCAACGCGTACTCGGTGACCACGGCGCCACGCGCCTCGCGCAGCAGCGCTACTTGATCGCGTCGATGTATGTGGCGCTGGAGGTGGTGAGAGCCGCGACGATCGCATCGCCGAGCGAGCTCCACAGCGTCGCGGTTGCCGCGACGATCAGCACAAACAACAGCGCGTACTCCACGGTGGAGAGGCCACGCTGATCCTTGCGTAGGGACAGGCTCTTGTTCTCGTTGTTGCACGTCATGACGCCATTCCTTTCCGGGTCACGTGGACCCGTCAGCAGCCGTCCGACTTGGACCGCGCGCTGTATCTGGAATGGGTTATCGAGACGCCGCGCTCACGGTTGCGTCGATGGCGTGCGATTTCTCAACGTTGCTTGTGCGCGGGGACTTGCGCGTGCGCCTGTGGATGATCCACTCGGCAGCGCCGAGGTTGATCGCCCAGGCCAAGCTCATCAGCAGGTCGCGCATGAGGCCGGTGCCTTCGCCGGTGAGGAGCATCCACGGGCCTAGCACCACCGCTTGCATGCCTGCGCCCTGCCCCAGCGCGTAGGCGCGGATCATGAACGCTTCGTGACGTGCGACCTGACGACGCAGAATGCTGCGCACTGCGATCAGAATCGACGCCACCATCCCCGTGCCCACGAGCATGCGGACCCAGTAAAGGATGGGCCCCTGCATGGCCGTGGGAATGCGATAGAACGCCGTCATCCAGATGCCGGTGGCGCCGGCCACGAGACCGCACAACGCGAGCACTCGACCCGCGCGCCGATGCAAGCCCGGCCAACGCCGCCGAAAGCCGGACGAGAACTGGAAGGCACCGAAGACGCTGTAGAGCGTGGCGCTGATCACGTGGATCACCACCGCTGTCGGCGCATGAAGAAACCTGGCGTTGTCGGGTGTGATGGTCGTGTCGTGCGCCACGCTGATCAGTCGAACGATGCCGCCGAGGGTCGGAATCATGCTGAAGAGAAGCAGCAGCGCGGGGATGGTGAAGTCGGCCTTGGTCAGACGGCGGGTCGGTGCGTTGGACGTGGTCATGGGGGCGGATCCTTTCGAGTCGTTTCAGTGAGTGAGCGTGGTGAACAGAGCGATGGCGCGCGCGGAGAGGAAGAGGCCGAGGCCAAACACGATGTGCGTGACCAGGCTCTTGAAGCTGTTGAAGAGCGGCGCCGCGGTCTTGGAGGACGCGATGCCTGCACCGAAGGCGGGCTGCAGCACGAGCCACGGCGCAAGCACGGTGACGATGCCGATCAAGAGCGCGGGACCCAACGTGGGTGACTGCGCCCACGTGAGACCGAAGGTGCTCAGCAACAGCGCTGCGAAGCTGATGCCGATCGAATAGTGCGCGCACCAGCCGATCAAGCGCTCGCCGCGCACCGATGGCGCCTGCGCGATGCTTGCGTGGAACCAACGCCCGCGCGGCATGTGCCCGATCCAACGGCCTAGCAGCGCGAAGTTGAGTGAGGGAACGCCGAAGCGTCGAAGCACGGCGGCCCAAAGATCCATCGTGAGGGTGGCGCCGACACCGATCAGGAAGCTGCGAACAACGAAATCACACGCGGTGGTCATGATTCACCTCCAAATGAGCAAGGGACGAAAAGGCAGCGACTACAGATCGAACGACGCCATGGAGCCGAAGGAGGGAAAGCGAAACGCGGAGCCCTCGATCTGCTGCACGGTGCCTTCGACGCCGAGCGCGAAGCTCTCGCTGAAGCGAAAGACGATGCCGAGCCGAGACATGGTCGCGATGGCGGCGTGGTCGGACTTGGGCAGCCAGCCGTAGCCCATGCCGAAGGACACATAGGGCTCGACGGGACCGACCGGCATCGTCAGCCGCAGCGTGGGCATTAGCGTCATGCCGAACAGGTTCTTGGCGTAGTACGCGCCGATGCGAGCGCCTGCGCTCAGGCGGGCCCGACCCAAGTCGACCGTGTACTTGATCTCGGGATCGGCACCGCCGCCGAGCCGATAGTTGCCCTCAGGAAGCAACAGCACGGGCGTGAGGTTCAGGCTCCAGCCGTCGTGGACCGGGTCGATGCCGATCTGCTCGCCTTGATCGGTGACATCGATCTCATCGGCACTGGCGACCATAGGCACCAGCAGCGATGCGACCAGCAGCATCATGCCGAGCACGCGGTGTGTAAGGACGGTAAGGGAATCCATGCTGAGGTTGTTCATCGTGTCTTCTGCTTTCTGTGGGTGTGGTTGGATTCATCGGCCTCGGGATTGAGGCGATCGAAGTCGCAAGGGACGGTCAGCACGGGGCGACTCGCCGAGCGGACCAACTGGTCGGCCACGGACCCGAGCGCGCGCTGTGGATCGGCGCTGATGCCGTGGCGCCCGATCACGATCAGGCTGGCGCCGACCTCAGCCGCCACGTTGTCGAGCTTCGTCCACGGATTGCCGTTGCGAAGCACGCCGCTGACTTCCACGTTGCGTGCGCGCAGGCTGGCGACAGCCTCGGACAAGGTTTCGTCGCACTGGGCCAACCGGCGGTCGTCGATGTCGTCGATGCCAGGCTCGCAGACGTGGACCAGCGTGAGCGGTGCGTCGGTCGCAACGGAGAGCTTGATCGCCAGCTCGATGGCCTGGTCCGCGCACTCGCTGAAGTCGGTGCCGGCGACGATGTGTCGAAGCGTCTGCATGGGCTCACCATGCCGATCGCGGCTGTCCACTGCCGCAAGGTCGCCGTTGGATCTGGGCCGTCGGCGTCCAATCCGCGTTGGATCGCCCCAGCGTCCGCGCTAAAAGCGCCTCGCATGCTCGCGTTTCCGCCATTTCGCCTGGATGTCGACGAAGGGCGCCTGTGGAAGGGCGACACGCTGCTCGTCCTGCGCCGGAAGCCCTTTGCCATCCTGAGCTACCTGGCGGCGCACCCGCAGAAGCTGGTGACCCACGACGAGCTGCTCGCTCAGGTGTGGCGCGGCGCGGTGGTCAGCGACAGCGCCATGCGCAGCCACCTGCACGAGCTGCGGCAGGTGCTCGGCGACGGCGTGATCGAGACCGTGATCGGCCGAGGCTATCGCTTCGTCGCGAAGCTCGCGGACCACGTCGCGGTGCACAGCGCGCCTGCGGCAGCGCACGCCGAGCCAGGCGATCCGCTCGTGGTGGGTCGCGATCCGGAGCTCGCCCTGCTGCGCTCTGCGTTGGAGCGTGCGCGCGGCGGTCAGCGCCAAACATGCTTCGTCACCGGCAAGCCGGGCATCGGGAAGTCGACGCTTGTGCGCACCTTCCTCGCGGGTCTCGATCCGCGCTCGGTGATGATCGCCCGCGGTGCTTGCTTCGAGCAGCACGGCACGCCGGAGCCGTATCTCGCGATCATCGAAGCGTTCAGCGGCCTTGCACGTTCGGCACGCGGTCCCCAAACGCTCGCGGCGTTCGTTCGCTACGCGCCCACGTTCGTGACGCAGGTTCCGCACTGGTTCAGCGATGAGCAGCTGCTCGAAGCGCAACGCCGTGCGACAGGCGGCAACGAATCGCGACAGCTGCGCGAGGTGTGCGATGCGTTCGAAGGCCTCTGCGCCCAGGACCCTCTCGTGCTTGTGCTCGAAGATCTGCAGTGGTCCGACATCGCCACGATCGATCTGTTGTCCTTGCTCGGCCAGCGTCAACAGCGCGCCAAGCTCCTCGTGATCGGCACGTCACGATACGCGGAGATCCAGAGCCCCGATCACCCGCTCAACCCGGTAATGCGCGCGCTCGTCACGCGGTCCGCGGCGGCTGCGATCCAAGTGCCCAAGATCGACACCGCCGCCGTGCAAGCCTTTCTCGATCGGCGCTTCGGGGATCACGCGCTTCCTCCGCAGCTGACGGAGTTGGTCAAGAAGAACACCGGGGGCACGCCGTTGTTCATGGTGTCGCTGGTCGACGAGTTGATCGGCCGCGGAATGATCGCCGAGCGCGACGGACGTTGGGCGTTGACGGTGTCGATCGAGGAAATTCAGGCCCACCGACCCGCGAGCGTGAAGCAGCTGATCGACATGCAGATCGATCGGTTGTCAGCGCTGGAGCAGCGCGTGCTCGAGGCCGCGAGCATCGTGGGGGCGGAGTTTTCGACGCATCTGGTCGCAGCCGCCCTCGATCTGTCAGTCGAGCAGGTGGACGATGCCTGCGATGGGCTCGCGCGCCGATCGCTGTTCGTGCACGCAGAAGCCAACGATCGCTATGGCGTCAACCACGCGCTCGTCCAGGAAGTGTGCGTCGAGCGCAGCAGTCCGGCCCGGCGTCGGCGCTGGCATCGGCAAGTGGCCGAGGCGATTGAGCGCGATCCCCGCGGCGGCGAAACGTCACAGCTCCTCGCGAAGCATTTCGATGCCGCAGGCGAGTGGCAACGTGCTGTGCGGGCGTACGCTGCCGCAGGGCGCCAAGCAGCCTCACGCTACGCCAGCTCCGATGCCATCGCCTTGTGCGCGCGCGCGTTGGACCTATTGCCAGAGCTCGCTGCAGGGCTCGACCGCGATCGACTCGAGCTCGCGATCCTCAGCACCATGTGTCAGCAGGTCAGCTCCAACTCGTTTCGCACGACGTTCGCTGGACGCGATCCACTCGCAGTCTATGCGCGCGCCATTGAAATCGCGCGCAGCCTTCACGACCCGGCGGCGCTGTACGCGGCGATCACGCAGCTGTGCAACTACGACATGATCGTCGCGCGGTACGACGCCACGAAGGATCTAACGGCCGAGCTCGAACGGATCGAACGCGATCACGCATTGGACCCGGCGCTGCTGCATGGGGGGATCTTCGCGCGCGCCTACATCGCGTTCTTCAGCGGCGATTTTACGGTCGCGCAGCGGTTGCTCGAACAGCTCGTTCCCCACGCCGAAACGCCGTCGGTGTTTCACGACAACCTCGTCGGTCGCACCCTGGCCCTGGGACATCTCGCCTGCGTGCGCTGGGTCGTTGGCGAGCCTGAGCGTGCGTTGGAAGAAGCATGCGCGACCATCGCGCTCGCGGACCAGATCAAGATGCCGATCCTGCAGGCATTGGGCCATGTGGTGCGCGGTCGCCTTCGCTACCTGCGGCGTGATCCGCTGTCGATCGTCGAGGAAGAAGCACCGCTTGCGGTCCAGGTGGCAGCGGTGGACCTGGGGCTCCTCAGCGAGGCGCAGGCGTTCTCGCTGTGGGCCAGAGCGCAGCGCGCCCCGGTCGATCTCGCCGAGATCACGCCGCTCCTCGATGCATTTCGCCGCCGATTGACCGAGGTCTCCACCTGCTCGACGTTGATCGGGCAAGTCTTGATCGACGTGCTGCGCGCCTCAGGCCACCTGGCGCAGGCGCGTACGCTGACCGACGACACCATTGCCTTTGCCATTGCGAACAACGAGCGCGTGTTCTTGCCGGAGCTGTTGCGGATCCGCGGCGAACAGCAGCATCACACTGACCCCGCAGCGGCGATCCGCGATCATCAGGAGGCGATCGCCTTGGCCCGCACGATCGGCGCCCGCAGCTCCGAAAAGCGCGCGCTCGACAGCCTGGCTGACCTCAGCCCTTGAGCGCGGCGGCGTACTCGTGGGCGAGCTCCACGTAGTGCGGGGCGCTGTAACGCTGCACGGCCTTGTCGGGCTCGCTCATGTGGCGCACCACTTTGCCGGGGCTGCCAAGCACCAGCGCACCACCGGGGATCTTGGCTTTGCCGGTGACCAATGTGCCGGCGCCGATGCAGGCTTCCTCGCCGATGTCGGCTTCGTCCAAGATGATCGCGCCCATGCCGATCAGCACGCCGTTGTGCAGCGTCGCACCGTGGATGATCGCGCTGTGACCGATGGTGCAGTTGTCTCCGATCACGGTCGGCACGAGGCCGGTGCTCGCGTGGATCACTGCGTTGTCTTGGATGTTGCTGCCGGCGCCGACGATGATCGGCTGCACGTCGCCACGCAGCACTGCGCCGAACCACACGCTCGCGCCCTCGCCCAAGCGCACGTCACCGATGATCGACGCGTTCGGGGCGATGAACGCAGCCTTGGAGACGTCGGGGAACACGCCACGGTAGGGAACGATGATGCTCACGCGTCGGTCTCCTGCTTTGGTAACGCTTGCGCGTCTCTATGATTGAAGATGGTCCAGCGGCTCAGCACAAACAAGCGCACGGTTGCACCGAGCAGCGCTCCGACGGCATCCGCGGCCAGATCAAGCACGTCAGCGCTGCGCCCGGGCACGAAGGCCTGATGGATCTCGTCGCTCATGCCGAACAGCACGGTGAGCGCAACCGACCACAGCCACAAGCGGGCGCGCGTCAAGCCGGCGAAGGTCCCGCTCAGCGCATGGGCGAGGAACACTCCGAGGACGCCGTATTCGGTGGCATGGACGCCTTTGTCGCGAAATGGAAAGTTCGCGGTCGAGATCGTCAGCGATTGCGACGACAGCCACCAGATCAGCAGCATGTAGAGCGCTGCCGGCAACCACGCGAGCACCAGGCGACGCGCCGGCATCGCTAGCCAGTCACGATCGGCAAGCGCGTACGCGGTGCGGGCGCTGCCTTCAGGGGTGGGAACGTCACGTCGTCGCTCACCTCAGCCAGCAGCGAGTGCTTGTTGGCGTGCGTGATCGTGACCTCGACCTCGATGCCGCGCGCATCGGCACCCGCTGGGACATCCACATGCACCAGCTCATGGCGATGACTGCGCCCGGTGTAGCGCAGCGGGTTGCTCTTGCTCGGACCTTCGAGCAACACCTTGGCCTTTTGTCCGACCAGCGTCTTGAGGTGCGCGAGTTGCTGCGCTTCGGTCACTTCGAACAGGCGCGCGAGGCGTTCTTCCTTCAGCTCTTCCGGTACGGTGTCGCCGAGCTTCAATGCGGGCGTGTGCGGGCGCGGCGAATACTTGAACGCAAACGCCGCAACGAAGCCGACCTCGCGCACCAACGACAAGGTCTGCTGAAAATCTTCCTCGGTCTCGCCGGGGAAGCCGACGATGATGTCGGTCGCGAGCGTGAAGCCGGGGCGGCTGCCTTGCAGCGCGCGCGCACGCTCGATGTACGTGTCGCGCCGGTAGCGCCGGATCATGCGCTTCAACAGTGCATCGGAGCCGGACTGCACCGGCAAGTGCACGTGCCAGGGCAACACGTCGAGCTCGGCATGCGCTTGCACCAGCTCTGGCGTGACATGACGCGGATGGGGTGACGTGTAACGCAAGCGCTTGAGCGCTGGGACATCACGCGCGATGCGGCGCAACAGCAGGGCGAACTTGGAGATCTCGTCCAGCGCTTCTTCGCCCGGCTCATGCCATGAGTTCACTGTCTGCCCAAGCAGCGTGATCTCGCGCACGCCGCCGGCCACCAACTGTTGAATCTCACCGACGATGTCGTCGGCGCTGCGGTAGCGCTCGGAGCCGCGCGTGTACGGCACGATGCAGAAGCTGCAGCGCTCGTCGCAGCCTTTCATCACCGTGACGAACGCCGTGACATCGTTGCCATCGGTGCGTGGCTTCGCGCGCAAGAACTGGGGGTCCTCCAAGTCGAAGACCGCGCGCGCGACCGAGGTGCCGACCTGTTCCTTGTCGTCGATCAAACCGGGCAGGTCCGCGATGTTGTC
>JACZCZ010005882.1_pt1 | contig 14514 bp, 19 predicted proteins | sample 8641811 | NCBI WGS metagenome assembly JACZCZ01 (sample SAMN15324610, study PRJNA640507) | soil metagenome | isolation source: intercropping peanut in the first line | place: China: Luxin town, Laibin City, Guangxi Province | collected 2019-07-25 | depth 10cm m | reverse complement strand
TCCAAAGAGCGCCTCCTGCTCACATCGGCGCCCACGTCGCTCCCGTCGGAGATTGCGTTGCTGGGCGGGGCCGTGTGGCGTCTGGCATGGCACGAGAGCGGTGCGGCGATCCTATATGGTCTTGTCCCAACGCCGGACCCTGGCAAATTTTCGTTCGTGCAACACGATGCCGTGAACCCGCTCAGGCAAGGTCTTTTTGAGAAGCTCCAAAATGGAACCTGGAGGCTGCTTTCTGGCGACGCGCTGGCGCCCGAAGCAGTAGGAGGGAGACGTCCCGCGCGCCAGTGCGTCGCATAGAACCGCGTCATGCGAGTCTCTTGCCGCTGCCGGGGACGGCGAGAAGTTCATCAACCGCGAGCGGGGCTTCAAAGCCCCGCTGTGCGGCGGAGGGGCTTTCTTCGTTGCTAACGTGAAAATCGCGCAAGCGATATGCCTGCCCAAAAATTGTGCTTCATGGGGCCTGAGCCGCCGGCACAGAGCTGCAATGGATGCCGCTAGTAGCAACTCGCGATACCAGCTCGACGACACGTGCGTGGGGTCGCCCGTGTGCCGTGCGAGTCACGGTTCTCATCAGTAGCCAATCGCAGGCAAGAGCAATCGAGATGCACCGCAACCGGGAGCACCGATCTTGTCGCTATAGACCATGTCAACGATACCTGTATATAACACCAGTCATGACGGTCCGCAGCAAGCGGTACATCTCGGACTACCAGCACGACGGCGAGCAACTCGTGGCGGTCTGCACGAGCTGCCAGCGCACGTCGATCCTGAGCTATCGGGATCTCGCCCAGCGCGGGCACCACATGCTGACGCTCCCCGAGCTCGCCCGACGCCTGCGCTGCCGGAACTGCAATAGGAAAGTGGCTGAAGTGCGGCTCGCACGATCTTTCGTCCGCCCCGCGACGATCCGCCACTGACGGCCCGCTTTTTGCTCGGTATTTCACAGAACAGCGTGAAGCTGGACGTAGCGCTGTTCGTGTTTAAGACGACCGGAAATCATGGTGGCGTTTCATGAAGGAAGGTATGCACCGTGCGCTGATGGACCAGCCCACCCCAGAGGCCTGGCTCGAGCTGGCCGACCTAATCCTCGCGGCGACCTACGCCTCGGACGAAGCTGACGAGTTGCTCGAGCGTTACGGGCGTGGCGAGCTATCGATCGAGATGCTTAAGGAATCTCTGAGAGCGTTAGCGGTCCGGCATTAGGCCCCTCAATCTCCCGAACGAGGCGCGAAGTTCGCCGCTGGGATCGCAAACGGCCCGGTTCTTGCTCCTTCCCGGGCAAAGCACACTATGGAGGCATCATGAGCAGGCCGACGCACGACCGCTCGCTGGACGACATCCCTCCCCTCACGGACTGGATGGAAATCGCGAGACTCATCCTCGCGGCGCCACACGCCTCCGACGAAGTGGATGTACTGCTCGCATTGTTCGAGCAAGGCCGCTTGCCATTGGAGGCGCTGGAGCATTCGCTGCGAGCCTTGGCCGTGAAGCACTGAGGCTCTGGCGTCTCTCCGTGGGAAACCAACGCGAGAAGATGTTGGCCGGCGAGCTGTACGATCCGCTCCACGCCGCGCCCGTGACTGCGGCGCCTATGCTCGACGCGGAACGTTCCGGCCGACGTTTTCGCCGCGGGAAATCCTTGTCGAGTGATTCGGGCTATCGGCGCCCGAAAGTGAGAAATCGGTGGTGGCGCGGGGCCGCGAGCGCACCCAACAATTCCTCTGTGTCAAAACCGCTGGACGACAAGCTGCGCGATTTGAGCGCCAAGTACCACTCCGCGTACTCGGCCCACAAGCGCTTCTCCATGGCGATCGCTGAATTCGCCATGGCCGGAGAGCGCCCGCCGGACCTGCTGCAGGACAGCGAAAAGCAAGCCGCTGCCGAGCTCGCCCAAGTCACGGACGAGCTGCGCGCCGCAATGGCCGAGCTTGCCGAGCGGGCGCCTGCGAACAAAGAAGCGGAGCCGCGGACGCTGCCCGCCGGGTCGCGGAGCGTCGTCGTTCCTCTCAAGGTGCGCGGTACGAGGCGCTGAGATTCGATTTCACGAGTCTCGCTAGCGAATGAGCGCGCCGACTACACGGGAAGCAAACCCCGCCGGAGCGGGGTCTCTGATCGATCCGTCGCTACATCGAGACGAGGGCGGCCCGGTGTTGTGACAGTCAACGCTCCGCCTCAGGCGTGGACTACCTCGGGCGGGAACGTCGTCGGAGGATCGAGGTCCATGACGTCGACCGACGCCCAGCGGTAACCGTCGCCGTGCATGATCTCGAGAGCCGGCGTCAATGCCGGCCGCTCGGGGGCGCGCGACTGACTATCGCGATCCGCGTCGTCGGCATCGAAGGTGTTCGGGGAGTTGGACATAGCGCTCTCCTGCGACTTCGCTAGACGTAGCCTACGGCGTTGCTAGGTTTGAAGTCAGTCGCAACGCGGCTACGTTTCGGTCACAACGAAATGCCTCCCGAGTGGCGCACGTCTTGCATCACCGGCCCGAACCGTCAACGAAAAACAGGAGCGGGCTATGGCGACCACGAAAAAGGAAGAGATCAAAAAGCACGGTGACACGTTGGAACCGTTGATCGACCGCACGGGCGCATCGACGCAACGGCCACGGAATGACGATTCCGTGCGACGCGAGGACAACGAGCAGAGCCCCGAGGGCGACGCCGGCGGGTCGCAACGCGACTGACGACAGCCGCCGCCAGCGCGGAATGGTCTTACCGAGGGCTGGCGGCGACTAGACGTCGTTCTCGCCCTGCGTTGCTTTCTCGCGCAGCGCTGCCGCGACGAGGAGTCGGCGAACCTGGGACGGCGTGAGGTGGCCGATCCGTTTCTGCTCGCGGCGGACGGCCAGCTCGTCACGTATTGGGGGAGAAGAGGCGGGCAGAGAATGCTGCTTGAAGCTCACGAGACCGGAGAGTACGCAGGCGCGCTCGCGCGCGCGTCGATTCGCGTCACGGTTTCCGGCGTACCTTAGGTTTCACGAAGACACCCGTGGCGTAGGGATCGTAGCCGGACTTGGCAGACGGCTCGGACGCTTGCGGCGCGTCGCCTTCCAAGGCGAGCGCGGGATTCTCCAACGCTTTGAGCTCGTTGAACGTACCGCTCGCGTCGCTCCCGGCGCCGATCTCCGTGTTCCATTGCCATCGTGCTCGGCCGCGCTCATCGAAGCCGATGCCGCCCTTGCCACGCTCGCGCGCTGTCACGACTCGCAATCGATCGGTGCCGTCGAGTCGATCCGTCGACGCGCCGTCGAAGTCGACGGAGCGCTCTTCGATCGTCGGATCGTCGTCGGCAGGCGTGCGTTGCACCATGCAAACGAAGTTACTCGCGCGCCGCCGGATTGTGCGTGACGATAGTCACGAATATGTACGCTTGACGTAACTATATACGCTTCTCATACTGACTCGAGTGATCAAGTCCTGGGCATCAGCGGAGACTAAAGCCGTCCACGAAGGCGAAGAAAGCGCGATTATTCCGACCGCCCTCCTCCAGCGCGCCCGCAGAAAATTAATGATTCTCGACGCGGCGGTCGAGCTCGAAGACTTGCGTATCCTCACCAGCAATTACTTGGAAAAGCTCGTGGGCGACCGCACCGGTCAGCATTGCATTCGCATCACGGAGCAGTATCGAATCTGCTTCGTGTGGAAACAGGGTCATGCCTACGACGTGGAGATTGTAGATTTTCACTGAACGGATCGAACGGAGAGTAGCAATGGGCAGGAGCCGACGTGCGCCGCCAGTGCATCCCGGTGAGGTGCTGAAAGCCGAGTTCCTAGACGAAATCGGCGTGTCGGCTTACGCCTTGGCGAAGGGGTTGTGCGTGCCGGCGAATCGCGTGACCGCGATCATCAACGGCGAGCGCGGCATCACTGCGGAAACAGCGCTGCGGCTGGCGCGATTCTTCGGAACAACAGATTGTTTTTGGATGAACTTGCAGTCGAACTACGATCTGGCCGTCGCGCGGGATAAGGATGCTGCTCGAATCGAGCAGGAGGTCGTGCGGCACCAGCCGCGCCGCTCTGCGACCACAGAAGCAGCACGTAAATCGTCGGGTTGATTTAGTCGTCAGTCATTTGCGCCGATACAAACAACAAGAATGGCCACCAAAGAGTTACGCGACCTCCGGCATCGCTACAAAACCGCCTACACGACTTACATGCATGGCGTTCAGGCTCTGTCCGACGCTAGCCAACACGGCGTTTGGCCGTCGGCTGCGGTGCTCGAGCTCGAAGACAAAGCACTGAAGGAGCTCACGCTCATGCGGCGGGCGCTATTGGATGCGCTCTACGCTCACAGCATGAAAGGCGGCCCCGCCTCGGACTAGGCGCGTACCTCGGCTTGCCATAAGCCGACCCAAAGTGCCGAGGTATTTTCCACCTCCGGCCGGCGGATTCCGTTAACAGCACTGATCTGTCGGCCTTTTTCGGCGTTGGCACTGTTCGTGCTTTTCTTGGGAACCGCCATGGAAAGGGCCACGAAAATGCGTACGGGAAAATTGCTGACGGCTTTGAGCATCGCTCTGATGGGATCCGCGGCTCACGCCACCGTGATCTACACGCTCGAGGACGCCAACGTTCATGCAACTCAGTTTGCTGGAGCCACAACGGTCAACTTCAACGACGGCACCTGCGGCGCGTACGCGTCTTGCTGGGGTGTGAATGCGTCGATCGTCTCCGGTAGCGAGCCCGGCGTGTACGCTGCGCCCTACGGCATCGGCGATAGCTACGTGACGGTTGGCCAGGGCGGCAGCGCAACGTTCAACTTGTCGAGCTCCTACGACTATTTCGGCCTCTACTGGGGATCTGCCGACACCTACAACCATTTGTCGTTCTTTTTGAACGGGGCGCCCGTCGGCTCTTTCAGCGGCAACGAGCTTGCGCCGCTGATGGCGAGCGGCGATCAAACCTCGTACAGCTCCAACCGTTTCGTGAACTTCTTGTTCTCGGGCGGCGACCGCTTCGACCGCGTCACGCTAACCAGCGACGGCTACGCCTTCGAAACGGATAACCACGCCTTCGGCAACACGACCTCGGTGCCGGAGCCATCGACGGCTTTGTTGTTCGCCGTCGGCGCTTTGCCTCTGCTGCTCCGCAAGAAACGCGCGGCCGCCTCGAAGGTATAGGCAACGGAACGTGGTATCCATGGCGATGCCGTCGTCGCGATCCCCGCGCAGAGCACGCAAAAGAGCTACGCGCGCTGCTCCGTATGTGTTGCTCGCGCTGGCAATGATCGGCTACGTATATATTGCCGTGCTGCAGTCCTGGCTCTAACCGAGAGTTCCTTCTCGCTGGAGCCCGTTCCCCACACGGACCCGCACCGCTATTTGGCGTAGACCACGTCGTAGTAGCTGCCGCCGCCAGTACGCGTCGCGAAGCAGTGGCGCGATAGCTCCGCGTAACCGCGAGCGCCGAGAAACTGCGCTATGTCGTCGAGCCGGGCGCAACCCGCGTACGCCTCGAAGTCGGGAACCTCGGTCTTGATGAAGCGAAAGTGCCCAAGCACCGGCTCCGCGCCTTTGAGCACGAGCAGCTCCGAGCCCTGTGTGTCCATCACCAGCGCGTCATAGGCCGCGGGTTCGATCCCTTCGCTGGTAAACACGCTTGCGAGCGTGCGGCTTTCGAGCCGGATAGTTCGCGTGAAGTCGACTTTGGGCCAAACGTCGCGGTGCTCCTTGAGCGGCAGAATCGACGAAGACTCGCCGCCGTTGTTGGCGACGTTGAACTGATACGAAGCGCCATCGCGATCCGTCACGAGGCACTCGATCGCGCGCTGACGCGGCAAACCGGCGATATTGGCCGATAGCTGCGCGAACGCGTCCGGAAGGGGTTCGAGCCACAGCACGGCAAGCCCATGCTTCTCATAAAGCTCGCGCTCTTGACCGATGTTCGCTCCGACGTGCACGACGCCGCGCGCGGCACTCAGGAAGCGATTGGGATCCGGCGCGAATAACCGCCGTAGTCGCCGCATCAATTTCATCGCCGCGGAGCATAGCACCGCGGCGCCGCGGTCAGCTGCCCAAAGCGCCGTTGCAAAACAGCGCGGTTCAAAACACTATCCGCGCAATGTCCGACTCGTCGACGTGAGCGCAAATTGATCCGACGCAAAACTCTGAAAGCCGCCGGCGTCCGCCTCGCCGGTGGACTCGGCCTGCACGCGGCACCGCGCACCTCGGCGGCTGCGCTCCAACAGCTCATGCATGCGCTGCGGCCACGCGATGCCGGCGTGGAGCTCATCCGCATCGGGCCCGACGGTGATGGCGGCTACTTGCTGCCGGACGATCTCAGCGGCATCGCAGATGTGTTTTCACCTGGAGTATCGACGGAATCCGGATTCGAGGCCGAGCTAGCTGAACGCGGCATGAGGGTGTTCTTAGCGGACTACTCCGTCGACGGGCCGGCCGTGTATCACCCGCGCTTCGTCTTCGACAAGCGGTTCGTCGGCTGCATGACCGACGACCGCTACATCACGCTCGACGATTGGTGCAAGAGCAAAGTCGGCGAGCCTCGATCGGATCTGCTACTGCAGATGGATATCGAAGGCGCAGAATACGAGACGCTCCTGGCCGCCCCCCCCGCGCTGCTCGCAAAGTTCCGGATCATGATCATCGAGTTCCATTGGCTACCCCAACTGTGGAACGAGCCGTTCTTCGCCATCGCGGCGCGCGCGTTCGACAAGCTGCTCGCGACCCACGCCGTCGTGCACATTCACCCGAACAACTGCTGTGGTAGCGTCACGAGCGCCGGCCTCGAGATTCCGCGCATCGCGGAATTCACCCTGCTGCGCCGCGACCGGCTGCGCGCGACGGGCTATGCCACGACGTTCCCTCATCCGCTGGACAGGCCAAACGTCGCCAAGCCGCCTCTGGACTTACCGCGCTGCTGGTATGCCGCGGCCCCGCTCGGCGACTAACTCCGCATAGAGCGCATAGGTCTTTGCGATCGTGTCCTCGATGCGAAAGTCGCGGGCGATTCGCTCGCGGGCTGCAGATCCGAACCGCGCACGCAAGGCCGGATCGTCGTACAGCTCGCGAATGGCACGGGCAAGCGCCTCTGCATCGGCGACAGGCACGACGAGCCCGCTCGTGCCGTGCACGACGAGCTCGGGGCTGCCGCCGCAATCGGTGACGACGGGCGCCACGCCGTAAGCCATAGCCTCTATCAGCGAGCGCGCCAAGCCCTCGCGCTTCGTCGACGGCAGCACGAAGAGGTCGCATGCCGCGGTAATTGCCGGCGCATCGCTGCGATAGCCGAGCACGTGAATCCGCTGCGCTGCCGAGCTTCGAGCGATGCAGCGCGTTAACCGCGGCGCATCCATGCCGCCACCGATCAGCAGCAAGTGCGCGCCCACGGCTGCGGGCAGCCGCCCGACCGCATCGACGAGCACTTCGATGCCTTTGCGCGGGCGGTAGTTCGCGACGCAGGCAATTGCGAACGAGCCCGCGGGAACCCCGAGCTCGGAGAGGTCCGCCGGGGCTGCGCGATACCATTCGAGACTGTGACCTTTGTGAATGGTTACGAGCCGCTCGGCCGGTAACCGCAGGAACGCCGGGCGCATCCTCAAGAAGTACTGGCGCACCGCCTCCGCCACGCACACGATGCGATCGATGCGCGGGTTCAAGAACCGCAGCCAGGACACCGGGCTCAGGAAGCTGACGTTCCCGACGATGCCGCGGTACGCCACGATCTTGACGGGCAGGCCCCGACTCGCCGCGAGGCCGTTCTGGACAGCCTTGTTGCTGAACAGATGCAAAATGTCGTAGCGCTCGCGCTCGAGCTCCGACCGCAAGCTCCGGACAGCCGCGGTGTCGATCTGCTTGCGCAGCGGCACGTCGAGAATTCGCACACCTCGCTGTGCGAGCCACTCGCGGCGCTCCCCTGGGGGGCAAATCACGGTGACTTCGACGCCGGCGTCCCTCAGCCCGACGAACATCGCGGTCGTCGGCCGGTCCGGATCCTCCGTGATACAGAGTGCTTTGATTGCTTGAGCCATGCTGCCGGCAATCAGTCGAGCTTCCCGAGCAGCGACTGATAAATGGCCAGATACTTTCGCCACATGGCTTCGGCGGTGTAGTCGCGCGCAAACGCGCGACCCTGCTCGCCGTAACGCCGGCGCAACGCCGCGTCGTCTCGCAGCAGCAGAATCGCATCGCGCAGCTGGCCGGGATTTCCCGGCTCGATCAACAAACCGTTCTCACCATGACGCACGATATCCGGCACGCCCCCGACGCTGCTCGCGACGACGGGCAACGCCTGCTCCATCGCGTCGAGCAAAATGCTACCGATGCCCTCGCGGTTGGAAGGCAGCACGAAGATGTCGAATGACGCGAGAAAGTCTCCGACGTTGTCGACGAAACCGGCGAACGTGAGGTTCGACAGCCCCGCTGCGGCTGCCTTCAGCATCGACTCGTCCTCGCCACCGCCGACGAGCATGAACTGCACGTCGGGATGCGTCCGCTCGAGCTCGCGCGCTACGGTGATGATGAACTCTTGACCCTTCTGGCCGTTGTCGAGCGCGCCGACATGCCCGACGAGCAGCTTGCCTTCGTAGGGCCCGCGAATCGCCGCGACCCGTTGCTCGTCGACCGAAAGTCCGCTGCTGCCGCTGTGCACTACGCGAACGGGAATCTCGGCGTCGTAGTGACGAACGATTTCCGCCACTTGCGGCGCGACGGCGGCGACACAAGCCGCGCTACGGTAAGCCTTGTGCGCCAACCAATGATCGCGAATCGGGTTGTTGACGCGCCGCGTGACGACGTAGGGTGTGCCCGACAACAATGAACGCAGGTAGGCCGCGTACACGCTGCGCCCCTCGTGAACGTGGACTAGCGAGGCGTCCCGTATGGCGCGCGTCACGGAGACGACGTTACCGCCGACCTCACGCACCTCGATGCCGAGCCCGCGGATCTTGGCGGCCAGAGGCCCGCCGCGGCGCGCTACCAGCGCTTGCTGCACGTTGCAACTGGCGATCCCGCGAATCAGGAGCTCGGTTTGCCGTTCGCCGCCGCGATAACCCCGCGCGGTATTGACGTGAACGACTTTGGCTGACATCGACCGTGAACGGTTCCTAGTGCGGCGGGCGAGCAGCGTAACACAGCACCAACGGCAGCAAACTCGGCGGCGCTCGTTGCGACGCGCGCATCAACTCCCTAAAGTGCCGTGCATTCGGCAGCGCGGGGAAACGGTCAGGTGTGCGGCTTCGTAGGCGGAACTGATCCGGCGTGGAATTACGAAGCCGCGCTCGCGTCGATCGCACACCGCGGTCCCGATGCCGGCGAGCTGCGCCTCGGCGGTCCGGTGAAGGTCGGCTTCCGTCGCCTCTCGATCATCGACCTGCGGCCGAGCGCCAATCAGCCGATGCTAGCGCCTGACGGCTCGAGCTGGATCGTCTTCAACGGCGAGATCTACGGCTACCGCGAGCTGCGAGCGTCGCTGACCTCGCGCGGCCACGTCTTCGCAACGGACTCCGACACGGAAGTCGCCCTGCATGCGTTTCTCGAATGGGGAACGGACTTCGTCGATCGCATCGACGGCATGTTCGCGATCGTCATCTGGGACGCCGCGGCGCAGAAGCTGCGCCTCTACCGCGACCGCGCCGGCATCAAACCTCTCTACTATTTTTTCGACGGCACGCGCTTCGCATTCGCGTCCGAGCTGAAAGCGCTCGAGCACGCGCTCGCGCCGCGCGAGCTCGAGATCGATACGACGGCCTGCTACGACTTCCTCGGCTATCGGTACGTGCCGGCGCCGAAAACGCTCTACAAGCGCTGCTTCAAGCTCCCGCCTGCGCACGAGCTCGCGTACTCGCCCGCCACCGGCACGCTGACACCACCGCGTCGCTTTTGGAGCTTACCGGTCGCCGCCGAGCCCCGGCGCCCCTCGCTCGACGCGGCGTGCGAGGAGTTGCGCGCTCTGATCGCGACCTCGGTCGCGGAGCAAATGATCGCGGATGTCCCGCTCGGCTTTTTTCTATCCGGTGGAGTCGACTCGAGCATCGTCGTCGCGGCCGCAGCTGCGACGGGCAGGCGAATCGCGACCTTCGCGATCGGCTTCGACGCCGACGAGGTATCCGAGACGCCGTTTGCGCGCGAAGTCGCGCAGCGCTTCGCCACGGAGCACCACGAGAGAATCCTGTCGCAGGTGCATGCACAGGAGCTGCTGCCGCGGCTCAAGTCGTGGTTCGACGAGCCCTTCGCGGACGAGTCGTCGATGCCGACGTATCTCGTGTGCTCCGCGGCACGCGAGCGCGTGACCGTCGTGCTGACCGGAGACGGCGGCGACGAAGTCTTCGGCGGCTACCGCACGTATCCGCGTTATGCGCGTTATTCGCGTTGGCCGACTTGGCCAGCCGGCATGGAAGACGTCACTTACGCTCTACGTCGACCGTTTCCGCGCCGGCACGCCGTAAGTCGGGCGTTGACGCTGCTCGAGACGGCATTCAGCGATGGGCCGAATCTTTGGGCGAAGCTCATGGGCGGAATGTCGACACCGGCCAAACGCGCCTACGCGCACGAGCTCGGCATTCCGCGCGATTACGACGACTGGTGGCATTACCGCGAGTTCTGGCGCGACGATTTGCCGCTCCGCACTCGGCTGCAATACGTCGACTTCCACACCTTTATGCCCGGGCTGGTGCTGACCAAAGTCGACCGCACGAGCATGGCGGTGTCGCTCGAAGCGCGAGTGCCCCTGCTGGCACGGCGCATCATCGAATTCTCCTTTGGCATACACGAGGACTTGCGCTTCCACGGCGACGAGCCGAAAGGCTTGCTGCGCCATGCATACCGCGGCATCCTGCCCGATCACATTCTGGACCGCCGCAAAAAAGGCTTCGGAATTCCGCGTTACTACTTGAAAGACGTCAGCGGCGGGCGATTCATCCAGGAGCACGTTTTGCGCAGCTTGTATTTGGGAGAGGCGGTTGGGCGCTGAGCGCGGCGACAAAAAGGCCCTGATCACCGGCATCACGGGACAGGACGGCGCCTACCTTGCCGAGCTCCTCCTCGAACAAGGCTATGAAGTGCACGGCGTGAAGCGTCGCGCCTCGTCGTTCAACACGGATCGCATCGATCATCTCTACCGCGATCCGCACGAATCGGATCGGCGCATGATCCTGCACTACGGCGACATGACGGACGCGACGAATCTGATTCGCATCGTCCAAGAAGTCCGCCCCCAGGAAATCTACAATCTCGCTGCGCAGAGCCATGTCGCCGTCTCCTTCGAGACACCCGAATACACGGCTAACTCCGACGCGCTCGGCACGCTACGGCTGCTGGAAGCGATACGAATCTGCGGCCTCGTGGGCAGCACGCGCTTTTATCAGGCCTCGAGCTCGGAGATGTTCGGCAAGGTAGCCGAGACGCCGCAGCGCGAAACGACGCCATTCCACCCGCGCTCGCCCTACGCGGCCGCGAAGGTGTATGCCTACTGGATTACCGTCAATTATCGCGAGGCTTACGGGCTGTACGCGTGCAACGGCATCCTGTTCAATCACGAGTCGCCGATCCGCGGCGAAACGTTCGTCACGCGCAAGATCACCCGCGGGCTCGCACGCATCAAAGCAGGGCTCGAGAATTGCTTGTACTTGGGCAACCTCGACGCGCTGCGCGATTGGGGGCATGCGCGCGACTACGTGCGCGCGCAATGGCTGATTCTGCAGCAGCCGAACCCTGAGGATTACGTCATTGCGACAGGCGAGCAGTACTCCGTCCGCACGTTCGTCGATCGTGCAGCCGACGAGCTCGGCATGAAGCTCGCCTGGCGCGGCTCAGGCCTCGACGAGCACGCCGTCGACGCCACCGGACGCACCCTCGTCCGCGTTGACCCGCGCTACTTCCGACCGGCCGAGGTGGACACCTTGCTCGGCGACGCATCGAAGGCACGGCGGCAGCTCGGTTGGACTCCGCGAGTCAGCTTCGCGGAGCTCGTTCGCGAGATGGTGCAAAACGATTGGCAGCTCGCCCAGCGCGATGCGTTGATCGAGCGCGAAGGGTTCGCGGCTTACAAGCATCACGAATGAACAAGGACTCGAGCGTATTTGTCGCCGGAGCGCGCGGCCTCGTCGGCTCTGCACTCTGCAGAGCGCTCGCCTCGCGCGGTTACTCGCGCATTCTGGCACCGGCGCGCAGCGCGCTCGACCTGCGCGATCGCACCGCCGTCGACCGATTCTTCGCGGCGGAGCGGCCGGAGTACGTCTTCATGGCCGCCGCCAAAGTCGGCGGCATCGTCGCGAACGACACCTACCCCGCCGATTTCATCCGCGACAACCTCGAGATCCAGACCAACGTCATCGACGCGGCGTATCGTAACGGCGCGCGCAAGCTGTGCTTCTTGGGCTCGAGCTGCATCTACCCCCGCCTTGCACCGCAGCCGCTGACTGAAGCGTCGCTGCTGACGGGCCCGCTCGAGCCCACCAACGAGTGGTACGCCATCGCGAAGATCGCCGGCATCAAGATGTGCCAAGCCTACGCTCGTCAATACGGCTTCGACGCGATCTCCGTCATGCCGACGAATTTGTACGGCCCCGGCGACAACTTCGACTTGCAAACCTCGCATGTTCTGCCGGCGCTCCTGCGCAAGCTAGACGCGGCGAAAGACGCGGGCGCCCCGGAAGCGACCGTGTGGGGCTCCGGGACCCCGCGCCGCGAATTCCTGTACGTCGACGATTTGGCGGACGCGCTGTGTTTTTTGATGGAGCGCTACAGCTCTCCGGAGATCATCAACGTCGGCTGCGGCGACGACATCACGATCGCCGACCTTGCTCGGACGATCGCCGACATCGTCGGCTTCCGCGGCGAGCTCGTTTTCGATCGCAGCAAGCCCGACGGCACCCCGCGTAAGCTGCTCGACGTCAGCAAAACCCGCACACTCGGCTGGCAGGCGAAGACGCCGCTGGCGGCCGGAATCCGCACGACCTACGAGTGGTACTTGGCCAACGCTAAAGAAAATCGCGCCGGCTAGCGCGACTCAGAAAACGTCGACGCGCGCCTTCGTGCCGCCCAGCCACCACGCGACCTCGCTGAAGGTACTCAAATAGCTCGCACAGAGGCGCGGCGTGCGCGCCAACACGAGCATATCGATCAAATCCTCCGTGATGCCGCGCGGCGTGAGCCAGCTGTCGGCTCGCGACGTGGTGCGCGGATAGCACAGCACGCGCCTCGCGCCGAAGCGCTCGGCAAGCGTCGGAGCAACGTCGTCACTGTCGCTGACGACGAGGAAGCGCACGTCGGGCCCTGCGGCATCGAGCATGCGCGTCAGGCGCCGCAGTGCGGGTAAGTGGTACTTGCGATGACGACGCGCATCGTCGCGCCACGTGCGCACTTGCACGCCGACGACGTTCGCATCGACATGGGCCGCCGCCCACTCGGCCGCCGCCGAGGCGATCTCGGGCCGCACGATCACGCGGCGAAACAGGTCCGTGTACAAGGTCCGGAAATACTCCGGAATGCGTTCGTACTCGAGATCGATGTGCCGCGCGTCGGCTCGCGTCGAGCGGCGCGAGTGCTGCTTGGGGAACACCATGAAACGGTAGCGATCGGTCCGCTTGCCCGTCAGGCTCCACCACGCTTTGCCGACACCGCGCACGAGCGGATGCGCGCCGGCCCCGACGGTCGCAAAGCCCGCGGGCAGATACGCCCCGTCCTGCGGCAAAATCGCAAGCCGCCACGAACCGTAGGTCTTGGCGCCGGCCGGCACCTCCGCCACGGCACAGTCGTTGACGAACAACTCGCCGAACGACGCCGGCATGTTCTTCGTAACCGGCCAGTGCACGCGAGCGTCGGCCGAGAGACGCATGCTGGAGACCCAAGATTTGAGTCGATTGCCGAGTCCGCCGGTTTCGGTCGAGACGACGAGATCGCTGTCGGCCATGATCCTTAGGACGCTGAGCTATTGGCCGGCGATCTTAACCGCGGCCGCCTACGCGTACACCCTTGCGCGACCGGCGGAATGGTGAACTGTGCATACGCGGCCGGACCACGCTTGTGGCACGATCCTGCCGCGCCCCGCCCTATTCGGGAATCAGCTACGAGGTTGCTCAGCATGACCGCGCTTGCTCTTCGGCACCGTTTCACCGTTGCCGGCCTGATCGTATGCCTGGCGTGCACTGCGTCAACGCTGCACGCGCAGCCCGACTTCGGCGACAACACGAGCCAATGGGCAAACGACGGCGAGTGCGATGACCCTCGCTTCGACGGCGAAGGCTCGGCAGAGACTCTGCTCGACGAGGATTTGGGCCACGACGCCGCGGATTGCCGCAAGCTGTTCAACGCCGGCAGCGTCACGTTGCGCAGTGCTGCGACCACCGCTACCGACAACGGAGCCGTCGACTTCGGCGATGACAGCAGCGAATGGGCGCGCGACGGCGAGTGCGACGATCCGCGCTTCGAGGGCGACGGAATGGCGGAGACGCTACTCGACGCCGACGCCTATCACGACGCGACGGACTGCCGCACGCTCCTCGGTCAAAACCGCATTTCGCTACGCGGCGACGCCGCGGGCACCGGCATTCGCCGCG
>JACZCZ010170317.1_pt1 | contig 14548 bp, 13 predicted proteins | sample 8641811 | NCBI WGS metagenome assembly JACZCZ01 (sample SAMN15324610, study PRJNA640507) | soil metagenome | isolation source: intercropping peanut in the first line | place: China: Luxin town, Laibin City, Guangxi Province | collected 2019-07-25 | depth 10cm m | reverse complement strand
CGCTCGGCATCCGCGTGCAGCTCGGCCACAGCGCCGGCAGCTACGAGGACGGCGTGGCCGCGCTCGACGCCGGCGCCGCCGGTTTCACCCATCTGTTCAACGGCATGACCGGCGTCGACCACTACCACCCCGGCATCGCCACCGCGGCGCTTGCGCATGCGCAGTACGCCGAGTTGATCCCGGACCTGCAGCACGTGCATCCCGGCGCGATCCGCACCGCGTTGCGCGCGATTCCGCGGCTGTACTGCGTCACCGACGCCACCGCCGCCACCGGCATGCCCGACGGCGAGTACGCATTGGGGTCGCAGCGTGTCTTCAAGTGCCTGGGGTGCGTGCGGCTGGCGGCAGGTTCGCTCGCCGGCAGCGCGCTGACCATGGACCAGGCCTTGCGCAACCTGGTGTCGCTCGGTCTCGAGCTGGACGACGCCAGCAACCGCTTGTCGCTGTATCCGGCCGATTACCTCGGCCTGCATGACCGCGGTCGCCTGGCACCCGGTGCCTGGGCCGACATGGTGGTGCTCGACGCGCAGCTGTGGGTGCGGCAGGTCTTCATCGAAGGCGACGCGATCGACGTCGCCTGACCGCCGCCACCGCGCGGCAACGATTCCCCTTTCTCCAGGACCGGCCCGATGAACGACGTTTCCACCGTCATGCCCATGCAAGCCCGCCTCGCCAGCCCGCTGTGGCAGGTCCGCTACCTGCTCTTCATCGCCGGCATGGGCGGGCTGCTGTACGGCATCGACATCGGCATCATCGCCGGCGCACTGCCCTACCTGGAATCCACCGCAAGCGTGAGCTGGCACCTGACCAGCCAGCAGTTGAGCTTTGTCGTCGCGGCGGTGCTGCTGGGCAGCGTGCTGTCGTCGCTGTTCGCCGGCGCGATCGCCGACGTGGTCGGACGCCGTGGCGCGATGCTGCTCGCCGGCGTGCTGTTCACCCTCAGCATCCCGGTGATGGCGCTTGCCTCGGGCTATGCGCCGCTGCTGCTGGGTCGGCTGCTGCAAGGCATCAGCGGCGGCCTGATCGGCGTGGTCGTGCCGCTGTACCTGGCCGAGGTGCTCAGCCCCGACAAGCGCGGCCGCGGCGCGGCGATGTTCCAGCTGCTGTTGACCGTGGGGCTGGTGCTGGCGGCCTTGATCGGCCTGTACCAGGCGCACGTGGTCGACGCCGCGACCGCCTCGGTGCAGACGCTGGCAGGCGACGAACAGCGTCGCCTCCTGTTCGAAGTGAAGGACCATGCCTGGCGCACGATCTTCTGGAGCTGCCTGCTGCCGGGCCTGGTGTTCAGTGCCGGTGTCATGCTGCTCAACGAATCGCCGCGCTGGCTGGTCCGGCGCGGCCGCATCGCGCAGGCGCGGCTTGCATTGCAGCGCACCGTCGCGGCAGACGATGTCGAGTCGACGTTGCGCGCGATGCAGACGCCGACCGGGGCATCGGGCAGCGCCAATGACGCGCGCGACAGCCTCCTCAGCCGCCGCTATGCATGGCCATTCCTGCTCGCATGCCTGGTCCTCGCCTGTACCCAGGCCACCGGTATCAACTCGGTGCTGGCGTACGCCGTCACCATCCTCCACCAGGCGGGCCTGCCAGGTGCGGTGGCCAACGGCGCGGACGTGGCGATCAAGCTGCTCAATGCGGTGATGACCGTGGTCGCGCTGCTGCTGGTCGATCGCAAGGGACGCAAGTTCCTGCTGATGCTCGGCAGCGGCGGCATCGCGCTTGCACTGCTGTCGGCGGCGCTGCTGTTCGTCCAGGCCGAACGTGGCCATGCCGACATCCTCCCGGCGCTGCAGCAACAGGTCCGCGTGGACTCGCTGGCGTTGCAGCTCGATGACGCCGGCTGGCGGCGACTGGCAGGGGCCGACGCGGCGCAACCGCAGCAGTTGACCGTCTCCTATGCCTACGGTGGGTTCACCAACGTGCGCTCGCTGCGCAGTGATGCCCTCGATGCGGATGAACTGGCGATCACGCGCGATGCCAGCGTGCAGGCCGACGGCGTGATCGGTGCGTTCTTTCGCCGGGTCCACCTCAATCCATTCCCGGATCCCGCCGCGGCCGCGCAGGCGCCGCTGCGGATCGAGCGCGCCAGCATCGGCCCGGTGCCATCGGCGGCGCACGGCTGGGCGGTCGCCGTCTGCATCCTGGTGTTCGTCGCCTTCTTCGCCGTGGGCCCGGGCGTTTGCGTCTGGCTGGCGCTGTCGGAGCTGATGCCCACGCGCATCCGCTCCAACGGCATGAGCATCGCATTGCTGATCAACCAGCTGGTCTCGACGACGATCGCCGCGATGTTCCTGCCGGTGGTCGGCCACCATGGCTACGCGAGCATGTTCTTCGCGTGGGCGGGTTGTTCGGTCGTCTACTTCCTGGTGGCCGCGTTCCTGCTGCCGGAGACCAGGGGCAAGTCGCTCGAGCAGATCGAGGCGGGCTTCCGCTAGGACGGCATCAGCGCCGCCTCGCCATTCACAGTCATCCCATTGGCACAGGCAGTGGGTCTCCGGGCCAATGCGGCTCTGATTCAGGCCTCACGCGGCAACCACATCCGAAGCAGGCGGCTTCGGCTTGAATGAACTGCAATGCCGCCGCCTCACTTGCGGTGATGCCGATCAATGGTCACCTGATCCAGCCGCAGGAAAACCGCGGCGTTGTTGTAGAAGATGTCGCGCTTCTGCTCGGTCGATAGGAAGTTGGCCTGCTCAACTCCCGCTACCGCTTGCCCGATGGCGTCTGGCCACACCATCTGATCCGAGCCGAACATGATGCGCTTGCCGAATCCCGCATCGATCAGCGCCTTCAGGTAGGTGTGGAACTCTGCGCGGGGCAAGGTCCAGTTGAGGCCGGCGATATCCACGTAAACCTGAGGATAGGAATGCAGGATGGCCTTTGTCTCGGCAAGGTACGGATAGCCTGCGTGCATCAGGTACAAGCGCAGCTTCGGATGACGGGCCAGCATGTCCTCGACTGTTGCAGGGTTGCCTAGCGAGGCCCTGAACTTCGGACAACAAGTGTAGGCGGTGCCAGATCCGCCAAGGCCGGTATGCATCGCAACCGGGACATCCAGCTCCTCGGCCAAGGCGAAGTAGGGCGCTACTTCTTGATCCGAGGCGCTCAAGCCCTGGTACTGCAACCCCAGCTCGCCAAGGACGGCCATCTGCTTGTCCTTGGCAATGCGGCGCAATGAAGCAACGTCAGGCAAAGCATCCAGCGGGCCCACGCCAAAGCCACCCATGAGTCTCGCAGGATCGGTCGACACCCAGCGAAGCACGTCTGGTAGTGCTCCACTTGCCACGGCCAAGACCACATTGTGCTTCTGCATTTCGGCGAGCGTGGCACGCATCGCGGCCTCGTCCGTACGGGCGGATGGCACCAGGCCCGTGATCTCATTCGGAGGCGGTGGGGCGCCGAACTCATCGAAGCCGAAGGCATGCAGATGCATGTCAATGATTGGCCCGCGATCCTGCGCAACACTGGGCCCGGCAAGCAGTGCTGCAAGTAGTAGCGCGAATGCTCTCATCTCGACTCCTTGGGCTAGTTGCTGCGGCACGATGCCAACGACTTGCCGCGCCATCGGGTAGACGGCCTCTGGGGCAGCAATCGGCCAGCAGCAGGCAGTCGCCATCACGCAAACCACCGAACTCGCATCTGTCGCGATTTTTCGAATGGCTGCCGGCCAGGAGTGTTGGCCGTGCAAGTTCCATTCGCGCATCAGGGCAGGTCGCCCCACTGCGTTAAGCTTCGGCTTCCGCCCGGACCGGGGGGCGGCCCGGAGTCCGTATGCGCTCTTTCGTCCTCGCCCTGACCCTCTTCCTTGCGGCTGGCGCTGCCTTCGCGCAAGCCGAACCCGTCGCGCTTACCGGCGTGCACATCGTGCACGTCGAGGACGGACGCATCGAACGGTCGCAGACCGTGATGTTTCGGGATGGCCGCATCCAAGCGATCCAGCCCGAATCGCAGGCCCTGCCGGCGGGCCCGTTGCGACGCGTTGACGCGCGCGGGCTCTACCTGACGCCCGGTCTCTGGGACATGCACACGCATGCCCATCGCGCGGGGCGCGAGCGCTGGCACTACCCGATGTACATTGCCAACGGCGTTGTCGGGATTCGTGATGCAGCGACCCATCTGGGATCGGGCATGGCTTCCCGCGCGCAAGGCTCACCCGCAGGACCGGCCCCACGCGTGATCTGGGGTTCCCCAGCGCTGGACCGGGCGCCCCCGGCGTTGGCCAGCGGGCTCGCCGTCGAGACGCCCGAGGCCGGCCGGCAACTGGTGCGCCTTCTGGCGGGACTGGGATACGACTTCATCAAGGTGTACGACGGTCTTTCGCCAGAGAACTACCACGCGATCGCCGAGGAGGCGATGCGCGTGGGCATTCCCGTCGAGGGACACACGCCCTTGACCCTGTCGCCGACCGACGTCGCGCGGGCCGGGCAGCGCACGATCGAGCACCTGACGCTGGTCCTGGAAGCCTGCATTCCAGGTACCCTCGACTGGATCAAGCAGGACCCCTCTGCTGATTCAATGGGCCTGATGGCCGACGGTCGTTTGGCGGCGAGCCTGGACCGCTTCGATGCCACCGCCTGCCAGGCTCAATCCCGGGTGCTGGCGGAGGCCGGTGTGTGGCAGGTGCCGACGCTGGTACAGACGCGTGGCTATTTCGTTGTCGCGCATGACGATCCCGCTGACGAACCGCGCCTGGCATTCGTGCCGCCCGATACCCGCACCGAGTGGCTCGCCCACGTGCGCGACGGAAAGACTGCGGAACGACATGCCGGCGCAAAGGTCTTCGAGCGCCAGAAGCGACTGCTGGGCGAACTCCACCGCGCGGGCGTCGGAATCCTCGCGGGCACGGATGCCTCGGACGAGCCTTGGGTCTTCCCCGGTTCCGCGTTGCACGACGAGCTTGGCCTGCTGGTCGATGCCGGGCTTTCACCCTTGGATGCCCTGCGAACCGCAACTCTCAACCCCGCGCGCTATCGCGCTCGCGGCCGCCCGCTCGCGCCGCTGATCGCCCCGGGCAGCGACGCCGACCTGGTGCTGTTGCGCGAGAACCCGCTCGAGGACATCCAACACGTACGTGACATCCGCGGCGTGGTCGCCGCCGGGCACTGGTACTCGCCAGAGGACCTTGCCGCGATGGTCGCGGGCGTGCGGGACTCGTGGCTCCGGGACTGACGCACCGCCCGGTCAACAGCGCCGAACTGGTGAAAGGCGATCAGATCACAACGACAGGCCTTACCTCGGCTGGAATGATTGTTCGCCGCGGAAGCTGAGCGCTGAAGGGCCGCTATCGGCCATATGCCGTCGATCCAGATGGCAGCAACCCAGGAGGTGCGGTCCAGGAACCCTGGGTACTCGCACGCGACCGCGGGCTGGATGATGTCGCCCACAGAAAAGGCATCAGATGTCGATGATGCCTCGCCGCGCCGCTACGGTGACGGCGTGGGTGCGGTCGGCTACACCAAGCTTGGCGAACACGTTCTTCAGGTGTCCTTTCACGGTTTCCTCGGACAAGCCAAGCTCACAGGCAACCTGTCTGTTTCCCTTCCCGACCGACACCAGGCACAGGATCTGGATCTCACGTCCGGTCAATGGCTCGTCTACGACATGAAGCGCGATCTCGTCGGCGATATCACGATGTACGTGGCGCTGCCCCCGGTGAACGTCGTGAATCGCGTCGATCATGTCGGTTCGAAGACCGCTCTTGAGCAGGTATCCGACTGCACCCGCCCTCAAAGCGCGAACCGCTTGCGCGTCACCTGCATAGGTCGTGAGGACGATGATCTTGGCACCGGCGTGAATCGAGCGGATTTCGGTAATGGCGTCGACACCGTTCATCACGGGCATCTGCAGATCCATCAGCGTCACGTCGGGTAGCAACGAGCGAAAGAGCTCGACGGCTTCGCGGCCATCGCGAGCTTCTCCGATCATGATCATGTCGGCCTGGTTCTCGAGGATGGCGGCGACGCCGTCCCTCAGCACCGGGTGGTCGTCGACTACGAGCACGCGGATCTTCGAATCGCTCATCGGTTGAATTCCCATGCAGAAGAAGTACCCAACTTCACGTCCGCCAGGTTTGTGCTTCGAGCCAGCGCCGCTGGCCTGCCCACTATAACTGCCAAGGCCCAGCGCCCTCAAAGCTGCCAGTTGTGCCGCTTCGTGGCGGGCCATCCTACCCTCGAACGAGGTGTTAGCGCGCCCCTCATCCAGGGCCCTCAGGGCCATGCCGGTCCTGTCCTGGACTCAATTGATGCCATCAAAGCCAACAGCGTGGTTCCGCCTCCCGCTCTACCGGGTTCTGATCACCCGCCCTAGGGTTCGCGTCGGCCTCACTCGACCGGAAGGGGAAGGAAATGTCATCGATGCGCGAAAGGATCGACAGGCAGCTGTCTGCTCTTGACGATTCCGTCGTGCTGCTGCGCGCGCGAGCGAATAGCCGCGATGCGATCCTTGCCGCATTCGTGTCCATGGCCTCGACCATTCGACACGAGGCAGGCCAGGACGCGCAGTACGTGATCGCTCGTCTGCGCGCCATAGGCTTTGCCAATGGTCTTGATGTCGCGAACGCAAGGTCGCACCGGCCTCGACGGAAGTCCGGATGGCGTCATGGATTGACCTGCATGATCAACCGCGCGTGCGCACGACAGCGCTTGCCTCGAGGTCATTCATGCACGCCGGAGTGAGGATCGACCCGGCCGCTTCGGTGCAACTGGACGCGAGGACCTGGCTGGCCATCATCGACTCGCTTCCCGAACGCGTGCAGAAGCGCGCCAGGAGCCGCAGCGGCGAGTACCAGCGGTTCGTTGAATCGGTGATCTGGGTAGCGTGGGTCGATGCGCGCTGGTCGGAGCTGCCCGCGGATCGCGGCGCCTGGCGATCGGTTCGCGGACGATTCCTTTATTGGAACCGCTGCCGATTGTGGGAGGTTGTTGCACCTCATATCGGTCCGGAGGCGTCCGTGCACTTGCTGCTGCGGGCCGCCAGAGTCGGCAAGCCGCAGGTGCCTTGCGATTGATGCCGCGGAAGCAACACGGAGTGTCCGTGCCAGGCCTCCCAGCGGAACGACACCTGGCCTAAGGTGCCTGGGCACAACGCTTCGTTCGAGTTTCCCCTCCCCCACTAGGAGAACCGAGATGAGATCCCTGCTCGCCGGGCTTGCCCTGGCTGCCGCCACCGCCCTGACTGCGAACGCGTCCGCGCAGACCGCGAAGCCCACCATCGTCCTGGTTCACGGCGCATTTGCGGATGCGTCAAGCTGGAACAACGTCATTCGGATACTGCAAAAGGACGGGTACCCGGTGGTCGCCGTTGCCAATCCGTTGCGCAGTGTGAGCACCGACGGCGCCTACGTTTCCAGTCTGGTGGGTAGCATTTCGTCGCCGGTCGTACTGGTGGGGCACTCGTACGGCGGCAGTGTCATTACGGAAGCGGCCCGCGGCCATGGCAATGTCAAGGCGCTGGTCTACGTCGCCGCATTTGCCCCCGAGGCGGGCGAGACGGCCGCAGCGCTTTCCGGCAAGTTCCCGGGAAGCACCCTCGGCCCGACGCTCGCTCCGCCCGTGACGCTGTCCAATGGCGGCGTGGACCTCTACATCCAGCCGCAGCGGTTTCACGCGCAGTTCGCTGCAGATGTTCCGGCAGCGGAGGCGGCCCTGATGGCCGCAACGCAGCGCCCCATCACCGAAGCGGCGCTCAACGAGAAATCGGGTGCTCCGACATGGAACAGCATCCCCTCGTGGTTCATCTACGGCGACCAGGACAAGAACATCCCGCCGAAGGCGCTGGAGTTCATGGCGCAGCGCGCGCATTCGAAGCAGACCGCGGTCATCCGCGGCGCCTCACACGTGGTGATGGTGTCCCATCCAGAGCCAGTCGCAAGGCTGATCGAGCTTGCGAGCGCCGACGCGACTCATTGAGGCGGCGACCGGGCCTCGCGGTTACTTGCTGCGAGGAGGCAGGAAGCCCCTCGCCATCGCCAGGTCCGGCCACGGTGCAACTGTCTCGCCAGCCACCTTCCATCCACCGTCGACCTTGCGCAAGCGCAGCTCATACAGAGCCGGATCGGCTTCGTGGCTCATTCTCCGATAGAGAAGCACTGTGGCCTGGTCCTGCTGCTCCTCGATGTGCAGGATGCGCCGTTCGGTTGATAGCGGGGCGTCGCCTGCGTCGCGTCGGTCGCGGAATTCGTCGAGGATTTCGTCCTTGGAGAACCGTGCGACGCCGCCTTGGGGCGTCACCACCAGGAAGCCGAGGTCTTCGGTGTACAGCGCCTGCATTTCCTCGATGCGGTAATGACTTCCGGTCTCGGCGAGTACTTCGATGAAGCGGACGATCTCTGGATTGTGTTGCGTGGTCATCTCGTATTTTCCTTTGTCAGTGTGGGGTCATGCCAGGAACATGCCGCCGTCGACGCGAAGCTCGGTGCCGTTGACGAAGCGGCTCTCGTCCGAGGCCAGGTACAGCGCGGCGTGGGCCAGTTCATCGGCCTCGCCCAGGCGGCCGGCAGGAATGCGCTGGGTCATCGAGCGCATGAAATCGGGACGGTCCGCCTCCGCAACGCCGAGCTTCTCCAGGATCGAGGTGTCGACCGGTCCAGGGCTGAGCACGTTCACCCGCACCCGGCGCTCCTTGAACTCCAGTGCCCAGCTGCGCGCGAACGCCTCCATCGCCGCCTTGGAGCCGGCGTACACCGCATGGCCCTCCAGCACCTTCGACGATGCGAGCGAACTGGTCAGGATGATGCTTCCGCCGTCGCGGACGACGGGTGCGATGGCTTGGACTCCGAAGAAGACGCCGCGCGTGTTGACGCCGAATTGCGCGTCGAATTCCGCCGGGCTGACCTGCGCGGAAGGCGTGATGGTCAACACGCCGGCATTGGCCATGTAGATGTCGAGCGCGCCGAATCGGCGGCGCACCTCGTCCGCTACGGCGGCGTGGTGCTCGATGTCCGCGACGTCGCCGCGAATTCCGACGGCATCGTGGCCGATCGCCTGCACCGCGGCTTCAAGCACGTCGCTCCGTCGCGCCGTCACTATGACCCGGGCGCCATGCCGGGCAAACAGCTGCGCGGTCGCCAGGCCGATTCCACTGTTCCCGCCCGTGATGAGGGCGACCTTGTTCTCAAGACGTTTCATTGATCGATACCTGCGTAGTGTGGTCCCCACGATATGTGGCGCCCGCTTCGATCGACCAGCCCGCTGTCCTTCACTACTGTTGTGCTTCGGAGTCAACAATGAACCTGCTGAATCAGATGCCGAGCCTCATCGCCTTCGTGCGCAGCGTCGAGGCGGGATCGTTCAGTGCCGCTGCGCGCATCGCCGGCATGACGCCTTCCGCAGTATCCAAGGGCATCGGCCGCCTGGAAGGCGAGTTGGGTGCAAAGCTGTTTCGTCGATCCACACGTCACCTGAGCCTGACGCCGGACGGCCAGGCCTTCTTCGAACGGGTGGCGCCGCTACTGCGCGGTATCGACGACTCCGCCGACGCCGTCCGTGCAGGAGGCGACGCTCGCGGCGTTCTCCGCGTCAGCATGCCCGGCGAGATCGGCCGCCTTTTGCTGGAGCCGATCACCAGGACGTTTCTGGCGCGTCACGACGGGTTGGAACTGGACATGTCCTTGTCCGATCGCCACGTGGAGGTGATCCGCGAGGGCTACGACGTGGTCTATCGCGTTGGCGTCGCAACCGACAGCGAATTGAAGTCGCGGACGCTCGCGCAGCTGGACATGGTGCTGGTCGCCTCGCCTGCCCTGCTCGCGCGCCACGGCGCATCCACGTTGGATGAGCTTCGTGAGATTCCGTTCGTGCGATACCTGCTTTACGGACGCGCCCTGCCAATCACCTTCAACGACGGAACCTCGATCCAGCCGCGCGGCCGGATAGGCCTCGACACGGGCGCCGGTCTGCGCGCGGCTGCGCTCAATGGCATGGGGGGTCGCGCACTTGATGAAGTGCACCGTGCAGGACGACCTGGACAAGGGCGACCTCGTTGAAATCATGTCGCATCGGGGGTTGCCGCCGCTACCGCTTCGGGCGATGCACGCGTTCGGCAACCTGACACCGGCGAGGGTGCGCCTGCTCACGGATTTCATCGCTGAGGAGATGCAGCGGATCGTGGCGCCCTAGCGTTGACCGCCGCATCAGTGGGGCGGGAGGTTCGCCAGGAAGTCGAGATTCGCGCCGGCAGGGCCGGGTCGCGGCCGCCGTTCGCCTCGTTCGAAGGCCGTGACGACGGCTGAGTCGGGCGTCAGATCTCGATGATTCCGCGCCGCGCCGCCACGGTGACTGCGTGGGTTCGGTCCGACACATCCAGCTTGCCGAAGATGCTCTTCAACAATCCCTTGACGGTCTCTTCCGACAAGCCAAGTTCCGCAGCGATCTGCTTGTTCGCGTTTCCGGTCGACACAAGCCGGAGGATCGCGATCTCGCGCTCGCTCAGGGCTTCATCGGCGACATGAAGCGCTATCTCCTTCGCGACTTCGCGATGGACATGGCGCTGGCCACGGTGGACGTTGCGGATTGCGTCGACCAGGTCTGTCCGCAGACTGCTCTTCAACAGGTAGCCGACGGCACCGGCCTTCAACGCGCGAACGGCCTGCGCATCACCCGAGTAGGTGGTCAGCACGATGATTCGTGCATCCGGGAATTGTGAGCGGATCGTATTGATCGCCTCGACGCCATTCATGCCAGGCATCTGCAGGTCCATCAACGTCACGTCGGGGCGCAATGCTGCGTGACGCTCGACAGCTTCGCTACCGTCGCGCGCCTCGCCGACCATTGTCATGTCGCTCTGGTTCTCCAGGATGGCCGCGACGCCGTCACGGAACACAGGATGGTCGTCAACGACCAGAATGCGGATCCTGGGCTCATTCATCGGCGAAGAGCCTCGCAAGGAAGTTCGGCAGCCAGGGCCGATTCCGGGTCTTGCGCCTGGCGAACGCCAATCTCGCCGGCAAGGTCAACAACACTTCGGTCCCGCCGCCGTCCACGCTGCTGATGGTCAGGCTGCCACCGATCCTGTCGGCGCGCTCGCGCATTCCGACCATGCCGAAATGACCTTCCTTTCGACCGGTGGCCATGACCTGTTCGGGAATCCCTCGCCCGTCGTCCCGCATGCGGATCGCCAAGTGTCGCGCGTCGTATCCGATGGCGATTTCAGCGGTGCTTGCACGCGCGTGATACGAGACATTGAGCAGTGCCTCACGCACGATCTTCGCCACCTCGGCCGCGACAAGGGGGTCAACTGCGCGTGCTCGACCCTCGACGACGATGCGCACCGGAATCGGCGGATCGAACGGGGTTTCGGCCACGAGTTGTTCGACGCGCTCGCCCAGATCAGCGGTGGTTTCATGGCCGCGCAGGTCCCACACGCGGTCGCGGGCATCCACAACCACCTGGTCGGCCGCGTCCAGCGCCGCTTCCAGCTGCCGCTTCGAACCGTTTTCGTGGGGGATCCGGTCCGCGGCGGCCTGGAAGCGCAGAATGAGGCCCTGAACGCCCTGCAGCAGCGTGTCATGGAGCTCGCGCGCGATGCGCTCGCGCTCTTGCGTGCGCTCCTCCAGCCGGTTGCGGATACGGGCGGTGACCTGCACGACGCGCAGGCGATACAGACCCCAAAGCACAAGGATCGTTACGAAGGCGCAGAGCAGGACAAACCATCTTGTCTGGACGAACGCCGGGCGGATCTCGAAGTCGAGCGAGGTTCCGTTCCTGTTCCACACACCGTCGCTGTTCGCGGCAATCACGCGGAACCGGTACTTGCCGGGAGCCAGGTTGGTATAGAACGCTTGCCGCCTCGAACCGGGATCGACCCATGCGCGATCGAATCCATCCAGCATGTAGCGCACCCGAACATGCCGGGGGTCGGCAAAGCTCAACACCGCAAAGTCGATTTCGATCTTGGACGTTGCGGCCGGCAGCGTCAGCGAGGCCGGGTCGTGGTACATCCTGGCATCGCCGATCAACGACCGTATCGCGATGCTGGGGGGCAACGGGTTTCGCACGATTCGGGCCGGGTCCATCCACAATGTCCCGGTCTCGGTGGCGACCCACACGCGTCCGTCCCCACCGCGCACCATGGAACGTTGCGAGTGCGAATGCGGTCGGCTCACGAGACCGTCGCCGGGCCCGAGCGACAGGGATGGCGGCGGAAGCTGCCCCTGCGAGAGTGCGCGTTCGAGTTCCGCTCGCCGAAGTCTCACCAGCGATCGCGGATAGGCGAGCCAGATATCGCCTTCCGGCGTATCGACGACCCCGTTGATCCGACTGCCCAGCGACGCGTTGCGCGCCAGGGCAGTCTCGGCGCCACCGGCACGATAGCGGGACAAACCGAACGAACCGGCGGCAAAGACGGTGTCGCCGGCAACGTGCAGCGTCAACACGCTGATATCGCCGCCGCCGAAAAGCAGCGGCGTGCGCGTTGGTTGGGCGCCGTCGAGCGAGATCAATCGATTTCCGGATTGGACGATGATGCCACCCGTTGGCGAGCGGACCATGGTCGTGGGATAGAAGTCCGCCTGGTCGCCCGGTGGAAGCATGGTTTGCCAGCGACCATTCTGGAACCGGTGCACGCCGCTGCCGGATGCGGAGATCCAGAATCCGCCTTCCGCATCGAACGCGCAGTCGTAAATGAAGTTGTGATGCCCCGCCCGGTCGGGACGGTCGATGACGCGGCGGATACTGCCGTTCGCCCAGACCTGGATCTGTGCCGGCAACCCGATCCAGAGTGCGCCGTCGCTGGCCTCACACAGGCTTTCCGGCTCCACCACGTCGCGCACGATCGGTTCGGGCTTATGGCCCGGCCTGGCGCGATAGACGGTGCGCGCCTGGCCGATGTAGACGCTGCCGTCGGCGCCGACCAGAAGTTTGTCGCCAAATACCGCTGGAGAAGTGAGCGCGGGTTCCGAGATCAGCGTAGCGGGTCGGAACTTGTCCAGACCGCCTTCGGTCGCCACCCATATATTGCCCTCCCGATCCTCCATCGCCTGCGTGGTCACATCCGCCGACAGTCCATCCTCGCTGGTAAAGGATTCGGCTCCGTCGCCGCTGCTGTTGTGCTCGGCATCCGCCATGGTCAGCCGTTTCACGCCGTCATGGCGCGTCGTCAACCAGAGGTTGCCCTCGCGGTCGAACAGCGGCGCCCCCCGGAGCTTCACGTTGTCCAGGTGATACGCGCCCGCGCCGTCCGGTGCGTTACGTCCACCTGCTCCGGTAATGGCGTAGACGCGGTCCTGCTGAGCCAGCCAGATGCGTCCCTGCGGATCCTTCGACACCCTGGCAAGAGGGGTCGGGCTGACCATCTCGAATCGGTCGGCCCCCGCGGCCAAACGGACGATGCCCGTGCTGCATGCGATCCACAGCGCGCCATCGTCGGCCACCAGCATGTTGGTGGAGTTGCTTTTGGGAAGGCCGTCGGCGGCACTGTATCGGCGCCACATGCCGTCGTGATAGCGGAGGACTTCTGCGTCGTAGCTGGCGGTCAGCGCCCAGATGGAACCGTCGCTGCCTTCGGCCATCTGCACGATTCGACTGGGCGCCATCGCGTTCTCGACAATGCGCAGCACGCCTTGCCGGTAGATCGCGAATCGCAGCGAAGACAGGAAGTTGGTCCAGACGTCGCCGTTCCGCGTGACCAGCACGGTGCTGGGCAGCTCATGCCGGCGGCCGTCCGCTTCGGGCAACAGCTGCTCGAATCGTGAGCCGTCGAACCGGAACAGACCGTCGCCCGTCGCGAGCCAGAGATAGCCCTCGCGCCCCTGCGCCATGGCAACGACTGGTGCCGGCGCTTCACTGCCATCGAGCCAGCGCTGGTGCACGTAGTGCGCCAAGGGGTGAGGTTCCTTGGCTGACCCGGCGAACGGCATGCTCGCCAGGGCGAAGAACAGCAGGGCTGCGGATGACCACCTTGTCATGATCACTTCGCTTTTCGGGATTCCAGGCAGGCAGGAGCTCATGGTTATGCCCTGAGGTGGGTCAGGATGCTACCCCCGATCAGGGGTAGCCAGCCCCCTCGGTAGGGCGTGGCATGGCGCTTGGCGGGCGTTACCGTCTGCTCATGTCAAATTATGTATGCCGTTATCCCGATGGTGCCGCCGGGCTTGGGTTGCTGCTTGCTCGGGCTTGCTACGCATCGGCCGCGTTCGGGATCGTAGCCCTGTTGCCTGCGCCCTCCGCATTGCCTCATCTGTTGCCGTTCGCCGCTGGATGCGTGGCACTTATGCTGGTTGCGGGCCTGGCGACGCGATGGGCCGCGCTTGTCCTGGGACTGGGGGCCGCCGTCGCCCTGCCGGGGTCCGGTGTGGCCCAGCAACTGTTGCTGGTGGGGTACGTCGGCGGCTGTGGCGCCATCGTCCTGATGGGTGCCGGGGCCTATTCGGTCGATGCCCTGCGCTACGGCCGGCGTGTCATCCATGTCCATACCCACACCCCTGATCGAGGGGGTGGCCAATAACCTGCACTGGGATTATGCAAGCGCGGCGTCGTCGACATGATTGGGTGCCCCCCACTGACGCCACGAGGGTGTCATGTCGACGATCTCGCCACTCCGCGATGCAACT
>JACZCZ010097177.1_pt1 | contig 14565 bp, 2 predicted proteins | sample 8641811 | NCBI WGS metagenome assembly JACZCZ01 (sample SAMN15324610, study PRJNA640507) | soil metagenome | isolation source: intercropping peanut in the first line | place: China: Luxin town, Laibin City, Guangxi Province | collected 2019-07-25 | depth 10cm m | reverse complement strand
CATTCATGGATGCAAATGCTTGGAATACTTTAAAGGCTTCCCTTCTAGGTAACAATCCTTACCCAGATGATGGTCTTGAAAACTATGGATGGAAAGCTATTACTAATAGAGGTTGGGGAGGTTCAGGTGATGTTATTACAGCTAATCAGTTTCAGGAAGATATGAACTCATTCTTACAGGGATTAACTACAACTGAACAAGTCTTAGTTGAAATTCCATATGTAGAAAGACTTTACCAATATATAGATGGAGTACAGGTACAGAATCCAGTTGAGTATAATAACTCATGGACAATGTCGTATTCTCTAAAAGAAAAGAGTTGGGTTTCATGGCATTCTTATATGCCTAACTTTTATATTAATACACCTGAGAGATTATACTCATGGACAGCAGGAAATAATGCAGTTATGAGACATAATATCACAGGGAAATATCTTGAGTTTAATGGTGTTAAAAAACCATTCATTCTTGACTATGTATCAACATCTGAAAGTTTATCTACAAGAATCTGGGATAGTTTGGATTTCATTGTAGATAGTAAGATGTATGACCCAGACTCTAAAGAGTACTATCACATTAATGATTTCTTCAACAAAGCTGTGTTCTATAATACAACTCAATGTAGTGGACTTCTTAATGTTATTCTTAAAGACAATGATGACCAAGATTATCTAGGTAACCAAGTAAACAACTTAAATGTTGATGAAATCATTGTAGATAGAAATGAGAAAAACTGGAGTATCAACAATTTAAGAGATATTAGAATAGACTACTCTAAACCTATTTGGACTTCTAAACAATCTATGTTACAGACTAATTACTACATAGATAAAGTACTTAATCTGTCTACAATGGACTATTATAAGGACTGGTCTCAGATGGAAAGTTTTAGAGATAAATACTTGTCTGTTAGATTAATATTCGATAAATTTGCAGATACCAAGTTAATTATGAATTTTTCAAATGAAAGTGAAAATCTTAGTGGACGTTAAGATTAGACTTAAAAATTAATAACAATAATCTTAAGATTATGCCTGATAAAGAAAAAAATAAATCAGTATACAAACCAACAAGAACCAAGTCAAGTGTAGAAGATAACTACTACACTGATCCTGGTTATGAGAAAATACTGAAGGCTGTATTAAAGAAAAATCCAAATACTGCTAACTATGGTAACACTAGATTCTCAAAAGGAAAAGATGAGAAAGGTGAGTATGTATCTGCTTGGGACCCAACCTACTATGGTAAGACCTTTGGAGGTTTAATTGGAAAAAGAGATGAATTTTATACCAGGTTCTATACAGAAGGACCTGGTGTTAAATACAATGAAATTGGACCTAAATATAAAACTACAAGTAAGGCTGCAAGTAGATCTTACAATGTAGCTGACAGTGTTGATGAAGCTATCTACAGAAAAGATAATATCAAACTAAGTGGAAAAAAGATTCCTCTTACACAAGGTAGACACAGAGGAGCTACTATTGATGAAGCTATTGTTGATGAAGCTATTAAGGCTAGTAAAAAGAAAGGTAAAGATGTAAATGATCTGTTAGCCTTAATGAGTAGAGAATCTACTTTAGGTGCTGGTAAAACTTCTAAAAAGGATAATGCTGATATGGGAAGTCTTGTATCAGGTTGGCAGGTACATAATGAAAGTCTACCTTATCCTTTTAATCAATTCTTAGCTGATAATAGGGTACCTGGAGTAGAGCTGAAAAATAAAGATGATAAATATAGAATGGTACTTAAATATGGTATCAAAGATTCAGCTGCTGTTGAGGACTACTTAAATAAGAATCCTCAACTATTAAAGAAGTATGATGAGAAGCTTAAAAAGATGAAGCCTATTCAGAATTCTTTTGAAGGAGCTCTGGATTATATTACTAAGCATGGAGTATCAGGATATAACCCAGGTGACCCTGATTACTCTAACAAAGTATCTAAAGATAAATCTGCTGTGAAGAATGAAAAGGCTTTACAGAAGTATATTAAAAATAAAAAATTTGCTTATGGTGGTGTAGCTATGAATGTAGATTCACCTCAGGAAGCACTTTTTAAAATGATAAGAACTACAGAGGAAGCTGGGCATGAAGCAGGTTCAGATCCTTTAGTTGCAGGACTTAAAGGTCTTGGGGGTATGATGATTAGTACTGGTATGTCTATGGCAGGTTCAGGTTTTGCTGGAGCTGGTAACATGTCAGGTATTGGTGGATTCTTCCAAGATAACTTTGGTGATATTACAAAAGGTATTACAGGTGCAACAGCAATGACTAACTTTGCTAAAGGTGGACAGGTAGGCTCTCCAAATATTGAAGTTGAAGGTGAAGAAATGTTTGAAACACCTCAAGGTCAGGTAGGAGAATTTAAAGGTCCTTCACATGAGAATGGTGGTATCCCTTTAACAGTTAAAGATGGGGGAGTTGCTAAAGATGGAGAAGTACCAGCTGGTACATATATCTATCCAGACTCTATTAAAATTAATGGTAAATCATTAGCAGACAGAAAGAAAATGAGAGAAAAAAGAGAAAGAAAAATTGAAGACTTACTCTCTGGCTCATCTGATAGAATTCTAAAGAATACCTTAAATAGAGTTAAACAAGGAAATATGATTGAAGACTCTATTGATAGAACTATCCAAGCCAGTGTTAAAAGAAGTAAGACAGATAAATATGCAGATGGTGGAGGTATTCCACCACTTGTAAACTTTGATGCCCCACCAGCATACTCAGGTGATACAAGTCCAAAAAGTATTTTGGATATGTTAAAAACATTTGAGCTTAATGGTATGGGCACTGATGATGACTTTAGATATATGGGTGCACCTAGTACTACTGGTGCAACACCAACTGCAAGTACTCCAAGTTCATTTGACACCTCAGGATTACCAACAGCTGGGGATGCATTAGGTATATTTGGTAACTTATATCAAGCTTTCAAACCTTTAGCACTTACTAAACAGAATAGAGCTGGAGATACACCAAACATTAATCCATATGATAATTATGGTAATGAAGCTCTTGAAACTTTAGAAGGTAATAGAGGTTTACTTGAAGGAGTTAGAGACAATCAACTTAATAGAAATAGACTAAGTAGAACAGCTTCTATTAATAGAAATAATAATTCTGCAAGAGGTGTTAATACTCAGAGAGCTTTAAACATGGCTACTGATGCACAGTATGGACAACTTGATGCTGATATTTTAGCTAGATATGCTGAGCAGTTAATGGGAGTTAATAACCAGATTGCAGGTACTCAATTAGATATCTCAGGTAGAAAAGCTCAAGGTGAACAATATAGAGATGTTTCAGACAGACAAGACAGAGATCAGTATTACACCAATTTGGCTAAGGATCACCAATCTGTTGGTGAAGCTTTATCTGTAACTGGTAAAAATATTAACCAGATAAAAGAAAGAGGTGTGGAATCTAATTTCTTAAATCAGATGTTTGACTATGTACAAGGGAATCTAATGAATGGAACCATCTCACAGAAACCTGGAGTAGTTCCTACAGGAGGTAGAAATGCTAATGAAGTGATTGCTGACTTTAAGAAGACTGAGACCTACAAGAGCATGAGTAAAGAACAAAAAGAACAATTTAATAATCAAGATGCCTTAAGTCTATTAAGCTTACTAGGCATGTTTAAATAATAACTATGGCAAGATTTTATCAAACACCTGATAGGAGAATGGTGGAGAACTTTGTGTATGCTCCACCAATAGAGTTGGCTATGGCTGCCATGGGAAAGAAAGATGAGCAGATTAAAACTGACCTTGACACTATGGAGATTATGAGAAGTCTCCCTATTGATTATTGGAAAGGTGTTGATGATGAAAGAGCCACTCAAGTAAAGAATGAATGGGAACAAAAGATTAATGATGTTGCCACTGCTATCAGTGGTGACATGTTAAACCCAACTAATAGAGCTAGACTTATGCAATTAAAGTCTGAGCTTAACAGAGACATGACCTCTGGTAATATATACAAGCTTCAACAGAATGCAGCTGGTTATAGAGATCTAGTTGCTAAAGCAGCTAATATTAAAGATGATGCTACAAGAGCTAAGTATCTTGAGGAACTACCTAAGAAATATCTACAAGGTAATCCTGAGGGTGCTTACAGTTCTATATTCAAACCTGGTGAGCTTTATCAGTTTAGGGATGTTCCTGGTGAATTTGTTGAATGGTTCAGAAAACAACAACCTGATACATTCTCTCAAGTAATGGAGAACTCTAATGGTAGATGGGTAATTAAGAATAGTTCTGAGACTACTCAGAATTTAGTAAAGGATCAGTTTAAACAATTTGTAGGAGCTTCACCAGATGTAAAAGGATACTTGCAACATAGACAAAATTCTGGTATCTTTGGAGAAAGATATTTTTCAGATAATGGTGAGCTAGATATGAATCCTGGAACTACATTCAAAGCTATGGATGACTATGTACAGAATGAATCTTACACCCAAACTAAGACAGCTAAGGAAATGGACCCAGACCAATATGGTGTGATTAATGCTAACCTTGCTGCTGATCTTAAAAAGATGGCTCAACAGAATGAGTACCAAAAACAAGCTGAAGCAAGAGAAGCTGCTAAACAGAGAGCACAAGGTAAAGATAATTTCTCACCTATTGTGGCATCAGATAAAAATATTGAATGGTATTATAAGTATACTAAAGAAGGTATGCAGGCACAACAAGAACTAATCTCAATGATTAGAGATAGTGTTAAAGATATGCCAGCCAATATTAGACAGGCTGCCTTTGCTAATCCAGGTACCTTCTTTAAGACTGTATTAGCTAACCCTGGAAATCCTCTTTATGATAAGTATAATAGAATTAATGTTCTATATCAAAAGCAAGCTGGAGATACTAAGTTTGCAGCTCTAGGGTTAGATAACAAAACCTTAGAAGCTATTGGTAAGAAATTAGATGACAAGAGAACTACTAATGCTCTTAGAGCAGCTCCAGGTTATCTTAATATGGGTCAGACAAGACCACAAAACATTAAACCTATTCAGCTTAGTCAAATGACAGGTAAGACAATTACTTATCAAGGTAAACAGTATTATGTGAAGAATATGGATTTAGAACCACAATCACATTACCTGGATGCTAGAGATATGCACATTAGTTCAACTGTAAATGCTACATTGATTCCTTTCAAACAAGGTTCATCTATGATGGATAAAGAGAAAGAAATACAAGTTCCATTTGATTTTGAACAACCTAATGTAGCTGAGAAAGTAGGTATTACAATCAATCCAATAATCAGTAGATAAAAACTTTATATATTATGGGTAAACAAATTAAGTTTACAGACCTTAGAGACAACTACTTAAATGATGCAAGGAGAACTCCTGTATCTACTAGTGGGAAAGCTATCAGTGACATGAATAACATGGTCACTGATATGCAGTCTAAACTAGAGAGACAAAAAATCTATGATGAGTATTTAGCTCAAAGGAAAAAACAACAGGCACTTAATGATCTTAGAGAAAAGAATCAGCAGTTATATTTAGCCAATACTACTCTGGTAGGAAGAATGTTTGACTCTTACTTAGGTGATAGAGGAGGACTAGATATTAAAGCTATCTCTAAAGATAAGAAAGGTAACTTCATTGATGGTGATGGTAAGATAATTCCTATTGAGAGAGTTAATCAGATGATAGAAGATGAAGCTACTAAACATGCAGCTTCTGATGTCTATAACAGAGGTGACATGGCATGGGAAATAACTAGAAGTGCTACTGACCAAGGTCTAAGAGGTGTCTTAGGTCTTGTACCATCATTGGCTGAATTTGTATTAAGTGCAGCTGGTGGTGTAATTGAAGATGGTGTTAATGTATTTAGAGATAAAAAAGATCAAGCTGAGTATGATAAAGCTTCCAGAAAGAATTCTCTGGAAAGATTACTTGGTGTAAAAACTTTACTTAATAAAGTAACAAGAGGTTACATTGATTCTCTTAATGAGAATGTACAAGCTGATACTAATGAACTTCAGCAAATCTATGCTGATGAAAGAAAAAGAGGAAAGAAGTATTCTTCTACTACAGAAGATATACTAGATACTGTATTTGATAAAGGTATCAACAAAGGTATTGACTGGTTTGCAGATGGCATTACTGGAGACAAGAATGAACAAGATACTTACAAAGAGTTGCATGATGCAGTTCTTAATAGAGCTATGGGTATGGAAGGTAGAGAGAAACAGAAGATGTTTGACTCTACTGGTTTAGCTCCATTATCAGGTAAGAAAGTTGGTGTAACTAATAAAGTATATGATCCTGCATCTGAGAAATTTATAGATGTAACTAATAACTTTGATGAAGAGATTTTACCTAATGGTTCTCAGGACTTATTAGATACACAGGTTGTAGCTAGAAATGATGATGGTTCTGTTAGAACTGACAGAAATGGTATGCCAGTGTATGTTAATAAATATGGATTAGGAGAAAAACTTAGAAGAGCTAATGTAACAGATTATATCTTCGATAAATATAATACAGCTGAGGTTGCAGATTTAGTTGGTAATATGGCTGGTTTCTACATAGCAGGTAGAGCTGGTGGTAATGTTGCAAGTGCTTCTACAGAACAGGCTCTTAATACAGCAGCTAAGGCTAGTAAAGCTTTAAACTTATCTACTAAGGCAGCAGCTATTATTGAAAGATTACCTACAGCTGTAACTAACACTGCTTCTAAGATTGGAAGTAGTAGAGTAGGTCAGTTAGCTGGTAGAGCATTAAGTAAGCAAAGTGTTGATACTATGCTTACATCTTACTTATTAACTAACACTGAATCTAAACAGATTGGTGAAGATGCTTATAAGAATGTCTACAACAATGTTTTAGACAAGGCTGCTGGTATTAATATAAAAGATATCCAAGATGAACTTAGAAGTAAAAATCCAAGCAAGTCTGAGGATGAAATTCAATTGATGGTTAACCAAAAGCAACATGAATTAAGAAACCAATTCGAAGAAGATCCAACTAACTCTAAACTAGTTAAGGAAGCTTCTATTGCAGCTAGTCAGGCAGAGTCTTTTGCTACATCTACTAACAATACTTTAGCCTTCTTATTGAACTTAACATCAGCTAACCTGTTTGTTAAGAAACCTTCTTTCTCAAGAACCATTGTTACTAATCCATTTTCTACTAAAGGACTAGTAGCTGGACTTGGTAGACTTGCAGGTGAAGGATTACAAGAGGGAATTGAAGAAGGTTTTGTAAACCAGATATCACAGAAAGGTGGTGAGTCTTATGGTAAGACAGGTAAATTCAGTTTTGACGATTATCTTGAAAATGATTTGTTTTCAACTGAATCCTTAGAGCAAGGTATTCTTGGGGCCTTAATGGGTATTGGTCAAACAGGTATGACTAAAGCTTCTCATGTTCCAGGTAATGTTGAGAGATATAATGAACAGAAGAAACAGATCAGAGAGCTTATGGATATGAAAGCTCTTGCTCCAGAACAAGTAAGAAACTTAGTAACCTCTTCTTTTAATGTAGATGAACTAAACAGATTTAGTAAACAAATCCAACAGTTAACTGATGAAGGTAAAACTGAGGAAGTAAAAGCTTTACAGAATAAGTTATTACTTAATCAATCTGTAAGAGCAGCTGTTACAGGTACATCTCATATCATGACAGATACTCTTAACCAGATGTTAACTGCTGAGGAATACACAGAAGAAGATAGAGCTAATATTCAAAAGGCTATTCAGTTTAATGAGATGATTGCTGATATGCATGATAAGCATATTAACTTTGCAGGTAGAAATCATATCTTACAGAATAGAGGTAACAAATTTTTACTTGATGAAGTTTTAAGAGATCATCAGGTTAATACTTTGAATTCAGCTCAGACTGCTTATGATGAAGCTGTAGACAGAACTGTAAGACAGAACCTGGAGTCTAGGAGAGCAACTATGGATTCTACTCAGTTAGAAGAATTCACTAACAACTATGCTGATATCTTTGAGAATGCTAAGATGGCTTTTACTCCAAACAGAACTTCTATGATGGAGTATGATGAGTTACTTAAAACTAAAGAAGGACTTGCAGAAATTCAAAACATTAAGGACAGACTTGATGAACAGTATAAAGAAATGTTATCTCCTAAATTCCAGTCAGCTTATAGAGGTGAGATTGGTAAAGAGTTAACTAAGAAAATATTAAACAGTGTTACCAGAAAAAATGCTCAGGAAGCCAAAGAACAGGCCCAAGAAGAACAGGCACCTCAACCTGGTACAGAACAAAATATTAATAATGAAATAGATAATAAAGCTTATGCAGATGAATCTGATACACAGTCTATTGCCCCTACAGAATCAGCTCCTGAAAGTAACATTGGAACTGAATCAGCTCCTGTTGAAACAGAAGAAGTAGAGGAAATTGAATTAACACCTGAACAACAATCTAACTGGGCTGATGTTATTAATCAAATGAGACAAGGTAATAATCCACAAGATAATACCCCTCAAGATACATCAGAACAAATTCTTGAAGAAGAGGAGAATAGCCCATTTAACGCTCCACTAAATGTAGATGGTTCTGAGAAAAGTAACAAAGTTGTTGAATCTTTCAGAAACTTATTTGCACAAGGTGGTACATTTAAGGGAACTCTTGGTGCTATCATGAATGAAGATCCTTCATTTGCAGATGAATACTATGAGTATTTAGCTGAAGGTTATAATCAGGCACATCCTGAATCTCCTATTAGTAAGTCAGAGCAACAAAGAATCTACAAACAGATATTTGGTGATACTAGTTCTATTAAGAAAGCATTAGCTGATGTTAGAGGTGAAGGTATTACACCTTCTAATAAGATAGCAGATACTATACCTGAAACTCCTGTTACACCAGAAGTTGAAGAAATAGTAGAACAAAGTTCTAATACTAATGAGTCTATCTTGTTAGATATGAATACTAAACAACCAAGTGTAACTTATAAAGGATATAAAACTATTACACCTGATGTTAAGTTATCATTCCTTGGACAAGATGTTGAGATTAGTGAAGATGGTACAGCTTATACCAATGCAAGTAATGAAGTTAACCCAACTGCATTCCCTGCAATCCATTATGATAATTTTAGACCTGGTGATAAAGTAGGTCTGGATTTCTATTGGGACTTCTTTAGAGATAATGCAACTATTACAACCTATAAGCAGAATGCTGATGGGTCAGTTGATGTTGTGCCTAAATCTATTAAGAAGTTTGTTGAAGACATCTTTGGTCCAGGTTATTATGATACATTCAAGAATAAAGTACAGACACAAGATGGAAGAGCTGAATTGTTGGCTAATCCAGAGTTCTTAGGTTATATGCCTACTACAACTACTCTTGCTAATGGCCAGGTAACTGGATTAGGTATTAACTCTATTGAATGGTGGAATACCAAGAATGTAGGTCTTGAAATGAATACTAAAGGTGAATACCTTGTAGAAAGACAAAGACAACTTATTAATGAAGCCAGACAGAGAAACTTCAGAATTAGACAAGCTATAGCTTCAGGTACTCCAGTACAACTTACTGTAGAGTCAAGAGGTGAAGGTTTCCACAATAAATTATTGCTTGAGAATGAAGATGAACAAAGACAAGGTTACTCTAATAAGTTCCAGTCTATCCTAGATTCATTTAAAGGTAACGCACAAGCTGCTAACAGTACACTAGGTCTTGGAACTATTGTTGGAGATGCACCAGCATCTTTCAAAAGAAATGGTAAGATTGTAGTTAAAGTTGGTGGACAAGAAGTGGTATTAACTAAAGATAACTCAAATATTGTAGAGTTTAAAAACTCTATGAACTTATCTTCTGGTAACTATAATGGTAAACCTTTCATGGTATATCAGAATGGGTACAATGCTCAAGGTGATCCAACTTATTCTCTAAGAGCACTAATTACTAACCACCCTGAGATGTCAGACAAACATAAAATTCAGTTTGATATCTTACAGAGAATTAAGCAATTAGGTAATATTGCTAATGGTTCTATTGTAACAGACAATGCTAATGAGAAAGAAAAAGCTCAAAAGATGTTTGACTTCTTCAAAAGAAAGTATAACATCAACATTGCTGACTGGAAAGAGTTAAGTAATAAACTTCAAGAGTTTTATCCTAAAAAGATGGAGATTCCTGAGGATAGAAGAGTTGAGTTTAATGGAAGAAAAACATATAAGACAGGTGATATCATTTCAACTCCTAATGGGGATGTTATGGTTAGAAACCCATATAAACAAGATTACAATGTAACAAATAGAGATAACCCAACTTTACCAGATCTAACTGGATTTAATAGTATAGCTGACTTTGAGAGAGCTGTATTGTCAGATGGTGTATTACCTGAAACAACAGCTAATCAAATCTTTATGCAGAATACTCATACACAATATGTATTCAGTGAGATTTCTGATGCTAATCATGGTTCTATCTGGACTACAGAAGTTCAGCCTAGAATTACTTTCTCTGATGAGTTTACACAAGCTCAACAACAAGAAAACAAAGCTAAGGAAGTAGAAGCTATGCAAACTCAACTTGAACTTAATGAAAGACTTCAAGAAGAGATTCAGGAAAGATTAGCTGAGACTGAGGATAAAGTTGAAAAGAGAAGACTTGAAAAAGAGAGAGCCAGACTTGAACAAGAGAGACAACAAGTAGAGAATGAACTATTCTCAGAAGGACTCCAGGTAACTGAGTCAGAGGTAGTAGTTCCTGAACCAGCTCCTCAGACAAGTACTAGAGAGTTTGATGAAGGTGATGTTGATACTATTAATCAATCTTTAATGTACAATGCTTTAAAGAATATTAAGATTAAAGATTTTACAAGACAGGATTTACTTAATAGTGTAATCCAAGAGTATCATGCCCTTATAGATTCTTTAGTATCTAAAAATATGAATAAGGAGGTAGATTTCTTAAGAAAGAATAGAGCTCAGATATTAGGTGAAGAGTACTATGATGGAAGTGTTATGGAAATGATTGACACTTTATTTGACCTTAATCCTGATGAAACTCTAGACTTCTCTTCTGAGTTTATTAAAGACCAGAATAAAGATACTTCTGAGGTTGATATTACAGCATCACTTTCATTGAGAGTTAAGATGTTACTTTCTGGTATCCAAGATTCAAGAGCTAATACTCAAGATTCATTTGCAAGATTACCAGAGTATTTTACTTTCAAAGATACTATGGACTTCTTACAGCAAGGTTTATCTGAGATTCATAACAATAGTCTTGAAGACTTTGAGACCTGGGTTAGAAATAAAGTTTCTCAGAACCCAAGAGAGTTTATCTTCTACAATCAGATTTTAAAGAGATTAAAAGACTTGAAGTCTACTGATGAAGCTTTCTTAAATGAGATCATGTACTTCTTACATCAGCCTAAAGTTGAAATGACTTTTATGATGTATTCAATGACTGATAATGGAACATTTGTTATTCAGAAGTATGATGCCAATGCTAAGAGTCCAGAGATTGCTAAGAGAAATAAATGGAGAGAGAATCTTAAAACTTCTCCTCTAATTGAACTGTATGAGGATAACTTCTATACAGTTAATGATGAAGCTTATAATGAGGTTGAGAAATTATACAAACAAATAGTTGCAGATAGAGAAGCTGGTAATGAACCTAACTTTGCTAACATCTCAAGATATTTCAACTACTTTGGTATTAATCTTAATCAGGCTACATTAAGAGGTCTTCATAACAATGTATTTAATGATAATAACTATAGAGTATACTATGTAGAACAAGGACAGCAAGGTACAGGTATCTTAGCTAAGAATCAGATATTTGAGAACCTATTTAAAAACATTCAACAAGCTAAAGGTAATATTGAGCTTGGTATGAGAATGACTTTAAATAGTAACTCAGTTGCAGGTAAGAATGATATCTTCCTGAACCCACTTACAAGTAACACAACAAGCTCACTTAAAAGATTAATTGATGCTGATAACCTATTATCTGCAATCAACTTTAATACAATGAGAATTGCTGGTAAGTCTATTAATCCTTTCCAACAGTCTAAGTCTATTACTAATATAGTAAGTAAACTTAAACAAGACCCTGCATTTGTAGAGAGATTAAAGAATACACCTATTACAGCTAACAGTTTTATACTTGAAATGATGGAGAAAAATCCAACATTCGTAGAGTATTTCTCTGTAAGAAGTATGTCACTAGAAGCTCTTAAGAGAAGAGATACTGATTCTAGGGATGATATGGGTGCCACTGATTTATCTGACCTGGATGCTATGGTATCTTTAATTAACTTATTTGGTCAAACTGATGGTTCTGTATTCATGGATGAATTTGATAATATAGGATTGAAGTTAAGAAAAGGTTCTTTAACTTTCCCTACACTATCTGACTCATCTCAACAACCTATTATTAATACAGTACTATTAGATTTACAACAGTCTAACTTCAATGATCTTGCTATGAATGAGATCAGTGAAAATGTACTTGGTCTTATAGTAGACAAAATGGTTAGAAATGAACTTAACAGAGTATCTGCATTCTTAAAGAGTGGACAGAGTACTAATGTTAAAGGTCATGATGCTGGGGCACAGTTAATTAATAGTATCACATCACTTAACTCAATGTTAGTATCTACTACTGTACAGGAAAATGGTGAGGATGTAGTTGTTAGAAGACCATTAATTGAAGTATTCAAGAAATACAAAGATGTTAATGGTAACAGATGGTCTGAGAATGTGGATGACTTTATTACACACTATCAGTCTGATATTAATAATGAAATTAGAGACCACTTGAAACATGAGGTTAATGTAACCTTAGATAAGTTTCAAGAGGAAGGTATCTATTTGCCTAATGAAGAAGATGGTGAAGTAGAAGGTCAAATCAAGAACATAGATAGTAAATACCTTGACTCTAAAGGTTCATTAAATAATGACCAAAAGATTAAATTAATAGCTTATGATTATATTGTAAATAACCTAATTACTCTTAATGAGATTCAAAACTTATTTGCAGGAGATACAGCTAACTACTTTAAAGATAAGTTGACTAAGAACTTTGAATTTGGTCTTCCAGTTGTAACTGTACAAGATTTAGCCAGTTATTATTATCCTCAGCTTTCAGCTCAGGAAGTAGATAACTATAAGAGAAACTTCAATGATCCATTAATCAGACAGTTACTTGAAACTAGGTTTCCTAAGTTATTAAGTGCTACTGAGATTGCATTATCTAACCTTGATGATAGAATTGAGGATATTAATCCTATAGCTAGAATCAAGTTAGTTGATGTATATAAAGATGTACAGAATAACTTATCTAAGAGACTTAAAGAGCTTATTTCTCCAGGTAACCAATATCCTAATTCAATGAGTGAGGATCAAACTTACTTGCAGATTATGTTACAAGATATTGAGAACTCTTCTGAGGTATTACATTCATTAGCTCAAAGATTCCATCCTGCTGAATATGCTAAATATAAAGATGCAATAGATGAATTTAAGAGACTAGATGATATTTATCCTACTAACAGAAATACAGTTCAAAGTCAGAAGCATGATGAGCTAATGAAAGAATTAAGTAAGAACTTACCTCAGATTAAAGGATTCTTGAGAACAGCTTCTACTGATGCTCAGGAGTACTCTACATGGCAGGATAATTTGAATCAATTAAGAAATCAAGGTAGAGTTACAGAAGAAGAGTTTAATCAGATTTTTGATAAGTTACAGGCTCAAAGTGAAGACCTGGATAAACTAGGATATATTACAGAAGCTAATAAATGGACTAAAGCTGAAAAAGACTTGAAGTCTAAATCTGTTATGCAGGTAAGTAAACCATTGTACTCAGGTCATCACCTAGAAACAAGTAATGGTTACAACTACTCAAGATATATCTACATTAAGTCATCATCCTTTGCTTTAACTCCAGAGTTGACAGCAGGTTTCCCTAAGTTAAACAACATGAGAAAAAATTTAGAGAGACTACAGGTTATTGATCCTAAGACAAGAAAGATTACTACTACAGTTAGAGCATCTTATGATTCTGCTAACAAGGTAGGTGCTGCTAAACAAGGTTTACCAGTAAATGAACTCTATAAAGATGAGAAAGATTTTGATAACAGTCTTGTAAGTAACAACACTGTACAACTTGAAAAGTCTAATTTCTATATCCAACAGGATAAACCTTTTAAATCTGACAAGAATGCTAAAGCAGGTAAGAGAGATAAAGTAACTAGAGCTACTCAGTTTGAGAAGATTCTATTAGGTGATGGTATCAATAAGATACAAGATGCTATCTTCCCTAATTTCTTTGACCCTCAATTACTAGAAGAGTTTGGTATTGAGTCAGATGGTATGTTAACTGGACCACAGTTGAAACAACTATATGATGGTTTATACCAGAAAGAACAGAAGTTATTAACTGATAAGTTTAATCAGGAACTTGGAATTACCAGTATTGATGATATTGCTAATGGTAAGCCTGAGGTTCTTAGAAATCTTGTATCTAAACTTAAGGCTAGATTATCTAATAAGCAAGACTTAAAGTCTCTTGAACTTGAATACTCTGTAGTAGTTGATGGCAGAAAGAGAAACT
>JACZCZ010106141.1_pt1 | contig 14568 bp, 13 predicted proteins | sample 8641811 | NCBI WGS metagenome assembly JACZCZ01 (sample SAMN15324610, study PRJNA640507) | soil metagenome | isolation source: intercropping peanut in the first line | place: China: Luxin town, Laibin City, Guangxi Province | collected 2019-07-25 | depth 10cm m | reverse complement strand
TGCTGCACCTGGCCGGCTACGACCTGCCGCTGCAGGAGCTGAAGAACTTCCGCCAGCTGCACAGCAAGACCGCCGGCCATCCGGAACGTCACGAAACCCCTGGCGTGGAAACCACTACCGGCCCTCTCGGCCAGGGCTTCGCCAACGCGGTCGGTTTCGCGCTCGCCGAGAAGCTGCTGGCGCAGCGCTTCAACCGCGAAGGTCACGATCTCATCGATCACCGCACCTTCGTGTTCATGGGCGACGGCTGCCTGATGGAAGGCGTTTCGCACGAAGCCGCCTCGCTCGCCGGCACCTGGGGCCTGGGCAAGCTCGTCTGCTTCTGGGACGACAACAAGATTTCCATCGACGGCAACACCGATGGCTGGTTCACCGACGACACGCCGGCCCGCTTCGAAGCCTACGGCTGGCAGGTCGTGCGCAACGTCAACGGCCACGACCCGGTAGAAATCAAGACCGCGATCGACACCGCGCTGAAGACCGCCGACAAGCCGACCCTGATCTGCTGCCGCACCACGATCGGCTTCGGTTCGCCCAACAAGGCCGGCAAGGAATCCAGCCACGGCGCCCCGCTGGGCAAGGACGAGCTGGAAGCCACGCGCGCTGCGCTGGAATGGCCGTACGGTCCGTTCGAAATCCCCGCCGACATCTACGCCGGCTGGAACAAGGTCGAGGCCGGCAAGGCGCTGGAAGCCGACTGGAACGCGCTGCTCGACGCCTACGCCGCGCAGTACCCGGAGCAGGCCGCCGAACTGAAGCGCCGCGCCTCGGGCGAACTGCCCGCCGACTTCATCGCACAGGCCGATGCGTACATCGCCAAGGTGCAGGCCGAAGGCCCGGTGATCGCCTCGCGCAAGGCCTCGCAGAACGCCATCGAAGCCTTCGCGCCCCTGCTGCCGGAACTGGTCGGCGGTTCGGCCGACCTGGCCCACTCCAACCTGACGCTGTGGAAGGCCAGCAAATCGGTCTCCACCACCGATCCGAACGCGAACTACGTGTACTACGGCGTGCGCGAGTTCGGCATGACCGCGATCGCGAACGGCCTGGCGCTGCACGGCGGCTTCGTGCCGTTCGACGCCACCTTCCTGGTGTTCAGCGACTACGCGCGCAACGGCGTGCGCATGAGCGCGCTGATCCCGGCGCACGCGATCCACGTGTACACGCACGACTCCATCGGCCTGGGCGAAGACGGCCCGACCCACCAGCCGGTCGAACACCTGGCCTCGCTGCGCTACATCCCGAACAACGACGTGTGGCGCCCCTGCGACGCGGTGGAGTCGGCGGTGGCATGGAAGCAGGCCATCGTGCGCCAGGACGGCCCCAGCTGCCTTGTGTTCTCGCGCCAGAACCTGCCGCACCAGCCGCGCACCGAGGCGCAGGTGGGCAACATCGCCCGCGGCGGCTACGTGCTGGCCGATGCCGACGGCGCGCCAGACATCATCCTGATCGCCACCGGTTCGGAAGTGGGCCTGGCCACGCAGGCGAAGGCCACGCTGGACGCGCAGGGACTGAAGACGCGCGTGGTGTCGATGCCGTCGACCGACGTATTCGACCGCCAGGACGCGGCGTATCGCGAATCGGTGCTTCCCAAGGCCGTGCGCAAGCGCGTGGCTATCGAGGCCGCGATCAGCGACTTCTGGCGCAAGTACGTGGGCCTGGACGGCGCGGTCATCGGCATGACCACCTTCGGTGCCTCCGCACCGGCCGACGCGCTGTACAAGCATTTCGGCGTCACCACCGAAGCGGTGGTCGAGGCTGCGAAGTCGCTCTGAGCGGGGCGGATCGCAAGACTGAGAAAAGCCGGGCATTGCCCGGCTTTTCTTTTGCGTCCATTGAAAGGTCCAGGCAGGGCGATCTTGCTTCAGCGCGCTTTCAATATCGGTGCTGCAACCCGCGTCCGGATGAGACGCCGTCGCTGCTTCGCTTCGTTGGGCCTGCGTTGGCTCTGCCGGACTGACCGCATCCACTCGTTGCTGCCAACGCGTCGCGATGACTGCGCGGACAGATTGCGTTGTGTCACAAACCGGGCTGCTGTCGGGTGTGATTCCATGACATGCACGTGCGGTGGAGCGGGCATCCGCATTTTTCGGCTAGACGAATTTCCAATTCTCAATGCGCGGTGATAGGTTTGGCAGGAAGTCCATGCGATGGAACGCCATAATGATGACGCCACTTCTGCGAAGTGCACCTTTCCGCCGTGTCGCATCACTGCTTCTTGCGACCGCTATCGTGATTCCTGCCGGTTGCGCCACCTCATCCGAGACACTTGAGCCTGCGAAGGAGGTCGCTGCGATGACCATGTCAGACACTAGTTCTGCGGCCGAAAGTCCGTCACTTTCCGCCGACGAGATCGGCAGGCGGTTCCTGAAGCTGATCGAAGGGCTTGAGTCACGCCAAGACCTGAGCGTTGCGCGGATCCAGGATGTTGTCGGAATTAAGCTTTTGCCTGCCGTGCGTGGTGAATTTTATGGCGCCGAGGGCGACCTTGGCGGTGGATGGACGTACGCTTTGAACTTCTACCCAGAGGCTCGCTCTCGTATCGGCGTACAACTCCACTTCATAGACGCCACGAAGCGGTTCGGCGACGTGCCCCCAGTTTGTAATCTGAACTTCGATCATTATCACAATGCACTAAAAAGGATGGGCTATCGGGATGTTCCGATCTACGGTGAGATCGGGCAACTCGAAAGCTGGCGCTACTACAAAGGCGGCATCGTGCTTCTGATCATTCCTCAGAATGCAGGTGAGAGCGAAGCTGATCGTGTGTGCGTAAAGTCTGTTCATGCTGAACTGAGCTAGGGGTCATCGAATGACCAGTCCGAATCCCCAGCTCGAAGCGGCACTCGCCCAGTTCGCTGTGCAGCCCGGCACCACACCAGGCCAGGAAGCGCAGTTGCGTGCGGCAGTGATCGCTGATGCCGGTCGGCTCAACCTTCTCAACCAGCAGGCCGCGAGCGGCCAATTGAAGGGTTTCGCCTTGGAGGCGCCGGGCAGCGTACCCAGTCTTACCGGCACCTACGACAAGGTCGCAGGTGTGATTACCGTACCGTCAGCCGTGTTCCAGTCCAACGGCTTGGCTTCAGGCAGTGATCTGAAAGCCGTGGTGTGGCTGCAGGCGATCACCGTCGATTTTGCCCACAAGACTTGGCAGGACAATGCCGGGCAGACGCATTCGGTTAGCCAGGACATGGTGAGCAACCTGCAGTCCACCCTGAACGGTTCGCCGGTACTTGCGGCGCAGATCAAGGATGGGGTCGTGCAGGGGCATGTGCAGCACTTCAGCCTGCTGGGCAACAACATGGCAGCGGGCGCCACTTACGATGGCAACGCCTTGAAGCAGGACGGCACACCAAAGGGTATCAACCTTCCGCCGCTGGGGTTGCAGACAAACACGTCCATCAACCCTCAGGGTAGGTACGACGCGAATGATATGACGTTCGTGCTAGCTCACGAGATCCAGCACGGCTTTAACGACGCTGCAAAGGATCAGGCGACGAGCACGTTCATTCACGGAGTAAGTGCACAAGCCCATGTGAAGGGCCCAGTGCACGACTATACGGATGAGTTGCGGGCCTACATTCAGGCCGGGCGTGAAGACGAGGCCAAAGCAGAAATTGCGGGATGGAACGCGCTGTTGAGCCGAGAACAGCAACGAAACCCCAATACCACACTTGTTGACATGGGGAAGATTCCAAGTAGTCGCATATACGATTTCGTTACGCCAAATACATTGTCGTCTCCGTCCTCACCTCTTCCAGGTCTCACTTTCAATCCTGACAGCAGCCTATCGCAGACGCCAAGCAACATTGCCGCCATGGGGCGACATTATTTCGATCGTCCATCCCATGTGCATGCCCAACCCAACCAGCGACCGGTCGGCCTCGGCGAGCACAAGCCGCACCCCACCGCCGACTATCCGAACTACTACGGTACCTGGGCGCTTGAGCAGATCATCGCCGCCGAAGACCGGGCCAATGTGTCGTACAAGGGAGCGCGGCCGCAGATCGCCATCGACATGGCGGGCTTGGGTCTGAAGGAAGACCTGATCGAAATGGAAGGGCTGGACCTCGGTGCGAACAAGGCGCCACGCCCTTATCTGGACACGAGCCAGATCCCGGCGAAGCCCGGCCATTTCCACCACACCCAGGATGCCAGCATGGGGTACGACCATCAGCACGTGCCGATCGCGGCTGTTGAGCGGATCCGCGCCAGTGGCGACCCGGTGGTCGATCGCTGGATCGATGCGCTGCAGGTGGCTGACCAGACCGCTGCCAAAGTCGTGCAGAAGGAATTCACCGAGTCGCCCGATGGCCGACGTTTGTGGGCCGAGTGCCTGGCCGATGCCCACGTCTGGGAGGATCGGCAGAAGCCGTGGCTAGCGCAAGCCCGGGACACTCCCCTGTTCAAGCAGGCGATGGATCATCTGGATCGGTTGGAGCCGCGGACGGATGCGCACTGGACGCAGCAACAGCGTGAACAACTCGCCGGCACTATCGCGCTGGAGGCGCGGCGCGATCACCTGCCGGAGATCAGCGCGCTCGTCCGAACGCGCGACGGGGGCCTGATGGCGGTGTGGAACCACCCACACAATCCGATCCTGGATCGACGGACCGATACGATCGACCCAGCGCAGGCGGCTGAGCAACCGCTGCGGCAGAGCATGCAGGAGTTCAAAGAGGAAACGCAGCGGCAGGAACAGCAAACCATGATCGATGCTCAGCAACGCCAAGTTCAGGGGCAGCAGCAGGGAATGGCAAGGTAGCCACGGGGAACGCAATGAACGACACGGATGCCGTCCGCCGGTTGATGATGGCGGTAGAGCGGCTCGAGGACGCCGCCGACAAGCAGGCGCGACAGATGGCCGAAGGCCTGCAGCAGGCGCATGTGGCCAATGCAGCACTGGCGACCGCCCGCGAGGCCGAGGAGGTCAAGCTGAAGCAGGCGATGGTTCGTCTGTTCCAGGACCAGCAGCAAAAGACCGAAGTCGCCCTGCGGCCGGTGGTCGGCAAGGCGTGGCGGGGCCTGATCACCGTCGCCGCGGGCTTCGCGTTGTTGTACGCCGGCCTGCTTCTGCTATTTCGCCAGGAGTACCAACGGCTGAAGGATGCCCAACTCCGCGCAGATGCGGCCGAGGTATCGGCTGAAGTCCGGCACGCCTCCCAGCATGTCGAGATCACCTCCTGCGGAGGTCGTCCATGCATTGCCATCGATCCGGACTCGGCAACGTGGAAGAGTCGCGGCAAGGAATACATCCTGGTGGACGGCAGGTCAGGCAAGTAGCAGAAGTGGCACGATGTGGCAGCTCTGCCAGTGTCGCCGTGCTCGTCCCTGTGTTGACCCAGCCGTCGTCCCGGCTTCTGCCGGAATGCCGGCGTTACGGATTGTTCGCCGTGGTTATAAAGACTGCCGCGTTTCCCCCAGGCCGAGTGCCAGCAGCTTCGCTTCCAAGCGTTCGCCCCAGGTGCCGGGCGTCGCCAGTTCCATGCGCGCCATCGCCTCGGCATCGTTTGATGTTGCACGTAGCGCGCGCATGACCGTGCCGATCTTCCTCCAGGGCGTCGCCGTGTTCGCCTTCAGCCAGCCCAGTGCCCTGACGATGCGCTGCTCGACCTCGGTGAAATCGCTGCCCAGCGGATAATCGGGCAGCGTGCCGTCGTGGCGGAAGGCGCGCAGGCGCGCGGAAAGATGCACCGGCGTGTTGTCGATCCAGTGGCCCGGTGCATGGAAGCCGTCGCGCAGCTTGCCTTCGCGCTTGGCCCGTTCCACCAGCGCTTGTTGGAAGCGCGCATCGGTGATGCCGCCCATCGCGATCACGCAATCCTCGTCGTTCCTGCCGCGCAGGTCCGCGATGCCGTACTCGTTGACGTACAGGTCGCGCAGGTGGCGGGGAATGGTGGTGTGGCCGTAATTCCAGCGGACGTTGGAAGCGGGCGCGCCGGCATCGTCGCGCACGGCGCGGAACATCAACGCGCTGCGTGCGTTATCCAGGGTGTTGGACATGTCGACGAAGTTGTACTGGCCGCCGACCCCGGAGACCACGCGGCCGTCTTCCAACCCGTCCGAGACGGCGGCACCGAACGCGGTGACCATCATGCAGGAGTTGAAGAAGCGGGCGTCGCGGCGTTGCAGGCGGGCGAGCGATTCATGGTCACGTTGCAGTTCGTTGATCAGGCTGATGCGGCGCATGCCGATCGCACGGCGCTGGTCGTCCGGCAGGTCGCGCAACCACTGGTAGAACGCGGGCGATCCGAGGTAGAACGCGCCGTGCAGGTACTCGCCGTCGCGCTCCAGCCGCGCCAGGTCGCCCAGGTTGGCCGTGCCGTCGGCGACGCGCCGCATCAGTGCTTCGTCATCCACCACCTTGCGCCGGATCACGCCGGTCTCGACCAATCGCTTGAAACCTTCGTTGACCATCTCGCTGCAGCCGTACAGGCCGATGGCGAACGGATCGAGGCCACCGCTGGCGAGCACGGCCGGGTGTTGTTCGAGCGCAGGATCGAGGGCGGCCAGGATGCGCCGGTAAGTGGCGTTGTCGGTGTGGCGCAGCACCAGCGCATGGCAGAGCGCATCGGCAAGCGCGCCGATGCCGATCTGCAGCGTGCCGCCATCGCGGACCAGCGCACTGGCATACAGGCCAATGGCGTAGTCGACGTCGGATACCGGCTGGCGCGGCAACCCGAACAGAGGCGGATACGGGCCGGGCGGGGTGATGACGATGTCGAAGTAAGCTTCGTCCACCGCCGCGGTGCCGCCGATCCACGGCAACTGCGGATCGACCTCGGCCACCAGCAATGGGCGCGGCAGGCCGCGCGCCACGATCGCATCGACGGCATCCTGGGTCAGGTCGTTGTTGCACGAGAACGAGAGCCGCGTGCCGCCCGGTTCACGCGCGACCTTCTGCACGATCACGTTGAGCGCGCGGTCGGCGAGCGCCCGCGCAACGTGCGTGTAGTTGAGGCTGGCGTACAGGCGCTGCGCGGTGGTGGAGCGCAGCAGCGCGCCGCCCTGCATGTAGAACTCCTCCACCTCCATGTGCGCGGGCAGCGCGTCGCGCTTCATCGCCTGCACGTAATACAGTCGCGGGAAATCGTCGCCGAAATGCCGCGTGGCGAACGGCTTCACGAATCGTCCCTCCAGTCCCTTGCCACCCGCAGGCGGATCGAGCGACAGCGCGGTGTAGAGCGACCACGGGCGCGACGGGTCCTTTACGCCACGCCGGTAAAGCGCATTGAGCAGGCGGTGCGGCTTGCCGATGCCGAGCGGCGCGCCCATGCGCAGCGGCCCGTAGGTGTGGGCCAGGATCAGGTCGACGGCTTCGTCGAGATCGGTCAGGTGGCGTGGGGTCATGTGCGCAGCTTAGGCGAAGCCAGGTGATCCGCCGACGCATGGGGGTGTGGAAGGGCTTGACACGAGTTTCGTTTACGGGCGTAATCAATAAAAATTACAGGCGTAAACGTATGCCGGTCAGCGAGGCGGAAGCGGTGGTGATGGACGTGCTGTGGAAGCGCCATCCCGCGAGCGCGGAAGAGGTGGTTGCCGCGTTGGCCGGCCGCGCGGAATGGGCGGAGCCGACCGTAAAGACCCTGCTCAACCGCCTGCTCAACAAGGGCGCGATCCAGGCCGAGAAGGAGGGACGTCGCTATCTGTATTCGCCCGTGCTCAGCCGCGATGCCTGGCTGGCGGAGCAGAGCGCGGGGCTGGTGGACCGCCTGTTCGGGGGGCGTGTGGCGCCACTGGTCGCCCACTTCAGCGAGCAGCGCAAGCTTTCCTCGGCCGACATCGCCGAACTGAAACGCCTGATCGCGGAGCTCGACGATGGCGAATGACGCGATGATGGCCCTGCTGGAAGCGACCATCGCCAGCTCGCTGGCCATCCTGCTGGTGCTGGCCCTCCGCGTCCCGTTGCGTCGTCACCTCGGCGCCGCGGCCGCGCATGCGCTGTGGATCTGCGTACCGCTGGCCTGCGTGGCGGTGCTGGTGCCGGCCCGTCACGCCGAGACGCAGTGGGTGCTGCCGCAGGTTGTGGTACTGCAGCCGACATCGGTAGCGGCCGTCGAAGCGAACGCGTCATGGCCCGCACTGCCGGCGTTGCTGCTTGCGTTGTGGGGTGCCGGCGTCCTCCTCATGGTCGCGCGATTGGCCGCACAGCAGCGGCGCTTCATCCGTGCCGTGGGGCCGATGACCGAAGCCGCGCAGGGCGTGCTGCGCGCGAGCGAAAGCGTGGGCCTTCCTGCGGCTTGCGGGGTGCTGCGACCCAGGATCCTGCTGCCGGCGGACTTCGACAACCGCTACACGGACGCCGAGCGCGCGCTGGTGCTGTGCCATGAGCGCCTGCACATCCGCCGCGGCGACTTGTTCGGCAACCTGCTCGCCGCGCTGCTGCGCAGCCTGTTCTGGTTCAACCCGCTGATGCCCCTCGCGTCGCGCCTGCATCGCCTGGACCAGGAGTTCGCCTGCGATGCGGCCGTGGTCGCACGCCATCCCGGCGAGCGCCGCATCTACGGCGAAGCGATGCTGAAGGCGCATCTGGCCGGCATCCCGCTACCCGTGGGCTGCCATTGGACGCACCACCACCCACTCAAGGAGAGGATCGCCATGCTCAAGCAGCCCTTGCGCAGTCGCACCCGCCGGTTTGCGGCCGCCACCCTGGTCATGCTGATGGTCGCAGGCACCGGCATCGCCGCGTGGGCCGCGCAGCCCGCCGCACAGGCGCAGGGCGCACACGATTTCCACTATCGCATCGGAGCGACGCTCGAAGTCGATGGCGAACGCCAGGAGGTTGTCCTGCGCGACTGGCCGGGCCAGAAGGTGGGTTTCGCATCGACGACGAAAGCCGGCCGCGCGTGGAGCATCGAGCTGGTCGTCGATCCTGCGGCAGGACGCCAGGTGAGGCTCGCCGGTGACATCAGCGTGGACGGCAAGCCCGTGTCCAAACCGGTACTGATGGGTCTGCTCGACAAGGCGATGGGTATCGAGGTGACCCCGCCGGATGGGAGCTCGACGTTCGCGCTGTCGATGATCGTCAGTCGGCACGAAGGCGCGCCCGGGCCGGACGCGGCCAGCGTGCCGAGACAGCCCGCGCCGGCTTACCCGGCCGAGGCGAAGGAGCGCGGCCAGAGTGGGCTAGTGGTGCTAAAGCTGCGAGTCGGCCCCGACGGCCGCGTGCGCGAAGCCGTCGTGGAATCATCGGAGCCTGCCGGTCTGTTTGACGAAGCCTCGCTCGCGGCTGCCCGGGAATGGACGTTCGAGCCGCCCACGCAGAATGGCGTACGGTCCGAAGGTTGGGTGCGCGTGCCCATCCACTACGACATCGACGGCCGCGATGAGGATGACCCTGAAAAGGCTGCCGCTGTCGGCCAACCAGCTGCATGAGCCGACCGAGGCGATGGGACCGGCGCGCGTGGTCGCGAACGGGCATCTGCTTCATCGTGGCGTACCTGGCCAGCGGATGCGCGCATCGCATCGACCGTGTCGACCAACGCTTGCTGTTGCCGGACTCGGCGGGTCGCTACGAAATGGCGGCACACCAGGCCTTCGTCTACCCGGTGCCCATCGATACGGCCGGCCCCGCATTCCCGTTGGCGGGCATGCCGCGCGAACTGCCGGCGTTCACCCTGTGCGTGGCGTTCGTGGTGGATGACAAGGGCAGGACGACGCAAGTCGTGCCGCTGCGTCAGGCAGGCTGCGTGGATGGCGATACGCAGCCGCTGTTGCGCGATGCGGCGCTCTCCGCGGTGGCGGCATGGACCTTCGAGCCCGCGATGTTCTGCGACTATCCGGATGCCATGAGTCGCGATCGGGATTGGAACGGATACGGCTGCGCCGGCGAACGCGTGCAGGCGCGTGTCGTACCGGTCACGCTGGCGTATGCCTTCACCTTCGAAATCCGCGAGGGCAGGCAGCGCGTGGCGGCGCGAAGACGCTGACGCTCACTGCGCCAGCATGTCCGGTCGGAACAGGCGGCGTCGGGAAACCTCGCGGCCAGCGACCATGAAGCGGCCGTCGCCGCGGTAGTGCACGGTGCGCGGGATGCGCGGCGAGGTGGCGATGCGGGCATGCACGATGCGCCACACGAACAGCGGGTACTCGGCGGTGATGCGGGTCTCGTGCAAGCGGCATTCGAAGCGCGCGTGGCATTCGGCGATGCCCGGCGCGTCCACGTCGCGCGATGGCAACGCGGTCAGGCCGAAGCGCTCGAACTTGTCCTGCTCGGTGCTGCTGCAGTTGCCGATCCGCACCACGGTATCCAACAGGTCTTCAGTCGGCAGGTTGATCACGCATTCACGGCTGGCGCGGGCGAGTGCGTGGCTTCGGTTGGCCTGCCACAGGTAGGTACCGACCAGGTCGTAGCCCAGCATCATGTGCCAGCCGAGCGTCATGATGGCGCGTTCGCCCTGGTGCGCCGTGCTGAGCAGCACGACAGGGCCGGGTTCGAGATAGCGCCGCGACTGTTCGACCGGCAGCGAGGTCCAGTGCTTCTTCGTGCTCATGGTCGGCTCCGTGGATCCACGGGAGCAGCCTATCCGCACCTCAGTCGAGGGCGTGTATGGAGTCGGCGACCCGCCGAACTTCGTCCGGATGGTGGCTGACGTAGACGATGGGCAGGCGGATCTCGTCTCGGACACGCTGCAGGTAGGGGATGAGTTCCTCGCGCCGGGCCTGGTCCAGCGCCGATAGCGGCTCGTCGAACAGCAGCAGCGAGGGTTGCGACAGCAGCGCGCGACCGATCGCGACGCGCTGCGCTTCGCCACCCGACAGGTTGCGCGTGCGGCGACCGAGCAGCGGTGCGATGCCGAGCAGGTCCACGACGGCATCGAACCCGAAGCGGGGCGCGCCACGCCCACCGTGGCGCCCGTAAAGCAGGTTGCGGCGCACGTCCAGGTGCGGGAACAACCGCGCATCCTGGAAGACATAACCGATGCGCCGCTGGTGCACCGGCACGTCGATGCGCTGCGTGTTGTCGAACAGGCAGTGGCCGTCCACCTCGATACGCCCGGCCACCGGCGTCACCAGTCCGGCGATGGCATTGAGGACGGAGGTCTTGCCGGCGCCGGACGGCCCCACCAGGGCGATCACGCGCGCGTCGTCCTGGATGCGCACGTGGCGATGGAAGTGTCCGCGCCGCAGTTCGATGTCCAGGTGCAGCATCAGCTGTCCTCGCCCTGGCGCGTGTGGTGGCGGCGCACCAGCCACTCCGAGAACAGCAGAGCGGCCAGCGAGATCGCCACGGCGACCGCGGCGAGGCGCCAGATGCCGGCTTCGCCACCGGGCACCTGCATCAGGCCATAGATCGCAGAGGACAGCGTCTGCGTCTCGCCGGGGATGTTGGAGACGAAGGTGATGGTGGCGCCGAATTCGCCAAGCGCTTTCGCGAAGGCCAGCACGCTGCCGGCGACCAGGCCGGGCCAGGCCAGCGGCAAGGTAACGGTGAAGAAGACGCGCCATGGGCCGGCACCCAAGGTGGACGCGGCTAGTTCCAGGCGGCGGTCGGTGGCTTCGAGCGACAAGCGGATCGCGCGCACCATCAGCGGGAAGCCCATTACCGCGCACGCCAATGCCGCGCCGGTCCAGCGGAACGCGAACACGAGGCCCAGGTGCTCCTTCAGGAAGGCGCCGACCGCGCCCTGCGTGCCCAGCGTCACCAGCAATCCGTAACCCATTACCACCGGTGGCAACACCAGCGGCAGGTGCACCACGGCATCCAGCAGCGCCTTGCCCGGGAAGCGCGTGCGCGCCAGCACCCAGCCGACCAGCACGCCGAACGGCAGGCTGGCGAGCGCCGCCACCAGCGCCACCTTCAGGCTGAGCCGGATCGCGGTGAGTTCTTCCGCGGTGAACGCATCGAACATGAAGGCGTCAGTCCTTCACCGCGAATCCGCGCCGCGTGAAGATCGCATCGGCGGCCGGGGAGGCCAGCCATTGCACGAACTGCGTCGCCTGCGCCGATCGCGGGCCCCGCAGGGCAGCGACCGGATAGATGATTGGCGGATGGCTTTCTTCGGGCAACGTCGCCACCACGCGCACGGCCGGTTCCGCTTTCGCATCGGAGGCGTACACGATGCCCAACGGCGTTTCGCCGCGCGCCACCAGCATCAGCGCCGCGCGCACGCTCTCGGATTCGGCGAGCCGTGCCTTGACGCCGTTCCACAACGACAGCGACTCCAGCGAGGCCTTGGCGTACTTGCCCGCCGGCACGGTCTGCGTCTGGCCTACCGCCAGGCGACCGTCGCCGAGCGCGGCGAGGAAGGTGGCGGGCCGCTTCAGGTCGACGCGCGCCTTGCTTGCCTTCGGTGCGACCAGCACCAACTGGTTGCCCAGCAAATTGCGTCGCGTGGCCGGTTCGAGCTTGTCGCGCTGTTGCAGGTAGTCCATCCATTCCAGGTCGGCGGAGAAGAAGGCATCGGCGGGCGCGCCCTGTTCGATCTGGCGCGCCAGCGCCGAACTCGCTGCATACGACACGCGCACCGGTACGCCGGTCTGCTTCTGGTAGGCCGCGGCGGCCTCGTCCAGCGACTCCTTCAGGCTGGCGGCGGCGAAGACGGTGAGCGCAGTGCGCTCTTGCGCATGCGCGAGACTGGCGAACGCGACAGCGAAGGCGAACAGGAGACCGCGTATCAGGGCCATGGTGAACTCCGTGCGGGTGGAATCTATCCTCGGGAAAGCGCGGCGTTGAGTACCTTCGCCAGGGCCACGCCGCCGGCGCGCAATTGCTGCTCGACGACAGGCAGGTGCCGGTCCACGTAGCTTTGCTCCAGCTTGGCGCGGCGCGGGTAGAAGCCGGGCTGCGTTACCACGCGGCACGAGTGCTCGGCCCAGTCGGCCGACGGCGGCGGCAACGCGATGGCGCCCAGGTCCGGACGCGGCAGCGCGCGCAGGCGACGCAGGTAATCGGCTTCGCTGCGGCCCGTGGAAAGCAGCATGCGGCTGTCCCACAGCGTATGCAGGTTGGTGCCGCGGTCGTTGAAGTTGATCTGCACGTCATTGCCGCCCTTGTCGCGTCCGTAGCCGGCATGCAGCGGCTGGTGCACGTCGCCGACGAAGTGCACGACGAACTTCAGTGCCCGCAACCGCTCCGCGCGCGTGCGCCTGGTATTGGCCAGGATCGCAGCCTGCGTCCTGATCGCTTCGACGACGCAGTTGCCGTTCGGACAATCGCGCACTTGTTCGTACGCGCAGTCGTGTTCGCCGATGTTGACGAAGTGCCAGCGCGATGTCGTCTTGCCGAGCACGGGATCGCTGTCGCGCAAGTCGTCCGCCCAGCTCGCAATGCCGGCCAGCGTGGCATCCGTTTCGCCTTTCAGCAGCATCTCAGCCTGACGGCGTGCAGTCGGCGTCAGATCGTCCCAGGCCAGTTGCGCCACGAGGCGGTGGCCCATCGGCCCCCACGCGAGGGCAGGCGCGGGCAGCAAGGCACCGGCGAGGAAAACAACGAGGGTGGCGGCAAGAAGAAGGGGACGGACCATGCCGGTACTTTAACCGACACGGGCCGTCCCCATTGCGCGTTGCGTGCCGATCGCGGCTCAGAACTTCACGACATAAGCCACGCCGTACACGAGGGGGTCGATGTTCGCGGTGCCCAGTTTGGCGCCATCCACCTTGACCTCGGTGTCGATGTCGATCCAGCGCGCATCCACGCGCACGGCGCCGCGCTCACTGACCTTGATGTCGATGCCCGCATGCGCGGCCAGGCCCCAGGAGTCGTCCAGCTTCAGATCGGTGCCTTCCAGCGCGCCCTTGGTGTCTTCGCTGAAGAACGTGGTGTAGTTCAGGCCGGCACCGAGGAACGGCGACACCTTGCCCTTGCTATTGAAGTGGTACTGCAGCGACACGGTCGGCGGCAGGTGCTTGGTGCTGCCCACGGTGCCGACGCCGTCGACGGCGATGTCGTGCTTGAACGGCAGCGCGGCCAGCACTTCCAGGCCCAGGTTGTCGCGCAGGAAGTATTCGAAGGTAATGGTCGGCTTGACGTCGCTGTCGATGTCGAGCGGCAGCGTACCGCCGGCCAGGGTGCCGTTGTCGGACTTCGGGTTCACTTGGTGCACGCCGACGCCCAGGGTCCAGTCGCCCTTGGACTGGGCGAAGGCGGGAGCGGCGGCGCCGAAGGCGAGGGCGATGGCAAGCGGGATCAGGGTCTTCTTCATGGTGGTGACGCTCGTTGGAATGTGGCGCCAGTCTCTGCCCGCGTTTTCCATGCCGCCTTGATCCTGATCAATGCCCCGCGGGGACGTGCCGGCGGGGCGGCCTGTTAGAATGTCCTCCCCCCGTCAACCCCGCCGCGCCAGGCGCGGCCGCAGGAGTCCTGAGCAATGTCGATCAAGGTGGGTATCAACGGCTTCGGCCGCATCGGACGCAACGTGCTGCGTTCCGCCGTGCAGAATTTCGGCAACGACATCGAGATCGTCGCCATCAACGATCTGCTGGAACCGGACTACCTGGCGTACATGCTGCAGTACGACTCCGTGCACGGTCGTTTCGACGGCGACGTGAAGGTCGAGGACGGTGCGCTGTTCGTCAACGGCAAGAAGATCCGCCTGACCCAGGAGCGCGACCCGGCCAACCTGAAGTGGG
>JACZCZ010018230.1_pt1 | contig 14621 bp, 13 predicted proteins | sample 8641811 | NCBI WGS metagenome assembly JACZCZ01 (sample SAMN15324610, study PRJNA640507) | soil metagenome | isolation source: intercropping peanut in the first line | place: China: Luxin town, Laibin City, Guangxi Province | collected 2019-07-25 | depth 10cm m | reverse complement strand
GGTGCTGCGCTATGAAGACCTGGAGCTCACTTCGTTGCTCGGCGAGGCGATCGAAACTGTTCGCTCGACGTTGAGCGAGAAGAATCAGCTCGTGGAGCTACTGACGCCGGCGCTGCCGATCCCGCTGCAAGCCGACGCGGTGCGGATCAAACAAATCTTCGTGAACCTGTTGCAGAACGCCTCCAAGTTTTCGGGGCGCGGCCAATCGATTTTTGTCACCTGTAGCGTGGAGGGCCACGAGGTCGTCGTGAAAACGGAGGATCGCGGCCGAGGAATGTCGCCCGAGATGCTGCCGCGGGTGTTCGACGCGCTGGCGCAGGCCGAGCCGCTGGAGGACGCTGCAGGCTTGGGCCTCGGACTGTCTTTAGTCAAAGAATATGTCGAGCTGCACGACGGAACGGTTCAAGTTCGCAGCGAAGGCCTCGGCAAGGGAAGCGAATTTACCGTGCGGTTGCCGTTGGCGCGCCGCGTTCGAGGGCTGCCGCCGAGCATCGAGGACGGCGTCCGACCGCCTTCTTAGCCGACATTCGGGTTGTGCTCGCGGCCCTAGACCGTTAGGGTCGCACAATCGTGAGCGAGGCGAACAATCAAGCCGATTTCTCGGACGCGTTTTGCGCGTTCCTGCAATCGTCCGTCGCGTCCGTCAATGCGGCCGAGCTCCTGCTCGCGCTCGCGAAGAAGCCCGGTTCGACGTGGTCGGCCGCCGAGCTGGCAGCGGCCGTCGAGCCGGTCGGTAGCGTATCGGAGGCGGAAGCGACGGCGTACATCGAGACGTTCAAATCGCTCGGCTTGGTTTCCCGCACGGAAGAGGGGCGTGTCCGCTATGAACGCGCCCCCGAATTCGAGGAACACATGCAGACGCTCGCGCGCCTGTACGTCGAGCGTCCGGTCACCCTATTTCGCGTGATCTACGCTCTGCGGGACACGAAGATCAAGACATTGGCTGATGCCTTCCGCATCTGGAGGACGTGACGCAATGGAGGCGTTCCGATTTTTTCTCTTCGGCTTGGCGGCGCTCACGAGCATAGGCTGCACGTGGCTGCTGTTTCGGGGGTACGCGCGTAGCGCGGTGCGATTGCTCTTTTGGACCGCTCTGTGCTTCGTCTTCCTGTCGATCAATAACGTCGCTCTGTTCATCGACACGATCGTGTTGCCGACAGAAGTGGACCTGCGTCTCCTGCGATTGGGAGCGGCGCTCGCGGGCATCGCCTGCCTGCTCTACGCGTTCATCTGGGAAGCCGAATGATGGGAATCATCGTCGCGTACATAGGCGGGGCGGTGACACTGGGGTACCTGGTGGCCGCGGGTTTCTTCCTGCGGTTTTGGCGCAAGACTCATGACCGCTTGTTCTTGGCGTTCGGTGTCGCGTTCGCGCTGCTGTCGGTCAACCAGGTTCTCGCGTCGTTCATCGACGCCGGCAACGAGAATGTCGTTTACGCGTACCTGCTGCGAGTGCTCGGGTTCGGGCTCATTCTCGTGGCGATCGTCGACAAGAACGTGTCGACGCGTCACTGACGGGGAGCGCGCCGCGCTCCCCGCGAGCGCCAGTCGTCGGGACCCGAGCCAGCGTCAATTCGTCGGCACGTGGTCCTTGTAGCGGCGCGCGACTTCGGGATCGCATACCGCTGTGTCCTGCGAGAACTCGAGATCGGGGCGGTGATCCCACTGCTGCGTCAACGTCGCGGGACCCGTTAAATAGGTCGGGTCTTCCACGGTGAACTCGTAACGGATGCGGACGCGGTCCGGCGTCAACGTCAGCCGCTCCACCGTGTGCTTGCCGGCGCCCGACGGGACGTTCATGCCGTTGCCGGACGGATTGGCCTCGTACCCGATGGTGTCGATCACCAGCGTGTCGCCTTCGAAGCGGCCGATGGAATGCCCGTGCAGCGACGGTTGTAGATTCGCCGGATGCTCCGCTCCCATATAAATGGTGCGCGTGACGCGGTCGCCGGTATTGTCGAACTGCATCACGACCTTGTCGTCGTCGATCTCGATCGTGCGTAGCTCGTCGAGCACGGCGAGGAACGGGATGGGCTCGACGTAGCAGAGGCCGTCGGCGATGAGCTGCGCTTGAGCGGCGCGGCCTTCGGGCGTGACGGGCCAACGCGCCATGGCGCCGAACCCCGCGCCCAATGCCGCACGCGACGGCGCCCAGTGACCCTCGAGGCTGTCGGCCGGAGTCAGCACGCGCGTCCTCGTGTTGGCCGCGTAGAACGGATGAACCTCGCCGTCCTGCGTCGTGACGTCCATGACGCGCACCTGTTTCCCCCAGCCGCCGCGATTGGGGTTGGCGCGCATCACGACGGGCGTGCCGACGGGCAGTGCCTCTCGCTTCAGACCGTCGACGAGCGCTTGCGTGATGCCGACCCCTTCGCCTTCGACGAGTGCCGGCTTGCCGTCCGGACCGACCGTCTCGACGACCAGATACATGTGCGGATTGACCCAGTCGAAGCGCGCGATTTTGCCCTCGATGAGGATCTCCTTCGAGGTATCGAACATCGACTGGCTGTGGTGGGCGGAGGCCGGCGCGCACAGAAGTACGATGGCGGCGAGCAGCGGCGTGGCGGCGAGCGAGCGGTTCATTTGTGATCCTCGGGTCGGAAACGAAAGCGAATGATAGAGGGGCGCCGCGGGGGCGGCCATATCTTTCCCCCTCCACCTGCGTCGTTATGTGGTGCTCACAGGAATTCTTGAGAACGCGCAATCTTTGGGACGTATTCGCACCGTCCGTGTCGCCGGCGCCGCGATTTCGCGTGGCATGCATCCTGCATCCAATGTTCAAGGGGTTGCACCATCAGCGAGGAGGGCTGCACATGCGGACGTTGATCAGCCTTCACTGGCGCGGACGGTCTCGCGGGACCCGCTACTCGCACCAGCGCCGCCGCCTCGCGCGGTCTCGTTGTCGCCTTCATGCTCGCTCGACATTCATGAGCCTCGCGCAGCGCCTCGTCGCTTTATTGCGTGGCCGGCGCGTCTTGGCATCAGCTCCCTCGTTGAGTCCAACCTAAGGTTTTCGCTTTCTCGTGCGCGGGTGGTGCGCCGTTGCACGGCGCCGCCTTGTTCTCGACGTTGGAGGCGAATACCAAATCATGATTTCTTTTTCGAATGCGGGATTGGGGCAGACGACAGGGGTTCTATCTCGGTTGTTCGTCGCAGCGGCCGGCGTGGCGGCCCTAGCTCTCGCGATCTATCGCGCGCCGGTGTGGTTCGAGAGTTGGAGCGTCGGCGCAGCGATCGGCGCTATCAGCCTCGCGAGCGTGCTGCTGATCGCGGCGATTGCCACCGCAGCGTACGGCAACGCCTACGCGGTGAAGCGCGTCGCCGCCGAGGTGGTTTTTCTCGGAGCGGCGCTGTTCGTCGCCGAGCTCGTCCTGCTAGTGAACTCGCCGGAGGACTGGTCCGACAACATCGTGGTGCAGCGCATGGCGGCTCGCGAGCGAGCGGCTGCCGCGCAGGGCGTGCCTTTCGACGGGCGCCTTTCCTCCGACGTGGTACGCGATCTCCGGTCGCGAGGCCAACAGGCCGTGCTGGGATACATTCAGGCGCTCGTTGGAGCCTCCGGGGGCGCGGCGGGCGTTCGGGGGCGCGGCTTGCTTCCGCTGTCCAACGTGAGCAACGCGAACGTCGTCGAGTGCAACGAGGGTAACGGCTATCTCGTCTTCCGTTCCGACGAGCTCGGCTTTCACAATCCTCCAGGAATCGTCTCCGGCCCCGTCGACATTGCGGTCATCGGCGAGTCGTTCGCGCTCGGTCATTGCGTTCCGCCGTCGAAGGGCGCCGTCGAGCGAATTCGCCGGCGCTACCCGCGCACGGCGAATTTCGGTATCGCGGGATCGCGCGTGTTGTCGCAGGTAGCCGTGTTTCGCGAGTACGTCGCGCCGCTCGAGCCGCCCGTCGTCGTCTGGTTCCTGAACCTGAATTTCGCCGAGGCGCGTGAGGAAGCCAATCAGCCGCTGCTGACGAAGTACTTGGACGACGCGAGCTTCTCTCAGCATCTGCGGGAGCGGCAGCCCGAGGTCGACGCGTTGATGCGCGAGGTGGTCGTGCCGCTACAGCTCGCGCGCGACGAAGCGCTGCGGAAGGAGCGCGACGAGCTCGAGTTGCCGCTCGAACGAGTGTTCGAGCTCGACGAGGTTCGCAGGCTTGCCGACTTCGGCTCGACGCTGCGGCGCCCGCCGCCTGCGCCGGAGCTTGCGTACTTCGAACGCGCGCTGCGGCAAATCGTCGATGGCACGCACGAGTGGGGCGGCGAGGTCGTGCTCGTGCTTCTGCCGAGCTACGCGACGGCTACCGAGGCGCCGCAAGCCGTCGCGCGCTACGAAGCCGTCGGCGACGTCGTCGCGCCGGCCGCAGTCGCGCTAGGCGACGGCGTGGCGCTGTTCGATGCGCAGCCCGACCGTCTCGAGCTTTTCACTCTAGGAATCGACAACCATCCGAGCGAACGTGGCCACGCCCTGATTGCGGATGCCGTGATCGCCGCATTGCAAGCGAGGGCCAACCTGTGAATCGAGCAGACACCGCCACCCGCGTGGCGAACGTATTCGGCAAAGTATTCGGCGGCAGAGTGCCGTTCAGCCCGGAGCTGTCGCGTGGCGATCAGGCCTACTGGACCTCGCTGAAGCACATGGAGTTGCTGATCGCGCTCGAGAGCGAGTTCGGTCTCCAGTTCGACGGTGCAGACGCCGTCGACATGCAGAGCATTCCGACGATCATCGAGCGCGTCGGGGAGCGTCTCGAATGAACACGGAAGCGAGGGAGCATCTGCACCAAGCGTATCTCGTGCGGACCGTGGAGCAGCAACTGCTGGAGCTGTTCTCGGCCGGCAAGCTGACCGGCACGACGCACACCTGCATCGGGCAAGAAATGACGGCGGTGGCGCTTGCTGCGTCGCTCGATCGTGCGAAGGACGTCATCGTCTCCAACCACCGGTGTCACGGCCACTATCTCGCGTGGACCGACGATCCGGACGGGCTCCTCGCGGAGGTCATGGGCAAGGAAACCGGTGTTTGCGGCGGGCTCGGCGGCAGCCAGCATTTGTCGGCCACCGGTTTTTTCAGTAACGGCATTCAAGGAGGCATCGTGCCGGTCGCCGCGGGGCTCGCGTTCGCGAAGAAGCTCGCGCGCAGCGACGGCATCGTCGCCGTTTGTATCGGCGACGGCACGCTCGGCGAGGGCGTGATCTACGAGACCTTCAACATGGCGAGTAAGTGGCAGCTGCCGTTGTTGGTCTTGCTCGAGAACAATCTGTACGCGCAGTCGACGTCGCAGAGCGAGACGCTGGCCGGCGAGATCTGCGCGCGTGCTGCGGCATTCGGCATCGAGACCCTGCAAAGCGACACGTGGCGGCACGAGGAGCTGATCGCGCAGGTTCGCGACGCCGCTTCGGCCGTGCGACGAGATTGTCGCCCGGTGTTCGTCCGGGTCGATACCTACCGGCTCGCAGCGCACTCGAAAAGCGACGACGATCGCGACCCGCACGAGATCGCGGCCTACCGAGAGCGCGATCCGCTGAACCGGTTCCTGGCCGACGAAAGCGAGGAAGACGACCTCGAGCTTTCTGCGATACGAGAGCGCGTCACGCGCGCGGTCGACTGCGCGGCGCGCGCGCCGTCGCTCGACCTCGCAGCGAAGCGCCGTGCTACGCCCGCCAGCGGCGAGCTCGCATGGCGCGGTGCGACGGCACAGCCCGGGGCGCAGCTCGCGGCCATCAACGAAGCGCTCGCGAGCTGGCTCGCCGAGGACGAGCGCGTCTTGTTGCTCGGCGAGGACATTCGCTCGCCGTACGGCGGGGCGTTCAAGGTGACCCGCGGCTTGTCGGTGAATCACTCGGGCCGCGTGCTCAATACGCCCATCAGTGAACCCGGCATCGACGGGATCGCGAACGGTCTCGCGCTCGGCGGGCGGAGGCCGATCGTCGAGATCATGTTCGGCGACTTCTTGGGGCTCTGCTTCGATCAGCTCCTGAATCACGCGGCGAAGTTTCGCGAGATGTACAACGAGCGAGTCGCGAGCGCGATCGTCGTGCGCACGCCGATGGGCGGCGGGCGCGGCTACGGTCCTACGCACAGCCAGAACCTCGAGAAGCATTTCGTCGGCGTGCCGGGCCTGCGTGTGCTCGAGCTGCACCGGCGCGCGCCGATTGCGGCGCTCTATCGCGCGCTGCGCGGTAGCGTCGAGCCGACGCTGATCGTCGAGAATAAGCTGCTGTACCGCGAGCGCGGCGATGCGCCGTTGCCGCCGGGGTACGAAGCATTCGAGACCGTCGAGCCGTATCCGACCACGATGCTGCGGCCGCGTGGGGAAGCGGACGTTACGGTCGTCGCATTCGGCCGTATGAGCGTACTCGCCGAGCAGGTGGCCGCGGAGCTCGCGGCGGAGGAGGTCGCACTCGAGTTGCTGTATCCGCTGTGCGTATCGCCACTCGACGCTCGGCCGATTCTCGAGTCCGTCAACCGCACGGGCAAGCTCGTCGTGATCGAGGAAGGCACTGCACATTTCGATCTGTCGAGCGAGGTGCTCGCCGTGGCTGCCGAAGATTACCGCGGCGAAGGCCGTCTCTTAGTGCGCCGCATCGCCGCGCAGCCGCGGCCGATACCGAGCGCGTTGGCCCTGGAGCTCGAGGTGCTGCCAAGCGCAGCGCAGCTGCGTGCCGCCTGCTTGGAGCTCTTCGATGAGTGAGGCGATTGCAGTGCGCGTGCCGCAAATGAATCCCAACGACGAGCACGCCATCGTCGTTCGCTGGCACGTGGCGAAGGGCGCGCGAGTCCGGGCGGGGCAGTCGCTCGTGACGCTCGAGACGACCAAGGCGACGTTCGACGTGGATGCTCCGAGCGACGGTTTTGCATTTTTCGAGCACGAGCCGAACGCCGAGGTCGCAGTCGGGGCTCCGGTCGCTTGGATCAGCGACACGGAAACGGCCCCGCAGGTTTCGGCGTCGGCGCGCAACGGCGCCCAGCCGCCGCCGCGCGAAGGCGCCGACCGTTTCACGCGCAAGGCGCGCAAGCTCATGAAGGAGCGTGGGCTCAGTGAGGCCGACTTTCCCGGCGACCACGCTGTCGACGCCGAGCTCGTCGAGCGCACGGCGGCCGCGCGGAGCGCGAAAGGGGCGCCGGCGCGCAGCCAAGCGGACGGAGTCGCGCCGCTCGAGCTCACGCCCGCCAAGCTCACGGAGATCCAAGTGCTGAGCCGCGTGCGGGCGCAAGTCGTGCCGAGTACGGTGACGGTGACCGTTGCCGGCGACAAGCTCGAGGAGCGCGTGCGCCGCGAAGCCGCCGCGCACGGGCCCGTGAGCGTGCTCGAGCTCGTCATCTTCGAAGTCGCACGGTTGTTGCCGGAGTGGCCGGAGCTCAACGGCTTCTATGCCGATGGGGCCGCGTGGAAGCACGAGCTCGTTTCGATCGGGTTCGCGGTCAACCTGGGCCGCTCGCTGCGCGTGCCCGTCGTCAAGGATGCGACGAAGCTCTCGCTACCGGACGTCGCGCGCGTCGTTCGCGAGCTATCGCTGCGCTACCTGCGCGGCAATCTCGCCATCGACGACGTCGTCGGCGGCACGTTCACCGTGACCGATCTTTCCGGCGAGGGTGTCGTGCACTTCATCCCGGTGTTGAACGAGCGTCAGTCCGCGATCCTCGGGCTGTGTGCGCCGCGCGGCGACGGCTCGCGCGACTTGGTCCTGACGTTCGACCATCGCTTGTCCGACGGCATGCGCGCGGGCCGGTTTCTCGCGGCCCTCTCCGCTCGGCTCGAGCAGAGCGACTCGTAGCCCGCCATGCTCTTCAACTCGCTAACGTTCGTCGGTTTCTTTCTTGTCGTTTTCACGTCGTATTGGCTGCTGCGCAAGCGGACGCCGCAGAACGCGCTCCTGCTGGTCGCGAGCTGGATTTTCTACGGCGCATGGAGCTGGAAGTTCTTGCTGCTGCTGCTCGGCAGCACGCTGCTCGACTACGTTTGCGGTTTGCTGATCGAGAACGCGCCGGACCGGCGACGCAAGAAGCTCGTGCTGCTGTTCAGCGTGAGCGCGAATCTTCTGTTCTTGGCGACGTTCAAATATCTCGGGTTCTTCGTAACGGAGTTCGCGGAGCTGCTCGAGCGCCTCGGCTTCAACGCCAACCTGCCGGTGCTGCAAATCGTGCTGCCGGTCGGCATTTCGTTCTACACGTTCCAAACCATCGGCTACGTCGTCGATGTCTATCGCGGCAAGGTGAAGGCGGAGCGCAATCTCCTCACGTACGCGCTCTATGTCGCCTTCTTCCCACAGCTCGTAGCAGGGCCGATCGAGCGCGCGGGCCACATGCTTCCGCAGTATCGGAAGGAGCGCGTTTGGAGCTCAGTCGCGTTCGAGTCCGGTCTGCAGCTCGCGGTGTGGGGCCTCTTCAAGAAGATCGTGATTGCCGACAACCTCGCGCCGTACGTCGACGCCGTGTACGACAATCCGGCCGACTTCTCGGGCGCGACGCTGCTGACGGCGACGGTGTTTTTCGCCTTCCAGATCTACTGCGACTTCTCGGGCTACACGGACACGGCACGCGGCTGCGCGCGCATGCTCGGCTTCGAGCTGCTGCGCAACTTCAATTTTCCGTACATCTCGAAGACGCCCGTCGAGTTTTGGCAGCGTTGGCACATCAGCTTGTCGCAGTGGTTCCAGGACTATTTGTATTACCCGCTCGCCATGCGCTACATGCGCCGCGGTGGCTTCTTGAGCAAGTACAAGGCCCACATCATCTCGATGGGGCTGATCGGCGTGTGGCACGGCGCGAACTGGACGTTCCTGGTGTTCGGTTTGTATTGGGGGTGCGTGATTGCGTTTTATCTCGCGATGGTCGAGCGCGCGTCGCTTGCGAGACCAGTTGCGTCCGACGCCGCACGGGCGACGTCGATGTGGCACGACTACGCCGCGATCGCGGTGATGTTCACGCTCGTCTGCGTCGGCTGGGTGTTCTTCCGGGCGAACTCGATCGGTGACGCGTGGCGCGTGTTGTCGCACGCGTTTGCATTCGGGGGAGCTCGAGGAGTTCCGGCCGCGACAGCCGTCGGTACGCCGACGCTGTGGGCGCTCATCGCGGGCCTGTGCCTCGCCGAGTGGGTGTACCGTCATGCGCAAGCCGTGCGCCCACGGCTCGTCGGAGATCGCCTGCCCGCCATCGCGGGCCGCTACGCGCTGATCGCAGCCATCGTGGTTTCGGCCGGGATGTCGCAATTCGACCAAGCGCGGCCGTTCATCTACTTCCAGTTCTGAGGGGCTGGCATGCATTCTGCAGTACTCCCCACTCAATGAGGCTCGTTGGTCCACTACCGCGCTGGCTGAAGGCGTGCACCGGCTTGGTGCTGCTCGCGGTTTTGGCTTTGAATCTTGATTGGGCAGCGCTGTCGGCAGGCGTGCAACGCCTGCGGTGGCCGCTCCTTTCCGTTGCCTTGCTGCTCTATCCGGCGGCCATGTTGTTGAACGCCGCCAAGTGGTCCGCCTCGCTGCGGTTGCACGATCTCTCGTTCCCGTTCGGCTACTTGCTGCGCGTGGGATGTATCGGTTTTTTCGTGAACAACCTGTTGCCGTCCGCGATTGGAGGTGACGTGTACCGCGTGTACCGCTCCTCTGCGGGCGGTGCAACTTCGCAAGCGGTGTCAGCCGTCGTCTTGGAGCGGCTCGTCGGCGTTTCGGTGTTGTTGCTCAACGGGCTCGTGGGTGCCGTGCTGCTCTTCGACTCGAGCGTGCTCGCGCGCGTCTACGTCGCTTGGTGTTTGGGAGGGCTCGCGGTCGCTGCGCTGTTGGTGGTGGCCGTCGCGCTTGGACGAGCAAAGCTCGCCGCGCGGATTTCCTCTTTGCAAAAATTGCAGCCGTTAGTCGCCAATCTGCGACGAATCGCGCGCCGCCACGCGGCTTGGGCTCCGCTGATTTTCTTCTCCATCGCGTTCCAATTCGGGTCGGCGATGGCGACGCTCGTCGCTCTCCGTGCCGTAGGTGCCGACGTCGGCGTGGCGGGTGCGTTGCTCATTACGGTCGCCGCCGGCATCGCAGCCATCGTGCCGATATCGATCAGCGGTATCGGCGTCGTCGAAGGGTCGATCGTCGGCGCGGGCATGGCGCTCGGCGTCGACTACGATTCGGCGTTCTTGGCAGCGCTCGTGCTTCGCGGCCTGTCGCTCGCGACGAGCGTCGGCTGCGGCATCGTCTATGTGTTCGAAGGTGGTCGGCGGTCCGTGCAGGTCGCCGTGTCTTAGGCTCAAGAACAGGACCAACGCAAATGGAATTGACTCCTCGTGATCGTGTCGTCGGCCTCTTGAAAGACATCGGGCTCAACAAGCTGGCTGCGAAAGTGGTTTATCGCCTCGAAGGGTTCAAGACGGCGAACACGGCCGTGCTGGAGGCCATCGATCGCGCGTTCGCGCATGCCCGCGGGCACGGCGTAGCGGGCGATTACCTCGAGTTCGGCGTCTTCAAAGGCGCCAGCCTGCTGCACGCGCAGAAGCTCGCAGACACGATGAAGCTCGGCCAGATGCGCTTCATAGGGTTCGACAGCTTCCAGGGTTTGCCGCCGGAGCCGAATCAGCTGAAAGAGATGTTCTACGAAGGCCAGTACTCGTGCGGCGAAGACCAGGTGCGCACCTGGCTGTCGCAGCACGGAGCGGATTGGAAACGGTTGATGCTCGTGCCTGGTTTCTATGACCAGACGCTGACGGAAAGAACGAAGAAGGAGCTGGGTGTCACGAAATGCGCCGTCGCGATGCTCGACTGCGACATCTACTCGAGCACCAAATCCGCGCTCACGTGGATCGACGACGTGATCGGTCCGGGCTCGATCGTGATTCTCGACGACTGGGACGCATACGGCGACGACGAACGCTCCTGGCTGGACGGCCAGCGACGTGCGATGAAGGAGCACCAAGCGAGCTCGGGCTGGATGTTCGCCGAGCTCTTTCGCTACGCCAAAGGGATGCGCGGCGGGTTGGCCTTCGTCTGCGAGCGCGCGAAGGGGTCCGCAAAGTTCATCGGCACCGCGATGCACGCCTTGTTCGCGGGCTTCATAATCGATCGCTATGACCTGCTCAATGTCTCGGTCGTCGCGATCGCGGCTTGATGCAACGCGCGCGAGAATCGAAAAACTAACGCGCCTCAACGAGTAGCTTCCTTGCATTCGAACGGCAACACCGTTTCGTCGGGCCGTGCCAGCCACGCCCCTCGGCCCTCGACGGGCTCGGTGATGAAGTCCGGATCGGCGATGCGGAGCGTGTAGAGCAAGCGGCCGTCCTCGCTCGGCGTGAACCGCTCGGTCAGATGAGCGGACGGGCCGAGCGGCGCCCAACCGCCGCCGAGGTGCGTGGTTTCGACGACCAATGTGTCACCTTCCCAACGACCTACGGAATAGCCGAGGGGTGTCCGTTGCGTCGTTGCGGGAGGTTCGCGCCCGTCCATGTGAATCATTCGCGCGGAGTCGAACTCTTCGAGCCGCAGCGCGATCGTGTTGCCCTGATCGACGAACTCGAAGGGGAAGGGCTGGCCCATGATGATCCACATGCCTTTGGGCCGGCAGCCGAGTGCAAGAGTGTCGTCGAACGGGAATCGCGCCCGCACCTCTTGAGCGGCCTCCGTCAGCTTGAGCGGGGTGCTGAATTGCAGCGGCTCGCCGCGGTTCGGTATGCCGGGCTGCGCGTATACCGCGCCCCACACTTGAAACAGCGTCTTTTTGTACGCCGGCTGAGGGCCCACGAGCCCCGCGGGTGCCGTGGTGCCGAAGGCCGTCGGGCGCCAGCGCGGCTCTGCGAGCCACAGCACTAGCTCTTGCCCATCGCTCGACAGGATGTTCGTGCCGTACATCCGAGAGCTCGAGCGCTTCGATGGCCAACCGGCCACCTTGACGACGGTCCCGACCTCATAGAGGTCCAGCGGCGCGGCCAAGCGACGCAGGTAGTTCACTCCGGCAGTCTCGACCTGCACCGTCCGGCCATCGCTGGTGAGCACGATCAAATTCGTGTGGGGATTTTGCCAGCCCGCTGTCGTGAGCGTGCCTTCGATCTCGACGGTCCGTTCGTTGTCGAATTCCGCGTATGAATGGTGCGCGCTCGCGGTGGACTGCAGGAGCATCAGTGTCGCAATCGAGATCACGGACGAAAGCATTTTTCGCAGGTTCAAGGCGGCCTCCTCGATTCGGTCTAGGGACGGACCTCGCTAAGCGTTGCCGCTTTGGCGAGCGGTGCTACGCTACGGAGGACTGGTGGGGGCCGCCTTAGGGAACTCTTAGTTTTCGAGCATCGATGGCGGAGGAGGCGTCGTGGGCGAGCTGCGCAGACTCAAAATCGGTCCCTGGACGGCTACGCCGGCGCTGAATGTGCTCGAGCGCGGCGAGCAATGCGTCAAGCTCGAGCCTCGCGCCATGGACGTGCTCGTGGCCCTCGCGGAGCGCGCCGGTGCCGTCGTCTCGATCGAGGAGCTGCTCGCGTCCGTGTGGAAGGGAGTCGTGGTCGGCGACGGCTCGGTGTATCTCGCCATCCGCCAGTTGCGCCAGGTGCTCGACGATTCATCGAGCGGCACGCGTTTCATCGAGACGATTCCGAAGCGCGGTTATCGGCTTACCGTGCCGGTCGAGCCGGAAGCCATCCCCGCCGAAGCGATGCAGCCGCCGGCTCGTCCCTCGGTCGCGCGCCCGAGACGTCTGTGGCTCGGCGTCGCTTGCGCCATCGTGGCGATCGTGACCGCCGGCGTAATCGCGCTGTGGGGCAGAGCGCCAGCCCACACGGACAAGTCCGTGGCAGTGCTGCCGTTCGAAAACTTGTCGTCCGATCCCGAGCAGGATTACTTCGCCGATGGTGTGACGGCCGAAATTCTGAACGCGCTGGCCGCAGTGCGCGGTTTGCGCGTGACGGGGCAGGTTTCCTCGTTTCATTTCAAAAACCGCAGCGAGAGCCCGCAGGCGATTGCAGCCACGCTCGGCGTGGAGCACCTCCTCCAAGGCAGCGTGCGCAAGGCCGGCGAGCAGCTACGGATCGCCGCGCAGCTCACCTATGCGCGGACGGGTGAGCAGCTCTGGTCGGAGAGTTACGAGCGCAAGCTCGACGACGTTTTTCTGATTCAGGACGAGATCGCCAAGGCCGTCGCGAGCGCCCTGCAAGTCAAGCTCGGGGTCGGCGACGTCGGCCGAGTGCCCGGCATGACACGCGACGTCGCAGCGTACGACGAATACCTGCGCGGCGCGGCGCATGCCCGCGAGTGGCGGCTCGAGTCGATCCCGCTCGGCATCGCGCATCTGCAACGCGCGGTGGCAATCGATCCGTCATTCTCGATCGCGTGGTACGGATTGGGCATGACGTACGCCAACGGCGCCGGTTTCATGCCAAGCCGAGCCGAGGAGTGGACGGGGCTCAGCAACGACGCGCTCGAGCGAGCACGCTCGCTGACACCCGATGCTCCCCACGTCTTACTGTCCACGGGCATCATCGAAACGAGACGCGGCCATTGGCTCGCCGCCGCGCGTACCTTCGAGCGCGCCGTGGCCTCGTACTCGCGTTACGGCATGGCCGACCAAGCGTGGGGGCCTCGCGGCACGTTTTTGGTATTCGTCGGCCGTTTGCGCGAAGCTGTTCCATTGCTCGAGCGCGCGCGCGCCGAGAACCCGTTCGAGCCGAACATCGCCGGATACCTCGGGTATACCTACGCCGCGGGCGGCGATTACGACGCGGCATTCGCCGAGATCGAGCGCGGGCTCGCGCTCGATGCTCCCGACACTCCGTTGCGCCGAGCGGGATTGATCTTGGCGCTCAACAAGCAGGACCGGCGCGCGATAGAGGAGCGGGTCCGCGCATCGTCGGAGCTTCCCGCCGCGCTTGCGCGGCTTTTGGACACGCCGGCCGAAGCGGCGGTCGAGCTTCGCCGCATGGCCGCCGCCGCGAGCCCAGTCGAAAAGACCGCGTTGGGCTACTGGGCGGCTTACTTCGGGGAGCCGGAGCTGTCGCTCGAAATCTGGGCCGAAGGCGTTCGCGATCCCGACGGTCTCTGGCAGCCCCTGATGAGGGACGTGCGCGCGTTGCCGGCGTTCAAAGAAGTGGTGCGAGAGCTCGGGCTCGTGGATTATTGGCGCGTGTACGGCTGGTCCGACTTTTGTCGCCCGGTCGGCGACGAAGATTTCTCGTGTAGTTAATCGCCGCTGGGGGATCCATGCGCTTCGAACGCTCACGCCGAGAATTTCTGCAGCACAGCGCCGCGCTGACGACATTGTCCGTCGGCTTCGGATGGCAGGCCGCGAACGCGCAGGAACGCGACATTGAAGCGGCGACGACGTTCGGCCGTGTGCGCGGCGTTACTGCCGACGGTATCCACGCCTTCAAAGGCATTCTTTACGGTGCGAGCACGGCGGGCGCGGCGCGTTTCCGTCCGCCTGCCGACCCGGCAGCGTGGACGGGCGTTCGCGATGCATTAGCCTACGGGCCGAGCGCGCCGCAGCGAGAACCCGGCGCAACGCGCGCGGAGTCCGCGCTCGGGGTCGCCGCGGCAGGTCTACCGAGCGAGGGCGAGGACTGCCTCGTGCTGAACGTCTGGACGCCGGCTGTCGGCGACCGTCGTCAGCGGGCGGTGCTCGTCTGGTGCCACGGCGGCGGGTTTGTGACGGGCTCCGGGTCGGCGCCCGGCACGGGCG
>JACZCZ010100607.1_pt1 | contig 14642 bp, 11 predicted proteins | sample 8641811 | NCBI WGS metagenome assembly JACZCZ01 (sample SAMN15324610, study PRJNA640507) | soil metagenome | isolation source: intercropping peanut in the first line | place: China: Luxin town, Laibin City, Guangxi Province | collected 2019-07-25 | depth 10cm m | reverse complement strand
CATGAAGGCGGCCTGGCCGCCAGGGGTCCGAATGGCGATATCCGACATCGTTCCGAACGAGCGCGGCTGGGCGATTTGCGGTCGCGGGTGGAACTTCCTGCCCGCTTCCCAATTGAGCATCAACCTTGCCGCGGGGAAACCGCCGCAATGAGGCTGTCGTAGGGGGTGCAAAGTGCGATCCATCCTTTATCTGTGCGGACTAGCGCTGCTCAGTGCCGCTGCGCTCAAGATGCTGGGCGCCTACTAAGCCCGGCCGGCGACTGTTCGACGTCCAAGAGCTCCTGCTCCAGCCGGTTGCGCCGATCGGCCAGGCGAGCCAGAAAGGCCTCCATGACAGCCAGTGATTCGCGGGCAGGCGTTGCATTGCGCCGCGCCACAATCGATTCGGCGAGGAAAACACGCTGTCTACAGATGAGGGCGCTCACGTCCGCGATCTGCCGGCGCGTGCTGTTCAAATCGTCGCGTAGAGAGGCCTGCTCCATGCTCCCCTCCCCGTATTCCAGCATACTTGCATCAATCGGCGGGGCGCGCAGCCGGATTGTGAACAGGCGTCGGTGCGGGCAACCGACGGGTCGGGACAGAGGTATTGGCGACTCTTTGCGAGAAACTGGCATTGCCGCGCGATCATGCGCTTGGCCCACTGACCGGGGTCCTCGTCTTTGGTGGTCCCGGAGACCGCGGACGCCGCGGCACTCCGCCCGTCCACATGGTGCTCATCGGACCGCGCATCCTCGCCGTCCGAGCGATGCGGTCCAGCCTCGTGGGTTTCATGTCCTGCGCTGCCCGTTCAGGTCCGGTTCATCCGCACCGCCGCGTTGGACAAGACCCCGTCTCTATCGTACAGATTCCGGGCGCCAGCGCTGACCTGAACCAACAAGGACAGGACGCTGACGCACAGACGGAATGTGCGTCGGGCCATCAGACTAGCGCCCGACACGCGAACCCGAAGGGCAAGAAAAGCTCGCGGGAAAGACTTGGCTAGAGGGTCTGGGGAAATGACGGACGAAGACTCGCGGCCGCGCGCGGCGGGAGCGGCGAATCTCACATTGGAACTCGAAAGGTTTCGTGAGGCAAATCGCGTCTACGAAGCTGCATCAGACCTTGAAAAGGAAATGCACTATGCGCGCCGCCATGCCGCGCTGATGCTCGTGCTCACATCGAGCCCAAAGTCGCATGATGACATCTGCGAGGTCTTGCGCATTGCGCTCGCCGAACTTGAAAAGGATCTCATGCACGAGGGCCCGCTCCCCGGCGCGGTCAAAGCGTGCCTCGACACCTGTCTTGCCGGAATCGCGGCGCTCAAATGGGAGGCGGCGCCATCCAAGGGGAGCCATGTGGCGAGCAGCCCACTCGCTCTGGATGTCGATGCGCCGCCGCAGCCTCTGATCGACATGGACAGCGAACTGGCCAAGCTGGACAGCTGCGCGAGTCTGCTTGCCTATCTCGGCCGCAACAGTACCGGCAAACTTGAGGCGGGCGTGTTTCTCGCACTCAGAAACCAGATCGAGGCGATCAGGGACTCTTTGGCAGCCGCCCTGCAGCAGCTCCGGCCGGGCCTCCAGGTCCACCGGCATTAGCGCGGAGTTTTGTGCCTGAAGGGCATTTGGTGTATCCATGGCCTTGGGCTTGCAGCCTTCGGGTCTTGCCGGGCCGCAACGAGCGCACGCGGGCGGTTTGCAAGGAGTGGACGGTCGGATGATCGGGCGCAGTCAACGGCAGCCGCGTGCGGACACATGAAGGCCGGCTCCCTTGCGGCATGCATCATTGCGACCGTGCTGCTGGCGCCCTGCGCAGCAGCCGACGACGCCAGGATCCGCTTTCAGCTTCCAAGCTGTCCCACCGAGATGACCTTGCTGGCGCCCGACGCGTTTCAAGGCGCAAAGTCGCAAGAAGGGCTATTGAAGGCCTACCAGCCATTTCTGTTCGCCGATACGCAGGGCGTCTTCGCAGCCGCGTCCCCGGCAAATCCCGACGTGGCGCTGCTGATTGTCGAGCCGAACCGGGCGCGCGAGGTCCAAGGTTCCATTACAGCGGAGCAGTTTGGCGAGGTGAAGGCGGCAATGTTGGCCAAGAATCCGTCGAGCGCGGTGATGGAGGCCAATGAACTGCTCCATGACAAGGACACCTCCATCGACGAATACGACGGCATCCTTCAATCAAGCACCGCAAATTCCGCCACCGTCACGCTCGTTCTCGACGGATCGACGACGGGTGCGGCCTTCACTTCACTGACGGGCTTCAAGATGCTCTATGCCAATCAGTGCCTGGTGGGGGCGATCTTGATTGCGCCCAAACAGAGTATTGCCCGACGCGATTTCGAAGAAATGATCCAGCGCATATCGATCGAGTAGCGCGCCGGGCATCGCTCGCCAACTCTGGGCGCAGGTCAGGGTTGCCGCGGCAACGTCATCCGGCGCAGGCCAGGAATCCGGAACCCCCCCAGCGACATTTCGGCTTGCGTTTGGGCCGCCTTCAACCGGCAGGTCCGTTGTGACGGCGGCAAACATCGCGGCGTTCCCATCTGGGAGAATTAACCAAGCTTTGTCACCTTATCTTGGAAGAAATTTTTACAGTTTTCCGACTCTGGCCGTAACAATGCGTTGGAAGTTAAGGGAATTTGGCCCTGGCACAGGATTTGCTGAAATCTTGAGTGTGCGACATTACGGTGAAGACCAGTATGTCTAGATCGATTTGGATCATCGCCTCAATTCTGGTTGGCGCCGCTTCCGCGCCAGCCGCGGCGTCATCGACATCTGTGGAAGATCCGGGTGCCTTCGCCACGCTCGGATCGGTCTATTTCAGCTCGATCCTGGAGCAGGCCGGTATCGGTTCAGGCGGGTCTGGAAAACCCGGGGGCGGCGCATCGGGCGCTCCGGGCCGGGATATGACGGCAGCAGGCTCCAGCGGGTTGCGCGCGGGCGGTGCCATCGCATCGTTGCCCGGGGGCGCGGGTTCTGGCGGTGGCCCGGGCGGGCCAGGCGACTATCAGCCGGGCGGTCCCGATGGAAATGGTCCCGATGGAAATGGTCCCGGTGGAGATGGTCCCACTGGCAACAATCCCGGCGGCGGTCCCTATACCGAGGTCTTCAAGGACCCACCAACCGGCACGGGGCCCGGCGGCTCTGATCCCGCCAATGGCGACGGATCGACAAATCCGCCCTCCAACGATCTCCCGGGAACACCGTGGCCCACTGGCACTTTGCCGGACGATATTCTCGGCGACCAGGGAGGATTGACCATGCCGCCGGTCGCAACGCTTGCGCCCGCAGCGAGCATCGTCCAGGTACCTGAGCCGGCATCGCTTGCCATGTTTGGAGCTGGCCTCCTTTTGGTTGGCCTGATCGCGCGCCGCCGGGCTTAATCCAGCACGACAGGAGTTCTCGCGCGACCTGGGCCTTCGGCGTCCGCATCCGAAGCTCATCAGGCACGCAAGACACTCGAGACTCTCGCGAGAGAGCCGCAGCGGATTGAGGGGCGTCCGCGAGATGGGTTTGGCGGGACGGGCGGCACCGATCCCCCTACCGACCTGTCTCACCTCGCCAGGTTCACCCGATCGACGTCGTTTGGACTTGATGAGCCCCCTTACAGGTGTGATGTACGGAGATTTACATCATTTATGTAAAATCTCCTCGAACTTCCCTTTCTCGCCAATGGCGGCAAATGCATAATAGATTCGCTGGGTTGCGGTGCAGCAGCATGGGGCAGTTTTCAATCCGGTCTTGGGGATCTTCGTAAACTGTACGCAGATCGATGACGGGACGGTGCGTTTCGCCGACGGGCGACGCATACCCGGCCTGCGGTTTGAAATTGCCAACAGCTGAATCCGACAAGCCAGCGCAGGTCCGGCGGGCATTCGAGCCCGGCGGGAACCCACGAAGGTTCCGGGAACTCGACACAGGTTTATTCGCCGCACCAATGCGCCACAATTGAGAGGGCAGGCATCATGGCCAACGACACTACCTTTTCCTGGTTTGCCGAAGGCACTTCGGCCTCGGACGATTCAGGGGTCGGTATATCCGACTCGAGCTTCGATCCGGCCGCTGTCCAGCTCGCTCAGACGATGGCGGCGAGTACCGCGGAGTCCTTGGACCTGCCTTTGCCGGAAGGTCGGCAGGTCGTGGTCATCCCTGTTCAGCCGGGACAAACACTCGTTCTGCCGACCGGCACGACCGAGGGCGTATTGGGGAAATTCGGGCCGGAAGGCAATCTGGCGTTTGTCGTGGATGGCCGCGTCATCATATTCCAGGGATTCGTCCAGGCGAACGACCAGGCGCCGGTGCGGATCGTTACATCGGATGGCGATCCCGTTGATCCGGCCGACATCATCGCGGCGACGGACCCGGATCTCGACATCCAGACAGCGGCCGGCCCCGCCGCCGGCGATCAGGGCCAGAGCGGCAGCGGAATATTCACGCCCTTCACGCCCGGGCCCGGACCGGGCTTGATCGATGCGGAGGGTGTCCTTGGCGCGACCAACCTCAATTACAAGCTGATCGACAACAGTTTCATCGAGTTCGTGGAGGACGAGGACGATCAGGGTAGCCCACAAGACGTGCCCCCGGTTACCGCGAGCGCGATCGTCAACCCCGACGGCGCGGCCTTTCTGAAGGAAGATGTGGAGACGCCGATCGCCCTGACGGCCACGCCCGGTGGCGGCGCGTCCGTTACGCAGATCGTCATGGACAACATTCCAGCGGGCTGGAGCGTCAACCAGGCCGGTATCACGCTTTCGAGCGGCTCGATCGGCGCGATCACGCTTGTCGGCGGGACATTGACCATCGATATCGATGGAGCATCCCCCGGCGTACCGGTTACCGCCTTGGTACCGGTGACCGCGGCCGAGGATACCGATGTGGATGGCATTGCCCTGGTGGTCGAAGCGACAGCCGTCGAGGGCGCGATCACCGTCACCAATGCTTCGAACTTCGACGCGCCGGTCGATGCCGTGCTGGACGAGTATCTGGACGTCTCGCAATCCGCGGCGCCGACCGTGGACAAGAACGCCGCGTCGCAGAATGTCGCGCTCAATCTGACCAGCATGATCGTCGGCGCCGCCGGCAATCCGTTCACCCACTCCTTTGCCGGCGGCGGCGATGGCGACGGGTCGGAGCTCTTGCCCGTGACCGCACAGATTTCGGTTCCCAATGTCCTTGTCGACCTGGCTCTCGCTGGGGGATTTCCGGCCGGCACGACTCTGCTCGAAACCGCGCCTGATTCCGGCGTCTGGGTTCTGACGGCGACCAACGCCGCCAATCTGCAAACCGCGCTGGGCTTCATCGAAGCGGTGGTGCCCGCGGGATTCGAGGGAATCATTGGCGGTTCGATCTCGGTGACGAGCACCGAAGCGAACACGCCGGCCGGCCAGATTCCGGCCAGCGGCGCGGAGCCGGATGTCAGCGACAATTCCGTCACCGACGTCACCAGCTTCAGCGTGACCGTTCGAGGCGTTCCTGGCCCGATTGCGGAAAATGCCCTGGCGCGCGTCGACGAGGACGGAATACCGCTGATCGGCAACAATGACGTTCGAGCGGGCGACGACAATGCCGATTCTCCACCCGACGCCGCGACCCCGGGCGAGGCCGTGTTCCAGGACAATCTCCCGATCAACTGGAACGGCAACGACGGATCGATCACGCTGCAGCCCGGCGATTGGAGTGCATTGCGGACTCTGGACGGCAACCCCATCGTTGCCGTAGGCACGGGCACGGGCGTTCTTCAGGGGTATGACAGCACCGATGCGCCCGGCGGCGTACCCAACCCCGGCGCGACCCCGGTCTTCGAGATACGCATCACCGATGCCGCAACGGGAGAATACGAAGTCCATCTGTTCCAACCGCTGCTGCATCCTGACAGCAACAACAACCCTGCCGACAACGATACCGACGACGGTATCAGCAGCTATGAAGACAACCTCAGCATCCCGGTCGATGTGACCTACAGCAACTCCGTCGGCACCGCCAACGCGTCGCTGGTCATCGACGTCGATGACGATTCGCCGATCGCCAATCCCCTGACGGCGCAGGCGACCGACGCGCAGACGGTAGACACCAATCTTCTGCTGATTCTCGATGTCTCCGGCTCGATGAGCGATCCATCGGGATTGAACAAGCTGGATAAGCTGGAACTGGCCATCGCGGCCATCAAGGAGTTGGTCGACGTCTACGACGGCAGGGGCGACGTCAAGATCCAAATCGTCACCTTCAGCACGGACGCGGAAATGCAAGGCGGCAGCGTTTGGCTGACTGTGGATGAGGCACGCGCCTTTCTGGACGCGTTGACCGCCGGCGGCACGACCAACTATGACGCCGCGCTGACGACGGCGATGGCGGCCTTTGGCACGGCGGGCAAGATCGTCGGCGCCGAGAACGTCGCCTACTTTCTCTCCGACAACAATCCAAACGAGCCCACCGGCAGCATAGGTGTCAGCGCTGCCGAGGAAGCCGCCTGGAAGGACTTCCTGAAAGCGAACGACATCAATGCGTTTGCGCTCGGCGTTGGGACAGGCGGCATCGATCCGGCGCAGTTGCATCCCATCGCATATAACGGCGCCTTGGAAGCGGACACGCAGGGCCAGGTGATCACCAATCTGAATCTCCTCGCCCCAACTCTCGCCAGTACGGTCAATGCCAGCGTTTCCGGCAATCTGCTGACCGACGGCGGCAACAAGGCCGGCGCCGACGGCGGCATGCGCCTGAGCCAGATTTCGTTCGGAGGGGCGACGTTCTTCTTCGACGGAACAACCATCAGCCGGAGCGGTACGGCGATTCCTTTCACACAGGTCGCCGGCGTGTTGACATTTGCAGCCGACGGCTTCGAATACCGCGTCGACATGAACTCGGGTGCCTACACCTATTCAGTCACGGACAGCGCGACTCTGCCGCACAACACCAGCCTGACTTATGCCATCACGGACGGCGACGGCGATGCGGCCGCCAATACTCTGACCGTGACGATCACCGACGCAGACAACGCGCCGATCGTACGGGACGATCGCGTCTTCACCAACATCACGGGAAGCGGCGCCGACATCATTATCCCGGACTACGCCTTCCTTTGGAACGACACCGACGCCGACGGCAATCCCCTCACTTTCGGGTCGATTTCCGATGTGGGAGACCTTGCCGGCGCGATCCATGTCGGGAATGCCGTGACCGTAACCGACAACGATCTCGATGGCGGCTCCTTCACATATACGGCCTTCGCAAACGGCAAGTCGGACACCGCCGAAGTGATTGTGGATCGCCGCCAGGAGGGCAACAATCCGCTCACGGGCGATGGCCTCGACAACATCCTGATCGATCGCGACACCGGCTCGAAACTGAGTGGCTTCGAGGGCAACGACGTCCTGATCGGCAACGGCGGCGATGACACGCTGACCGGCGGAGCAGGCCGTGATCTGCTGGTAGGTGGCGCCGGCAACGATACCATCAAGCTTTCCGACAGCAGCGGCGATCACGACACCGTTCTCATCACCAGTGTGCTCGACGGCAACGACAAGTTGTCGGAGTTCGGCGATGGCGTGAGCCATGGCGGCGCCGACAGCCAGGACTACATCAACCTGGACATGCTGTTTGACGAACTCGGCGTGGCCACCGACGATCGCGTCGGACGGGTCCAACTGACCGACGGCGGTGCGAATGCCATCGTGACGATTGATCTGACCGGCAACGGCTTCGATTCGGGAGATATGAGGATCACCCTCTTGGGAATCTCGAGCCCGGTCAATTTGTCTGTCGGCAACGGACCAAACGACGATATTCAGGTCGGTTCCGCGTAGAGGTGCTCTGCCGAGGCAATGAACATGCCTCGGCGGCGCTACCGGCCATTGCCCGGGCAACCTGCATCCAGCAGGCCCCGGCAAATGGCCGTTGCACCGAGGTGGGGCCAGTGGCACATTTCCGAATTCGGGGTGGGCCATGACGGAGCTGACAGAAGCGGGCATCAGAGCCCAGATTGCCCGCATGGGCATGGTGATCTGGACCATTTGCGGGGTGAGCTTGTCGGCCGCCACGATGAGTGCCCTGTTCGCTTTTGAAGCCACGGGCTTCGTGGCAGGCCTGCTATCCTTTGTCGCGGCGATATTCGCCTTTATCTCCTATCACAGCGCCGGTTGGGCCATCAGATTCTCCCGGGACGCGAAGGAAGCCCTTAACTCGCTTCCACGCTATCGCGATGATCTGCCAGGTTTTGAGCGGACGTTTGGCTACCTGATGCATTTGCGAGACATAGTGCATCTGTGACGCGGCAGCGTCGCCCAGGATGGCATCGAAGGAGACCGTGGAGCGGTTGCTTGCGCTGCTCGATCAGTATCGCGCGGACGCGTCGCCGAAGCTCTTTGACTCCTCTCGGGCGGCGCATTCATCGGGCGCCGGATCGCCATAAGAGGACGTCGCGGCATCGTTAGGACGCGCGAGACTTCACCGCCACCCGCACGCGAATTCCGGCGAGGCCGGAGAAGTCCGCGCATCGCCCGGACCGCGAAGAGCGGCGTGGTCCGCGTATCCGGGCGAGATTGATTCAAAGCAGCAACACCAGCGTTTCCACGCCTGGCAGGCGGGGCGCCCCTCCTATTGTCGATAAATGAGTGTGGCCCCCCGCGGGACACTCATGCCCTCCAGGCCGCGTTGCGGCGTCAGCGCAACCGCGCCATGTGCCGCCGCGATTACGGCACCCGCGGCGCTCATCAGCGCCTCATAGGCTTGGTGCAATCTCAATATTTCGTCATCGTCCGGCTTTTCCCCGGCATTATAGACGGTCCGTAGCTCGTCACCGATGTTTACGAGTTGCTGGTGTGCACGAGCTTCAAGTTCGAGTGCGGAAGTCAACTTCGCCAACCTTGTCATGGTATTTCCTCGTCGAGCAGTGCATCTGCGGCTCGTACTTTGCCGGTGGAATATCGACAGCATTCTTTGGATGGGTGTCAATCTGGCCCTTCCGCATCAGCCATGTTGTAAACCTGCAACGCATATCCGAGTGGGCGGTGGGCTGGACCTTGTTGGTAAAGATTGCGGCGTCAGGTGGCGCCCAGCGATGGTCGGGCACGCGCAGCGGGAGCTTGGATGACACGGCGAGCCCCCGTCGCTCGTTCGATGTCACAAATCTTTACACTGTTGAATGGCCGCGACCGGCCAGCGATAACCAAGGGTGTCAATTGACGGCGGCCATTGTCGTTAACACGGTATTTCGCTCCGTGTCCGGCGCGGCTGGGATGACCGATCGGGGCTTCCCCTGTCGCTATCGCGCTTTCCCCATCACCATGTAGCCGAGGGAGGCAACGAAGATTCCGACCACGGCGCCGATGACGGATCCGATGAGCATTCTGACGCCGAACGCCCCAATATCGGCCAGTATGTCGCCGGAATCTGGAATCGCCATCATAAGAGGCGGCAAGAATCCAACCACCGACCCAACAGCGGCGGCCGGCACCAATCCACGCTTGCGTTTTCTGGGGCGTGCTGCGGGTTGCGGCAAGTGACGATTCCGAACAGCTGAGCTGATGCGGAGGGACGCACAGATCGTGCCAACGAGCTAATCGCCTGATAATACTGGCGTGTCCCGATGCTTTGTAGACTGCAGCGTAAGCATTTCCGACACGGTTCATGACTGGCCGAACTCAAATGATGCCGGGTGCCACAGGACTCGTTTCACCGCCAACACCCATGTCGGCCAATTGACAAAGGATGCCATCTGGCCACTCGGCAGACAGCATCTGTCGTGGGACGCTGCCCTCGTTCAACGTGCCTCGCGGCCTCCGCGAATGGCTTGGCAACGAGGCTCGGTCCAAATCGCGGCCACGGCAGTGCAGGGCTGGTCAATGCGCTGAGCACGTCGATCCGCCCGCTTGATGGGCCGGCAGGCCCCTATCCACCTCCAGGCGCTGATCTCAATGCGCGGATGTGCCATAGCGCGATCGGGGATGCATCGCCCGCTGCGCGGCATGATCCTGTACCGGCGAGCGGCGCCGAACGGATCGCCAATGCGCGAACATCTTGGGTGGGAGGATGGCCCGGCAAGCGAGGCTTATTGCGTGCCGCAAGGCAACGCAGTCGAGGCACTCGACGGTGCCGTGGCTCGGCTTCCGGCATCGGGAGGAAGCGTGCGCCGCGGACCAAGTGCGCGATGCCGTGGAAGCGGCGAAAGCCACATCGGAGCCGGGCCAGCCGATGCTTAGAATTTGTTTAGACTTTTAGCCTATTCTGCGTACTTCACCGCGCTATTGTCCTCGAGGCTCCATGTCTTGGCATCGATTGCATGTCTGGTGCAGTGCTCTGGCCATCCTGATCATGGCCGAACGAGCCGCCATGGCTGACATCATATCAGGTGCGGCGTGGGTCATCGATGGCGATACCATCGACATAGGCGGCGCGCGCATCCGTATCATGAGCATTGATGCGCTGGAGCTTGATCAGAAGTGCGCGGAACGTCATGAGGAGAAAGCCTGGTATTGCGGTCAAGAAGCGGCACGCGCCTTATGGGACCTTGTCGGCCGGTATCCGGTGACGTGCGAGATCATGGGCGCAAACTATGCAGGCCGCTGGTTTGGCGAGTGCACGGTTCCGGGTATCAGCATCGCGAATTGGATGGCCGCGCGCGGCTGGGCGGTCCCCAGTCAGGATTGCCGATGCGAAACGGTCAGGGAATGGGCTGCCTTCGCCAGAAATAACAACGCGGGCATTTGGAGTTCTGAGTTTGAGATGCCTTGGGAATGGCGCAATCAATCTGGCAACCCGCCGTCACACGGCTCGCCTTGAGCCTCGCCTCGGATACTCAGCCCATTGATGCGGTGTCGCTCGCCGGCTTTCTGCGTCTCCCAAAGGTCCACAGAGTGAACAGACCGGCGCCAAACATCATCACCGATGTCGGCTCCGGCACTTCGACAATCTTGGTCGTGGGAACGATTCGTCCGGCCAAGGTCAGATGGGAAATCGTCGGCTGGTTGCCGCCGCGATTGAGGAACTGGATGTCGAAAAGACCGGATCCGCTCGTTGGACTTACCGGCAGAAGAACGTTGGAAAGCAGATAGGCCGCCATGTTGTTTCCACCCATCAGAAGGATGGCGAGGTCCACTGTGATCGGAAGATTCTGCGGCAGCAGCCCATTCGTATCGGTCCAGGTCACGGTCCAGCTCCCGGGTGCGCCGCCACTCCCGCCGGATGTCTCCACCACGAACGTGATACCGCCGAGGCCCGTGCTGCTGGCCGGGGAGGAGGAATTATCGGAATTGTGCTTGTCGAGATAGAAGAGCTGGTCGGAGCCAGATGTAGCTCCGAAGATCGCATTCAGCGCACTCGTCTCATTCGCTTCGCTTTGCGACTGGATTCCAAAGTCGCCATAGCAATCCGCCGACGTGTATTGCGGCGCCGGCCCGGTGATGGTCAAGGTTACGTCGCTAACCGACAGCAGGCTGCCGGGATTGCTGTCGGACGTAATCGTCGCGTTGCTGCCAGCACTGCAATAGCGATTGGCGTCGATCGCCAGATCCGCGTGCGCCGGCTGGGGCACGCCTAGGCAGCAAGCCAGGACAAGAACTGAGATTCCGCACAAGCGGGACAATCGAAGCATCTTCATGAGCCACCCCCGGCGCCGACGACTTTTTTTGGAACGATTTACGATGATGTGTGCTTCTGACTCTGCGCTCGGTTGGATGAACCGCCAATGAATGGAGCCAGGAATAATTCCCGTAGCGCCACATCTGTCCCGGCATTGGGAGCGGCGCGTCGGGCCGGGATGAGTGACGCAGGGATCCGACTTCGGGCGGCCACCGCGGATGATTCTCAGCGTCTCTGCACCATTCCACTCGCGCCGCGGCACCGCATCGCCGCTGTTCTCGGGTTCGCCAGGCGATCTGTCGGAGGGACTTACAATCCGCTTGAGGGCGATTGTTCGAGGTGAGGAAATTCAGCCGCTTAGCGCCATGGCACGGCACGTGCGTGTTATTGGCCGCGGCACCCAGGCGGCCTTGTAGCTTCAATCGGCTAAAGGGCGAAGGCGTGCAACAGTTTGGCGTTCCCCCAAAGACGCCACAAGCGGCGCGTCGGCTCTGTGTCCCAAAATGGGCCGGCGCGCCGTTCTATGTACGGGCTTGGAGTTTGGTTCGGGACGCGGAAGTCTGAATCCAAGAAGCCGATTTTTTCCGATCCGCGGGCGACCTGATCCACCTTCATCCCGTCGGGGATCGCCCAGACTCTCCGCTCGGAAGGGCAACGTCATAAGGATCACCCGCACACGGATGATCGCCCCCTCGCCGCTTGCGGAGATCTTTCGGCAGCAGCTCCGCCACCCGACTGAAACGCACCGTAAGCGATCGACAGCGGACCGTCGGATCAGTCGCGGCCGTCAGCTGAGGCCGATCTTCCGATTGGAGCGCTCAACCAATGATGCAAAAGTCGCGTCAGCGGTGACCTCCAGCGGACAACACCATCAGAAACAGCGCGGACAACCCGAAAAGGATCGCGCCCGCGCTGGTGGGAATCCCAAGAGCCAATAGCCCCGCGCTAAGAAGCGCGAAGAAAGCGATCATCCAGCCCAGCGTCTGCACTTTGTGTCGCAACGCCACGCTCCATCCCGTCCGCGTATCCCGAAGCGAACTTCCATCAGAACGATTAGACGCTCAAACACGGGTCAACCGGTGCGACTTTTTCGTTACATAGGCGCGACATGTCTGTATCGCTTGCGCCGGTCGGGTACGACGAGACCCGGTCGATCCGACTATTGCCGTGGGTCGCACGGGGTCGATCTTCACTTTTGAAAGAGAATCCAGTTGGACACCCTCATGCCCCGTGCGCCGGATCAGCCTCGAGCGGCCAACTGGCAAGGCTGCCGCGTCTGCGCCGGATGAACATGTTCTGGGCATCCCCATCAAGATCGACGCCGTGGCCCGCCCGCGCGCGACACGCCCCGTGGATGACCTTGCCGACATCCCGTCCCGTACAATCGGCCTATCGCGAGCACAACCCTGCCGGTTATGATCGATTTCACCGCCGCGTTCGAACGCACCACGTGTCCGACGCGGCGGCCGGGGCGCGCCTTTCAATCCCAAGCAGAAGATCACATCAAAAGGGGGCGGGCGCGGCGGATGCGTTTGACATCGGCGGGGACAGGGCCATGCCAATTTTCACGATCGAAGTCGAGGGGCGCCCAGTGCTCAGCTTTGTGGCTCCAAACTTGTTCATCGCCGAGGCGGCGTTGGAGGACGAAAATGAGCGGCTCCGGAACGGACTCTCCGATGTCGCCAATCTGGATGGATCTCCGCTTATGCGCGCCGGTGCCAAGCTGAGCATTCGCGAAGCCACCGAAGACGAGGAAGCGGTGTGGCACGCTGGCGTCGGTCTCGCAATTGACCACGGCGCGCTGGAGAATCCGCATGATGCGGTCACGGAAGGCTTTGCCGTCTACCTGGTAGCGGTCAGCCCGGCAAACGACGATGCTGCCAAGCCGGCATGCGGAGACATCTGAACAATGCAATTGGGCCGGGCGCCAAATATTGCCGTGGGCGCACCGGCCGCATCGAAACGTTCCCCTCGCAAAGCAGTCGGCTATGTGTCCCCCAGGCGAAATACCCCTGACCAGATGAACGCAGGACCCTTATCGCAGCTGGCTGCGCGTGCGGGTCTGATCAGGACGGTCTGGCGCTCGGCAGAATCGCCGGGCGGTGGCCATGTGCCCTAAAGGCCAATTGCGAAAGCGCTACGAGTGCTCATAAGTTGTCGGCGCGATGATACAATCGCTGGAATTGCAAAGACGTCGCCCAGTGATTAGAGGGCACGATGCAGTCGCTTTTTTATATCGCTACTGTTGCTGTGTTGATCTTCGGAGTCCTGGGCATACTTGGCGTTTTTGGCGGGCGCTAGAGCCGGTAATGCGGTCTCTGAATTTTCCGGTCGACGGAATCGACAATCGCCCGCGCAATGCGATGTTTTTCCGTACGTATCCCGTTGGTGGGCGGTATGGCGCTCACCGGCGACGCCGATCGCCGCAAAAAAAACAAGCACAGTGAAATTGGATCAAAGATCGTCGGAGCAGCAGCTGCGCGGCAGTTCCGGGCGCCAAGAGAGCTGCTGGATTATTGCAAACTAACAGGTTCTGCTATTCGCACTCCCAATTCGGTGGATCGAGATCGATCGCGCTTCCTTTCGGGAGTGGAGGCGTAATCTGAGCTCCACTTGTGTTGAGCTGGAAGCATGACGCGGCGTGCCCGTTCCAAGCTCAAGCTGTCAGTGCAAATGGAAGGGGCGCAGATGCTGTAAAAATATCCGACAGACGAAATGTTTTGCGACGTCACCCGACAAATGGCTGGAGAGGCATGCAAATTTTCGGTTGTTCGATGGTCTCCGGGTTGTCCCAGTGGCTCAACTTGCAAGCGCGTTTGTCATCAGAATTTACAATCATGGTTAATGCGCCCGCGTCGCAGCCATGATCCAAATTGAATCTACAGTAAAAAAATCACATGGCACAAAATTTGCGACTTGAAGCTGTCGCGCAAATTTTGGCACGGCGCACTCCCTATCTGTCGAAGATGGGAACGGGGCGATATTGCCCAATGATCGACGCCAGACGTCGGAAATATTCCCTTCTGTGCGGGCGTCGAGTGAACAAGGAGACAGGCTCATGATGAGAGGACTGTTGATCAGCACCTCTGCGTT
>JACZCZ010095240.1_pt1 | contig 14664 bp, 17 predicted proteins | sample 8641811 | NCBI WGS metagenome assembly JACZCZ01 (sample SAMN15324610, study PRJNA640507) | soil metagenome | isolation source: intercropping peanut in the first line | place: China: Luxin town, Laibin City, Guangxi Province | collected 2019-07-25 | depth 10cm m | reverse complement strand
TGGTGAGCATCATGCTGGTGCACGCGACCTGGCTGATTGCACGTGAGTCGACCATGGACTTCACCTTCGATGAACACGAACTGCGGATAGTGCTGGCGGCGCTCGCCGGCGCCGCGGCCGGGCTGTTGATGGCCGATGGATACGTGCGCCGTGCGCACGAGGAATGAACTGCGCGCACCATGCCAGGTAACAAGGTTGTAACCACTGCTTCGCGACGGGACGAATGCTTTCCGCCCATCGTCGGCAAACGCGCGCACACGCTGGTATTGGGATCGTTACCCGGGCAGCGTTCACTGCAATTGCAGCAGTACTACGCGCATCCGCAGAACGCGTTCTGGAAAATCATCCTGCAGTTGTTTGATGTCGCGTCGCCGCAGCCCTACACGCGCCGGGTGCGAATCCTGACGGATCACGGCATCGCGCTATGGGATGTTCTGGCCGCGGCCGAGCGGCCCGGAAGCCTGGATAGCGCGATAGTTCACGCATCGGCGAGAACCAACGATTTCAGGGCCTTCTTCCGCTCCCATCCGCAAATCCGGCGAGTGTTCTTCAACGGCCGAAAGGCCGAGGAACTGTATCGCCGGTTCGTGTTGCCTGGTTTGGAAACGGATTTCGAGGAGCTGCGCTACGAATGTTTGCCATCGACCAGTCCCGCGCACGCGGGCATGACGTTTTCGAGGAAACTCGAGGCCTGGAAGAAAATCGCATCGTGAAAGCCACGAGCATCGCCGACAAGGCGTGCCCGGTGGTGTTCCGTGATTCCTCGCTGCGCCAGATCCTGGCATTCGAACATCCGGAATCCGGCCTGCAGCTGATCAAGGGCACCATCGAGCAGGGTGAGGACGCACGAACCGCCGCGCTGCGAGAACTCGAGGAGGAGGCCGGTATCGCCAACGTCGCGATCGCGCGCGATCTCGGCACCTGGCATTCCGGCCACAACGGACACGTCTGGTCGTTGCAGTTGTGCACGTATTCCCCCTATCTACCAGAGCGCTGGACGCACCATTGCGCCGACGATGGCGGCCACGACCTCAGGTTCTTCTGGCATGACGTGAACGCGGAGGCGGGCAACACCTGGCATCCGCAGTTCCGCCGCGCGCTCGCGGCCATCCGCGAACGCGCGCGGCCGCTGCGCTGGCGCGGCTGAATCGGTCCGAGGCCGAACCGGACGCGGCCGCCCGCAGTCCCCGCAACGGTTGCCATACAGAGTATTCTCCGTTGATCACGGAGAACACCTGCGGACCGTCTCGTCTGCGGGGAGACGCCGCAACGGTATCAGCGGCCTATTGCTGGTAGACACGCACGTAATCGATCTCCATCTGCACCGGCCAGATGGTGTCGTCCACACCCATCTGCCCGCCCCAGTCGCCGCCCACAGCGATGTTGAGGATGAGGTACTGCGGGCTGTCGAACGGCCACTGGGCATTTCCCGAGTGATCGTTGGAGTACTGGAAGTAGTTGCGATCATCGACGCCCACGGTGATGCGATTGGCGTTCCAGGTCAGCTGGTACTTGTGGAAAGCGGTGCACACGGTGGGGATGGTGACCCGATTGCTGCGGTGGTTGCCGCGCACGTGGTTGTATCCGCCGGTATGCACCGTGCCATGAACCACGCCCGGGTCGAAGCCCACGTGCTCCATGATGTCGATCTCGCCGTCGTCGGGCCACGCGCCCTGGGGCGGCGACGACAACGTCCAGATGGCCGGCCAGCTGCCGCGACCGCAGGGTAGTTTGGCGCGGATCTCCATGAAGCCGTAGGTCCACTGCGCCTTGCCGAGCGTGACGAGCCGCGCCGAGGAGTAACGCTGACCGCCCCAGTCGGTGAGGCCGGCGGTAGATAGATCCTCGCGGCGTGCGGTGATGATCAGGTTGCCGTTCTCGACGCGCGAATTCTCCGCCCTGGCATTGGCGTAGTACTGCAGTTCGTTGTTGTACCAGCCCGCGAAATTGCGCTCGACGTCGTAATTCCACCTGGTGGCGTCCGGCAACCCCGCGACATCGAATTCGTCGGCCCACACCAGGCGGAAACCAGCTGGAATACCGCCGGCTTCGTCGATCGCGGGCGCGCCAGGACCCGTCGGCTGCGGGGGTGGTGGGGAAGTGACAGGGGGGCTGCCCGAGCCGCCACCCCCGCAGGCTGACGAGAAAATCGCCGTGGTCATCGCCAAGACGCCAAACCACCGCGCTGAATTCGCTCGCCTGGTGAAAATCGAAATCTGAGACATCACCGACGACACGCAGGACAATTGTTTTGTCATGACCCACACGCAGCAGCTTGCTTGTGCCCGAATTGCACGCATGCTAGCGCAAAATCAGGTAAGCGCTTACAAATTCTCCCGCTCATGAATGGACTTCGCCCCGGCAATGGTCATGGGCGACGCGGAGTTGTCAGGCTTCTTCAACGACATCAAGATGCAGGTGGATAGGGCGGTGGGCCCGCTGCCCTCCCACCAGACATATGTCGAACGATACTGCCGCGCGCCCGAAATCGCGGCCTGAGAGGAATGCCGGGGACGATGGCCAATATCTACCAAGTCGCGGAGCTCGCCGGCGTGTCGCTGGCTACCGTCTCCCGAGTCATCAATCCGGGCGCCAAGGTCAGCGAGAAGACGCGGCAGAAGGTTCTGGCCGCCATGGAAGAGCTGGGCTACAAGCCCAACTCCATCGCGCAGTCGCTGGCGACACGCAGTTCCAATGCCGTCGGTGTGCTGGTGTCGGAATTGTACGGCCCGTTCTTCGGCGCCATGCTGAGCGCCATCGAGAAGACCTTCAAGGCAGCCGGGAAATTCGTGCTGGTCGCCGCCGGTCACAGCAATGAAGCGCAGGAACGCGAAGCCATCCGCTTCCTCGTGAGCCGCAACTGCGATGCGCTCATCGTGCACGTGGAGGCGTTGCCCGACAGATTCCTGCTGGACCACGATCACGAGAAAACGCCGCTCATCGTGATGAACCGCAAGGTGCGCGGCCTCGGCGACCGTTGCTTCAGCCTCAACAACGAGCTCGGCGGATACCTGGCCGCGCAGTCGCTGATCAAACTCAAGCACAAACGCATCGCCTACATCTCGGGCCCCCTCAATTTCGTCGACGCCAGGCAGCGGCTCGCCGGCCACAAGCGTGCATTGGACGAGGCCGGCCTTAAGTTCGACGATCGCCTGCTACACGAGGGCGACTATCACGAGACGGGTGGGCAAGATGCGCTGAACGCGCTGTTCAAGAAAGGCGTCCCGTTCACCGCCGTCGTCTGCGCCAATGACGACATGGCCGCCGGCGCCATGGCGGCCGCGCACGAGCGCGGGCTCGAATTGCCACGCGAGCTCTCCATCGTCGGCTTCGACGATTCGCCGATCTCCCGGTACGTCTATCCCAAACTGACCACCGTCCACTATCCCATCGCCGACATGGCCGATATGGCGGCACGCTGGGTGCTCAAGCACGTCTACGAACAGAACCTGGTGGACGTGCAGCAGGCCTTCGAGCCGAGACTCATCGCACGCGACTCGGTGGCCCGGCCGGCGTGACGCGTCCCGATCGGTACGTGCTGCGCACGGTGCTGATCGTGGCGCTCGGCGGGTTCCTGTTCGGCTTCGACGCCTCGGTGATCGCCGGCGTCATCACCTTCGTCGAGAAGGAATTCGAGCTCGGCAAGATAGAGATGGGTTGGGCCGTGGCGTCGCTGACGCTCACGGCCACGTTGTCCATCATGTTCGCGGGCCCGCTCGCCGATCGCTACGGACGCCGCCGCATGCTGCGCGCCGCCGCGGTGGTGTTCACGGTGTCCGCGCTGATGTCGGCCTCGGCCAGCGACTTCACCATGCTCATCCTCGCGCGACTGTTGTCGGGGTTGGGCGTGGGCGCATCGCTGGTGGTGGCGCCCATGTACATCGCGGAGATTTCGCCCGCCGCCGTGCGCGGGCGCATGGTGAGCATCAACCAGTTGCACGTCGTGCTCGGCATCTCGGCCGCGTTCTTCAGCAACTGGCTCATCCTCAAGATAGGGCACTTCGATCTGCCGATGTTCGCGTCCCTGCGCATCGAGGACTGGAACTGGCGCTGGATGCTGGGCATCGGCGCGGTCCCGTCCATCGTGTTCTTCGCGCTGCTGTTCACGGTGCCGGAGAGCCCGCGATGGCTGGCGATGCATGGGCGGCTCGACGTCGCGCGTCGCGTGCTGTCGCGCGCGCATGGCGAGGCGCTGGCCGAGACGGAACTCGCCGAAGTTCGTACGTCGCTGGCACACGAAGAGGGCAAGGCCGCGGTGAGAGTACGGGAGCTGCTGGCGCCGGACCTGCGCCGCGTGATGATCATCGGACTCGTGGTCGGCATCCTGCAGCAGATCACCGGCATCAATGCCGTGTTCTTCTATGCGCCGGTGATTTTCGAACATGCGGGCGCCAGTGCCGACGCGGCGTTCGCGCAGGCGGTGTACGTGGGCCTGGTGAACCTCGTATTCACCGTCATCGCCATGATGCTCATCGACCGGCTGGGCCGCCGGCCGCTGCTCATGCTGGGCACCGCGGGAATCGCGTGCAGCATGGGCCTGCTTTCCTGGGGATTTCGCGGCGCGGGTGTCGAACCCGCGCTGGTGTTGATCGGCGTGTTGACGTTCGTGGCCAGCTTCGCCGTGTCGCTCGGGCCCATCATGTGGGTGCTGCTGTCGGAGATCTTTCCCAACAGGATTCGCGGGGTCGCCATCTCGTTCGTGGGCCTCGTGAACTCGATGGTGAGTTTCGGCGTGCAGCTCGTGTTCCCATGGGAGCTCAGCAATCTTGGCAATTCGTGGCCATGGCTGATCTACGGCGCGTGCGCGCTGCTCGGCCTGCTGTTCATCGCGCGCCTGGTGCCGGAAACGCGCGGCCGCAGCCTGGAAGAGCTGGAAGAGGCATTGGTCCGGCGCGCCTGACCCGGGCGGTGGCATCGTCTTACAGCCGGTCCGCGGCGATGAAAATATTCTGGCGCCGATGTCGATCGCGCGGCGTCCGGATCGGCTAGCTCGTGACATCAACGACGGAGCAATGCCATGCAGTTCAGCAAGATCACGCCCTGCCTGTGGTTCGACACCCAGGCCGAGGAAGCCGCCAACTACTACGTCTCCATCTTTCCGGATTCCAGGATCCTCAAGATCGCGCGCTACGGCAAGGCGGGGTTCGAGGCGCACCAGAAGCCGGAGGGAACCGTGATGACGGTGCAGTTCGAACTCGCGGGACAGACCTTCACGGCGCTCAACGGCGGCCCCATCTTCAAGTTCAACGAGGCCGTGTCGCTGCAGGTGTATGTCGAGGACCAGAAGGAACTCGACTACTACTGGGCGAAGCTGGGTGCCGGTGGTGATCCCAAGTCGCATGTTTGCGGCTGGCTCAAGGACAGGTACGGCCTGTCATGGCAGGTGGCGCCGGGCCGGATGGTCGAGTGGTTCGGCGATCCCGACGAGAAATCCGAGCGCGCCATGGCGGCCATGATGAAAATGGGCAAGCTCGACATCGCCGCGCTCGAGAAGGCGTACCACGGACGCTGAGCAATGAACCTCGACGCGATACTGGACGCCGTCCAGTGGCCAGCCATGGCGGTGACCTTGTTTGCCGCCTGGCTGGTGGCGTCGCGCTCGGCGTCGCGACGCGCCGCCGGGTTCTGGTGGTTCATCGCCAGCAACGTGCTGTGGATCGTGTGGGGCTGGCACACCCGCGCCTGGGCGCTCATCGCGCTGCAGGTCGGTTTGTTTGCGTTGAACGTGCGCGGCGCCGCGAAGAACGAACAAGCCTGATCTGGTATCTTCTTCCCCGTTCCGAGTGATTCTTGAGGGGGGATCATGACCGATCGACGCTCGTTCCTGCGCGGGTCTTCCGTGCTGCTGGGATCCGCCGCGCTGGGCAATGTTCTCGCCGCATTCGCGGCGTCACCGCGCAAGCCCACTTTCTTCACCACCGACGAGATGAACGCGCTGCGCGCGGTGGTCGACGTGATCTTGCCGGCCACGGATTCTCCGGCGGCATCGGCGGCTGACACCCATCACTTCATCGATCTCGCCATTCCCGCGTGTGCCAAGACCGCGGCACAGAAAACCTTCCGCGACGCCGTCGCGAGCATGGTGGCATCCGGGTTCGCGAACCGGCCGGCGTCCGAACAGGTGGACTGGCTCAAGGCACGTGCCGCGGCCGACTTGCCGCTGCCCTACGACCAGTCCTTCTTCAAGATACTCAAGGATTACACGCTCACCGGATATTTCCTGAGCGAGGTGGGCGCCACGCAAGCGCTGGCATACGAAAAGATACCGGGCGGTTACTGGGGCGATGTACCGCTGGCCGCCAACCAGAAAGCGTGGGCGATCTGATGGCCGCGCACACTTACGACGCCATCGTCGTCGGGTCCGGCATGTCCGGTGGATGGGCCGCGAAAGAGCTTTGCGAGAAGGGGTTGAAGACGCTGGTGCTGGAGCGCGGCCGGAACATCCGCCACGTCACCGACTACACCACCGCGCTCAAGGACCCTTGGCAGCTGCCGCACAACAATCGCGCCACCAACGACGACCGCAAGGCACAGCCCGTGCAGTCGACCCTGTATCTCTACGATCAGTCGACCAAACAACATTTCGTCGACGACCACCAGCATCCCTACGTGCAGGAACAGCCGTTCAACTGGTTCCGCGGCTACCAGGTTGGCGGGCGCTCGCTCATGTGGGCGCGTCACGTGTTCCGCTACAGCGACCTGGATTTCGAGGCCAACCAGAAAGAAGGCGTTGGCATCGACTGGCCGATCCGCTACGTCGATATCGCACCCTGGTACGAACACGTCGAGAAGTTCATCGGCGCGAGTGGCGAGAACTCGGGGCTGCCGCAATTGCCCGCGCAGGTGTTGCAGCCGCCGTTCGAGATGAACGCGCTGGAGAAGCACATACGCAAGAACATGGACGCCGCGTTCAAGGGCGAGCGCAAGCTCATCTGCAGCGCCACGGCCGTGTTGTCACGCGAGCACAATGGGCGCGGGCCCTGCCAGGGGCGCAACCAGTGCGCGCGCGGCTGTCCGTACAGCGCGTACTTCTCGTCGAACGGCGTCACGCTGCCGGCTGCCGCCGCCACGGGCAATCTCACGTTGCGCCCGGATTCGCTGGCGCATTCGCTGATCTACGACGATGCGAAGAAACGCGTCACCGGCGTGCGGGTGATCGACGCCGCAACGAAACAGACCACGGAGTATTTCGCGAAAGTGGTGTTCCTGTGCGCGTCGGCGCTGAACTCCACGGCCATCCTGCTGAATTCGAAGTCGAGCCGGTTTCCGCATGGCCTCGGCAACGACAGCGGCGAGCTCGGCCACAATCTCATGGACCACCACAATGGCGGCGGAGCGACCGCGAGTTATTCCAGCCTGCTCGATCGCTACTACCGCGGCCGCCGTTCCACCAGCATGTACATTCCGCGTTTTCGCAACGTGGGCAAACGGGAGGCCGACTTCACGCGTGGCTATGGCTACGAGGTCTACACCTGGCGCAACACCTGGACCCGTGGTGTCGGCAGCGCGGACTTCGGTGCTGACTTCAAGAACGAGATCACGCGGCCGGGCGAGTGGGGCCTGTTCATGGAAGGTTACGGCGAGACGCTGCCATACCATGACAACCGCATGTGGCTGGCCGATGACGTCGACCCGCTGGGCATGCCCAGGATCCACGTCTCCATGAGTTACCGCGACAACGAACGCGTGATGGCGCAGCAGATGATGGACGACGCCGTCGAGATGATGACGGCCGCGAAACTCGAGAACGTGAAGGGCTTCAACAACCCGGTGACCCCCGGCAGCGTGATCCACGAGATGGGCACGGCGCGCATGGGCCGCGACCCGAAGACCTCCGTGCTCAATGCGCACAACCAGGTGCACGCGGTGCCGAACGTGTTCGTGACCGATGGCAGTTGCATGGTGTCGTCGCCCACGCAGAATCCCTCGCTCACCTACATGGCGCTGACGGCGCGCGCCGTCGACCACGCCGTGGGCGAGCTCAAGAAGGGCGCGATCTAACTACGTCGAAGGAACATGTGCGTGGCGCGCTCACCGGCCACGCTGCGGTCGACGACGTAGCCGAGCGACCGCCCGTCGAGCCCTGCGAACAGGCTTTCGCCGCGGCCCAGCAGCACGGGCCGCAAGGCCAGGTGCAGGTCGTCGATGAGTTTCGCCTGCAGGAATTGGCGCACGGTGGCCGCGCCGCCGCCGATTCGCACGTCACGACCGCCAGCGGCCCGCTTCGCCTGTTCGAGCGCGGAGTGAATTCCATCCGTGACGAAATGGAACACCGTGCCGCCCTTCATCTCGAGTGGTGGACGGGCATGGTGCGTGAGCACGAACACGGGGCAGTGATAGGGCGGCTCCTCGCCCCACCAGCCTTTCCAATCGTGATTCGGCCAGGGCCCGCGTACCGGCCCGAACATGTTGCGGCCCAGGATCCACGCGCCCAGGTTGGCGAAGCTCTGCTCGGCCATGGTGTTGTCCACGCCGGTCTCGCCGCCTTCCTGGCCCTGCATCGAGCGCCACGCACGCGTGTGGATGAACCACTCCATCATGTCGAAGCCGTTCACGCCCAGCGGGTTTTCCAGGCTCTGATCGGGCCCCGCGGAGAAACCATCGAGGGTGATGGCGTATGACAGCACTCGGACTCGCGACATGGTACGTCCTCTTCAATCGTTCAACGCAGCCACTTCGCTGGCCGCCAGCAGAAAAGCGCCCACACCATAGAACTGCGTGTCGCTCTCGGCCACCTGTTCGGGCCGATCGCTGACCTGTTGCACCCAGCCCAGGCGGCCGTCCTTCGCGACTGCGCGCGTGAGCGCCGCCCAGCCGCGGTGGATCGACGGCAGGTATTCGTCACGCGGCAACAGCCCGCGGTTCACTCCCCAGGCCAGGCCATGCACGAAGAAGCCGGTGCCGCTGGTCTCGGCCGGCGAGTTCTCGGCGCCTAACAAGGACGGTCCCCAGTAGCCATCGGCTTTCTGCACGGCCTTGAGCTTGCCGGCCATCTGCTTGAACAGCGCTTCGAGCCGCGGACGGTCGGCATGATCGCGCGGCAGCAGGTCGAGCATGTTGGCGATGCCGGAAAACACCCAGCCATTGCCGCGGCTCCAGAAGAGCTTGCGGCCCTGGTCGTCGCGCCGCTCGAAGAACCGGCTGTCGCGGAAGTACAGCTTCTCGGCCGGGTCGTAGAGGAAATCCGTGGTGGCCCAGAATTCGGCCATGGCGAAGTCGCGATACTTCGCTTCGCCGGTCTGGTTGGCGAGATCGAGCCACGCCGGCGGCGACATGAAAATGGCGTCGCACCAGCACCAGCGCTTGAGGCACTGGGTCTCGCCGTAGTCCTTCGCGAAATAGAAGCTCAGGTGCACGACGGGCGGGTCGGCGAGAACAGTGTCGAAGGTTCTGCGGATCGGGCCGATGACCTCCGGACCTGCGCCGTGCCGTGCGGCCCAGAGATAACTCTGCGCGATGACGTGATCGTCGGCATGCGTCGCGCGGTCTCCTGGCCGCCACAGGTTGGCCTTGCCCTGGGCCAGGATCGCATCGTGGTATTTCTTCTGGCCGCTGACATCCGCCAGATGCGTCATGCCCACCCAGAACGCGCCCTGCTGCCAACTGCGCGGGTCGCGTGACTCGTGGTTCATGTGCGAGGTGATGTGCTTGCCATCGAGGCGCGCGAGCTGCCAGTCCGCGACGCGGGAAGCGACAGCCAGTACCTGGCCGCGCGCGGGTGGTTTGTCAGCGGCCGGCGCAAGAGCCGCGATCAGCAACGTCCCGACCAGCGTGAGCATCGAGGTGAACTTCATCGGCGACCCCTCGCGAAATGGAGAGCCGATGATGCGGGAACCCGGCGCGGAAACTCAATGCGGGTTCAGGCGCGCTAGATCATCCATCCGCCATCGATGACGTGTGTTTGTCCCGTGGTGAACGCCGACTCTTCGCTGGCCAGATAAAGGGCGAGCGCCGCGATTTCCTCGGGCTTGCCCAGCCGTCCCATCGGCTGGCGCGCCTCGAATTCCCGGCGCGTCTTCTCGTAGTCGCCATAGGCATGCAGGCGCGCCTGCAGAGATGGGGTATCGACAGTGCCGGGGCAGATGGCATTGCATCGCACGCCGTGCTTCACGAAATCCTTCGCCACCGTCTTGGTGAGCCCGATGACTGCGGCCTTGGTCGCACCATAGGCGCAGCGGTCCGCGACACCGGTGATCGAACCCGCCACCGACGACATGTTGATGATGGACCCGCCGCGCGCCGCGAGCATGCCGGGCAGGAAGGCGCGGATCATGTGATACATCGAATTCACGTTGAGATCGAACGCGGCGCTCCACGTGGCGAAGTCGATGTCCAGCACCGTGCCCTTGGGCACCATGCCGGCGCAGTTGAACAACACGTCGATGTTGCCGACGTCGCTCGCGAAAGCGTTGATCGCGGCCGCGTCGCGCACGTCGACCACGCGGCCCTCGCAGCCGGCCACGCCCGCGATTGCCTTCTCGTCGATATCGGCTGCGAACACGCGCGCGCCAGCACGCGCAAAGGCTTCCGCGCTGGCGCGGCCGATGCCGGACGCGGCCGCAGTGACCACGGCCACCTTGCCGGAGAGTCTCTCAGTTTGCATGGCGCTCAGATTCCATAGGTTTTTCGTGCGGTTTGCGAATAGACGAGTTCGCGGTCGGCGTCGCCGAGCCGTGCGAGCAGGCGATTGCTGGTCGCGCGCCAGTCGGCATAGGAACACACCAGCTCGCACACGGGCCAGTCACTGCCCCAGAGCAGGCGCGCGGGGCCGAAGCACTCGAGCAAATGGTTCACGCAGTCCTCGAGAATGGCGGGCTCGGCGCTGCCGGCTTCGGTCACCAGGCCCGAGAGCTTGCACGCCATCGACGATTCGCGCGCCAACGCCGCCAAGTCGTGCTTCCACGCGGCGACATCGCCGCCGGCGATCGGAGGCTTGGCGCCGTGATCCAGCACCATGGTGAGTTCCGGATAACGGTCCGCGAACTTGCGCAGGGCCGGCAGGTGCGGTGGTTTGACCAGCGCGTCGAACACCAGGCCGTGATCGATCATGGCCTCGAATGCGGGTTCGAGACTCTCGCGCAACATCCATTCCGTGTCGGGGATGTCCTGGATCATGGGACGCAGGCCGACGAGCGCGGAATCCTGCGCCAGTTCCGCGATCATCGCGGGGGCAACGTCGGCTTCGAAATCGACCCAGCCCACGACGCCGGCGACGAAGGAGTTCTCGCGCGCCAGGCCCAGCAGGAAGCGGGTCTCCGCCACGGTGGCGGCGGCCTGCACGAGAATGGTATGACCGATACCCGCGGCCGCGAGTTGCGGCGCCAGGTCGGCGGGCAGGTAGTCACGGTAGATAGGCGCAAGATCGGGCGTCAGCCAGGTGTAGTCGCCGCGGTCCCGGCGCCAGAAATGCTGGTGCGCGTCGATCATCATGCGGGCAGCGGGGCTCGTGCGTCGATGAGACCGCGCTCACGCAGCGCCGCCCAGAACGCGGCGGGTATGGCATGCCTGAACATGGCCAGCGCGTTGCGCGATTCGGCGCCGGTGACGCAGCCGGCCACGACGCTCGCCACCGCGGGATGTCCGAGCGGAAACTGCAGCGCCGCGGCCTGCAGCGGCACGGAGAAATCCGCGCAGACGGTCTCCAGCGCGCGCACTTTCTCGATGACGGCCGGTGGCGGCGCGACGTAATCGTAGTGCGAGCTCGCGCCCGCTTTCGAGCCCGCGGCGAGGATGCCGGAATTGAACGGCCCGCCGCAGAGGATGGAAACCCCGCGGCTTTCACACAGCGGCAGCAGTTCATCGAGTGGGGTCTGCTCCAGCAGGGTGTAACGTCCGGCGAGCAGGATGCAGTCGAGCTGGCAGTGCTCCAGCAGCTCCACGCAGACCTCCCACTCGTTGACGCCAAGGCCGATGGCGCGCACCGCGCCCGACTCGCGCAGTTCGCGCATGGCGCGATAACCGCCGTCGAGGAATTCGCGCATCCGCGCCGCATGCTGATCGCCATGCGTGAGTCGGCCGATGTCATGGCAGAGCAGGATATCGACGCGTTTCACGCCGAGGCGCTCGAGGCTTTGCTCGTGAGAGCGCATCACCGACTCGTAGCCGTAGTCGAACACCGGGTCGAAAGGCCGGGGCGAGAAATAACCTTGGCGGCCCACCTTCGCGTCCTGCGGACCGGTCGGGACGAGGCGCCGCCCCACCTTCGTGGAGATCACCACGGGTAGCGTTTCGCCGCGCAAAGCATCGCCGAGACGCAGCTCGCTGAGTCCGAAACCATAGAAGGGCGCAGTGTCGAAGTAGCGCACGCCGCCCGCGAAGGACTCGTGCACGGCGTCGAGCGCGTCGGCATCGTCAAGCACGCGATAGAGATTGCCGATGCCCGCGCCACCGAAACCCAGCATGCAGACTTCAAGGCCGGTGCGGCCCACCTGCCGACGCCCGAGGGCGGGGCTCATGCCGTGGCCTTGCGCGCGGTCAATCCGAAGAAGCACACCACCGCGAAGCACAGCGCCGGCACCAGCATGGCGACGTTGATGGAGCTTGCGTCCGACACCAGTCCCATGACCGGCGGAATGATGGCGCCGCCCACGATCGCCATGACGAGGAACGACGACCCCGACTTGGTGTGCGCGCCGAGACCGCGCAGGCTCATGGTGAAGATCGTCGGGAACTGGATGGACATGAAGAAGCTCGTGGCCATGAGCGCGTACAGCCCGATGTTGCCGCCGGCGAGCGCGGCCGCCACGCACAGCGCGATGTCCGCGGCGGCGAACAGCGCCAGCAACGCCGCAGGACGATACTTCGACATCAGCAGCGTGCCGACGAAGCGGCCCGCGAAGAACAGCACCAGCGTGATGATGAGGTTGTTGGCCGCCACTTTCTCCGCCGTGCCCGGGGTGTTGACCTGCGTGTAACGGATCACGAAGCTCCACACGCCCACCTGCGCGCCCACGTAGGCGAATTGCGCCAGCACGCCCAGCCAGTAGCGTGGGAAGGCCTTGAGCCCGCCGAATCCACCCGCCGATGCGTCGGCATCTTCGGTGACACGGCGCGCCAGCGGCGGAAACTTCGTGATACCCACCAGCAGGGCCCACAGCAGCACCACGCAGGCGATGCCCATGTAGGGTAGTTTGACCGCGGCGAGTTCTCCCGCCTGCCAGGTGGCGCGCGCCGCGGGCTCCATGGCCTGTATCTGCTCCGCCGTGAAGTGATGCTCGGACAGGATCAGTTCCTTGCCGACGAATACGCCGACGATGGTGCCCAGCGGATTGAACATCTGCGCGAAGTTCAGCCGCTGATCGGCGTTCTCGGCCGGGCCCATGGCCGCGATCATCGGGTTCGCGGAAGTCTCGAGGAACGACAATCCGCTGGCCACGACGAACAGCGCGCCGAGGAAGAAGTGGTACTCGCCGAATTGCGCGGCGGGCCAGAAAAGCAATGCGCCGGTGCCGAACAGCACCAGCCCCATGACCACGGCCGCGCGATAGCCGAAGCGCCGCATGAACAGCGATGCGGGAATCGCAAATACGAAGTAGCCGATGAAAGTGGCGAATTGAACGAAGCTCGACGCGAAATCACCCAGCAGGAAGGTCTTGCGGAACTGCGGGATGAGCACGTCGTTGAGGCTGTTGGACATCCCCCAGAATGCGAACAACGCCACCACGAGCACGGTGGCACCCATGAATCCGGGCGTGATGAATTCGCGTCGGACCGGATTCGCAGGCTGAGTCATGGAAGATCCCCGTGGACGATGTCACTCGATATCTGGCTGGCGGCGGCACGCACGTGCTCCACGGCCTGGCTCATGTCCATGACCAGTGGATTGCTGTGCACGAAGGGCACGGTGAGCGCGGCGACGGCGATGTCGGCGCGCAGGATGGGCGCCGACAGGTCGGTGATGCCGCGCACGAAATGCGAGGCGGCTTCATGGTGGCCCCGTTCGCGGACGACATTCGCGCGGCGCACGAAGTCATCCGCGGCGTCGCCCTTGAGACGGCAGCGCTTGAGCCAGAGTCTGCGCGTCTCTTCGTTCTGGTAGGCGAACAACACGAGACCCGAGGTCGCGCTCGCGATCTCGCGCCGGTAGCCGATGCGCACCGAAAAACCGAGATCTCCGGGCCGCTCGATGCGCGTGATCACCACGATCTGGTCTTCGGAGGCCACGGCGATGTGCGCGGACTGGCCGATGTCGTGGACCAGCTTGCGCATGACGGGCAGCGCGGTTTCCACCAGCGAGCGCACTGGCGCGCGGGTCATCGCCAGGGCAAACAACTTGTTGGTCAGCACGTAGCCCGCGCTGTTTTCGGTGCTGGTGATGAACCCCTTGTACTCGAGCACCTGGAGCATGCGGAACAGCTCGCCCGAAGAACGGCCGAGCTTTTGCGAGATCGCCGAAAGATTGAGCGGCGATTTTTCCGCGGCCAGCAGCTCCAGCACATCGAGGCCTTTTTCCAGCGCGGGAGCGCGGTAGCGGCTGGTGCGGGAGGCGGGTTCCTTGCTGGCCATGCGTGTTCGTTCTAGAGGTGCGACCGGGATGGATTCTGCCCGCAAGCACGTACGATGAGCACTCCCTCTTGATCTTGGTTTTTCATTAGAGCATTGTACTTTCATTCGGGAAATCGCGGACCGCAACCGCGATGCGGCCGGAAGGCGAGGTTCGGCGGC
>JACZCZ010144646.1_pt1 | contig 14681 bp, 10 predicted proteins | sample 8641811 | NCBI WGS metagenome assembly JACZCZ01 (sample SAMN15324610, study PRJNA640507) | soil metagenome | isolation source: intercropping peanut in the first line | place: China: Luxin town, Laibin City, Guangxi Province | collected 2019-07-25 | depth 10cm m | reverse complement strand
GGCTGCGCGATGCTGCCCAGGTTCGAAACGCCGCGGCTCTCGGTCATCGGTCTCGAAATGCAGAGCGCCGACATCTTTTCGCAGCGGCTCAAGGTGCGCATGCGCGTGCAGAACCCCAACACGCGCGAATTGCCGGTCAAGGGCATCACCTATCGCATCGAGGTCAACGACTCGGAGCTGGGGCAGGGGCTGACCAACGTGCCGTTCGTCGTGCCTGCCATGGGCGAGGCGGAGTTCGACGTGCAGGTCACCACCAACCTGGCCGGCGTCCTTGCCAAACTACTGACGCGACGCGGCTCGCAGGATTCGCTGAGCTACCGGCTGGTGGGTGATGTCGCCCTATCGAGCGGCTTTCTGCGGCGCATTCCGTTCGATGAGCGCGGCAGCGTCAACCTGAAGTAGTTCGGCAAAGAGCTTCAGGTATTCGTCGGCCTGGGCTTCCCAGGAAAAATCACAGCGCATGGCGTTCTGCACGATCCGCTGCCAGAGGTCCGGTTGCGCGTACCACTGCATGGCGGTGTCCAGCGCCCAGTTCACGGCGCCGGCGTCGAAGTCGTTGAAGACGATGCCCGTGCCTTGGCCCGTGGCGGGGTCGAAATGCGACACCGAGTCCGCGAGCCCACCGGTGCGACGCACGATGGGGATGGTGCCGTAGCGCAGTGAATACATCTGGTTGAGGCCGCAGGGCTCGTACAGCGACGGCATCAGGAACACATCGCTGGCACCCTCGATCCAGTGCGCCAGCGATTCGTCGTAGCCGTTGAAGAACCAGGCGCGGCCGCGGTTCTTGTCCGCGAGCCCGGCGAAAAAGCTTTCGTATTGCGCATCGCCGGTGCCGACCACGGCCAGCCGCACGTCATGGTTTTTCAGCAGCTGCGGCAGCGCTTCGGTGAGCAGGTCGAAGCCCTTCTGCGATGCCAGCCGGCTCACGATGCCGAACAGCGGCACGCGTCCCTGCGTGGGCTTGAGGTTCTGCCGCAGCAGGAAATTGCGTTTCAGCTCCGCCTTGCGCGGCAGGTCGTCGGCGGTGAAGTGGATGGGCAGGTACTTGTCACGCCGCGGATCCCATTCCTCGTAGTCGACGCCATTGAGGATGCCACGCACCGCGTTGCCCCGCGCGGCCAGTGCGGTCTCCATGCCCATGCCGAATCGCGGCGTGGTGATCTCGCGCGCGTAGGTGGGGCTCACCGTGGTCACGGCGTCGGCATGCAGGATGCCGTTCTTGAGCGCGTTGACGCGGCCGGCACGCAGGTCGTCCTGGTGAAGTAGATAGGAGTCCGCGCCGAGGTCGAGGTCGCCGGCATCCGCGGCGGAGAATTCGCCCTGGTAACCGATGTTGTGGATGGTGAGCACCGAGCGCGTGTTCGCGAACACGGGGTCGCTCCTGTAGTTCGAACGCAGCCACAGGGGCGCGAAGGCCGTGTGCCAGTCGTGCGAATGCACGATGTGCGGCCGGAAATTCATGCGCCGGCAGCATTCCAGCGCCGTGCGCGTCAGCACCAGGAAACGCCGGTGCTCGTCCGGGTCGCCGGTGTACAGCCGGGTGCGCGCGAACAGCGCATCCGACTCCACGAGGTATACCGGCGTGGACGAGCCGGGCAAGTTCGCCTTCCAGATGTCCACGCTGTATTCGTGGCTCCCCGTGACCACGGCCAGGCCCTGCAGGGATTCCACGCGTGTTGGCTGGAGCCGGTCGCGCCGGATCTGCGAATAGAAGGGCACGAACAGCCGCACGTCATGGCCGACCGCCGTGAGCTGCCGCGACAGGGCACTGGCGACGTCGGCGAGCCCGCCGGTCTTGGCGAGCGGCACGACTTCGGAGGCTATGGCGCAGATCGAAAGCTTCATGCGGGGGATTCTAGCGTCGGCATTCTAAGGGTGTTGTGGCGCTGGTAGCATTGCGGCAGGTTTCGTTGGGTCTCATGCGGCGCGTTCTCACAATCCTCACCGCGATCGTGCTCCTGCTCGTTTCGCTCGGCATCGGCGTGTTCACCGCCGACCTGCCGTTCTGGCGGCGCGCGTTGCAGTTGCCGCTGGCCGACGGGGTCTACCTACCGACGGTCGTCATCGGTGCGGCCGATTCCGCCGGGACAGCGCCATCCCTGGCCTCTGCGCCTGCGGCCGATTTCGACGCACTGGTCGTCGATGAAGCCGCAGATCGGGCGCGCGCGGCCGGTTCGCGTGCGCTGCTGGTCCTGCATCGCGGGAAACTCGTCATCGAGCGGTACTTCGTCGCCGACGATGCGGACACCCTGCTGCCCGCCGCGTTGATCGCGCGGCCGCTGGCGGCCATGGCTTCCGGCATCGCGCTGGCGGACAAGCACATCGAATCACTGGATGCGCCGGTGTCGAAGCTGCTGCCCGAGTGGGACGACGAGCCGCGCGGCCGCATCACCCTGCGGCAGCTGCTGGAAGAGACCAGCGGCCTGGAGGCGGGCGGAGACATCGACGGCCTGCTGCGCCGTTCGCCGCTGTCGGACCTCGCGTCGTTGCCGCGCTTCGCGACGGCGCGCGGCGTCCGCATGTTGTTAGGCAACGATTACGAGTCGAGCGCGTTGGGATTCAGGCTGGATCACGAGCCCGGCGGATTCCGCAACCTCTCGCCGGCGAACGTGCAGCTCGCGGCGGTGATCATCGAGCGCGCCACGGGTGAACCATACGAGGAATACGTCGACCGGAAGCTATGGCGTCCGGTGGGTGCGGGCGCCGCCGAGCTGCAGCTCGACCGGCGTGCCGGCATGCCGGCCGCGCATTGCTGCTGGCTGGCGACCGCGCGGGACATGCTGCGTATTGCATCGTTGCTCGCCACCGATGGCCGCCAGGGCGAACGGCAGGTGTTGCCGCCCGGCTGGGTGCAGGAGATGTCCCGGCCGTCGCGCGTGAGTGCCGAGACCGGGCTGCAGCTGCGGCGCCTGCGCGTCGAAGGCGAGGATGCGGTCTCGGCCGCGGACGGCGAGGGCAGCGGATTCTGGGTCATCGCGTCCCGCGAACTCGTGGTCCTCGACGTCGCAGGCAACGGTGACGAGCCGAACGACGAACTGGCTGCCTTGCTGGTGAGGGCGCTGGCACCGCATTAGGCGCTCGCATGACTGCGCCAACGTCAGCAAAAAGCGGGTCGCGGGCGCGAACGGGCGGGGCGCAAGATGCGTCCATGGACATGAAAGTGACACCGATCTCCGAGGCCTTCGTCGACAGCCGCGAGTTCGCGCGCATGACACGCGCCATCGAATTCATCGAGCGCGAATATCGTCGTCAGCCCAAGCTGGCGGAGATTGCAAAACATGTGGGCCTGTCCGAATTTCATTTCAACCGGTTGTTCCGGCGCTGGACCGGGCTGACTCCAAAGCAGTATCTGGCCGAGATCACCAGCCGCGCCGCTGGCGACGCATTGCAGGCCGAGCCATCGGTTCTCGACGCCGCCCACGCTGTAGGACTCTCGGGAGGCGGGCGGTTGCATGATCTGACGGTGACGCTGGAGGCGATGACTCCCGGCGAGATCCGCGGTGGGGGAGAAGGCGTCACCATTCGCCATGGGGTGGCGCGCACGCCGTTCGGCTCGGCCTTCCTGGCCGAAACACCGCGGGGTTTATGTCGCCTGGTGTTCGTCGACGAGCTGGGCGTCGAGGAATACGACGGTGCCACGGAACTGAGGGCCCTGAGCGTCTTGTGGCCGAGAGCCGAATTCGTGCGCGACGACGTGCGCGCCTCGGAGCTCGTGGCCATGATCTGGGGTCGTCAGAGCGCCAAGTTTCCGCTGGCCGTCACCGGTACCAACTTCCAGGTGCAGGTCTGGCGGGCACTGCTCGAACTCGAACCTGGAGAGACGGTCACATATGGCGTGCTGGCAAGGAAACTAGGCAGGCCGGATGCCGCCCGCGCCGTAGGTACGGCGGTGGGCGCGAATCCGGTTGCCTGGGTCATCCCCTGTCATCGCGTCTTGAGGGCGGGTGGCGTACTCGGCGGTTATCGCTGGGGGCCGGCCCGCAAGCAGATGATCCGCCGCTGGGAAGAAAGGCGCGCCGGCAGCTCATAACTTCTCGTTACGGGCGGCCTCGTGTGCCGGGATGTTAGCGGTGCCATACTCATTGCCCGCAGCGAGCACCGCATACGATGGCCCGTACAAGATGACCCGTACCGATGACTGAGAGGCGCAATCTCGCAACCCCGATCAGCATTGCCGTGGCCGTGGTCTGCGCCGCCTGGGCGTTGTATGCGACCCAGCATCGGCCAGTGGCTGGCAGCGGCGGTCCGCAAGGTCCGGGTGGCGCTCGCAGCGGGGCCGCTGCGGCGGTCACGACCGCCACGGTACGCAGCGAACGCCTGGCGCAGAAGCTCGAAGCGCTGGGCAACGCGCGCGCCAACGAGTCGGTGGACATCAGCTCCAAGACTTCCAATGTCGTCACCGCGGTGCGCTTCCGCGATGGCGAACGCGTCCGTGCCGGGCAGGTGCTGGTGCAGCTCGATGACGCCACCGCGCGCGCCGATGTCGCCGCCGCGCAGGCCGCGGTCACCGAGAGCGAGAGCCAGTACAACCGCAGTCGTGAGCTGCTGAACACCCAGGCCTTGTCGAAGTCCAGCTTCGATCAGCTCGAGGCCACGCTCAAGGCCAACCGCGCGCGGCTCCAGTCCGCGAACGCCCGTCTCGAAGACACCGTGATCCGCGCGCCGTTCTCCGGGCGCGTGGGTTTGCGCCGCGTGAGCGTCGGCACGCTGATCAGCCCTGGGGACGTCATCACCACGCTCGATGACACCAGCGTCATCAAGCTCGACTTCTCGGTGCCCGAGACCTATGTCTCCACGCTGCGCGAAGGCCTTTCGGTACGCGCCACCGCGCCTGCCTACCCGGGTCGCACCTTCGCCGGAAAAGTCGCCAGCATCGATTCACGCGTGGACGTGAACACGCGTTCGGTCATCGTTCGCGCGCTGCTCGCCAACGAAGACGGCGCGCTCAAGGCCGGCATGTTCCTCAACGTGTCTCTGGCCAAGGATGAGCGCGAGACGCTCATCATCCCCGAAGAAGCACTGACACCCGAGGCCGAGAAGCAATTCGTGTTCGTGGTCGCCGACGGCAAGGCGCATCGCCGCGAGGTGCGCATCGGTGGTCGCTCTCCCGGCAACGTGGAAATCCTCGCGGGCCTGAATGCCGGCGACCGCGTGGTCGTCGAAGGCACCCAGAAAGTGCGCGACGGCGCGCCGGTGAATGCAATCGACCGTGTCGCCGATGCCGATGCCCTTCCGGCCGAAGAAGGCGGTCATGCCGCCAGCGCTTCGCCCACGAGCCTCCGCCAGTAAGGAGCAGGCCCATGTTCATCTCCGACCTGTCGGTGCGGCGCCCCGTCTTCGCGATGGTGCTGTCGCTGCTGCTGTTCATCCTGGGGTTGGGAGCCATCCTGCGTCTCAGCCTGCGCGAGTTCCCGGATGTCGAGCGGCCGGTGGTCAATGTCGAGACGCGATATCGCGGCGCTTCTTCCGACGTGGTCGAGACGCGCATCACGCAGATCATCGAGAACGAGATCTCGGGCATCGAGGGCGTTGAGCGGCTCAACTCCTCGAGCCGCGACGAGCGTTCGAACATCAACGTGGAATTCACGCTCGAACGCGACCTGGACTCGGCCGCGAACGACGTGCGCGAGCGTTTGTCGCGCGTCGCCGGGCGTCTGCCGCTCGAGGCCGATCCGCCGCAGATCACCAAGGTGGACAGCGGCACCGACCCGATCGTCTGGCTCAACGTCGCGAGCACCCAGCGCAACATGCTGGAGATCACCGACTACATGGAGCGGTATCTCGTCGACCAATTCGCAACGCTCGAAGGTGTCGCGAACGTGCGCCTGAACGGCGCGCGTCGATATGCGATGCGCGTCTGGCTCACGCGCGAGGCGCTGGCCGCGCGTCAGCTCACGGTGGCGGACGTCGAAAACGCGCTGCTGCGTGAAAACGTCGAACTACCTGCCGGCCGGCTGGAATCCAGCGAGCGCGAATTCTCGCTGCGCACGGACACGAACCTGCGCACCGAAGAGGATTTCCGCAATTTGGTCGTGGGTCGCGGGCCCGACGGCTACCTCGTGAGGCTGGGCGAGGTGGCCGAGGTGCGGCTCGCCTCCGACGACGACCGCAGCATCGCGCGCTCCAACGGCGTGGTCGGCCTGTCGATGGCCATCATTCCGCAATCGAAGGCCAACGTGCTGGCGACCTCGAACGCGGTGAAGGAACGCCTCAAGGAGATCCAGCCCTCGCTGCCCAAGGACATCACCGTCGAGGTGAACATCGACAATGGCGTGTACATCGCCGCGTCGCTCAAGAACGTGGTCTGGGCGCTGTCGGAGACCATGATCCTGGTGCTGGTGGTCATCTTCCTGTTCCTCGGCACCTTCCGCGCCACGTTGATTCCGGCCGTGACGATCCCGGTGTCCATCATCGCCGCGGGCATCGTCATGCTGATGCTGAATTACTCGATCAACACGCTGACGTTGCTGGCCGCGGTGCTGGCCATCGGCCTGGTCGTGGACGATGCCATCGTGGTTCTCGAGAACATCGTCCGCCGCATCGAGAACGGCGAGAACGCCGTGATGGCGTCGATCAACGGCTCGAAGGAAATCGGCTTCGCCGTGATCGCGACCACGCTGGTGCTCATGGCCGTGTTCGTGCCCGTGTCGTTCATGACCGGCGACACGGGCCGACTGTTCGGCGAATTCGGCGTGGCGGTTGCCGCCGCCGTGGGGTTCTCCGCGTTCGTCGCGCTGAGCCTGACGCCGATGATGACGTCCAAGCTGTTCGCCAATGGCATGCCGCGTTCGCGCATGGCGGGCGGCGTCGATCGTGTGTTCCACAACCTCGACGAGCGATACGCAACCGGCCTGCGCACGATGCTCGCGGGACGGCGGCCGTTGATGATCGTGGGCGGCGCCCTGGCGATCTTCGGCGTGCTCGTGGTGGTGCTCGTCCTGGGCTGGCCGTTCTCCGCGCTGCGCATCGCGAGCGAGCTGTCGCCGCAGGAAGACCGCGGATTCGTGCGTGTGTTCATCACCGCGCCCGAGGGTTCGAGCATCCAGTATCTCGATCGCCAGCTACGGCAGGTCGAAACCGCCGCCATGGAAGAGGTGGAGCGAGGCAATGCGCGCCGCGTGAACGCGCGCAGTGGCGGTTTCGGTCGCAACGCCGATTCCAACACCGGCATCGTCTTCATGCCTTTGTCCCTGTGGGGCGAACGCAAGGAGAGCGCGGGCGAGATCGCCGACCGCCTGCGCCAGCGCACCCAGGGCATCGCGGGCGCGCGAGTCAACGTCAACCAGGCCGGCAGCCCGCTGAACCGCAACAGCACGCGCCCGCTGGCCATCGCGCTCGGCGGTGGTGACTACGCGGAAATCGTCGAATGGCGCGACCGGATCATGCAGCGCGTCGAAGCCGAAAACCCGCGCATCCTCAACCTCGAATCCGACTATCTCGAGCGGCAGCCGCGCGTGAACGTGCAGATCGACCGCAACAAGGCCGCGGACCTGGGTGTGTCGCTGCAGACGGTCGGCCGCACGCTCGAGACCATGATGGGCTCCCGCATCGTCACCACGTTCGAGCGCTCGGGCGAGGAATACGACGTGATGCTGCAGGCGCGCGAGACGCAGCGCGCGTCGGTGGGCGACCTCGACAACCTGTACGTGCGGTCGGACAAGAACGGCGACCTGATCCCGCTGTCCGCGCTGGTGCGCATCGAAGAGCGCGCCGGGCCCACCGAGTTGCGCCGCACCGACCGCATGCGTGCCATCGAGCTCGCCGGTTCGCTGGCGCCGGGCTACACGCTGGGCGAGGCGGTGGCGTACATGGAAGGCGTGATCCGCGAGGAAGCGCCCGGCGCGCAGATCATCTACAACGGCGAGACCTACCAGTACAAGAAATCGGGCGACGCGCTCTGGATCACTTTCGCGTTCGCACTGCTCATCGTGTACCTCGTGCTCGCGGCGCAGTTCGAGAGCTTCATCCATCCCGTGGTCATCCTCGTGACCGTGCCGCTGGCGCTTTCGGGCGCGTTGATCGGCCTGTTCCTGTTCAATTCCACGATCAACATCTTCAGCCAGATCGGCTGCATCATGTTGATCGGCATCGCGTGCAAGAACGGCATCCTGATCGTGGAGTTCGCCAACCAGCTGCGCGACCGCGGCGTCGCGTTCGTGGATGCGGTGATCCAGTCCTCGGCCACGCGCCTGCGCCCGGTGCTCATGACCAGCCTGTGCACGGCTTTCGGCGCGGTACCGCTCATGCTCGCGCATGGCGCCGGCGCGGAGAGCCGCGAGTCCATTGGAGCCACGGTGTTCTTCGGCACCATCGTCTCGCTCGCCATGACGTTGTATGTCGTTCCGGCACTGTACCTGCTGATTGCCAGGAACACGCGGTCGCCCGAATACATGACGCGTCTCATCGAGGGAATGAAGGGCCGCCGTGAGCCCGCTCGCGGCGCGGTCACGCCGGCGGGCAGAGCTTCGTCCGAGGCCCAGTAACGCCGACGGCGCTGCCTGGCCCACGCAGGTGGCGGTGACGGGAAACTACCCACCGAATTTGACATAGGCCGGCAATTGAGGCGCCTGCGCTGTCAACCGTAACCTGACCTTATAAGCGGTTGATTTAAAAGGGCTTGAAGTCGCAAGGACCCGGTCTTCAGCGCCCCCGCTGGTAGACTGATGGCCGTCAATTCCCCGCCGAAGTCCCGCAGATGGCCCTCACTCCGTACAAGCAACTCGAACAGGAATGGAAACGTCTCCACGCCTTCCGCGGCGCCATGGCGGTGCTCCGCTGGGATGCCGCGGTCATGATGCCGCGTGGCAGCTCCGAGGTTCGCGGTGAGCAGCTCGCCGCCCTGGAAACCGAATATCACTCGCTGGTGACGGCGCCCAAGATCACCCGCCTGCTGGACCGCGCCCAGGCGAGCACCGCCGGCCTCGAGGACTGGCAGATCGCCAACCTGCGCGAAATGCGTCGTCAGCGGGATCTCGCCATCGCCACGCCGGTGGCACTGGTGTCGCGTCTGGCCAAGGCGGCCTCCAAGGCCGAGATGCAGTGGCTGGCGGCGCGCGAGAGCGGCAAGTTCGAGGACCTCGCCCCGCATCTGGAAGAAGTGGTGCACCTGGTGCGTGACAAGGCGCAGCTGCTGGGCCAGGCACGGAATCTCTCGCCCTACGACGCACTCGTGGACGAGTTCAGCCCCGGCCTCACGTCGGCCGAGATCGATACCATGTTCAAGGCCCTGGGCCGCCGGCTTCCCGGCTTGATCCGCGAAGTGCTGGGCCGCCAGGAGAAGAAGGCCATCCTGCCCATCACCGGGAAATTCAGCGCCACGCGCCAGCGCGCATTGGCCACGGAAATCATGAAGGCCGTGGGTTTCCCCTTCGACCGCGGCCGGCTCGACGAAAGCGAACACCCGTTTACCGAAGGCGTGCCCGGCGACGTGCGCGTGACCACGCGCTTCGATCTGACCGAGCCTTTCTCCGGACTGCTCGGTGCGCTGCACGAGACCGGCCACGCCATGTACGACGTGGGCCTGCCGGCGGAATTCATCGACCAGCCCGTGGGCCGCGACCGCGGCATGGCGCTCGAGGAAAGCCAGTCGCTGCTCATGGAGATGATCGTCTGCCGAAGCCGCGCGTTCGTGGCCTACCTGCGACCGCTGCTCGAGAAACATTTCAGCGTCTCGGGCCCCGAATGGTCCGAGGAAAATCTCTACGCGCACCTCACGCGCGTGCGCCGCGGCCCGATCCGCGTCGACGCGGACGAGCTCACGTACTCGCTGCACATCCAGCTTCGTTACGAACTGGAAAACCAGTTGCTCGACGGCAAGCTCGCCGTGCGCAACCTGCGCGACGCCTGGAACGCGGGAATGGAGCAGCGGCTGCTGGTCAAGCCGAAGAGCGATCTCGAGGGTGTATTGCAGGACGTGCACTGGGCCGTGGGCTCGTTCGGCTACTTCCCCTCCTATGCGCTGGGCGCCGTGATGGCCGCGCAATTCTACGAGTCGCTGCGCGACGCCGTGCCCGACGTGGAGACACAGATCGCGCGCGGCGACTTCGGCGGCCTCATGGGCTGGTTGCGCGAGAACGTGCACCGGCAGGGCGCGCGCGTCAGTGCGCAGGAGCTGTTGAAGCACGCCACGGGCAAGCCGCTGGCCGCGACCGCGGCGTTGCGTTATCTCGAAGGCAAATATCTCGAGGACGGATCCGTCGTCGGCAGCGCCGCGGCATGATTCCAGGCCCGGGGACGATGGGCTGGCGCGGCAAGGCGCTGCTGCTGATCACCGCCGCCTGCCTGGTCGCCGCCGTATTGCTGCCGGCCATGCCGCAGCCTCTGTCGTATCACGAGTTCGCCGATTGCCGCGCGTGGTTCGGCGTCGCAAATTTCCTCAACGTCATCTCGAATCTGCCGTTTCTGATCGCCGGAGCCTGGGGACTCTTGCTGATCTACCAGGGACGCGGCCATTTCCTCGACGCGCGCGAACGGCTGGCCTACCTGGTGTTCTTCCTGGGTGCGTTCCTCACCTGCTTCGGTTCGGCCTACTACCATTTCGCGCCCGACAACACGCGCCTGGTCTGGGATCGCCTGCCCATGACGCTGGGCTTCGCGGGCCTCGTGGCCGCGGCGCTCGGCGAGCGCGTGGATCTGAAACTCGGACTGCGTGCGGTCTGGCCGCTGCTGGCGCTGGGCGTGTTCACGGTCCTCTTCTGGTACGGCACCGAGCGGGCGGGCGTGGGCAATGTCATGCCCTATGGCGTGTACCAGGGCTGGTCCATCCTCTTCATCGTTCTGGTGCTGTTGTGGTTTCCGGCGAGGCGTTACACCCATGGCTCGCTGCTGGGCTGGGCGGCGATCTGGTATGGCCTCGCCAAGGTCTTCGAAACCTTCGACCTGCAGATCTATCGCCTGCTGGGCGGCACGGTGAGCGGGCACTCGATCAAACACGTGCTAGCGGCCATCGGTGTATTCGCCATCGTGTGGCAGCTGCGGCTGCGCCGGCCGCTCCAGTCAAGCTAGTATCGCGCCCCGCATGAACGCCCGCCCGCAAGCCCTGGAAAACGCGCCCCAGTCCGCGAATGAGTGGCCTTCGCAGACCGCGAAGAAACTCGGCGCGCATCTGCGCGGCCTCGTGGGCAAGGCCATCGAGGATTACCAGATGATCGCCGACGGCGATCGCGTCATGGTGTGCCTGTCGGGCGGCAAGGATTCATACACGCTGCTCGACATACTGCTGTCGCTCAAGCGCAGCGCGCCCATCGACTTCGAGCTGATCGCGGTGAACCTCGACCAGAAGCAGCCCGACTTCCCCGAAGAAGTGCTGCCCAACTACCTGCGCAATCTCGGCGTGCCCTTCCACGTGATCGAGCAGGACACCTACAGCGTGGTGAAGCGCGTGATCCCGGAGGGCAAGACCATGTGCGGGCTGTGCTCGCGATTGCGGCGCGGCGCGCTGTATCGCTGGGCTTCGGAGAACGGCATCACCAAGATCGCCCTCGGGCATCATCGCGACGACATCGTCGAGACGCTGTTCCTCAACCTGTTCTTCGGCGGTCGTCTCAAGGCCATGGCGCCCAAGCTGCTCTCGGAAGACGGCAATCACATCGTGGTCCGGCCGCTGGCCTACGTGGCGGAGTCGCAGATCGAACGGTATGCGCGTGCGCGCGCTTTCCCCATCATTCCCTGCAAGTTGTGCGGGTCGCAGGACAACGCGCAGCGCAAGGAGGTCAAGCGCATGCTGGCCGAGTGGGAAAAACAGTATCCCGGCCGCACCGAGTCCATCTTCTCGGCGCTGCGCAACGTGGAAGCCGGGCATCTCGCCGATCCGCGCGCTTTCGACTTCAAAGGGCTGGATGCCGAGCGTTCGCAAACCCCTCGCTGAGTCCTACTGGGTCATCGAGGACAGGCTGCTCGCCGGCAGGTACCCGGGCGGCAGGAGCCCCAAGGAAACCGAGAAGCGCGTGAACGCGCTGCTCGAGGCGGGCTTCGACGCCTTCCTCGACCTGACCGAGGCGGACGAGCTGCCGCCGTACGACATCTATCTACCGGGGCACGTGCAGTACGTGCGCAAGCCGATCACCGATCACGGCGTGCCGTCCGAGGCTGCGATCATGTCGCAGATTCTCGCGGCGCTGGCCACGCTGCTGACACAGGGCAGGCGTGTGTACCTGCATTGCCGCGCCGGCATCGGCCGCACCGGCACGGTGGTGGCCTGCCACCTCATCGAACACGGCGGACTCGCCCCCAGCGCGGCGCTGATCCGGCTCAACGAACTGTGGCAGCAGAACCAGCGTTCGCTCACCTGGCCGGACGTTCCCGAGACCGATGAGCAGCGCGATTTCGTGCTGGCCTGGAGCGCGATGCCGGCTGCTGCGGTGGCCCCGGCACCAGTCAGGGCGTCGCCGGCCGAACCCGAGAGAGTGGTCGCGACGGCGGCCGCCGACCCCATGGACGCGCCCGATGTGCTGGATGCTGCGCGTACCTTGCGTGAGCGCTTCCAGGGAGCCCTCATGGGCCTGGCCGTCGGCGACGCGCTGGCGGCGCACACTCAATTCCGCAAGCCAGGCACCTTTTCCCCCATCGGCGACATGCTGGGTGGCGGCCCCTTCGACCTGCCGCGCGGCGCGTGGACCGACGACACCGCCATGGCGCTCCTGCTGGCCGAGAGCCTTCTGGAGCGGGATGGTTTCGATGCCCACGACCAGGTGCAGCGTTACGCCCGATGGCAGCGCGAAGGGCATGGCAGCGCCACCGGCCAATGCGTGGGCATTGCCGCCAACGTCGCCCGTGCGCTGGCCACCGCGCAATACAAGCGGCAGCCCTTCGCGGGCTCGCACGACCCGGAGCAGCTCGACAAGGATCCCCTGTCCCGGGTGGCCCCGGTGGTCATGTTCTTCTTCGCGGATGCGGCCACGGCCATCAGCCGATCGGCCGAGGCGGCGCGGATCACGGCCCAGGCGCCGCTGGTGCTCGACTGCGTGCGCCTGCTGGCCGCCATGCTTCACCAGGCGCTGGCGGGCCGCGACAAGGCCAGCATTCTCAAGCCCCCCCGGGACTCCTGGGCCACGCCCAACACGCGCCTCGAAGTCCTGGCTCTCTATGACGGCCTGTACGCCCGCCGTGCCGCCGCGGATATCACCGGGGGCGGACATATCCTCCAGTCGCTGGAGGCCGCGCTCTGGGCATTCCACTTCTCCGACAGCTTCCGGGAAGGCGCCTTGCTGGCGGCCAACCTGGGCCGCGACTCGGACGTCGTCACCGCCACCTACGGCGCCCTGGCCGGCGCTCACCACGGCGTGAGCGCCATTCCGGGAATCTGGCGTAACAGCCTGATGAAAAAAGATCTGATCATCGAGACCGCGGATCGGGTTCTCACCCACGCGCTGGTGACCCTCGGAAGCTGATTCCGAACCGGCCGGGACTCGCATAAAGTGGGCGCATGACGTCCACGCGAGCCACCCGCGTCCGGCGGGCCTCGCGCTCCTGGACCCGTATGTCCGACGAGCAATTGCTGGGCCTGCGCTTCTGCGATCTGAAACTCAAGATCGAGCGTTCGCCGGTGGCGAAGCGCGTGCGCCGGCTGTATCGCGAGCTCGACAAGCGCGACATCCAGTTCAAGCCGCATGTGTGGTTCTCGGAAGAATGGTTTTCCCCCGACGGTGTTCCGGGCATCGCGGTGCCTTTCTACCTGGCGCATCCGCGACTCGAGCGGCTCGAGCGCCGCATGATGCGCAACGTGGAAGGCGGCAGCGCCGAGAGCGCGATGCGCATCCTGCGTCACGAGGCGGGTCACGCCTTCGACACCGCGTATCGCCTGCGCCGTCGCAAGCGCTGGCGCGAAGTGTTCGGGCCCGCGTCGCTTCCCTATCCGGATACCTACAAGGCGCGGCCGGGAAGCCGCCGCTATGTGCAGCATCTCGGCGAGTGGTACGCGCAGGCGCATCCCTGCGAAGACTTCGCCGAGACCTTCGCCGTCTGGCTCAAGCCCAACTCCTCGTGGCGTCGCACGTACGCGCAGTGGCCGGCGTTCCACAAGCTCGAGCTGGTCGACGAGCTGGTCGAGGACGTCAAGCGCTCGCGCCCGCTGGTGCGCAACCGCGAGATCGTCGAGCCGCTGCGCGAGAACACGCGCACGCTGGCCGATCACTATCGCCGCAAGCTCGCGCGTCACAGCCTCTATCGGCGCACGGTCACCGATCATCTGCTGGAAAGATTGTTCTCGGCGGAGAAGCTGCGCGCGAATGCGCGGCGCGCCAGCACCTTCCTGCGCGCGCATGAGTCTCACCTGGTGAGCGCCACCATGCGGGAACTCGGCTGCGGGCGTTATGGCGTCGAACAGATCCTCAATATCGTGGTCGAGCGTGCCGAGAAGCTGCGGCTGTGGGTGCGTGGCAGCCGGCGAGACGCCCTGCGGCACTCCAAGTGGATGGTCGCCTACCTAACGCGCTTGTATGCGCAGGGTGAAAGTCCGACACTCGCGTTATGAAGCGTCTGCGCACGCTGGTCGTGATGCACTCAACGCTGGTCCCGCCCGATAACCTCGACGGTCACAGCGACAAAGAAATCGAAGAATGGCGTACCGAGTACGACGTGGTCTCGACGCTGAAAAAAGCCGGCCACGAGGTGCGCTGCCTCGGCATCTCCGATTCCCTCGAAGAGCTGCGCTCGGTGATCACCGAGTGGAAGCCGGAGAT